>JYMV01008803.1_pt1 | contig 51897 bp, 34 predicted proteins | sample 338911 | NCBI WGS metagenome assembly JYMV01 (sample SAMN03354496, study PRJNA234377) | hydrothermal vent metagenome | biome: Deep sea; feature: Hydrothermal plumes at the Eastern Lau Spreading Center, Western Pacific Ocean; material: Seawater | place: Tonga | collected 2009 | depth 2000 m m | reverse complement strand
CACCAGCAGAAGCTTTGACCATGACTGGATATTTGATCTTATTCGCAATTTCCTTCATGGTTTTCATGTCTTTCACCAGTCCGTTTGACCCTGGGATGGTTGGGACACCGGCCTTGTGCATCATTTTGATTGCATTGGCCTTATCACCCATTGAATCAATCATTTTGGCCGAGGCGCCTATGAATTTGATCTTATGCTCCTCACAAATCTTAGAGAATTTGGCATTCTCTGCAAGAAATCCATACCCGGGGTGAATGGCGTCAGAGTTGGTAATTTCAGCAGCTGCAATAATGTTTGGAATACTTAGATACGATTGATTGCTAGGTGCTGGCCCAATGCAAACAGCCTCCTCCGCAAACTTCACTGGTAATGAGTCTTCATCAGCAGTTGAGTACACAGCAACGGTCGCAACGCCCATCTCCTTGCAGGTTCTTATAATCCGCAATGCAATCTCTCCTCTGTTGGCTATTAGTATCTTTTTAAACATGTACTATAGATGGTAGACGGATGTAGAAAACCCCTTAATGAGGCTCTACTAAAAAGATAGGCTGGTCGTACTCAACCGGAGAAGCATCGTCAACTAAAACCTTCACAATCTTACCCGATACTTCAGCTTCGATTTCATTGAATAGCTTCATAGCCTCTACGATGCAAATAATATCACCCTCGTTAAAAATATCACCGACATTAAGGAATGGTGATTTATCAGGTGCTGGAGCCCTGTAGAATGTTCCTATCATCGGTGACTTGATGGTCACATATTTCGACTCATCAACTTCCCCAGCATCTGAAGCCTCAGCAGTCGAATCAGGAGCTGCGCTTGAAGGAGTTGAAGCGGGAGTGGGTGTTGGCACTGCCACCGGCGCTGATGCAACCACCAATTGGGCAGGTGCAACTGAAGGGGGCGTCGTAGAGTTATCCGCAATCATGTCGGAAGTTTCAACCAATCCGCCCCTTCTCTTACGAGCAGGAGTTTTGATGTTGATCTTGAAATCCTTCAATTCCAGCTCTATTTCTGTAACTCCAGATTTAGCTACAAATCGAATGAGTTCTTGTATTTCAGATAGCTTCATAAACTGTATTCTCTAAATCACATTAGTTCTTTTGCCAAACAGCTTCCACCTACGCCTGCCTCGGTGGACGAGGCAAAAGTAAAAAATTCTGGTATTACGCGTTATAGGCCCACTTCACATATGTGGCTCCCCAGGTAAAACCACCTCCAAAAGCGGCGAGTATCAGGTTGTCGCCTTTCTTTAGCTTATCCTCCCAATCCCAAAGACAAAGTGGTAAAGTGCCTGAAGTCGTATTGCCGTATTTGTGAATATTGAGCATCACCTTAGAGTGGTCGAGGTCCATCATATTGGCAGTAGCATCAATAATTCGCCTGTTCGCCTGATGAGGCACCAACCAAGCGATGTCGGATCCCTTCAGGTCATTTCTTTCCATCACCTCAACTGACACTTCCGCCATCTTCTTAACAGCAAATTTGAAAACCGTTTGGCCCTCCTGGTGAATATAATGCTGCCTATTGTCTACTGTTTCATGGCTGGCCGGATATGCTGACCCACCGGCTTTAAGATACAGGAATTCGCTTCCTGACCCATCACTACGCAGTACCGAATCAATTATTCCATTTTCATCATCACTGGGCTCCAGTAACACTGCTCCGGCCCCGTCACCAAATAAGATACAGGTAGTTCTATCTGTATAATCTACAATGGAAGACATCTTATCAGCCCCTACTATTACTACTTTCTTATGCGAGCCAGATTCTACAAATTTTGAACCGGTAGTCAGTGCGAATAGAAATCCAGAACAAGCAGCCATAACATCGTAGCCAAAGGCATTCACAGCGCCCACTTTATCTGTGATGAGGTTGGCGGTAGCAGGGAACAGCATATCAGGTGTAGCAGTGGCACAGATCAGCATATCGATCTCACCAGGGTCAATACCCCGTTTTTCACAGAGGCCCTTAACTGCCTCAGCACCCAATACTGAAGATCCTTGACCGTCACCTTTTAATATCCTCCGCTCTTTTACACCAGTCCTAGATTGTATCCATTCATCATTGGTGTCAACCATGGTAGCCAACTCATCATTGGTCAACACGTAGTCGGGAACGTATCCATGCACCGCTGTAATTGCTGATCGTATGCCTGTCATTATCTAAAAGCTTCTTTTATTCGATCTGAAATTTGAGATTCGATAATCTCTTTCGTGAGCAGAATCATATTTTTTACTGCAATGTCATTTGAAGCACCATGGCCTATCACTACGGGCGCATTGATGCCCAGAAAAGGCGTACCCCCATAATTCTCGTAATTAAATTGATCCAAATACTCATCTGATATCCCTCTCTTCGTGATAATATCATAAAAAGCTTCAATTTCCTTTATTACTACATTTCCCGTAAAGCCATCACATACAATGACATCCACATCCTCACTAAAAAGATCCCGGCCTTCAACGTTGCCAATAAAGTTAAAGTCCTTAGTGCCTTTCATCATACCGTGAGTTGACTGTGTCAACAAATTACCTTTGCTCTCTTCTCCCCCTATATTGAGCAAGCCAACTTTAGGATTAGAAATATTGTAAACGCACTCGGCATATAGTGAACCCAAAATAGCAAATTGGTACAGTACATCAGGTTTGCAATCTGCATTTATCCCAACATCAAGCAAGATAGTCACACTTCCGTTCATCTTAGGTACTGGTGTTACTACGCAAGGGCGATATATACCGGGGATCGCTCCGACGCCCCGCATAGCTCCGACTAGCATGGCTCCAGAATTTCCTGTGCCGGTAAATCCATTCAACTCGCCCTCCCTTAGCATGTTAAATCCGATAGAAATTCCTGAATTGCGTTTCTGTGAAAGTGCTTTTGTCGGAGAATCGCCCATTTCAACCACCTCATCAGCATGGATGATTTCAAAGAGGGAGCTATCGCACCCTTCAAGACGCGCATTGATTTCGTCCTCCTTGCCTATTAAAACAAGGTGAACATCCGAAGAAAGTACCTTTTGAGCTAAAATCGCACCAGCAACAGTAGTGTCGGGAGCGAAATCCCCGCCCATAATATCAAGACCAATCTTCATATAAAGAAGCTGTAAAAATGGAGCGCTTAAATCGAGACAGATTTCTCAACTGCTGGCTTACCTCTATAGTAACCGCATTCCGGACAGACCCTGTGGTACTTCACGGGAGAATTGCAATTGGAGCAATTTGCCAGCGTCGGAGCAGTAGCATTGTAATGTGTCCTTCTCTTATCCCTTCTGGATTTCGATATTTTTCGTTTCGGATGTGCCATCGAAAATTGTATTTATTAATGCTTTTCCTTTCTCTTTCGGTGCCCTTGCGGCAACCCCTTTTTGAAAGGCGGGTACGAAATTAGGCATTAATATCCAAATTCTTGCTTTTTGAAAGAAAGGAACAGGGGGTTGCTGCTATAGTACTTCCTTCAAGGCATTCCACCTCGGGTCACCGCCCTTAAATTTACTGGCAGTGTTAAGTTCGTTGAGTCTGTCTACAACTTCCTGATTGCAGTCGCCATCAGGATGTACCCTTTTTTGCGGTAAGAGGAGGTGGATAAATTCATATATATACAATGTGATAGACATTTCGCTCTCGCCCCGAGGAAGCACTAAGACATCATCCGTGTTTTTTTGAGCCACTTCACCAAATTTTACAATTAGCTGGTTCTGCCCCTTAATATCCTGATCGTACAGCTCAGAGCATCGATCGCACATGATATTTACTGTGCCCGATATCTCAAAGTCTAATACCAGCATACTCTCCTCCTTGATCATGTCGATCTTCACTGACAGATTGCCTTTCCTTATCTCTCCGAATTCTATCGAATCAAAGAAATCATCCGCTACGGCGAACTCAAATTGGTGTGTATCCAATGACAGTCCGGAAAGTTTAATTGTGTATTTATCGCCCATGATGCAGGTCCTTTTACGATAGCAAATGTAGGGAAATAAGATGTAAAATCGCTGCCTGCCTTACAGGCCTCATTCAGGCGGGCCTTGTTAAGATGTAAGAACTACGCTTCCACGTCATCGATGAAATATTGCTCCTCTGCCAGATTAAAACGCCGCCTATAGATGTCACAAGCCAATCTCACGGACTCCTCAAAGGAAGTTGTAGATGCTCTGCCCTGCCCTGCCAGGTCATATGCTACGCCGTGCCCTGGAGATGTTCGGACTATCGAAAGGCCAGCTGTGAAATTAACACCGGTGTCGAATGATATGGATTTAAAGGGAAGAAGGCCCTGATCGTGATACATGGCTAAAATACCGTCATAGTGCTTATAGGATTTGGATCCAAAAAATCCATCTGCGCTTATCGGGCCGCTGGCACTAATCTCCTGCTCCCTGGCGTGGGATACTGCAGGGGCTATTATTTCAATGTCCTCTTTACCAATTAACCCTTCGTCACCGGCATGAGGGTTCAGTCCCAACACAGCAATAGAAGGATCCTCAATTCCGAAGTCACCGATCAGGCTTTGATGTAAAGCCTTTATCTTCCCAAGAACCAGGTCAGCAGTTAAACTCTGTGAAACCTCAGAGATGGGAATATGGCCAGTTACCAAAGCCACTTTAATTTCTTCGCTGACCATAATCATAATTGCCTCCTTGCCGAACCTCTCCGCGAGAAAGCCTGTATGACCGTTAAAGCCCCTATACTCAATATTGTTTTTATTCAAAGGGGCTGTGATCATCAAATCAATTGACCCTTCTTCTATTGCCTTACTGGCTCTTTGAAGAGATTCTAATGCGTATTTGCCCCCTGATGGACTATTCTTTCCCAAGTTGAAGGACACCGGATCATTCCACATCGAGAACACATTGAGCACCCCCTCTTTAGCCCCGGCCTCTTCACTGATCATACTCAATGGTACGTTGCTCATATGGAGTGCATCCATATGGTAGTTCATCACATTCATATCAGCATAAAGAATAGGAGTGCAAAGATCCAAAAGGGACCGTTCGCTAAACGCTCTTAAGATTAACTCGATGCCAACTCCGTTGATATCTCCAGCTGTGATTCCTGCTCTTATTTTTGTCACGGTACGATCTGCGAAAGGATTAAATCTATTTCTGTTTAAAGAAATCAAAGAGGAGCCTGACCCCCACACCAGTTCCTCCTATCGTCCGATATCCATCAGGAGCCGTTAAAAATGCAGGACCTGCAATATCCAAATGTATCCATGGATATTCCGTGAAGTGGTGCAGGAACTTCCCTGCAGTGATCGCTCCCGCGGTGGGCCCACCTAAATTTTTGATGTCCGCGACTGATGACTTAATCAAGTCATCATATTCCGACCAGAATGGCATTTCAGCCAATCTTTCGTGTACTGCATTTCCGCTTTTTTTCAAAAGCCCGTTCTCTTTCTCCGCATCTTCCTGCATGGATACAATGCCATAATGCCCAATTGCTGCCACGGCTGCTCCGGTAAGTGTGGCTAAATCAATCACCAGTTCAGGCTTGTATTTTTTTGCGTAAGTCAACGCATCCGCCAAAATCAATCTGCCTTCAGCATCGGTATTCAGCACCTCCACCGTAGTACCATCGTACATGGTAAGCACATCTCCCGGAACATATGCATTACCAGAGGGACGGTTGTCAGTTGCTGGAACCAGGCCTATTACGTGAACGGGAAGCTTCGCCTTTGCTACTGCATATAAGGTACCCGCTACTGCTGCTGCTCCCCCCATATCACACTTCATCATGTCCATGGAGTTGGGTGTTGGCTTAAGGCTTAAGCCCCCGGTATCGAAGACAACTCCTTTGCCCACTAGCACATATGGCTTCTTATTCCTTGCTTTCTTGGGCTTCCACTCCATAATGCTGAATGTAGGTGGATCCAGACTTCCTTTATTAACTCCCAGCAGTCCACCCATTTTCAGTGACTCAATCTTACTTTTTGTAAGCACCTCCACTTTAAACCCTGCCTCTTTCGCAAAGGACCTAATCTCTTTTGAAAGCTGAACCGCGGTCAAAAACGATAATGGTTCATTTACAAGAGTGCGGGCCTTGGCTGTTCCTTCCAGCACACAGGAGAGCTGTGGTATGTCACTAGCTGGCAGTTTTTTAGAGAATACCTTGACGTGTTTCAGGACAGGCGCAGTCTTGGTGTCAGTATAATACTTAACAAACTTGTAGTTGGCGAGGACAAGTCCCTCGGCCATAGCGAGTGTTGCGCCTCCATTACTGGCAACATCAACAACGGTCACCTTTGCTGCCTTACTTTGATTGACCTCCGCCGCTAATCCTGCTCCAGCCCTCCGAACCGCTTCATGTTTCAGGTCCACCGTCTTTTTATCTGGTATAACCTGTACCCAAATCTTTCTCCCCAATTGATCAATCATAAGCGATTCCGTTTTCGCTTTTCTGAGACTCTTCTTTATGTACTCCACTTCTTTCCCGGTGAGCCCATATCCCCTCCATGCGCTGTTTTTATTGCCTAAGAGTATGAGCGATTCTCCTTCAGGAACAGAACTGATCCTTGATATCTTTGTGTTCATAATATGATTAGATTTGCATCCTGATTTGCCCTGCCTCACTGTCCTGACAGTTATCAGGAGGCAGGCGAGCATTTTGGCGGATTGCTAATTTAGAAATTTATCTGATAAAGACAGTGAAGGTTGAGGTATTATTAAAGAAGGGTTTGAATTTTGAATTTCTCGCAGCAGAGGAGGGGCAATTTCTATTTGAGACCGCTCCTACTGCCGAGTTGACCTTTGTAGCCAATGAATGCCGCAAGGTGCAAAAGCCGGATGGGAAGGTCACCTGGCAGATAGATCGCAATGCCAATACAACCAATGTGTGCCTGGCGAATTGCAAATTCTGCAACTTCTTTGTCCCACCCAGTAAAAACCATTTGGAAAACACCTTTGAGGTGGACCACCAGGATGGAACGGCTTACATCACTTCTATAGAGGAGTACAAAAAGAAAATTGAAGAGCTGTATCGCTACGGCGGCGACCAATTGTTATTGCAAGGAGGGCACCATCCCAAACTAGGCCTGAAATTTTATGCGGGGTTGTTCAGGGAGTTGAAGGAGCTATATCCAGAGCTCAAGCTAAATGCATTGGGCCCGCCGGAGATCGCACACATTAGCAAATTGGAAGGCAAGTCGCATACAGAAGTCTTGTCTGTGCTGAAGGAAGCTGGACTTGACTCATTACCAGGTGCTGGGGCAGAAATTCTCAATGATCGGGTGAGGCGGATGATTTCGAAAGGAAAATGCACAGGTGGAGAGTGGCTAGACGTTATGCGGGCCGCACATCAATTGAACATAAGCTCTTCAGCGACTATGATGTTCGGACATATAGAAACACTTGAGGAGCGCTTTGAGCATCTGGTGCTTCTAAGACAAGTTCAGGCCGAAAAACCAAAAGACGCCAATGGATTCCTGGCCTTTATTCCCTGGACCTTTCAGGATGAGGACACGATCTTAAAAAACATTAAAGGTATTTCAAATGAGGTCACGGATGAAGAATACATCCGCATGATGGCAATTTGTCGGATCATGCTACCTAATATTATCAACTTCCAGGCTTCATGGCTGACGATGGGATCGAAAGTGGCGCAGCTGTGCTTACACGGTGGAGCCAATGATTTCGGATCCATTATGATAGAAGAAAATGTTGTGTCAGCTGCAGGTGCTCCGCACCGTTTCACCTCTGAAGGAATTCAAGAGGCCATTCGTGAAGCCGGATTTGAACCACAACTGAGATCCCAGGATTATTCCTACCGAGACGTTCCTGAGGGAATTGAGCAACAGGTGATTGAGTACTAAAGGGTGCCGCGCACTGTGATTTGGCCTTCAGCCACTTAATGGGCACTTCGTGCCGTTATTAGCGCCACAGGTGAGTTATTGAATTGTAAAACAATTAATTACCTGAGCGGCAGCGTTGAGTAACGTGGGGCAGAGCGAACAGGATAGCGTGAGTCGGCGCCGGACAAAAAAAGTGAGTGCAGGCGAACGATCTTATAATCTTCTACCAGGTGCTGCTGCTGGCGGAGCCTGAGTATGTTGATAGTCCGCCTGGAAGACGGTGAACTTATCCTTCAGTTGCGTGTGAAGTTCATCCTGGTTATAGGCCTTTGCTATCTGCATCAGCCGCTGAAATACTGACATAGCACGCTCCGTTTCAGCCTTAATTTCCTTTGCCTTTTCTCTTGGGAGAGACAGATAGAAAGTAAGATCACCCTCATAGATTTCCATTAGCCTTGTCATAAGCACAGTCGCCTTTTGTGTACTTAAACTATCCTGCCCCTGTCGCCCAGCACGATAATAGGCCTCTGCAATCGGTGTCAGGAAGAAGTTATATGGAATTGAATGATCCGGCATAACCTCAATGCACTTGTCCAGCACAGCGATGGCAGAATCTGTTTTGCCTTCCCGCAAAAGGGCATCAGCCAATCGTGCAAAGTTGTTCCTCAAATTGTAAGTCATACGCATATTGGTTTCTCCCATATATACATCCCCTTCCATGCCACCCCATTTGAATTTATTCATTACGTTATCATACATAATGTCGGTATCAACACGACCAGTTTGTCCGCCCTGTCCTTTGGTTCTGATTGGCACCAGTCTGTACGCCAACCCTTCCAACTGGAAATAATTTTCCAGCTGCAGGTATGCATCCCCCCCCACCGTAATAGCAAAATATATAGGACGATCCCAGTCATTGTTCTGCAACATATCAAGCTGCATTAGGCTGTTCTTAAGCACATAATTGCCCTTTTTCTCCCATAGCAAGTTAGGGACAATTTGGTCCGCCAGTTCTGGCTTAACCGTTCCATTACTCAGCACTTTCTCCTTGGGAACAGAGAGGCTGAACTTCTTTGTTGGCATATAGTTGAGCCACTTTCCGCTTTGTGTTTTAATCTTGGCCTGCGGGCTTTCGCTTTTCACAAAATCCATCAGCTCCTTTAGGTCCGTATACCCCTTCAAGTTTCTATCATAAAATGGGACATAGTCTCGGGTACCCTGACGGTATTGTGCACTGGTCATGGAGAATGGAACCGGATCGGATTCGTAGGCTTTTCTGCTCATCTGATCAATATACCAATCCGTATTTGAAAGACTCAAATTCATGACTCTCACATCCGTGCGGACTCCTTCAACTTCCTGTACATACCACAATGGGAAGGTGTCATTGTCACCATTAGTAAACAGGATGGCATTTTTCTCACAAGAATTTAGGTAGTTCGCCGCAAAATCACGGGCGGTATACAACCCTGATCGGTCGTGATCATCCCATTCTTCTGATACCATTATCGCTGGAACTGCAGCAGACACTACAATGGAAGCAATTGCCCCGCCATTGCCTGGTATATACTTCTTGAGCAGCTCAAATAAGCCCATTACACCCAGTCCAATCCAAATGGCAAAGGCATAAAACGAAGCTGCATAAGCATAATCACGCTCACGTGGCTGATAAGGATACTGGTTCAGGAACACAATAATCCCCACGCCTGTAAGGAGAAACAAAATCATCACCACCGAAAATCCTTTTTTGTCCATAACCAGATGGAAAAACAGTCCCAGTAACCCCAGGAGCAGTGGGAGACAATACAGGCGATTGTACGCCTTATTGATCTTCATGCTCTCAGACCAGTCATCCTGAGGTCCTACTCTATGGTCATCAAGGAAAGACAAGCCACTGAGCCAATTACCATCGAGCATACTGCCGTGGCCCTGGGAATCATTTTGCCTACCGGCGAAGTTCCACAGGAAATAGCGTGTATACATCCAGTTGATCTGGTAAGAGAAGAAGAATGTTAGGTTCTCTATCATGCTGGGTCTTTTATTTCCCCCCTTGAATCCGGACCACTGCTTATAGGCTCTAATATGGTTCTTCTTATCACTGTACATCCTAGGGAAAACGGATTGGTATTTTTCATCGTAATTAGGAATAGACTGCTTTTTATCATCTGTGATGATATACTTTCCCGTTTCAGGATCAGGCCACCATACCGGGTTGCCATCCTTATACGGTTCATTTCTATCCAGGGGAGCATTGAAGTATTGNNNAATGCAAATACATTCTCCGGATTGTTCTCATCCATAGGCGTATTGGCCGCAGAGCGAACCACTATTTGCCCATAGGAGGAATACCCAATGCAAATCATCATAAAGCACAGAATAATCGTGTTCCATTGCGGCTTGTTTTTCTTATGTGTCCACTTCAATCCGTAAACAATACCAGCAACAATGAGCCCCCCGTAAAAAAGCATCCCAGATCCAAATGGCAATCCAAGTCCGTTCACAAATGCACGTTCAAAGTACGACCCGCCTTTGATCATGTATTGAACGACACCGTACTGTATGCCAAAGAGGATGATGAATGAGATAATTGCTGTTTGTATTATCCCTTTTTTAGAGACCTCTTCCTTCTTAAAATAGTACACAAATGCCAGTGCGGGGATGGTTAACAAGTTCAAAAGGTGAACGCCAATTGACAAGCCCATGAGATATGCTATGAGTACAATCCAGCGGTCTGGGTGTTGATCCCTTGGTATCGTTTCCCACTTTAGTATTGCCCAGAACACAAAAGCGGTGAAGAAGGATGACATCGCATAAACCTCACCCTCAACTGCTGAGAACCAGAACGTATCTGACCAGGTATAAGCAAGGCCACCTATTACTCCGGCGCCCAATATGGCCCATTTATATTCATCCATTGACCTGCCACTGCGTTCCACGAGTTTCTTGCCCAGGGCAGTAATGGTCCAAAACAAGAAGAGGATTGTGAAAGCACTGCACATTGCTGACAAGCCATTGATCATCAAAGCGGCTTGCTCTTTCGGAGTGAACATCGTTACTATCCGGCCCAGCATCTGAAAGAAAGGACCTCCAGGTGGATGGCCTACTTCCAACTTATAGGCCGTGGCAATATATTCACCGCAGTCCCAAAAACTGACGGTGGGTTCAATTGTAGATAAGAAGGTCCAGGCTGCTACCAGGAATGTAGACCATCCCAGTAAATTGTTAAGTTTATTGTACTTCATTTTTTTGCGCTTTCACCGACAGGCGGCAAATTTAGAAAAAAATAGGCAGGTACGGGGGCATTAACGATCCTTTAAATAGTTTAGTGTGTCCTAAATAAAAAAGGGGTAAGGTGTTTCATCCTACCGCTCGTCATTCGTGAGAATAATTTACTCATTCACTTGTTTCCTGGCAATGGTTTTATCTCCTGATATAATCTGCAATACATACAAGCCACTATGCAATTTGTCTAATCTATTTAGATTGGTAATTGAGACGCCAAGTAGCTGTCATTTACGACTTCGACTCCTCAAATAGTGACCTGAACCTGATTGGGTATTTTATTCTTATTATATAGATTAGTAAATTACACCTCTCAGGTTCTTATCGTCCAGGAATTGGGTGAAAAAACTGGAAGGAAATTAAGGAAAGGGCGGAAATAAGAATCTGCAATAGCATTCATTATTTTATAGAATTGTGATTAATTAGCTCTGAGTCTACAAATGTGAAATCTGTCTTTACTAAAAAACATTTAAATAAGCTCTTCCCTTTTCATATAATGATTAAGGAGGACTTGGCTATTGTTCAGGGGGGAAAGCTGTTGAACAAGTTGGTTCCTGGTGACTTAAAAGGCCAATTACTAACGGATCATTTTATAATTCAGGGAATAACTGGCAAACTGAGCTTTGACACCTTTCGTAAGAGCTGTGATAAACTGATCTGCCTGAAATCAATTAAGGGCAGCGTTGTTTTAAATGGAGCATTTTACGAATCAGCCAGTTCCGAGCATTTAATCTTCATTGGCAACATCCAGCCTGATCATTTACTCAGACATTACAAGAATAAGATTACACTCAAAGACTTTCCGGTCTACGACTCATTCAATGATTTCCTGTTTAGTTATCGCACCAACACCAAGGCGCAAGAAGAGTTGGGAGTGCTGCTGCGAAATTCCAGGAAGCAGTTGGAAGAAATCAAGGTACTGAATCACGACCTTCGCCAAAGTGAAACAAGCTACCGCACCTTGCTGGAGAACATGAATGAGGGATTGCTACAGGTGGATAATAATGAGACCATTGAATACGTGAACGATCAGTTTTGTGAGTTGGTGGGATATACGAGGGAGGAACTCATCGGCCAGAATGCAGTTGCGCTCCTGTCGATAAGTGAGGAAGAAGGCAAGAAAATGGAAAAAAAGGTTAATGAGCGGCGAAAAGGGGTTAGCGACAGGTATGAAATACGGATAAGAAAGAAAACCGGAGAACTGATTTGGTTATCTGTCAGCGGTGCCCCGGTGCTTGATGCACGTGGCAAGGTTATCGGCTCAATTGGTATTAATACGGATATCACTTCACCGAAAGAGGTTTTTAATGCATTGCAAGAAAGTGAAGGGCGCTACCGGAACTTCATATCCAACAGCCGTGAAGGGATATGGAGGCTGGAATACGATCCACCGCTAAAGATTGGGATTTCACCCGGAAAACTGGCCAAACAACTACTGTATGAAGGGGCCATCATGGAGTGTAATGATGTAATGGCAAAAATGTACGGGTACAAAAAAGGGGAGGAACTCTACGGAAAAAGATTGATTGATTTGTTTTCACCCGAAAAAAAAGAGGAGAAGATCACGGCAATTGAACGGGCAAAGACATTTATCAAAAATGATTTCAAGGCGAATGAAAGCATTTCCAAGGAGAAGGACAAGAATGGCAATGTTATTTACATTTCAAACAGCACTTCGGCTGAGATACAAGACGGATATTTGTTCAGGTTGTGGGGAATGCAAAGGAATGTGACCGATCGGATTTTAGCAGAAGAAGCGCTAACACAAAGCGAAATGAGATACCGCAGGCTGTTTGAGAAGATGAATGAGGGATTGTTGTTCTCCAATCCCGAAGGCTTGATAACAATGGTCAACCCGAGTTTTTGTAAAATGGTGGGATACTCCAAGGACAATTTGATAGGGGCAAACGGCCATCAATTGTTTCACGATAAACATGAAATACCACGGTTAAGAAAAAAATCTGCACAAAGGGAGGCAGGTCAGTCAGAACGATATGAGTTGGAGTTCATAACCAAATCAAGGAAAAGAATCCTTGTACAAATTAGTGCATCTCCACACTACGCTCCGAACGGTGACTTTGTGGGTGTGATGTGTATTACTTCTGACATCACTGAAAAGAAAAAGGCGGAAATGGCCATGCGGGACAGCGAACATAAATACAGGTCTATTTTCGAGCAGTCCTATCAAGCGGTTTATGATTTTGATCCTAAAACAAAACTGGTATTACAGGCAAATGAAAGTTTTAAGAAATACCTGGATTATGAGGAAAGCGACTTGAAGAATCTAAAAATGTACGATTTTATTAACCACGACCGATCATCAATTGATGATTATGTCGACCATATCTTGGACAAGAGAACTATTGATCTTGGTGAACGAGAATGGAAAAATAAGAATGGAGAGATAATAAATGTCATGGTAATGGGGTCTTTAATATCGCAGGAAGGCAAGGAATTCGTAAACATTGTTGCACAGGACATCACAACCCGGAAAAGAGCAGAAGCAAGAAAAGAACTGTCCTACAATATCGCACAGGCAGCCATGACCTCTTCTGAGGATTTCGATCAATTTTCCATGTATGTGCACAAGAAACTGAATAGTTACATGGGTGCAGAGATCTGTCATCTGACCTTGTATGACCGGAGCAAGGGAGTGTTGAATACAGTATGTGTCCGGGATTCTGTAAAATTGGAAGTATTGAACTACCAAAGACCATTTGGGAACGGGCTACAGGAGTGTACGATAGCTATGGCGAAACCACTTCTGTTGCGCAACAGTGAATCAGAGGAGTTTACGCAGAAGACCGGATATGATGCAACTATACATGACGAAGATCGCGATCTCAAGGTGTTACTTCTGGTGCCTTTACTCAGTGAAACGGCGGCGGTGGGTGTAATCACCATAGCGTCCATTAAAAATGAAAATGCGCTTGTGCATGAAGATATTGAATTGATGGAGTTTGTTGCCACGCAAATCGTTTCCGTGCTGGACCGACAGAAAGTACACGCGGAAGTGAAAAAAGCCGAGCGCACCATTGAACATTCAATGAATGGCGTATTAACGTCTGATTTAGAGGGCAATTTAGTGTATGCCAACCCAGCTGCGGTCGAAATGTGGGGATACCAGGACGCTCTGACAATGATGACATATAAGACCCATATACTTGACTATCACCCTTTGGACACCCACCCGAGGGTTTTTGATATTTTGCGGACTATAAGAAAGGAGGGGCGGTATTTTGATATCAATGGGTTGAAATGTGCAAGGAAGGATGGTACCTCTTTCATCGCGCAGGTAGGTGGTTCATCAGTAAAGAGTGAAAAGGGCGAGAATATCGGAATAACAATGTCATTCATAGATATTACCGAACAAAAGAAAACGGAGAAGGATTACAACACTCTTCTGGACACTATGAACGACGGGGTAATCCAAGTGGACAATGATGAGAATATTCAATACGTAAACCAGCAATTTTGTACGTTGGTGGGATATACGAAGGAGGAACTTATCAACCAGAATGCAAATAGGCTCCTAAGCGTAGATGAGAAGGCCAGTAAGGCAATGAAGAAAAAGGCCACCAAACGGACACGAGGTATTGTTGAAACGTATGAAACAAAGCTCAGGAGGAAAAACGGCGAAATTATTTGGGTATCTACCAGTGCTGCTCCTGTGCTGGATGAGCATGGGACCATTATCGGCTCGGTCGGCATTACGAGGAACATTATGCAACGCAAGAAGGATGAGAAGCGGCTGGAGAGTCTATCCCGTTTCCCTGGGGAGAATCCGTTCCCTGTGCTTCGTTATTCCATTGAAGACCAGTCTTTTATTTACAATAATTCTGCGGGCGAAGCGCTTATCAAATTCTTTAAATTAAAGAAGAATAAAACAGTCAAAATGCATTGGGAGGAGCTCATTAACAGCGCATTCAAGAACAAGACCACCATCACAGATGAATTATCCGTCAAGGGTAAGATATATACCTGCATCATTGTACCTATTCCAGAATTAAATTATGTGAACGTGTATGCCAACGACATTACGGAACGCAAGGAGCTGGAGGATAAGATGACCTGGCAGTTCATGAAACTGGAAAAGTATGCCTTTGTAACTTCTCATCAGTTGCGGAGGCCGATAGCAACCATCCTGGGACTTGTTAATATTTTTGATTATGAGAATCCCGATGCCGCTTTTAACATGGAGGTACTAGAAAAATTCAAGATTGCGGCACAGGAAATGGATGCTGTTACTCGAGAAACGGTTGAGCTCTTAGTGGCAGATGAATTTTTGGATGAAGAATAAAACCTCAAGCATCAAGAAAAAAGCGCAGATCTTAATCTAGTTAAGATACTCATTGAATTGAGTATAAGGACCATTAGAGTATCGTCTATGCGCCGGTTCCATATACGAATGCGGTGACGATCCTGGAGTAGTTCTTGCACATGTATCAAAATATGAATACACTCCTGACCTCTTGAAGCAGTTAGTCTCTCTTCTTTTGCTGATGTCTTTCCTCTTCGCCTGTACGCCGGAGGAACCAAAGAAAGAAGAAATCGTTGTACAGCCAGAAACCAAGACCTACCCAAAGGTTATTGTTGAAAAAGAGGCAAGGGTTGTTTCGCTCACTATTGAAAAGCACTTTACTGACTGGACCGACTCAACTCTGATGATAATCGGTTCCTATGAGCTGGAAAAGTCAGCGCTACTCAAACCATTCTATGCGAGCCGGGCCTATCAGCTAGCCTGGTGGAATTCTACAAATCTGGCTGTTGCCGATTCCAAATGTGAACCTTGTATAGATGAGTTATTAGATATGATCCACCATGCACACTACTACGGTTTGGATTCAACCTGGTATGATATAAATCAGATAGATAAGCTGCTCGCTGCTATAATGGCATTGGATTCCGGGAAATATGATTTTAAAGCATTGGCCAATGTGGACCTACTCATGACCAACGCATACCTGCATTTTGCCACACACCTCAATCAAGGTGTTACGGATTCGGTATCAGCCTATGGACTTGAGAGAAACAGACTGGATCTCGACTTGCCAAAATACCTGGCGGAGGCATTGGACAATTCCCACATTAAGAAAAGCCTTCTGGACTTACAGCCAAAAAACAGCAACTATGTATTATTGCAGCGGTCTCTTGAACAGTTCTTGACCACACATAAGCTCAGCGACAAAAAACATGTCCTGCCTGATCCTAAGGAATTTGAAGACTCTTGCCGAACTGAGGCTATTAATATCTTGATCGATTTGCAGTATTTGAACGACACCACCTCAAAAATCAAGAAGAAGGTCAAAGCGGCAATCAAGAAATTTCAGAAAGAACACGGCCTTCAAATAGATGGGGCCATTGGCAAGAATACATTGGCAGCATTTGAGAAAAGCACCTTGGAAAGGTATCATCAAATTACAGTAAGCCTTGAGAAATTGCGGTGGGAGAAGCCATGGGAGAAAAATCGCCTGTTCGTGAATATCCCTAAGTACATCTTGCACTTGATACAGAATGATGAGACTGTCAAAACACATAAAATTGTAGTGGGCAATACCAAAGCACGGACACCCCAGGAAATCAACAGCCAGGTGGAGTACCTGGTTACTTTCCCTTTTTGGCATGTCCCGAGGGGGATTGCCGCCAAGGAAATTCTTCCCCACATTAAGAAGGACTCAACTTACCTTGAAGCTCATCACTACGAGCTGATGGGCAAGGGATGGACCCCTGTGGATCCCAAAACAGTGGACTGGAGTAAAATGACCCGCTCGAATTTTCCGTATAGAATCAGACAAAAGGGAGGTACATGGAATGCCGTCGGATTGGTAAAGTTCATTTTCCCCAATGAGCACTTTGTGTATTTACACGACACCCCTTCCAAAAATTACTTCAACACAGACCTCAGAGCATTCAGCCATGGTTGCCTGAGACTACACAAACCCATGGACTTTGCAGACTACCTCCTAAAAGTTGACAGCAATTCGTATACGGTAGACAGCGTGCAAACTCATATCGATAACAAGAACAGCAGAAAAATGCGTTTTAAGAAACCACTACCTATCTATGTTCGCTACTATACCTGCGAAGCTGATAGTGATGGTAATATCTATTACTTCAGGGATGTTTATAAACTCGATGAAGTGATTCGCAAAAGACTATTTAAGAACTGATCACCCCCATCATGGGAAACGACTTAAGGGGAGTCCGTTCCCCGTGCTTCGTTATTCCATTGAAAACCAGTCCTTTATTTACAATAATTCTGCGGTCGAAGCGCTTATCAAGTTCTTTAAATTAAAGAAGACTAAAAAGGTCAAAATGCATGGTAAGACATTCACCACGCATGATGTCCAGCTGGAAGAAGGCGACTCAGTGTACATATATTCAGATGGTTTCGTTGATCAGTTTGGAGGACATAAGGGGAAGAAGTTTATGGGTAAGCGATTTAGGGAAGCCTTGGTTGATGCTCAAAAACTAACAATGGAAGAACAAGGGATAATGCTCAACAACCTAATTGAAAACTGCAGAGCGGATCCAGAGCAACCAGGTGGAGAATCAGAGCAGATGGATGACATACTCGTTATTGGAGTTCATGCTTAGTGAAAGAGTCTCAATGACATGGTTAAATTATGAAAATCATATTTTTTATTAGCTTTACCACATTACTTCTCAAAGAGTTATTTGAAATAAATTAGGGAAAATGAAAGAGTTATGGTTGAAATATATAGGGGAAAGGTAATTAACATCACAAGCTTTCTGTTTTTGTTGTCATTAGCTTTCACACCTGATTTGGGATACGGCCAGGAACCTATGTCTTTTAAGGGTTTTGTTGCTATTGAAAATAATTACGATATGAGGACCGATAACCTGTCTTTTGGTTTCGGCGAACAGGATTTGCTAATGACGGCAGACATATCTGATAAGATGTCATTTTTAGGTGAAGCAGTTTGGAAATATAGTGGTGGATTTAAAATGGGTGTTGAAAGGATTGTAGTTAAGTATAATTTCAGAGGCAATCACAATATCTTGTTTGGGCGCCACCATACCCCGCTAAACTATTGGAACGACACTTATCATCACGGTAGATTGTTTTTTCCTACCACAGGCAGACCTACTACATTTACGTATCATATTATTCCTATCCATACAAACGGGGTAAGTCTACAGGGTCACAATCTTGGAAAGATAAAATTTGGATATGATGTAATGATTGGTAATGGAATTGGTTCACCCAGTGAGATGGTGGATAATGACAAGACTAAATCTTTATCAACTGCTATACATGTCAAACCTACTGACGGGTTCCGGATAGGTGCCTCAATGTACATAGATAAAATTGCAGGCGGGGCGATTACTCAGCAAGGAACTGCAGTAAGGTCCATTGACCAGCGAGTAATATCTGCGCATGTGGCCTATTTTTCTTCCTCTATTGAGTTTCTGGCAGAAACATCAATGGCCAACAATAAAGATGATTCAGCCTCGGCAAGCACGATGGCTTCCTACATTTATCTAGGGTACAAAATGGATAAGCTAGTGCCGTACATACGGTATGATTACCTCGATATTGCAAAAGAGGAGATGTACTATAAAAATGCAGATCGTTATGTTTTCGTCACAGCTCTTGGGGTGCGATATGAGATTTCGTATCAGGCAGTGGTTAAACTAGAGTTCTTGTATTCGGAAAAAGAAACGACAGGTCCGTCAAATGTTGTTAATTTTCAATTAGCTGTAGGCTTTTAATATGATCATAGAACAGTGAAGGTTTTGGGAAAAGATAATAGCTACAAACTCATGCTCCTGGTAGTAAGAAGGAGTTTTGTTGTGTGTTTTGTACTGTTGGCAGTGTTAGCAGGTCCTTATGGCCATGCTGATGATGGCGCATTAGCTATTATTTCAAACAGCAAGGGAGCACCGGCAGAGATGTCAATGTCTGAAATAAAGACGGTATTCAAAGGTGAACGCCAAAGGTGGAGTGATGGAACCAAAGTGGTTATTGCTCTTATGAAAACCACCACGACCAGCGGAAGCACTACGGCCCAAAAGCTGTATGGGATGAGTAGCCAGGAATTGAACAGATTCTGGTTAGGATTGGTGTTTCAAGGCAAGGCCAAGGCACCTAAGTTTTTCGCTTCAGAGAGCGACTTAAAAGATTATGTTAGGGCAACACCTGGAGCTATTGGCGTCATAGGTCTCACATCTTTAGGAGATGGCAAGTCGATCCTCATCGATGGAAATAAGTCCTTTTAAGAAGTTTCTTATTCCTTATTATGAGAACTAGCGTACAGACGAAAATCTGGTTGGCAATTGTGAGCATTGTGCTAATATTTGCAACCTTCATGTTATTCTTCTTTCCCGCCCAACATGAAAACTCACTAATTAAGTACTTTAATCAGGAGGTCCAGAATCTGGCCAATACAGTTTCCTTGGGGGTTAGAATTGCCTTAACGGAGCAAAATTTTGAAGGTGTGCAAATGGCAATGGACTATGCCAAATCTGATAGCCGTCTGATTTTTGCCTCTATGATGCAGGTTGATACAATTTGGGAGGAAGATAGCATCAGTTATGAACTTGAGAAAGAGATTATCCATACGTATCCTGCAGGATTTGAGGTTAGTACAGAGATAGCTTCTACTGATAGCATTATTGTAAAGGCATCACCGTTTACATCTGAAATGATGAGCGGTCAGGTTCTAGTGGGGTTTAGTACTGAAGAAATTGCCAAGACGATTGCAAGAATCAAAAAGACATCCATTATCGCAAGCTTTGCCGTTTTTCTGGTTGGTCTTGTGATTGGGTTGGTTCTTGCTAGAAAAATATCCCGTCCCGTAATAGCATTGCGAAATGCAGCAAAAAAGGTTGGTGCTGGAGACCTCAGTCAACAGGTAAGTATTAGCTCTAATGACGAAATAGGGGAGTTGGGAGCCGCATTCAATATCATGGTGGACGAACTTGCGGATGCCGAGGATAAGATTAATAAGAAAAATGAAACCTTGCTGTTGCAAAATGAGATCATTGAGCAAAAGAATCTGGATATCACCTACAGCATTAACTACGCACTAAAGATTCAAGAGGCTATCTTGCCTTCTAAGAGTCTGATTGACAAGCTGTTTAGCGATTATTTTGTGTTGTTTGAACCTAAGGAAATTGTTAGTGGAGATTTTTATTGGATATCAGAAGCCAAAGCTTCAGGCAATCTTGAAAAGGAGGGAAACGGAATGAATATGAATGCAACTCGTATTGTGACTGTCTGTGATTGTACTGGTCATGGAGTACCAGGAGCACTGGTGAGTATGTTAGCGAGTTCAGTGCTACGTGAAACCGTTTATAGTAAGGGAATAACTGAACCTGCACAAATTTTGGATAGTGCCAGTACAGCACTTATATCCTCCCTAAATCAAACGGGAGAAAGTATTGCAAAGGATGGGATGGACGCTGCAATCTGCTCTATTGACTATGGTCCTTCTAATAACAATGGAGGGTGTAAACTACAGTTCTCTGGAGCTCACAATCCTATGTATCTGATTAGAAAAGAAAGCCCAACAGAAGTTGAAGTATACAAGGGTGACTTTCGTTCAGTTGGATTTGCATTCGGGCAGACGACTAAATTCACCAACCACGAACTTTTCGTTAACAAAGGGGATAGGATATATCTATTCTCTGATGGTTATATAGATCAATTTGGTTCTGAGAAAGCAGGGAGGAGGCTCAAGAAATTCACGGCTAAGCGTCTCCAAAAACTTTTAGTAACTATCCAAAAGGAGGATATGGAGAAACAACAATCGATTTTGCATGATACAATAATGGCATGGATGGATGGAAAGGCCCAAATTGATGACATCCTCTTACTTGGAATTGAAATTTAGTGTGCGTTTGGAAATTGATCTTTCTTAACTTAATATTGTGGTATGACAAAGCTATATATTGAGGGAACAAATTCTACCCCAGAGATAAATCTGGATACCGAATCTGGCAAGTATTCCATAAGGGGATTTTCCTATCCACACGATACTCGAAATTTTTACAAGCCGGTCTGGGACTGGTTTGAGGACCTGAAATTGGACAGCGGCAAGGAATTTCAACTGGAGATTAGATTGGAACATATTAGCTCAAACTCTCTTATAGCGATAAATCAAATTCTGAGAAACGTACGTGTTCTAGAGGATTCCGGAGTGACGACCAAGGTAATATGGTCATACGATAAAGACGATGAGGACTGCTTAGAAGTTGGTGTTGAATTGAGTGGCGTATCGGGTCTTTCCTTTGACTTTATAGCTGTAGATATGGATGAGTAATCTTTAAACTGATTGCAACCTTTAATCAGTTATAACCACGCCATTAAGTATCACCGTATCCACCAAGCTGCTGATAGTGATGGTATATTACTTCAGGGATGTTTATAAACTCGATGAAGTGATTCGCAAAAGGCTATTTAAGAACTGATCACCCCCATCATGGGAAACGACTTAAGGGGAGTCCGTTCTGTGGCGTACTTTGAAGATGACAGGTACTTTTCATCAGGGTAATAGACGAACAGGCAGGATCCATCTTTAATTTTCAGAATGATAGGGACATAATGCTCCACCGGCAATGCCGGGCATCCCCAGCTTCTACCAAGCCTGTTGTGTTCCGCAATAAACTTATGGCTCACATAATCCGCGCTGTGCATTACGATGTCCCGTTTCCTTACATTGCCATTGAACCGAGGCTCAACTCCATCCATTCTCATGCTCAGGCCATGCATTCCATAGTAGCTTTCCGCCGTTATGTGAAAACCCATGCTGCTCTTCTTGGTCTCAGGAATATTTGAAAAGTACCTGGCATATTCCTGTCCGCTATTCTTACCGTGTGCCACGAGGCTCTTGTGTAACATCACCTGTTTGTCCACATCAAAAAGGAAAAACCGTTCAGAGTTGGAAGATTTGCTGTAATCAATTATTGTAAGCAAAGCAGCCTTCTTGAGCCTCCCTTCATTTCTTAAACGCATGTAGCCCCGCAGTCCAATGCGAAAAGCATCGTAATCCAGATTTGCATCACCTATGCGCTGATAGAAGGAAATGGTGAAGTCATGAAAAATATTTTCCTTGTTTTCACGCTTAATGCTGGCTCCCGGTAAGCTTACCATCACCATCAATAACACTATCGCTGTTCGCATATACCTCATAACTTCTGGAAGATCAAAGTTATAACGATTTTTTAAGTTCTGATGTTTCAGATTAAGCAACCGGCATTATTGTGCCGACAGTTGAGAGTGGAAAACTGAGTATTCCTCCAAATTAATAACTAGACATAAGAGTATGCCCACCATATCAATACCCCTTGCATCGGAAGTCTAAGCCACAGGAGCCATGCCGGGGGACCTACTCCCGGTTTTCTGGAAGTAAGGTGGTGAATATTGGCTGGGAAGATCGCGACTAAGAGTGCGATTACTCCCCATGCGGCCAAAGATCTGTATTCTGGCATCAATAATAAGGCTCCCAGGACTATCTCGGCAATGCCGCTTGCAATCACCATAAACCGGTGAATGGGTATGTAGCGGGGCATAATGCGCATATAGAACCTGGGCATCACAAAATGATTGATCCCTGCCAGGATATACAAAAGGGCCATAATAATTAAAGACATACTCATTCTTCCACTATCTTTACATGGTATGCAAAGATTGGCATTCTTCTCCACTTGTTTATTTTGTTGAATACAGATATACTGAAAAGCAAGGCCTCAAACCTGAAACACTGTACGATTGAAACATTAAACATACCTTTTCAAATAATTGGAGAACTTCTCACTAGAATCTTGACTATGCTTTTAAAAATGAACACTACACTTTTGTGTTGTCTACTCGCCTTTCCAATGCTTGCTCAAACAAGTACGAAAAAGGTGAATATCCTTTGGGGAACAGAAACCAAAGAATCTAAAAAAATCTCATTGGGAGATATAGTTGGATATGATGAATCTGGCACATACATCATTAAAACCAAAAGAAGAGGTATGTATGGAATTAAATCTGATCTGATATTCGAACATTTGGATCAAAAACTTATCAAAACTGTTTCGTCAGAGTTAGACCTTGACGTGGATGAGAAGAAGAAAGGCTATGAATACACCTTCCATAGCAATAATAAATTGTTTCTATACTCCTCCTATTTGGACAAAAAGACAAAAAAGAACACGTTTTATTATCAAGAACTAAATAAGAAAACACTTCAGCCCAGCAAGAAGCTAAATCGACTTGGACAAATCGACTATGCTGGAAAATCGAATTATAACTCCGGGGCTTTCTTTCTGAGGAGGTCACGGAATGAGGAACGGATACTGCTGTATTACAGTCTTCCATATGCGAAAGGTGAGAAGGAAAAGTTTGCATTCACCGTGTTTGATAAGGACATGACTCAACTGTGGGAAAAGACCGTGACCCTTCCATATACAGATGAACTATTTGACGTTGAGAGATATAGGGTAGACGACGAAGGCAATGTATATATCCTGGGGTTAATCTTTAAGGACAAAAGAAAACTCAGAAGAAAGGGCGAACCCAACTTCAAATACATCATGATCTCTTTTAAAAACAATGGTGACGAGATGCAGAGTTACCCAATTGAGCTTCCGGGAAAATTCATTACCGACATGCAATTCGCCATTTCAGATAATGGAGATATTGTTTGTGGAGGTTTTTATTCGGATGAAGGCACTTTCAGTATCAAGGGTAGCTACTATCTCTCAATAGATGGGAAATCAAATGAAATTAAATCGAAAAGTATCAATGAATTTGGGATTGATTTCGTGACTCAGAACCTCAGGGAGAATAAAGCTAAAAAGGCAAAAAAGAAAGCAGAAAAGGGCAAATCCATTGAGATGTATGAATATGACCTGGATGATATCATTCTAAAGGATGATGGGGGTGCGATATTAATTAGCGAGCAGTTTTTCATACGTAGCGTCACACGTACCTATACTGATGCTAATGGTATTATGACGACCACAACCACCTATTACTACCATTACAATGACATCATCGTGATAAATATTAATCCTAAAGGAGAAATAGAGTGGACTGAAAAGATTCCAAAGATGCAAGTGACTACTAATGATGGTGGATATTTTTCATCATACGCCTTAGCCGTACGGAATGATAAGATGTATTTCATCTTTAATGATAATCCGGCTAATTTATTCTATAAGCCTGGCGGCAAACTCTATAATTTTCGAAATCAAAAGGGCTCTGTAGCTGTTTTAGTTACCTTAACAGAAGAAGGTCGCTACTCTAAGGAGCTGATGTTCAGCACAAAGGACGCCGAGGTATTAATCCGGCCTAAGGTATGCGAACAAACCAATGATGATGAGATGATTCTCTTCGGGCAGTGGAGAAAAATGCACCGATTTGCCAAGCTAACCTTTGTGGATTAGGGTAATAATCTACCGTACCATCGTGGAAACGGTACGGATTCTCTAACGTGTGGCAGCTTACATATCCAGCAAACAAGTCTTTCAAGTCCAACCCCAAATCCAGCGTGAGGCACTGAACCGTACCTTCTTAGATCGAGATACCACTCAAATTCGCTCATTGGAAGTTTGTGTTCTTTTATCTTCTCAATGAGAAGATCTTTATTGGTTTCTCGCTCTCCACCTCCAATAATCTCCCCGTATCCCTCCGGAGCCAATACATCTACCCCTTTGGCTAGTTCTGGATTGGCATCATCCCTCTTCATGTAGAAGGCCTTCACCTTGTGCGGCCAGTTGTACACCATGACAGGAACATCAAATAAGCGTGTAATAACGGTTTCATCTGAACCGCCAAAGTCATTTCCATATTCAAATTTCTCAGCGGACTCAATCCAATTTGGAATATTGCGCTGGTCCTCTTCCAGGTCCTTCAACGCATTCTTTAGCTGGTCAATCTTATTTTGGTTGAAGTTCCGCTCTCCCTTCTTGATCCCTGGCTGAGCAATCTTCTCCTCCCGTTCCGCAATCTCAGCTGACACGCGCTCCATATTAACCTTCACCTTTCCCAAATCTGCCTCCAATGTCCTGATAGCATTCTTGCCATCTACATCCTGTTCTCCTTTGAGGATTGCCACCGCCTCATCATAAGTTAGCCGTGGGAACTTCACCACTGATTTTTTGAGCATCTCAGTATCCCGTTCAATGATCTCAAATTCAGATTGACATTTTTCCAGGACATCACTGAGCACACTGTTCAGCATCTTCTCAATCAGGTCCATGTTCTGCTCGTTGTCATAAAAGGCCATTTCCGGTTCCATCATCCAGAACTCGGTTAGATGCCTGCGGGTACGTGACTTCTCTGCCCGAAAGGTAGGGCCGAAGGTGTATATCTTACCCATAGCCATCGCCATGGCTTCACCATAAAGTTGCCCCGATTGCGTTAGATAGGCAGTCTTGTCAAAGTACTCGGTTTCAAATAGATCACTGGTACCTTCACAAGCATTTCCCGTGAATATTGGTGCATCCATCTGTACAAAGCCCTCAGATTGGAAGAAATTATGAATGGCATGAATGATTTCATTTCGAATGCGCATAATTGCCCATTGCCTCTTACTCCGCAACCATAAATGCCGGTGATCGGCCAGGAAGCTATCACCGTGTTCCTTTGGGGATATAGGGTACTCCTCTGCTATCGAGATAACCTGGAGCCTGGAAACTTGCAGTTCATATCCCCCAACTTGTTTCTCATCTTTAACTACAGTGCCCTTGAGCTCCACTGCTGACTCCGCAGTTAGCTTCTTCGCATCGGCGTATGCACCTGCCTCGATTGAATCTTCATTAATAACACACTGAGCGAAACCAGAACCATCGCGCAATACAAGAAACACCAAGGTCTTGCCCTCCCGCTTATTGGCGACCCATCCCTGAACGGTTATCTCCTTGCCTTCATTCTTTGAAAATTCCTTAATCTGCATGATTACAATAATTCAATGTGTTAATGTCAACAAGCGACAAAATTATCAAATAAAGGTGACCTTACTAAGCTAAATAGGGCTCACGGTTCATGGGTATTCTTTATTCGCACATATATGGACTAATTTAGTCCGGTAATCCCACATGTTATGGCAATGGGCTATTTAAATCATTCAAATCGCTTAAGTTCTACTCTTGTCCAACGAGTCCATCAAAAAAATTAAAGCTCCGATCCTAAAGGAGATTGAAGCATTTGAGCCCAAGTTCCGCGACTCGATGAAGAGTGATGTGGCCTTGTTGGATAAGATCACCCATTACATAATAAAAAGAAAGGGGAAGCAGTTGCGGCCGATATTTGTATTCCTCAGTGCGAAAATATGTGGTCAAACCAACGAATCGACTTATCGGGCAGCATCGCTGATAGAGCTCTTACACACAGCAACCCTTGTACACGACGATGTTGTAGATGATTCGCAAGAGCGGAGGGGTTACTTCTCACTTAATGCATTGTGGAAAAACAAAATTGCTGTCCTGGTGGGTGACTTTCTGCTATCTAAAGGCTTAATATTCTCCATGCAAAATAAAGATTACCATCTGCTGGAGATAGTCGCCAATGCGGTGCGCGAAATGAGTGAAGGAGAGCTTCTTCAAATCGAGAAGGCCAGAAAACTCGATATTGAAGAATCCATTTACTTCGAGATTATTCGACAGAAGACAGCATCGTTGATTGCCTCTTGTTGCGCATGCGGAGCCGCTTCTACAGATGCGGATGGTGAGACCATTGAGAAAATGCGGAAATTGGGCGAATTGACTGGAATCGCCTTTCAGATAAGAGATGACTTATTCGACTACGAACTTGAAGGAGATATCGGCAAGCCAACGGGCATTGACATCAAGGAAAAGAAACTTACATTACCTCTGATTCACGCATTACACAAGGCCAATACCAGCGATCGCAACAAGATCATCAACATTATTAAGAACCACAATGAGAACCCAGAGAAAGTGGCAGAGGTTATTGACTACGTTGTAAAAAGCGGGGGTATTGAATACGCTGCCAAGAGGATGCACGAGTACAAAGATAAGGCCCTGGCCCTGCTCAAAACACTTCCGGAGAATGAATCCAGGGATTCACTGGAAGAGCTCATCACCTATACCATTGAGCGGAAGAAATAAATGCACTATTCTTCCTTAGCCTGTTTGTTGACCACCATCCTGGATATTCCGATACTCACTTCATAGAGTAACAATAATGGCATCGCAACCAGTATTTGACTAATCACATCAGGAGGAGTTATTATTGCCGCAAGGATCAGCACCATCACCAAAGCATGCTTTCTATACGTACGCATCAACGATGGGTTGACCAGGCCAACTTTCGTTAGAAAGAACGTAACAATTGGAAGTTCAAATACCAACCCACACGCGAGTGGGATGGTTGCCACCGTAGTGATATATGAGCCCAGATTGATCTGGTTCGCAACTTCCTTGCTTACCTGATAGGAGCCCAGGAAATTGACAGCCATTGGTGCGATGATATAATATCCAAACAAAACCCCTGAGAGGAACAGGAGTGAACTGAAGAAGACCACCCCCTTAGTGTGTTTGCTCTCACCCGCATAAAGGGCCGGCTTTATAAATCTCCAAATCTCCCAAAATACATAAGGAAATGCTACAATGAATCCCGCCGCTGCCGATACAAAAATGTGGTTGGTAAACTGGCCTGACATCGAAATATTGATCAAATTGAAAGGCAGCTCTTCGATACAAATGCGGTCAGAGATTGCACACATCAATCTATAGGTCATGAAATCAGGGTTTTTAGCGGCGAGCAGTACCGTATCAAATATGAAGCTCCTGTTCAGAAATGCGAGAATTGCCAAAGCGAATATGGCAATAACCGACCTGATCAGGTGCCAACGCAGCGCCTCGAGATGATCCAGAAAGGACATCTCGACCTCATGCTTAGGAATATCTTGTTCGTCTTCAGGCATAGCGCAAATTTAGGTCAATTATTACTTAGACAAACCCCATAAATAAAAGGTTTCTTAAGTCCAAAATATCGATCCTCCATATATGTACTTGTGTACGCAACATCCTTTCTCTTTCTCAACAAGGTTATGCTGATTTATTCAGCTAAATTATTCAGTATTTTGCAGCATTTTTGGTATATTTACTTTAACATGAATAATTCTTCAGAAATAGTGCATATCTTTAGGTATAACACGTTATTTAGAAGAAGATAATCAGTGTAGGAATAAAAACAGGACGTATAAATGCCACTTACAGCGGAACTAACCCTACAACATTCCCTTAAAAAATACTTTGGCTTCTCTAAGTTCAAGGGACAGCAGGAAGTAGTAATTGCCAACATCATGGATGGGAAAGACACATTTGTGATCATGCCCACAGGGGGAGGAAAATCAATGTGCTACCAACTGCCAGCACTCTTGTGTGATGGGACCGCCATTATAATATCGCCGCTCATCGCATTAATGAAAAACCAGGTTGACGCCATGCGTGGGTATGGTTCAGAAGATGGCATCGCGCACTTTATGAATTCTTCCCTCTCCAAAGCAGAAATAACAAGAGTAAAAAGCGATATCACAGAAGGCAAAACGAAATTACTCTACGTCGCTCCGGAGTCGCTGACCAAAGTGGAGAACATTGAATTTTTCCAAGGGATCAAAATCTCCTTATTCGCCATCGATGAAGCACATTGCATTTCGGAATGGGGCCACGATTTTCGTCCGGAGTACAGAAGGTTACGCCCGATAATTGAGGCAATTGGGAAGGTCCCAATTCTGGCGCTGACTGCAACTGCTACGCCCAAAGTGCAGCAGGATATTCAAAAGAACCTGGCCATGGAAGACACTACAGTCTTCAAGTCTTCCTTTAACAGGGCCAACTTATATTATGATGTACGTCCAAAGATCAATCCAACGAAGGAGATTATTAAATTTATAAAACAGCATTCGGGCAAATCTGGCATTGTGTATTGTCTGAGCCGTAAGAAAGTTGAGGAAATCGCGGAAACGCTGCAGGTCAACGGTATTAAGGCACTGCCGTACCATGCTGGAATAGAGCAGGCGGTACGTGCAAGTACGCAGGATAAGTTCTTAATGGAGGATATCGACGTCATTGTGGCGACGATTGCCTTTGGTATGGGTATAGATAAACCGGATGTAAGGTTTGTAATCCACAATGATATTCCAAAGAGCCTTGAAGGTTACTACCAGGAAACCGGAAGAGGCGGGCGAGATGATGGCGAAGGTATTTGCCTCGCATTTTATCAATATAAAGACATCGAAAAACTTGAGAAGTTCATGAAAGGCAAGCCCGTTGCGGAACAGGAAATCGGGCGACAGCTTTTATTGGAAACTGTAGCGTATGCGGAATCCGGGATGTGTAGGAGAAAACAGTTGCTTCATTATTTCGGGGAAACTTACCCAAAGGATAATTGTGGCAACTGCGACAACTGCAAGCATCCAAAGGAGCGATTTGAGGCGCAAGATGATATAGTCCTTGCTCTAAATGCTATCTTGGCCATAAAAGAAAAGTTCAAGGCTAAACATGTTTGCAATGTCTTGTTGGGCAGACTCACTTCAGATGTAAAATCCTACAAACACGATGAGTTGGACGTGTTCAGTAGCGGAGAAGAAGAGGAAGAGGAACATTGGAATGCGGTAGTGAGGCAAGCATTGGTACTCGGGTTTCTACGCAAAGACATTGAGAATTACGGACTACTGAGCCTTACTGACGATGGGAAGAAATTTCTCGCTAAGCCACACTCAATTCAAATTGCCAAAGACCATGATTATTCAGGGGTGGATGCCGATGATGCTTCGATAGTGCTTAACGAGGGCAAAGGGGCCGGGGTGGACGAGAACCTCTATACCATGCTTAAACATCTAAGAAAGGACGTGGCTGTTCGAAACAATGTACCCCCATATATCGTGTTCCAGGACCCATCTCTTGAGGACATGACCATACAGTACCCTATTACGATGGAGGAAATGAATCAAATTTCGGGTGTGGGAGCCGGAAAAGCCTCGCGCTACGGGCAAGAGTTCATTGAACTAATTAAGGGATATGTTGAAGAAAATGAGATTGAGCGTCCCGGAGATTTGATAGTGAAATCAATTGTCAACAAATCCGGACTGAAAGTATTCATTATCCAAAACATCGATAGGAAATTGCCGCTGGATGAAATTGCAGCGGCTAAGGGCCTTAAGATGGAGGAACTCATCAAGGAAATTGAACACATAGTCAACTCCGGAACCAGTGTTAATATTGACTATCACCTCAACAATCATGTAGATGCTGATCACGTGGAGGAGATTCTCATGTACTTCAGGGAAGAGGAGTCCGATTCCATTCAGGCAGCACTTGAGGAGCTCGGCGAGGACGAGTATTCAGAACAAGAGGTGCGATTGGTAAGGATCAAATTCATCTCTCAGTTTGGCAATTAGATCTACCAATTACGAATCTGTACGAATTTATGGATGGGCGGACTACCTGCACAGGTAATGGGTTCCGCCATAGCGAAACTTTATCCAACTATATCAAGATCTTATTACAAGGTAATTGCACTTTCTTTTGCGGGAATATAAATATTGGAACAATGAATTTAGTTGCAATTCTATCACCAAGCAACCTATTAACCAATACAACAATTAACTGAGTGAAACGCTGTGAATGGTCCACAAGCAAAGCAATTTACATTGACTATCACGACAATGAGTGGGGCCGTCCGGTTCATGATGACCACGCCCTGTTTGAAGCAGTAATCCTCGATACCTTCCAAGCCGGCTTGAGCTGGATAATTATCCTGCAAAAGAGAGAGAACTTCCGGCTTGCCTTTGACAATTTTGAAGCGAAAAAGGTAGCTGCTTATGACGAAAAGAAGATCCAGAAACTGTGTATGGACAAAGGGATCGTCCGAAACCAGCTGAAAATAAGGGCCGCTGTTACCAACGCTCAAGTTTTTCTGGAGCTACAAAGAGAATTCGGCAGTTTCGACAAATACATTTGGCAGTTCACCAATCACAAAACCATACAGAATGAATGCCGAAACATATCCGAAATACCCACAAGCAGCGTGGAATCCGATGCGATGAGTAAAGATCTGAAGGGGCGGGGATTCAAATTTGTTGGCACTACAATCTGCTACGCTTTCATGCAAGCCATAGGTATGGTCAATGACCATGTGACTGATTGCCATGTATATGAACAGGTCCGGACGCTGAAGCAACCATAAGGCTGTTAGTTCGTCTATATGTTGTCCTGTTTATCTCAGGTGCAGTCAATTTTGGAACAGCACAACCCGAAACCGCCTTGACTGCCCCGGATAAACGGGCTACAGTTTTAGCGGAAGCATTCTTCACACATTAATATTTTTGCTACATTCCGATAGTGAAAAATCTGCTCTGCATAGTCGCTTTTCTTAGTTGTACCGTGATGACGATGCGCCCTGCCAGGGCAGTTCTGGTACAAGACGCTTTTGGCCCGGTTATTCAGAAACAAATTGATTCTTTATACAGAATCATCTCTCTGAATAAGTCCGACACCAGCCTGGCAAGTGCCTATGTGGGATTGGCTGAAATCCTCTACGTGTCTGATATTGACACGCTCGAAAGGCTGAGCGAGAAGGCCATGGAAATAGCTGATAGAAATCTGTCTAAATCCTCTACCAGTAATGTGGAGAAGAAAGCCTTCAGAAGAGCCCTGGCTGCCGCATTGAACAATATTGGTTATGTCCACGATATTAAAGGCGACATTCCCCAGGCCCTGGAATACTATAAAAAAGCGCTGAATGTGCTACAGCTGTTAGGGTCGAAAGAAGGCATAGCCGCTGCAATGAACAGCATAGCCTACCTATATATAAACCAGGGTGACAGCGCCCAGGCCCTCGAATACTACCATAAGTCACTTAAGATTGAAGAGGAGATTGGTTCAAAGGAGAGGATGGCGTCGTCTCTGAAGAGCATCGGGGCCATTTACGGCAATCAGAATGATATCTCCCTGGCCCTCGAATACTATCACCGCTCTCTGGACATGTATGAGGAGATCAACTATCGGGAAGGTATGGCTTCCTCATTGAATAATATCGGTGTAATCTATAGTGGCGAAGGCGACAGTACACAGGCATTGCTGTTCTTCCGAAAGTCTCTCACAATCAAAGAAGAGCTTGGAGACAAGGAGGGTATGGCCTACTCCTTAAGCAGCATGGGCAATCTTTATGAGACTATGGGAGAGGTTAAAACTGCCCTGAAGTACTATCAAAGATCACTGGTAATCAGAAGGGAGATCGGCGACAAGCACGGCATTTCTATTTCGCTTAACAATGTAGGCCGTATCACGCTGGAGAGCGGCGATGTTGAAACGGCGAAGGCCATGGCCACTCAATCGCTGGAAATTGCGAAAGAGCTGGCGTATCCACCTATTATAAGGAATGCATCTAAGCTCTTGAGTGAGGTGCTTAAAGCTGAAGATAATTATGAGGAGGCGCTCAAAATGCATGAACTATACATTATAATGCGTGACAGTGTGTTGAAGCAAGAGATTGAGAAAGCGGTGCTGCAAAAGGCTGCCAGGCACGAAATTGAGGCACGGGAAGCTAAGATCGCTCTGCAAGTCAAGGACAATGAAATTCTAAAAGGTGAAGTGGCTAATCAGCGCTTAATAGTAATTGGAGGTGCAATGGGCATATTGTCACTGGTGCTGTTCTTGTGGAGATTGTCTGTAAAAAATGCAAGCTTAAGGTTGGCTGGCCGGACGCTGGAAGCAAGCAACAAAACGATCGGAATGCAAAAAGATCAGGCGGAGAGCAATTTGATCCAGCTACACAATGAAAATGAAACCCTTGAAGGTCAAATTGAAAAGCTAAAGAGCCCGGAATCCAATCGAATTACATTGAATAGCTCAGGACTAATTCTGGATGTCAATAAGATCTACTATATTGAAAGTCAGAATCGCTATGTATTGATTACGTATCACGATCATGATAAAACGGACTCCATATATGAGCGTACCTCTTTGAAAGACTTCATTCAATTATTACCAGGCGAATTTGTGCAAATTCACCGGTCTTTTGTGGTAAACACAACGCAGATCAGATCAAGGGCGTCAAAGTACAAGCTGATCATGAAAAACGATGAGCTGCTACCGATATCAGAATCCCAGGTGGATACCTTTGACAAAGCCTTGCGCCAGAAGGCTTAATTTCCACTATTTCAGGGGTTTTTTGTGTCGTTAAATCCCGATTTCATGCATATTACTCGCACTGCATCCCCAGTCGCCCATCAGGCAAACCATATTTGTTCATCCCATTTACCCGCAAAACCACCATTTCACAACACTATATCGCCTTTCTACTACTTATACTTGCATAAGAGCCACTTTTGAGGTTGTTTTGACGTAATAAAGGTGCGAAAATTACTATTGATCTATTAATCAGGTGCATATCGGGCTACTCAATAAAATGACTATATTTGACTCCTCAAAATTGAAGAAGGCCACCAGAGGAAGAAAACACTACAATAACCATATATTGAAAAAACAGATTGGAAATATCTTTATCGTTGTCGCCCTATTGGCGTTAACAGTAGCAAATCCGGTTAGCGCGCAGGATATTTCAGATAAGGCCCTGAATAAGAAGCAAAATCTTGAAGATTTCTATCGCTCAGAGCTTAGAAAGGGTACGTTAGCAGACGAAAGGAGAGCTGATTATACCAAGAAGTTGGAAGAACTACGGACTGAGATTAAGGATATCCGCGAGCAAAGGATGCGTAATGCAGAGAGGCAAAAAGACACGGACCCTACCCTTGTAGAAGCAGAAAAATTTGACGTACAATTCAGGGAAATAGACATTGCCCTGGTAGATAGTGCGCCGCCAATGATTCTGGCCAATGAACCTAAATCGCTGATCTTTAATGCCGGAGTTTCACTTTTGAGTCTGAAAACATACTCAGCTCCTTTCACGATTTCTGCGGAAAAGGTCTTGAGCGAAAAGATCAGCGTAGGGGGGTACTTCGGGCACTTGCTGGAGAAAATAATCGACAGCACCAATTATTTAGACAGCAATGCCTTTTTCACTGCTAACAAGGCCAACTACAAGCACACCTATCTCAACTTTGGTGTTAAAGCATCCTATCATTTCTTTAAACCAACATTCTTCCTCCCGCCAACTAAATTCGATCCATATATTACCGCTATGCTTGGATATACCATCAAAACGGGTACGCATCCTTTTCTGAAAAATGAAGAATTTCTACCCTATGATGCAGATAACAACACGGTAGATCCCGGAGAAGGGAAAAGCGCATTTCTACATCCTGAGAAGAGCGGACTAAACTTTGGCGTTTTCGGAGGACTGAGGTATATGCACGACGACCATTTGGGCTTCTTCGTAGAGGCAGGATACGCCAATACAGCATTTGCTACGATAGGCGCTACGGTCCGATTCCTGGATAAAAGTACTGCAGCCGGTAAAGAATCACAGGTGGTTCACTTCAAGGTGAAGATCGTATCGTCGGAAAGAAAAAAGAAAGAAGAATCCAAGTCATTCAAGGGAAGGACTGACATGGAGGAATATGAGACTAAGGATGGATTCATATACGTGCTGACCGGTAAAAGCAGCGGTGGTGATTTCAGGAGAGCGGAGGTAGTGGCCATAAAAATGGGTCGGGTTATCAAATTGTCAAAGGGCAAGAAGTTAATGGGGATTGTTGATGAGGAACCAGAAGTGGAAGACGATCCTTTTGAGAAAGAAGAGGAAGAAGAAGTGGAAGAAGAGAAGGATAAGAAAAAGAAAAAGAAGAAAAAGAACGAAGAAGGTGATGAAGAAGATAACGAAGAAGACAAATAATGGTTAGAATCCCAAATATCGGCAAATACGCCGCCATACTGATGGCCGTTACGTTGTGTGGTCTTGGTAATATAAATGCTCAAGTAGCCTCCTTCACGGTTGCACCCGGAGCCTGCGCCAACTTACCTCAATTCAACTTCACCAATACCAGTACAGGGGCTGTGTCCTATTGCTGGGACTTCTCCTACAACGGAACCACTCCCAACGACGAGTCAAATGTGGTAGATCCCACGTTTGTTTACCCTTTAAATACACCTGGCACCTATACTATTCTTCTCACTGCCTGCGATGCTGCCAATTGTGGTGGCAATTGTGACACGGCCTCAGTCACTGTTGAAGTATGGGCTTTGCCTACCGCTAATTTCATCCCCGATGGAAATGAAGGTTGTGCACCTTACCAGGTCTGTTTTACCGATGGGTCATCCCAGGGAAGCGCACCTATATCAACGTGGAACTGGAACTTTGGGGATGGCAGCTTTTCTACGGCCCAATCCCCTTGCTACTCGTACCCTCTGACTGCAGCAGGTTTTAACACCGTTAACCTCTCTGTAACGGATGACAACGGATGTACGGACTCGATTGACGTATTGAACCTGGTAGAAGTTCATATCCCCCCAACCGCGAACTTCAATTATACCCCTTCATATCCGGGAACATTGATCGCCTGCAATCCGAATGAGCCGGTAACGACCAATGACCTTTCGACACCTGGAGATGGAACGATTAATCAGTGGGATTGGAATTTCCCTGGTGGTTCTCCGGCTACGGGAACTGGAAGCAGCGCTACAACTAGCTACGCTGCTGCAGGCACTTACCTGATAGACCTCTATGTAACAGACGACAATGGTTGCGTTGATACGATGCAGCAAACAGCAGTTGTAGATGATTTTGCCGCCAACATAGGATTTACTTCGACCAATGTTGAAGGATGCGGGCAGCTGATTGTCACCTTTATTGATACTACATCGTCATTTTCAGGACAGGCAAATCCATGGGTAGGGGCCTGGGACTTTTCCTATGATGGAACAACCTTCAATACGGAATCCGTATTTGGGCCAAACGTCGGAAATTACTACGCTACTCCCGGGACTTATACCGTCGCAATGGCCATGGAGAATGCAGCCGGGTGCCAGGATACGGCGTATAACACCACGATGATCACCGTTCATGAATTGCCAAGTGTTGGCTTTGAGGCTGATACACTTGTTGCATGTGATTACCCCTTTACGGTTACGTTTACCGATACTACCGGGGGGGCGGCCTCCTGGATCTGGGATATTGACAATGCAACCGTTCCGCCCACCCCGCCGGGAAACGATTGGTCAACGGATTATACCACCCAGACTTTCAGCCATACCTATACAGATACAGGCTGCTACAATGTTTCCGTTATTGTAACTGATACTAACGGGTGTGTTGATACTGCTAAATATGACGATTTTATTTGCATCAGTGAACCTGTTGCTGAGTTCATTGCAGATACCATCATGGATACGTCAGATATCCAGTTGCCACTCATTGCGAAAGGGTGTGTGCCACTCAAAGTACACTTTCTGGATCTGAGTACCTATGATACTACTTATATAACTGACAGTATCGTAACGTGGTATTGGGACTTTGGGGACGGATATACCATAATTGGTGGTGACAGTGCCATTGCAGATAGCACAAATGATTGTTTGACGTACTGCACCTACCCCAATCCAACGCATATTTACGTTGATACCGGAAACTTTACGGTAACCCTGGTCATTACGACCTCCCTGGGATGTGATGATACGATCACGATGGATGAGACCTTCATGTGTCAATTCCTTGGAGGACCTTGCACGGTAGATGCAGGAATGGTACCTATTGCTGATTTCAGGGTGAATGATACAGTAGGTTGCCATCCATTCTCCGTTGAATTTACGGATCTATCGTCGAGCTATGCCAACGAATGGTCGTGGGATTTCGGTGATGATGGAACTGATCAGCAGCAAAACCCACCTTACACTTATTCACAGGACATAGGGTTCTTTGACGTTTGGGAAATTGCAATCTTTAACGGCTGCAACTCTGATACGATGTTCTATGACAGCTTGATTGAAGTGCTTGCACCACGGCCAGAGTTCTCTGTCAAAACTTTTAAAGACAGTATGTGGACTGGTGACACACATTTCTGTTTTGAAGACACGTTGCTCACAGGAGGATGGAAGGTACAGATTAGAGACACCTCCCAGGGGCCACCGGATATTTGGGTATGGGATCTGGATGATGAAAACACTATCAACACGCCTAACCCAAGTTCGATATTCGATTCAACTTTCGTGGTTTGGAGAAATGATACGACATTCCTATACCTGGGTATTGACTCCATCTTCACAGTCAATTACGATACACTATTTGTAGACGCAGATACAGTAATCTTCCCTGTCGACACTTTCTTCTTTAAGGCGGGGGATACAATCACATGCGATACTACATTCTTCGTCGTTAACCCGGGAGATACGTTGTATATGGATGCTGATTCGGTGCCGCCAAACCCCCCCACAGAGGATAAACAGATCCAGGGTGATGTTGTACATTGGTTTGGAATGCAATGCGATACTTTGATCATTACCACAGGTGACACTCTTGTCATCTACAATCATTGTATCATACCGGTGATGGATACCAATATAGTTGAGACGTATAGAATTGTTATGTCCGAAGTCTATGACACGGTACAACAAGCAAGTGCAGATACCTTCGGCTGCGCTACGGAGATTATTGAGATACTCGATGTTGACACTATTCCGACCTATAATATTCTTACGCCCTATTGGGAAGACACACTGTGTTTCGGCCCTACAGATAGCATTATTACCATACCAGTAGCAACACCATTCCAGCCGGATACGATATGTATTACAAGAAGAAGTCCAATAACTGATACCACTTCAACACAAATCGTAATTGGAGGTGTGGATACGTTCAATATAGAGTGGGCACAAATTATTACAGATACCACTACGTATATATTCCCAGCTGATACGAACTTCTTTGGTTTGGATACTGTGCCGCCGGATACCACAGCCCCGGATACGAATTTTGTAGCTGCTGACACAATCTCTTCAGGATTATGTGACACGATCTTTATTCCAGCAGACACGATTGTAGATCCTCCTGACACGGTTATAACTGCAGAAAGGATCAAAGCAAAGCCGTTTGTACATACGTACTATACTCCGGGAACCAAGACTGTTTGGTTGTATGAGTGGAGGGTGTGTCCGTCTTGTCCAGATTCATTGTGCCTGGATTCTACATTCGTGGATGTATTTATATCCAAAATAGACGCGGACTTCACGATCAATCAATTGACGGGGGGAGATACGGCTGATTGTAGTCCTGGCTCTTTCTTCTTTGAAGACATTACTACCATGATCTATGACAGTATTCAAAGGATTTGGGACTTTGGAGATGGATTTATTCTGGTGTCACCAACATTCCCATTCCTGGACATCCCGGTGCCTCCAGGCGAGCATCCATCATCCTGCCAGCCAGGTGGATCGACAACTGGATCCTATAAGCAGGTAAACCACGTTTATTGCGATTCCGGCACCTATGATGTTAAGATGGTCATCATTGACCAGTTTGGTTGCAGGGATTCGATAGTGAAGCAGGTGTACGTGTATCCAAACCCTGCACCAGCATTTGTTGCTGATACGCTCTCAGGATGTGCCAATGACCCAATTCAGGTAAACCTGGAAGTGGTCTTTTCAGATACGGTTACGCATCCTTACCAAATTGAGTACTATATCTGGAATTATGGAGATGGAACCGGAAACGACACTTCTTGCAGCTGGATGACCGAGCCACATACATACAATGTGTGCGGTACGTTCCCGGTAACGCTGACCACGATTGATGTCAATGGATGCCAGAATACTAACCCAGTGAATTCCCTGTTCATATCTACGACATGCCCAATAGCGAACTTTGTTCCTTCTGCCCAAGCAGTTTGTAGTGCAACACCATTAACGTTCATCAGTACAAGTACAGGTGGTGCAGCTCCACTGACCTATACCTGGGATTGGTGTGATAGCACATCGCTGGATGTAACTACAAATACATCCGCACCACATACATTCAATGTAGATACTACCACTGACTTTACCGTAACACTAACAGTTGAGGATGCCAATGGATGTAGGGATACAGCCTCCTATACGGTAACAATAGAGCAGCCAGTGGCTGACTTCTATGGGTTCTTCATTGACACATTGACGAATTGCCCCAATATCTTCCAGTTTGAAGATTCATCATCAGCAGATGTTACCAACTGGACCTGGGATTTCGGTGACGGCAGCCCAATTTCATTCTTGCCCCCCCCTGTGCAGAACACATATGTTCTACCCGGCCTTTATACTGTTATTTTAACCGTTACAAACAGCTCTGGTTGTACTGACGTGGATACAGTGGTCGATTACGTAAATATCCGAGGCCCAATTCTCATTTCTGCAACTCAGATTGACACAGGAAATTGTGCGCCTTATCCAGTAATATTCACAGCCACGGGATATAATACTGACAGCTACCAATGGGTATTCGGAGATGGTACTGATACCACTGTTGTTACGAATGCAGATCCGGCAAATCCTGATACTACAACGGTGACGGTTACGCACATATACACTCAAGGTGGAGACTTTTTACCTGTACTGATCATCACAGATCCTTTGGATAGTGCCGGACAAAGCTGCCCCTATCCATTCACGCTGGATTCAATCCATGTTCCTGGCCCTCGAATTGGATACTTTACTAATGATACAATTTGTGGCCCCAGAGATGTGATGTTTACTGATACTTCACTACTTACCCAGGATGTTGACTTCTACTGGTGGGATTTCGGTGATGGCCACTTTATAGGGCCTGGCATAGATGCCATACCTGCAGGAACAGATGGTGGATTGAGCTTCGGTGATTATAACAGCCCAGTTGGAGGCCCATTTACAGGCCCAACGCATACGTATGAGGATGAGGGCGTATTTACCGTTACGTTTGGTGCCTATGTAATTGACGGGACAGACACTTGTAAATACCAGGTGGCAACGCAACAGATCGTTGTATTTGGCATGTCTTTGGCCGATACGGTGGCTTGCCCGGATTGGACGGGTACCTGGGATGCCTCTGGTATTACGGTGGATACCGCTGACCTAAGCTATAATTTAGACTCCCTCCTTTGGGACTTTGGGGATGGCTCAGCAACTGAAACAGGATATTCTGTTTCGCATACTTATGTGGCGCCAACTCCACCAGATACTCTGAATTACACGTGGTATGACATCACGGTTACATTCGGTCCTACCTGCTCCTTTGTGGTAGGCCAGGCCGGCGTGGCACCTACGCCAAACGCTGATTTCACCATAGATCCTTCTATATCAGGCATATCTGTGTTCGTTTCATTGACAAATACCAGTACCGGTGCGGATTCAATGGTAATCTGGGATTTTGATGATGCGTCGTTTTCAGAGACTTACTGGTCTCCAGCAGGTGGAGGATCGTATGGAAATACCGCACACACTTATGTCGATTCAGGCACCTATAATATCCAGCTGATTGGCTGTAACAAAGGTGGGTGCTGCGACACCACAATAATACCTAAGCACATCCTGATCAAAATTCCCAACGTGTTCAATCCTGGTTCAGCTACGCCCGAAAACGCGGTGTTCTATATCGGAGACTTCTTTATGGATACACTGGATCTCTCTACTTCTGTGTTGAGGCTGGAGGTATTCAATAGATGGGGAGAACAGGTTTATCTCAATGAGAATTACCAGGAGTGTGATCCATTTGGTTCTCCAGACCTTTGCTGGGATGGCCACGACATGAAGGGCAATGAGTTGGGAACAGATACCTACTTCTACGTGTTATCGTTGAACCGCCAGGCTGCGGTCAATGGTTATGTGATGCTGCTACGGCCTAATTAAGGCAATTAGGTGCAGGGTAAATTTATGAGGTTGGCAGGCATGTAAGTATGCTGGCAAGAGGTAGGCGGTAAGTGTAACTAAACACATCATAACTCAGTACTCCCAGAGGTCACTCTCAAAATTTCTCATGTCTTCCCTGATTCTGTCCGACTCTAGCTGGTAGGCAATGCCACTTTTATATTCGTGAATGGAACGGTCCATCACATTGCTTTCCTTGTTAATATAGCTATGGAACATGCGCTTCCAGAACAGATCCTCGAAAGTCATTCTTGCACCGTCATTCATTCGATTGAATACCGGCTGATTTGCAAATACGTGCCGCGCCTGTGGGAAATATATCCAAAAGAGGGTCTGCCTGCCCAGTTCATTCCCATCTTCATCCAGTTTTACCGCCTGTGGGGCTATTCCAACAATTCGCACGTCCATCACTGAGCGCTGCTTATCAAAGAACCACTCCTCCTTGATCACATATCTCCGCATATCTCCCGCAGATATCTCATTAATGACTGTCAATGTATCATACCCTTCGCCTTCGAAACTCTCCAATATTTCCAGGGTGGTATCGGAAAGTATAGAATAGACTTCCTTTTTACTCAATGGATAATTAAACTCATCGTCAATTGGATCATAAGCTATGATCGTGCCTTCATCAACACCTGTCAGAATTACGTCAAACAACGATTGATATTCAACCTTGGGTTCAAGGGGATAATATAAAGAATGATTGAATTTTTCCCTTAAATCGATGGTTCTCCAAATCTGCTTCGACCACATGATATCCGCCTCTCTTAGCGGCGTGTATGCAATGGGCCTTCTTTCCAACTTTGCATTCCTCTCATACGCCCCTGTGGTTATTCCACCTGACAATACTGATTGTCCTTGCACAGTCGAAAAACTGCAGCATGTGGCTATCCCCACTATCAATATCAATCCTCTCATCACCATCTTTTTCGTTTATTATAAAACGATTGCCGCTTTGAGAAAAGTGTAAATTCCATAGTCTGCCAGAGGCAATTTCAAAGGAATACCACATTATGCTCAGAAGATGGCCTGCCCGGCTGACGACATTCCTGGCCGTCGTTCGGCAGTTCAGGCGGGCAGGGCACAAAAAAATCCCGACTCGCAAAGCGGTCAGGATCTCTTTAATTGAAGTGTGTTATTAAAACGACCAGAGATCGTGCTCTAGCAAGAATAGCCCATTCTTAATTTTCTCTGATTCCAGCTGGTAAGCAATACCATTTGTATAATCAAAAATACTTCTATTATATACATTGCTTTCCTTACTGATATAGCTGTTGAACATTCTCTTCCACAGGATGTCCTCATACGTTCTTCTTTCAGCATCGTTCTGCCTGTTGAATACCACCTGATTTGCGAATACATATCTCGCCTGTGGGTAGTATAGCCAAAATAGCGGCGATTTCCCAATCTCGTTATCCGATTCATCATACTTCGCTACCTGAGGGCTTATACCAATAATCCTCGCTTCCTGCACTGATCGCTGTCGGTCGAAGAACCAGTCCTCCTTTAACTCATATACCCTCATATCAGTAGCCAAAACCTCATTTGTTATGATAATAGGCACCAATTCACCCGTTTCAAAGTCCTCCTCCATAGATGTATCGGCCTGAGACAATTTTTCAAGTACCTCATCCTTAGTCATAGGATATTTGAACTCGTCATCAATTGGATCATATGCGGTGATAGTACCTTCAATGATACCATCCTTAATGACATCAAAGAGCGACTTGAAGTTGCTTTTAGGCACGTCAGGGTAGTACAACGGATGATTGATCTTCTCACGCAGATCAATCTTCCGCCAGATGCGCTGTGTCCACATGACATCCGCCTCACGCAATGGAGCGTAGGAGATTACTTTTCTTGTAGGAGCGTGTTCCGGGATATATACTCCATCAAGTACATCTGCTTGCGCTACAGCATCACCTGATGGTAGCGCGAACAATGCGATGACCATCAATATACCTAATCCTTTCATGATTGAATTCATAATTTGATTTTTTTCGTGCAAATCCAGTTCTTTAACGAGAATGGTCCTGAATAGTTACTAAAATATGGTCTATTACATATTCAATTAATATTCCCTACTTAACGTACGCAACACAATTTCGCTATTTCACCTTGATTGATATACCCGGTATTTTTTCTATTGGCGTTTTAGGTGACTTGGCTTTAACATTTTCAAAAATGATACGCTGACCCTTTTTTGCTCTCTTTAGATACTGCTTCATTTTGGGCGTCAATCGATTGTTCTTAGACGATATTGTTTGATAAACACCACCTCCTACATCGACAGACAGGTCAAAGGAAGTAACCTTGAACTTCAACTCAAAGTCGAAGTTTACCATCTTAGCCATAAGTCCCTGGGCTACCTTAAGTCTTCCAGGAGTTAGAGCTCCTTCACCTTCAACCTTCATGAACGAAGCAACTGGAGGAGGCGTTCTTTTTACCCTGAACTCCTTTTTACCCATACTCTTCCATTTCCCTGGTGCAATCTCTGCCTGTACCGAAATATAGCATAAACCTTGCTTTTGCACGGTTACGATATATTTAGAGGGCTTACCAGCAGATCTAATAGATCCTCTACCCCCACTCAAAGCAGGCTTTATCTGCTTGGCACTGAATCCTGACACAGACACCGTCACCGGGTTATCCGGCCCGATGTAGAACACATTCATCTTATCAGGGGAAACGTTAATACTTGGCTCAGCAATCGTATACCCAGCCTTAAATGCATAAAGCTTTTCTCCCGTTGTAGTTTTCTGATGTACAATTCCCTCATACACGAATTCACCGGTAGTAATTCCCGGGATCTTGAGTTTACCCTTACCAGCCTCAATACGCAATGAGTCCGATTCTCCGTGCATTATATACTGTCCTGGCCCTACAGTGTCCACCTTTCCTATTGTTACCGTAGGTGCTGTCAACGAATCTGAAGCCGCAAGGAATATATCAGCCCTAAACGTATCTCCTCGTGTTACGTAGGTCTTCTCAGGAATTACGATAGCCTCAACCTTGTTGAACTTCATGGCCTCGCCTTCAATTTCTTTTTCCAAATACCCTATTATCTCTGCCTCTGCGTTTCTGATGGAAGATTGCATTTGCGACATGTTACAGATTACAGCAATAGCGGGCAGATGCTCAAAAAACTCCGATTCCCACGATATTTGCGGATTATCCCCCAAGGGTATGGGATCATCCGTGGCTAAGGCCGCCTGAATTGCGTCTTTGAACTGTGTATCCTTAGGCTTGACCATGCCCACCATGAACTCTCTGAATTTGACCAATTCCTTGCGAAGCTGAGCACCCTTTTTGTTATTGATCATCATGGTCGCAGGTATATCCGTATCCGCTTTATTCTCCACCCCTTCCTTGGTCTTCATCTTCTCAATGGCAATTTCTCTATCACCTGGATCCAACCCTTCTACCTTAATTACCAGTTCAACCTTCAGATCTTCCAAATATCCAACAATTGCATTGGCATGATCCCTAACCTCGAATGCCTTTCTCTTCCATTGTCGAGCTTTAGGAGCCGATGCCGCCGCAGATTCAAAATTCGCGTACACCTTGTCATTCTTGTCAGAAAAGTTAGTGGTTGTTCGAACCAATCCCTGATTAATGAGTACAAATGCGTCAAGCACCTCCTTCGATACGTTTAGTGCCAAAAGCGCGATCAACACGAGGTACATCATGTTGATCATCTTCTGCCTTGGGGATAATTTCGTGCCTGCCATTGCTGCCTTAGATTATTGGTTCTCCATATTACAGTTTTTCCTTCTTTCGAACATTATTCTTCGACTGCTCCTCCACCTCCAGTGTTTCCTCCACCTGGACGTACATTCATCGCCGCTAGCATATTGCCATAGACGCTGTTCAGAGCGGCCAGGTTATCACCCAACTTAGAAACTTCTTCTTTAGAGCGCTTAGCACCTTCTGCAGATGCATTTAGATTCGACATTACGTCGGAAATGCCAGTATAGAACTCCTGCACCTGACTTACACGGTTGCTGGATTCTTGAGCCTCGTTGGCATAAGACGTATTTAAGGTTCCTAAACTGCCAGTTAATTGATTCATCTGTTCGATCATCGACTTTGTTGCATCTGAAGTGCCTGAGAGATCATTGATAGACTGAAGCAATTTAGCACTAGAATCCTGAAGGTCTGTCTCATACAACGAATTCAATGCTGACAGATTGCGAGTCAATTTTTCCATTTCACTGTTATAGCCTTTAGCTGACTCAGATGACGAAGTGATTTCATCAAGTGCTGTAACTGCTCTACCATAAGACGTGTTCATTTGGTCCATGCTAGCTGCAGCGGATGTCATACTTGTACTATACGCTTCTGTAGAAGAAGCAATACTCCCCAAATTCTCTTTTACACTACTTGAAACAGTGGCCAGATCACTCATAGCTTGATTTCCCTGCGTGTAGGCATCGTTAAGGGATCCAATTGAAGCAGAAGCCTGCTTAACCCTTTCGGAATACTCAGCAGTAACATTAGCTGCATCCGACATATCCGTTAGGTTAGAAGCACTCTCGCTCAGGTTTTTCATACCTGCACTTAAACTACTTATAAGTTCCGGGCCTATCTTGGCATCCTCGAGCATTCTATCCAACTGTTCGGTGACAGTTCCACTTAATGCAGTGGCATCATCGTCAAGTTCCTCTTCTCCTTCTTCCATATGCGCCAATTCAGGGTATACAAGACCCCAATCCAGCTCCTCGTGAAGTGGTTCAAAGGCCGAGAAAAAGAATATGACTGCTTCGGTTCCCAGACCGATAATCAACATTAACCCCGCACCAGGATAGTGCTGGATTTTGAATAGTGCCCCCAGAATTACGATTGATGCCCCCCATCCATAAAGGTAGGCCATAAACTGCCTGCCGTTCCTACTATGTAATGCGTTGAGAATTCCCATGATAAGATCTTAATAGATTAGAAAATTATTTGCTTAAATACTATAATAGATATACAATAATAATAATATAAAGTTAGAACCACTTAGTCTGAATCTCTAAAATTCAGAATGTAACTAATAATAATCCCATTAGAATTTAAACTAGAGCTCGTCGCCCTTTGCCCTTCCAAGGTAAGTCATCACGCTTCTAAAGCCGATATAGCTCTTTGCGGTGTCTTGATACTCGTATGTACGGGTTCCATTTTGAAGATAGTACATAACGTCTTTCCACGAACCTCCTCTAATAACCTTTCTCTTCAATGCTGGTGGATCACTATCCTTTGCTTCGTACAGATAATCCTGGTTTAGGTCATGTGCGAAATTGTAGGCGGACTCATCATAAGCATTACTGGTCCATTCGGCTACGTTACCAGACATGCAATATAAACCGAATTCGTTTGGTGAATATGAGGTTACCACAACCGTATGGAAACCGCCATCATCAATATAGTTACCTCTCATAGGCTTGAAGTTGGCCAGGAAACATCCATTGCTGTTCCTAATATATGGGCCACCCCAAGGGTATGGAGAAAGATCCAAACCTCCTCGTGAAGCATACTCCCACTCTGATTCAGTGGGCAACCTGAAGTCGTTGACCATGGTTCCGCCATTACTCAGCAAGAAGCTATTTAGTAACTCAGACCTCCAAATGCAGAACGCTCGTGCTTGGACCCAGTTCACACCAACCACCGGGTAGTTGTCGTATGCTGGGTGCCAGAAATACATTCTGGTCATTGGTTCATTAAAAGAGTAAGTAAAGTCATGCACCCATGCTAAAGTATCCGGGTAAACTCCTATAATGTCCTTAATAATGAATACAGATCGATCTTTTAGTCCTTGTTCCCTATTGCTCTTTTGAGCGGCTGCCCTAAGGTCAATTCTATAGTATTCAAAATTGAGCTTTCGCGTATCAATTCGCTTTCTGCGGTAGAATCTCTCATGCTCTGGAAGAAACATTTGGTCAAGCGCTTCGCGTTGCTCATCCTCTTCCCAATAGATAGGCTCATCCCAATTAAGTTGGGGTGGATCTAATTCCTGGTCAAATGCATCAACCATGTGGAAATAGTCATCAGAAACTTCCTCACCTAATATTCTTCGTGCCAGTGAATCTCTTACCCAGTAAACAAACTGACGGTATTCATTATTGGTGATTTCCGTTTGGTCCATATAAAAAGACTGAACAGAAACTGGCTTAGCTGCAGCTGTTTGAGAGTAAGGCACATCTTGATCACTTGGCCCCATGTGATAAGCCCCCATTGGCAAGTATAGCATACCGTATGGATCTGGCTGGAACCATGGCAAACGACCCTGAACACCAAAAAGTTCTCCCGAACCACCTGAACCACATCCCCATAATATGACCGGCATCACTATAATAACAAAAACTAGCTTTTTCATATTTCCTCCCGTTTAGCTGTGTAAATTATAATGTCTTGTTTTTTTATAATCAAAATGAACCCCTTGTAACGCAGAGAATGCTTTTGGGTTACAAAAACCTCACATTCCTATATCGCTGGGCAGTTACTTTTTCATTTAATTTGAAGCAATATCCAACGTACACTTCGTGTGATCCACTGTTAAATCCTCTTAATCCGTTTAATGCTATATCATATGAATAACCAATTTTTAAGTTATTCCACAATACCCCAACATACGTTGGAACAGCATCCATGTCCATTGCTCTATATCCAACGCCTGCCCAAAACTGATTATTGTATAAAAGCAATGCACTCAGGTCAAATTGAGGAGGGACCCCCGCATTGAACTTAAAAAAGACTGAAGGTTTTAGTTCCAAATCCGAAGTGAGCCTGGTAGTCAACCCTGCAGTTGCATAGTAATGTCGTTTTAAGTCATAATCAAGATCAGCAGAAAGGCCAGCCACGGATTCTGTTAGCTGAGTGGAAGACACCCCAAGGTAATATCCCGGATTGCTAAAGTAAACACCAAATCCAAAAGTAGGAGCTCCACCTGATACAGCATCCAGTGGAATTGTAGGATCACTGCCTTTATCAAACGGTTCAAACCTACTGCCGTCTATCTGGGTATTTGTCAAGCCCGCCCTAATACCTATCCCCAAATCTCCCGCTTTAAGAGAAGTGCGAAATGCGTAGGCAAGCTTAGTGTACATGGTAGATTGCAGTCCAAGTTCATCAGTAATAATCGTAACTCCCACCCCACCTTTTAGAAACTTAACCGGGGCTTCAACATTCAGCAACCCCGTCTGAGGAGAACCTACGAATCCCATCCACTGATTTCTTACTAAGATGTTAGCACATATTGCCCCATTGCTTCCTGCATAACCAGGGTTGGTAGTCAAATGGTTGAACATATTGTGCTGAAATTGGGGTTCCTGCTGAGCTACAGAGGTACCACCATACATACACACCAGTACAAAAAGAAGAGGTAACTTGGCCTTCATATCTTATATCGAAACGCTAAAATACAGAAAATTATTCTTTTAAAACAAGGATATGCCTGACATTGTTAGGCATATGTTCCAGTTGCAATTATTTAAAACGAAATTATTGGGATTTAGTTCTGTTTATCCCAACTTTTGAAAAGCGAGGAGCCACCTATCCGGAATGTCGTCTTCGCAGGCCTTCTCATAATCAGCATAAGAGCAGGGTGCAAGCAGGTGCCGATCAAGTTTGATCTCCTCATTCTCAGGATACGGAATACTCATCCACCACCGATCGCTCTTTTTACTCTTATAAAAGACTATTTCGTGTTTGCCATCTTGAATTGCCACTCGATATTTTGTGTATTTCGATTTGTCTCCTACGGGGTAGTCCTTCTTGCGATTGCGAAAGCCGTCAACAAAGTACCAGATCATCTGGGCAACCAAGTGTGCAGTTTGACCAAAGTTGTCGTATGTAGGATTTATCTCGTAAAAGCCAATTGAGGTGAGTTTATCACTCAATCCAGCATAGCGCGTAATCTGACAAGCCTCTTCACCATAAAATCCATTTGGCGAAGCATTCTGGTTACCCGGGGCATCCGATTGTCTTATAGAACCAATATCAAAGCTCAGCAAATCAGCATTTCTGACGATTGGCTCCACTTCTTTAATATCGTTTTGCACAACTCCAAGTCGGTATGCGTCAAAAAAGAGTTTTCTCATCAACTCGAGCGCGTGCACATCAACAAAATAGCTTTGGTACCCAATATTGCTGTAATTATAGAGATAGTTGGGCTGGTGAAGAATGATCTTGCTCAGGTAGTTTTGAGCGTTCAGCTCCTGGCCGGCCACACCGAGATCGAATGTTGGGCCCACCACCACCATGTTTATTGTTTGCTCAAGACTTTCGTAGGCAGTGTAATTGGCATAGGTAAGATCCTGACTGCCACCAATGATTATTGGTACAATATTGTTATCCACCAATGCTGCAACTGCAGCGGACAACGCAAAATAGGTGTCCTCCACGGTATTGCCGCCGATTATATTTCCAAGATCAGCGATTGCGGTTTCGCCTCTTTGAAAAAGTTGGTATAATTTGTTGCGAACAGCATCCGGTGCTTCTGCGCAGCCTTCATTATTAACCGCGTTTCGCTCTTCCTTAACGCCAATAATGGCGAGATCAATCTTCTCTAAATCCGGAAACCTGCCCTCCTCCTTATGGATGTCTATAACTGAGCCCAACTGCGTTGGCATATAGTCTTCGTCCCTCTCTATTTTCGAGGTGTCAATGGGCTCGAAATACAGTGTGATGTCCATAGGGGGTAAATTCTAGTCTTTCTTCTTATAGCCTCTTCCCTTCTTTGGCGGGGCGTTCTCAGCTATTTCTAAACATTCTGCTAATGTCAAGGTTGCCGGATCTTTATCCTTAGGGATTTTGTAGTTGTTCTTTTCTATCTTGATGAAGGGTCCGTACCGGCCATTGAGGACCTGCACATCCTTGTTCTCCGAAAAACTTAGAATTATCCTGTCCTTGTCTGCCTTGCGCTTCGCCTCAATCAATTCTATGGATCTTTCCACGCTTACAGTCATAGGATCATCATCCTTTTTTAGAGAGTAGAACTTGCCATCATGCCTGACGTATGGCCCAAATCTTCCAATCGCAGCAACAATTTCCTTGCCCTCATACTCTCCTACTGATCGCGGCAATTTAAAGAGCTCCAAAGCTTCTTCCAATGTAATTGTCTCTATACTTTGGTCTTTCAAAAGGCTCGCAAACTTTGGTTTGTCCTCTTCATCCCGGTGCCCAATTTGCGCCATGGCTCCATAGCGGCCAATACGCACGATCACAGGTTTTCCACTATCGGGGTCAATGCCCAGTTCACGCTCTCCCGACGCCCGCTCACCGGTCTCAGTGGTCTGCTCTACTTCCTTATGAAACGGTGCATAGAATTGCTGGATCATTTCATTCCACTCTTTCTGCCCCTCTGCGATTTGATCAAATTCTCTCTCCACATTGGCCGTGAAATTATAGTCTAAGACGTTCCCAAAATGCTCCACCAGGAAATCTGTAACCACCATGCCTATGTCGGCTGGGAACAACTTCGATTTTTCAAATCCTGTATTTTCTTTCCCTACCCCACTTTCGATATTTCCAAATTTCAATTTCATGAATTTGAACTCGCGCTCAGTGCCTTCCCGGTCTTCCTTTACCACATATTCGCGGCGTTGAATTGTAGAGATAGTGGGCGCGTAAGTTGACGGACGGCCAATGCCAAGGTCTTCCATTTTCTTGACCAAACTGGCCTCCGTGTATCGCGGTGGATGCTTGGTAAAACGCTCCGTGGCATTGATCTCTTCCATGCTGAGCGATGCTCCAACTGGAAGAGGCGGCAAAAGGCCCTTACTCTCCTTAGCGCTTCCATTTGTATCTCCGTTGTCTGTGGATTCCAGATACACCTTGAGAAATCCATCAAACTTGATTACTTCACCCCTGGCAATAAACTTCTCGTCAGATCCGGATATATTTATTGTGGCAGTTGTTTTTTCTAATTGAGCATCACTCATTTGTGAGGCAAGCGTTCTCTTCCATATCAGTTCATACAATTTCTGTTCAGACGAATCGCCATCCACAGTACGGTTTTGCATATAAGTAGGCCGTATTGCCTCATGTGCCTCTTGTGCTCCTTTTGATTTTGTAGAGAATACGCGGGGATTAACATATTGATCTCCGTAAGAATTGCGAATCTCATCTTCCGCTGCTGATACCGCCAGGTCGGATAGGTTCACAGAATCAGTCCTCATATAAGTAATCTTTCCCGCTTCATAAAGTTTTTGCGCAACTACCATGGTCTGAGCTACAGAATACCCCATCTTTCTACTGGCCTCCTGCTGCAGGGTTGAGGTGGTGAAAGGTGCAGTAGGACTCTTTTTCGAAGGTTTAACCTCCAGGTTCTCAACTGAAAATGAGGAGTGGCTACACTGCTCCAACAATGCTCTGGCTTCCTCTATGCTATTCAACCTCTTAGGCAGCTCCGCCTTGAACGAGTTTCCGGTTCCGTTTGAATCCACTGTAAATTCCGCTACTACCTTATAATAGGAGTTGGATTCAAATGATTTTATCTCACGCTCGCGATCTACAATTAATCTTACTGCGACCGACTGAACCCTTCCTGCTGAGAGTGAAGGCTTAACTTTCTTCCATAAGACCGGCGAAATCTCATACCCTACCAACCTATCGAGTACACGGCGTGCCTGCTGTGCATTCACCAACTCCTGATTTATTCCCCGAGGATTTTCGATGGCCCGAAGGATTGCTGTTTTCGTGATCTCGTGAAATACTATTCTGCGAATCTTATCATCACTAAGCTCTAAAGCCTGCACCAGATGCCATGATATGGCTTCTCCTTCGCGGTCTTCATCAGTTGCTAACCACACCAACTCAGCTTGCTGCGCTTCTTTTTTTAAATCGTTTACTACTTTCTTTTTATCCTCAGGAATTTCATAGGTAGGAAGAAAGTGATTATCTACATCGACCGAAAGCTTTTTCGTAAGCAAATCTCTCACATGCCCAAAGCATGACTTCACCTTATACCCCTCACCCAAAAAACCCTCAATTGTCTTTGCCTTAGCGGGGGATTCTACTATCACTAAATTTTTTGCCATTTCGATATATTAACGAGTCCGTGTTACGCGAATTGAACAAGAAGGTTATAATATTTATCT
>JYMV01009424.1_pt1 | contig 52020 bp, 49 predicted proteins | sample 338911 | NCBI WGS metagenome assembly JYMV01 (sample SAMN03354496, study PRJNA234377) | hydrothermal vent metagenome | biome: Deep sea; feature: Hydrothermal plumes at the Eastern Lau Spreading Center, Western Pacific Ocean; material: Seawater | place: Tonga | collected 2009 | depth 2000 m m | reverse complement strand
GTTCGTTTGCCCACGAGCCTGGCTGGTTTACCACGGCACCCATATCAGCGGTACAACAGCTGCTTGACCGCATCGGACGAAAAACGACGGATATCGATCTCTACGAGATCAACGAAGCGTTCGCCGTGGTGCCGATGGCTGCCATGACCGAGCTCGGCTTGCCACACGATATCGTTAATATTCACGGTGGCGCATGTGCCTTGGGACATCCGATCGGTGCCTCTGGTGCCCGTATTATTGTCACGTTGCTCGCTGCACTTGAAGAGAAAGGACTCACAACCGGTCTTGCTTCTCTGTGTATCGGCGGCGGGGAGGCAACTGCCATGGCCTTTGAACGCATCAGTTGAATGATTTAGGCCCAGTCAATAAACCACTTACCCGTTGAACTGCTGTCATTTCAACCCATCGGCCATTAGGTACACCATGCCCCTATTCGCTAGCCAACTTGATACCAAAAGCGATACGTATCGAGAGAACCATGCGGCGCTTACCCACGCCGTTTCAGATCTGCGCAAAACCGTAGCCGAGATTGCACTCGGAGGCAACAAGAGAGCGCGCGAAAAACACACTGAACGAGGTAAGCTGCTACCACGAGACCGAGTTGGTCAGTTGCTTGATGCAGGGTCTCCTTTTCTCGAATTTTCACAGTTGGCTGGACACGACCTGTACGACGATATGGTCCCTGCGGGCGGCCTGATCACCGGGATTGGCCGCGTTTCAGGGCGCGAGTGCGTCATTATTGCCAACGATGCCACCGTCAAAGGCGGAACCTATTACCCGATCACCGTCAAGAAACATCTTCGCGCACAAGATATAGCCCAAGCTAATCGCCTGCCGTGTATTTACCTGGTGGATTCCGGGGGTGCCTTTCTGCCACTGCAAGACCAAGTGTTCCCCGATCGAGATCACTTTGGCCGAAGTTTTTTCAACCAGGCCAATATGTCTGCTGCTGGCATCCCGCAGATTGCTGTTGTGATGGGTTCCTGCACAGCCGGCGGTGCCTATGTGCCGGCGATGTCTGATGAAACGGTAATCGTCCGAAACCAGGGGACTATTTTTCTCGGGGGGCCTCCCTTAGTTAAAGCAGCAACAGGTGAGACGGTCAGCGCGGAAGACCTTGGTGGGGCGGAGATTCACACAAAGCACTCGGGCGTCGCCGATTACCTGGCTGACGATGATTATCATGCATTGGCCATCACGCGGCGGATCGTTGCAAACCTCGGTCCCCCTACCGTCCTACCAGCGTGTGACCCAACCGTCGATCCGCTCTATGCGGCAGACGAACTTTACGGCGTCGTCCCAGCGGATCCCCGCAAACCCTACGATGTGAGGGAAGTTATCTGCCGTATCGTAGATGGCAGCGATTTTGATGAATTTAAAGCGCTCTATGGCACAACACTGGTCTGTGCTTTCGCGAAACTGTCCGGGCGACTGGTTGGGATTGTCGCCAATAATGGCGTGCTTTACTCGGAATCTGCTCTCAAGGGTGCACACTTTATCGAACTGTGCAGCCAGCGCGGCATTCCACTCGTTTTCCTTCAGAACATTACCGGCTTCATGATTGGCCAACATTACGAAAAAACCGGCATTGCCAAAGATGGAGCAAAAATGGTGACTGCCGTTGCCTGCACTCAAGTCCCTAAATTCACCATCATCATTGGGGGTAGTTTTGGTGCGGGCAACTACGGCATGTGTGGACGCGCCTATGATCCGCGCTTCATGTGGATGTGGCCAAACGCCCGTATTTCGGTGATGGGTGGCACCATGGCATCGGAAGTTTTGGCACAGGTTCGATCTGAAAATGCGATTCGTCGCCAGGAACCGTGGTCAGAAACAGCCAAGACCGAATTCAAATTGGCCATAGAGCAACAGTATGAAAAGCAAGGACACCCGTACTATGCCTCCGCTCGTCTGTGGGACGATGGCGTCATCGATCCTGCCGATACTCGGCGAATTCTGTCCTTGGCTCTCAACGCGGCATTGCAGGCCCCCATCCAACCCACACGCTTTGGCGTCTTCCGGATGTAAATTATGAGTAACCTTTCCCTGACAACGGATCCACGGGGTATTGCGCTACTGACCCTGAATCGGCCCGAAGTTCATAACGCCTTTGATGATGCGTTAATCAGTTCGCTTCTCGAAGCATTACGCAGACTCAGTGAGGATTCCAACGTCCGGGTATTGTGCCTAACGGGTGCAGGTGCGAGTTTTTCTGCCGGAGCTGACCTCAACTGGATGCGCCGCGCAGCGAATTTCAGTGAGGAAGAAAACACCGCAGACGCTCACCAACTTGCTGCCATGCTCCGCACACTGGACGAGTTTCCGTGCCCGACCTTGGCCCTGGTTAACGGTGCTGCGTTTGGTGGTGGTATTGGATTGGTCGCAGCCTGCGACATCGCCATTGCCAGTACGCAAGCCCAATTTTCTTTATCAGAGGTCCGACTCGGCCTTGTACCAGCCACCATCAGCCCCTATGTGGTTGCTGCGATAGGTCAACGCGCTGCACGCCGCTTTTACTTAACCGGTGAAAGATTTGATGCCAACACTGCGCATTCGATCGATCTGGTACATGAGGTAGTCCCACACGATGAACTCAAAGCCGCCGGAGAGAAAATGATTGACACCCTGCTGTGCGGGGCCCCCAAGGCACAGGCTGTCGCAAAAAACCTGATAAAAGAAACAGCTCCAGCGAGGGATCGCGATTATCTCGATGCCTGGACAGCCCGACTCATTGCCGAGATTCGACAAACCGATGAGGCGGCTGAAGGATTGGCTGCATTTTTCGATAAGCGCCCGGCGGCCTGGCAAACTCAGCGCTGATGTTTGACAAATTGCTGGTCGCGAACCGCGGAGAGATCGCGTGCCGCATCATGCGCACGGCCCAACGCCTGGGCATTTCGTGCACTGCTATTTATTCTGATAGCGATCAGAATTCACTGCATGTGGCACAGGCAGACGAGGCGTTCCGAGTAGGCTCGAACGCTGCTACTGACAGCTACCTTAGCACTGAGCACATCATTGACGCGGTACGGCGCTCCGGCGCCAGCGCGGTGCATCCTGGCTATGGTTTTCTGTCGGAGGATCCGCTTTTCGCCGCAGCGTGCATTGAAGCAGGGGCCATCTTCATTGGCCCGACGCCGGCTCAGATCGAGATGATGGCCAATAAAGCGACGGCAAAGAAAGAGATGGAATCCGTTGGCGTTCCCGTCGTACCGGGCTATCACGGGCCGCAACAGGACAACACCACGCTGATTGCGCAGATCATCAAGATTGGCTTCCCTGTCATCGTCAAACCCCGTGCCGGTGGCGGTGGCAAAGGCATGCGCGTGGCGACAACCGGTGATGACCTCGGCAACCTTCTCGACACTTGCCGAAGAGAGGCATTATCCGCCTTTAACGATGCTGGATTAATTGTTGAGCGATTTCTTGAGAACCCTCGACATATAGAAGTGCAGGTGTTTGGCGATACCTACGGGAACACCGTTCATTTCTATGAGCGAGATTGCTCTTTACAGCGACGCCATCAAAAAGTTATCGAAGAAGCACCGGCCCGAGAGCTTTCATCACATCTACGCGAAGGCTTGATAGCTTGTGCCCTGACAGTCACAAAGACGATCGGCTACCACGGTGCGGGTACCGTTGAATTTCTGGTCAAAGATGAACTGTTTTATTTCATCGAGATGAATACCCGTCTACAAGTAGAGCACCCGGTGACCGAACTGATCACCCAAACAGACTTGGTCGAATGGCAACTTCGTGTGGCCGCGGGCCAACCGCTACCGATGACTCAAGAGGAGATTCACTGTCGGGGCCATGCTGTTCAGGCACGCCTTTACGCTGAAGATCCAACACGCGATTTCTTACCTACCGGTGGCGAGGTGTTTTTTGCCCAGTTCCCAGAACCCTGCGCCGGGATTCGGGTCGACAACGGCGTTAAGGTTGGCGACGTGATTGGCATCGACTACGACCCGATGATCGCCAAGATTATTGCCTACGATACCGACGCCACCACAGCCTGGTCAAAACTGCACACGGCTTTGATGCAGACCTGGCTAGCCGGACCGAAAACAAACCTTTCCTTCCTCAGCAACTTATCCGATGCCGCTCTTTCTGGTACCGACGTATTCGATACGGGCTTTATTTCGCGCCACCACAGCAAGCTAACCGCAGGGCCTGACCCCGACAACCCAGCCATCCAACGCATTGCCTGCTGGCTGCTGTACACACTGGGACTGCGCGCAGCCGCAACACAGACAGTGGACACAGCATGGCAATCAAACGATGGTTGGAGAGCCAACCTGCCTGCAAAGATTCACTTCCGCTTTCTGCTCGATGATCAGCCAATTGACCTGAGTGCCTGTCCAATCGATGCAAACCGACTCAGTTTTGTGGGTGAGCAAACGACCCATTCAGTTGAGGGACAGTGGTTGACAGCCAATCGACTGAAAGTGAACGACAGTGATGACCTTTCTTTGGACATCATCGCTATCGAGCATGCCACGGGACATTATTTAGGCATGGGCGGCCACTTCTTTCGTCTTGTGGTGACCGATGGGCTGACCACGCAGGTAGACAAGGCCATTAGATCAGGTGATGTCAATGCACCCATGGCGGGAAGAGTCATCGATGTACGAGCGACCCAGGGAATGGAAGTCGAAGCCGGGACCATACTGGTGGTCATTGAAGCGATGAAGATGGAGCATCATCTGGCCTCACCGGTCACGGGACACATCACATCGATCGCGACTTCGATTGGCCAGCTTGTCAGCGAGGGACACACTCTCGTCAAAGTTACTCCGCTGGAATCGCTAGATTAGTACGGCATCGAGCACCCCAAGGCGCTGGGCATACACTAATCATGCTAAACCAGTAGAATGCACATCGATATCGACAGGCTGCTCTCAACATGACACACACTCGCGATGCCCGCCGGGACTGTGTCCCAGTCACCGTCGACGGCGTCATCATTGGTGGCCAGGCCCCCATCGCCGTCCAGTCAATGACCAACACCTTGACGGCGGACGTTGAACGCACGGTTACGCAAGTGCAAACGCTTTCTGATGCCGGTTCAGATCTGGTTCGTATTACTGTCGACACCGAGGAAGCCGCTTCAGCAGTTGGCGCCATTCGCCGAAAACTTGATGCTACCGGCTATGACGTACCCTTGATTGGTGATTTCCATTACAACGGGCACCGACTGCTTGCAAAATTTCCCGATTGTGCGGCATCACTCAGCAAATATCGCATCAACCCGGGCAACGTCGGTCAAGGCGCCAAACGAGACGTCCAGTTTGCACAAATGATCTCGATTGCTCGGCACCATCGCAAACCCATTCGAATCGGCGTTAACTGGGGATCGCTGGATCAGAACCTCCTCGCGCGATTGCTCGATGACAATGCGGCCCTAGCCCAACCTCGCAGCCTGAGCCGCGTCACCTGTGATGCGCTAGTCACCTCGGCGATTGAAAGTGCGTGCTTTGCTGAACACGAAGGCCTCGCTCACGATGCTATCGTCCTATCGGCCAAAGTCAGTTCAGTACAAGACTTGATTGCCGTGTATCGTGACCTTGCTACGGGTTGTGATTATCCCCTCCATCTCGGCCTAACCGAAGCCGGCATGGGGGATAAAGGTGTTGTGTCATCTACCACCGCCCTGGCTGTCCTCTTACAGGAAGGCATCGGTGACACGATTCGTATTTCACTCACACCAGACCCCGGTGGTGATCGCTGTCGCGAAGTTCGGATCGCGCAGGAAATTCTGCAGAATATGGGTATTCGTTCTTTTACACCGCAGGTCATCGCCTGTCCGGGCTGTGGCAGAACCAGCAGTGACGTGTTTCAACACCTCGCTCAAGATATCGAGCGGCACCTGCGCTCATGCATGCCACGATGGCAACGCATCTATCCTGGCGTTGAGGAGTTGTCCGTGGCGGTGATGGGGTGCGTCGTTAACGGGCCAGGCGAAAGTCGTCATGCTGACATCGGCATCAGTCTGCCGGGAAACGGTGAACGATCTGTCGCCCCGGTTTACGAAAACGGCAAAAAGACGGTCACACTCAAAGGTGACGACATTGCAGATCAATTCAAGCAACGACTCGAACAATACGTTATAGCGCGCTATGGGCAATCCGGGCCAGCAAACACTGTAGCCTAAGTGACCGTGAACCCACAGGCGGTCAAATGGCCCAATTGCGCTTCGTCAACAAACAAATTCAACCGGTAAAACGGCGAAATACCAGCGTACAGTTAGTCCCACCGAACCCGAAGCTGTTCGACATCACCTGATTAAGGCCCGCATCAACCTGAAGTTCGCGAACGATGGGATAACCCTCAGCCATCGAGTCAAGTTCCTGGATATTGGCTGACGCACTAATAAAGTCCTCACGCAACATTAACAAGGCATAGACCGCCTCATTCACCCCCGCCGCGCCCAGGGCATGCCCGGTCAAAGATTTCGTCGAAGCAATTCTTGGCATCTGATCTCCAAAAACCTGTCGAATAGCCCCAAGTTCAGCGATATCACCAACCGGGGTGCTCGTACCATGCGCATTCAGATAATCGATTGGACCATCGACACTTTGCAGTGCCTGCGCCATACAACGGGCAGCCCCATCACCCGAGGGCTGCACCATGTCATGACCATCAGAAGTCGCGCCATAACCGACCAATTCAGCATACACCGGGGCCCCACGGGCCTCAGCATGCGATAAAGACTCCAACACTAATACCCCAGCTCCTCCGGAAATGACGAACCCGTCGCGGTTGGCATCGTAAGCCCGCGATGCACTTTCAGGTCTATCGTTATAACTCGACGACAGTGCACCCATGGCGTCAAACATAACGGAAGTCGACCAATGGATTTCTTCACCACCACCGGCAAAAACCACGTCCTGCTTCCCCATTTGTATCAGTTCAGCGGCATTGCCGATGCAGTGCGCACTCGTCGCACAGGCAGAACTGATAGCGTATGACACTCCCCGAATCTTATAAGCGGTGCCAAGACAGGCTGTCGCAGTACTCGCCATCGTGCGAGTCACTCGGTAGGGTCCGACCCGTTTGACGCCCCGCTGGCGCAACAAATCTGCCGCTTCAACAATATTTTCAGGCGATCCGCCGCCAGACCCCATGACAAGGCCCGTGCGCAGATCGGATATCTGTTTCTGAGTTAAACCGGAGTTACTGACGGCTTCTTCCATAGCAAGGTAGTTATAAGCCGCGGCATCTCCCATGAAGCGTTTCAATTTTCGATCAATCTGCTGATCAAGATCTGCTTCAATATCACCGTGAATATGAGAACGGAATCCCAGATCAGCATATGCCTGACTAAATCGAATACCGGACTGTCCTTTTCTGAGTGCCTCGGACACCGCATTGCAACCAACACCAACACTCGAAACAATGCCAATACCCGTCACCACGACACGGGGAATCTCACTCATAGACTTTCCAACTCCTTAAACAAACCGACTCGCAGGTCTTTTCCCGTATAAATCCCCCGATCATCGACTGCGACAATTCCGTCCGCAATACCGATGTATAACTTACCCGTCAACATTCGCTTGATAGATACTCGATAAACCAACTTTTTGCAATCCGGCGTGACTTGCCCGGTAAACCGAATGGCTCCTGACCCCAGCGCGCGACCGTAACCCTTGCCTCCAGACCAACCGAGGTAAAAACCCACCAATTGCCACAGTGCGTCTGCTCCCAAACAGCCCGGCATGACCGGATCCCCGACGAAATGGCACTGAAAGAACCATAGATCTGGGTTGAGATCATATTCGGCGACAATTTCTCCCTTTCCATACTCGCCGCCTTCTTCAGATATATGCACGATACGATCAAACATCAGCATTGGCGGCATGGGCAGTTGGGCATTGCCCGAGCCAAAGAGTTCTCCGCGCGCACACGACAATAACTCTTCTCGATTAAATTGATGCTGAATAGTCATTAAACCTATCTGCGCGGTGTAGCACCGCAGTGATCCTAAGCTCGGTTAACCGAATTCTACGGCCTGGAGAACCTGCGACCAACCATCTCTTTGACCTCTTTTCGCCACAGGCCCTTCCATTACGACCCAATAAGGATTATGTGCAATCGCCTGGGTCCATGGGCCCCATACTCAATGGTCTGTTCAACATCACCGGTCTTGGAAGGTCCGGTAATAAGACTTACCGTACGTGGCAGTCGCGCCAACTCACCGCGTAACAAAGTCCAGACATCTTCCTGGTAGCGAACAACTCGTTTGATATCAAGCAACACGATTTGATCATCAGGCAGATAATTATGAGATGCCGGTGCTGAGGGTGCCGACAACAAAACAAGGGTGCCGGTTTCGGCGATCCCAACGAAAGCCTCAGATATCGCGACCTTATCTAACTTCACCGCTGGCCGACGTTCGACTGTGTACTCATTCGGCCACGATAACGAATCGATCATACTGCCAGACCCTGTCACGACCTTCGGCGCAATTGAGTGTCTATCAAGATAGGCTACGACCGCGTCCATCACATCATTCGACGCGTCTACCCAATCATAGGTCCCATGTACTGCAACATGCTTATTAAGAAATCTCGCAATCACTTCCTCGCCGTAGATGGGTCGGACGGAGATGCGGTGCGAGGCGATCCTATCGTGAAGCGATTGCTGAACAGACCAGGCCGCTGGCCCAGTGCGCTTCAGGGCACCTCGAATACGCTGAAGAACCTCTACTCGAGAATCGCTCATGGTTCTGACCGCTTGCGTTGTTGCCACTGCTGCTGGAACGTGGCTCCAGTCGGTGCTGGAAAGTCTCGCACTACAGTCCACCCTCTTCCAAACGGAAGTTTTTCGAAGGCCCCTCGATGACGACCCAGATAACTGAGTAACCGCACCGGCAGCGCCATCACCGCGTGGTAAAAACGCGGCCGGCGTGCCAACCATGCCCACATCGACACAACCCGACGACTCAGCCCACTGCCAAGGCGACGTTGATTCTGCCGTACACGATGTTGCCGGAGAAAATCCGGTAATGGGATTCTGACCGGACACACTTCTTGGCAGCGACCATTAAGTGTGCAGGCATTAGGGAGATCATAGGCGTTATCCAGACCAGTCATTAGCGGCGTCAACACCGCCCCCATAGGCCCCGTGTAGATCCACCCATAACTGTGCCCACCGATTGCCGTATACACTGGACAATGATTAAGACAAGCCCCGCAGCGAATACACCGAAGCATCGACCGATAGTTTCCAGCAAGCATCGCTGATCGACCATTGTCGACCAGGACAACATGATACTCCTCAGGCCCCTCTGGGTCGTCATCCCGGCGAGGACCTGTGTACAAGGTGGTATACGCAGCCATCTCTTGCCCCGTCGCACTACGCGCCAGCAGCCTCAAGAAGACAGATAAGTCCTCCAGTGAAGGAATGACCTTTTCGATGCCCGCCGTGATGATTTGAACACGCGGCAGGCAACTTGTCAGGTCTCCGTTACCCTCGTTCGTGACAATGACGTTTGACCCTGTCTCAGCGACAAGAAAATTAGCACCCGTAATACCCACATCAGCGGAAACGAACACATCACGCAGCACTTGCCTCGCCTCACTGACAATTTCTTCTCGGGTAGTGGTTTTGTCAACGTACCCAAGCGACTGATGATGCGTGTGAAATAGTTCGCTGATCTGGCTGCGCGTTTTGTGCATTGCCGGCGCGATGATGTGGCTGGGCATCTCGTTCGCTAACTGGATAATGTATTCGCCAAGATCTGTCTCTACGACCTCAAGGCCGGCTTTTTCCAGCGCCTCATTGAGATGAATTTCTTCTGCCACCATCGACTTGCCTTTCGTGACAAGCCGGGCGTCTGCCTGTTGACAAATCCCGAGAATAATTCGGCACGCTTCCTCACCACTACTCGCCCAATGAACGGTACCACCATTCTCAATGACTTTCTCTTCAAACAATTCCAGGTAACTATCGAGGTGCTCAAGCGTGTGTTCCTTGATATCACGTGCCGTGTCTCTGAGCGCCTCGAACTCCGGCATCGCCTCGACACAGTGTCGCCTTGTTTCGACAAACCCACTCTCCGCCCGACCCATCGCCTGCTGCAAAGAGACATTATTTAATGCGAGATCAACCTGCTCACCGAACGTCACTGTTTGTGTCGTTGTGCTCATACACTTGCCTCAGGTTCGCCGATAGACGGACCGCTCGCCATACCGGCCAGCACTTCTGCAACATGAAAAACCTTCAGTGACCTTCCTTCTCGCCGCATTCGACCCGCTAAATGCAACAGGCAGCCGAGATCACCACCCAGCAACGTATCAGCGTCAGTACGATCTGCGTTGGCCACTTTGTTTGCTGCCAATCGACCGGAAATTTCAGGATATTTAACTGAAAAAGTACCGCCGAACCCGCAACAGGTATCGGTCTCATTCAGCTCAATCAATTCCAGATCGCCAACACCTGCAAGCAATTGACGCGGCTGCGCACGCACGCCCAATTCACGTAAGCCAGCACATGAGTCGTGGTAAGTACACAAACCCGAATAATGTGAGTTACCACCTTTGTAGCCAATCACATCCACGAGAAATTCAGTCAATTCGTAGGTTTTCTGAGCTAACGCATAGGCACGATTGACCCACTCCAGGTCCGCTGAAAAAAGACGAGGGTAATGTTCGCGCAACATGCCACCGCATGACCCAGAGGGCACAACGACATAGTCGAACGACTCAAATACCTCGATCACCTGGCGCCCAATCGCCAGCGTGCTGGACTCATCCCCGTTGTTGTAAGCCGGCTGGCCACAGCAACTTTGGGCCCGGGGCACTGTGACAGTGCAACCGGCGTCTTGAAGCAGATTCACCGCCGCAAAACCTACGTTCGGGCGCATCAAATCAACCAAGCAAGTTACCAACAAAGCAACCGAAATTGGTCTGGGATTTTCAGCCTCATCTTCCATAGTCGAGTAGAGTCAAGTTAGGTTAAGCACATCGTAGCATCTGGGTCGCAGTTGCGCCGGTATGGGTGCCCGTTTGGGCTTTCACAATAGACAGGATCGGCTGTGCCCGTACAGCAACATGGACTGACCAATCCTGAAACATGAGCTAAAACCAATGCATCATGCCGCTATCGACTTCCGTCTGGTTTAATGAATAATCGAATCATGACAGAAGCCGACATACTTGAAGGCCTACTCAACCGTCGTTCTCGCAAGGACATCGCGCGAGTGGTTCTACCAGAAGCTGATGATGACCGTGTCCTGTCTGCAGCTTCCCAACTGGTCAGCCGACACCCCATTTGCCCGGTGCTACTTGGCCAACCTGAAAAACTTCTCCAACGAGCAGCGGTCCTTGACCTGAATCTATCTGGTTGTGAAATGGTGGACCCACGTAAAGACAACCGCATCGCAGCACTTGCCAAGTTATATTGCGCTGCACGTCCGCGTCTGTCAGTAAGTGCGGCAATCAGAATGCTGCGCAAACCCCTTTACTTTGGCTCCATGCTGGTTCGATCCGGCGATGCCGACACACTCTTGGCAGGTGCCGTGTATCCCAGCGCCCGAGTGATCGAAGCGGGTCGGCTGTGCATCGGTCTGGCCAGTGGCGTTAGCACACCGTCGAGTTTCTTCCTGATGCTTTTGCCTGAGGCTGAGAATCCAGACCATCGTATCTTGCTGTTCGCTGATTGTGCAGTCAACGTAAATCCCAGCCCCGAACAATTGGCAGATATTGCGGTCAGCTCGGCAATGAGCTATGGCCGAATCGTCGGCGCCGATCCACGCATCGCCATGTTGTCCTTCTCGACACTCGGTAGCGCAAAACACACCCGGGTTGAACAAGTGCGCCAAGCAGTGGCCCAGGTTCGTACTACTCATCCCTCTCTTATCATTGACGGTGAACTCCAGGCAGATACCGCTCTCAGTCACACAGTTGCCAAAACAAAACTTTCTGACGTGGGTAAAGTAGCTGGCCGAGCCAATGTCCTCGTCTTCCCTAATTTAGATGCAGCAAACATAGGATACAAACTTACCCAACACCTGGCAGGAGCGCGAGCGATTGGTCCCATTCTGCAGGGTTTCGATCGTCCGATTAGCGACCTGTCACGCGGTGCCAGCACTAACGACATCGTAACAACTGCCCGGGTGTTGCTAACACAAACTTAGCCAGACGGTTTTTTTTATCGCTCTTTCAACAATCGATAAGGTCGTGGCGCGGGCCCATCATAAAGGGTCAATGGTCTGATCAGGATATTATTGTCAAGTTGCTCCAGTATCTGTGCCGTCCAGCCCGGAACACGCCCCACCGCAAATATCGGCACAAACATATCCTGGGGAATCCCTTGTAGAAAATAGATGACACCCGCATAAAAATCGACATTCACATTGATACCGTGGCGACTGTACGGCTTCATCGCAGCAACCACAGCCTGTAATATTTCAAACCATTGTGGTTGACCCATTTCACGGGACAGTGTTTCAACCCCGTCGCGCAGATGACGCGCCCTTGGATCCTCCACCCGATAGACTCGATGGCCAAACCCCATCACCGCTTCACGCTGCTGGCGCTTAGCCTTAACATATGCCGCCGCATTACTGGCATTGCCAATCTCCTGCGCCATACGCATCACATTCTCCGCCGCTCCTCCATGAGCTGAGCCGGATAACGCGGCGATCGCAGCGGTCATGGCTGCGTGCAGATCCGCCTCAGTCCCGGTCACGACACGCGCTGCGAACGAAGAAGCATTAGAGCCGTGCTCAGCATGCAGTACCAGATCCACATCCATCAATGCGGCAGCGGCTTCACTTGGCATCTCCCCTCTGAAGAGATATAGGAAATGTTCCGCGTGACCTAATTCAGGATTGGCGGACACAGGATCCCTACCCTGTCGTATATGGTGGTGTGCCGCTACCACCATTGGAATCTGCGACGTCAAACGTATACCTCGGCGAAGTACCGCGTCTGGTGTATTGTCACCACGCTCCTCATCGAAACCACTGAGCGCAGAGACTGCCGTTCTCAAGACATCCATTGGGTGTGCTTCGCGCACCGATGCGATGATATCTAGAAGCGTAGGTGGTAACACTCGAGCAATCTTTAATTGTTCGTCGAATGCGCTCAGTTCGTTTGCATTCGGCAACTCCCCATGGAGAAGCAGATAAGTAGTTTCTTCAAAAGTCGAATGCACGGCCAAATCGTGTATTGAATAACCGCGATAACGTAGTTCACCCGCAGCACCATCAATATCGCTAGCGTAAGAACGCTCGAAATAGACTCCACTCAGGCCTCGATTAACCTGATTCTGTTTGTCCGCTTCGGTCATTGAAATCCCTCTGCCTCCCACACCGGATCGCAGTACGAAACTAGCCGTGCGTTAAACAGACTTCGTAACCCGCAAACTTACGAACATTGAGCACGCCATTATCAAGAATCAAGTATTGCCCTTTGATTCCAAGCAGCGCTCCCTCGATTCGGGCTTCCTTGTCGAAATTATGAGCCCGCACTTTATCTGGATAAGTTAGCACGGGATACGAAAAGTGTACCGGGCAAGCATCAGCGAGGAGACGCACGCCCTGTTCAGACGACGGAATGCCTTCCGCTGATAAACTCATGTGAGCCGCTTCGAGCAAACGGGTCCTTTCAGCGATCAGGTCGAGCATTTCAGGTTCACCCTTCAGCATGCGCCGCCAATCAGTTCGGTCTCCGACAAAGGCTTTCATCGCAACCTCGATTAATCCTGCGTCATACCGGGTCCTAACCTCAAACACTGGCAGCGCCTGCGCTGCTCCCTGGTCGATCCAACGCGTCGGGACTTGACTCCCTCGGGTAATCCCCACCTTAAGTCCTGATGAATTAGCAAGATAGACCACATGGGTCTGCATACAATATTGTTCTCCCCACTGCGGTTCGCGACAGGTGCCGAGGTGATAGTGACACTGCTCGGGTTTAACAATACACATGTCGCACGAGGCCAGTGTGCGCAGGCAACGAAAACAGTGTCCTTGATTAAAACTCTTCTTCGTGCGTTTCCCACACTCGATACAGAAGATTTTCCCAGAGTACTCCAACGCAACAGTACAGCCCAAGTATGGCGACAGGTCAACCTCTGAATCTCCGACAGGCAACCGATATGAAACCGGGACAGTTGGCACAACCCGCATCTTGCGAATAACGCCGTGTACTTGATTCATCTATCTTTAATCTCGGTTAAATTGATTAGGCGATCCTGCCGCTAGCACCAACTTACTCACCAACCTGATGGCAATCGTCGCTTAATGCAAATCGACTCTCTCGAAGTCTCAATATAGCCGCCTTTACTAAGATCACTCATGATTCGACTTACCATTTCTCGCGATGCACCAATCATGTCGGCCATCAATTGGTGGGTCAGTCGTTCGTGGATCACGCGGTGATCACCTTCCTGCTGCGCGCGACTCTCGAGCAAGTGGATCAAACGGGAATAGATGTTCTTAAGCGCCAAGGTCCGAATATTCCCTGAAAGCCTTCTGACTAATGCAGCAAGTGACCGAATCATTGCCAGAGAAAGTTCCGGATTCTGCCGTAAAAGATCAAGTAACGCTTCTTTGCCTATGACAACAAGCTCACACGGTTCGATCGCCGCCACGGATGCTGAACGGGGCTCCTCATCAAGCAACGAAATTTCTCCAAAGGCACTTCCTGACTCTTCAATGGTCAGCACCACTTCACGGCCCGCATCATCATTCAGGAAAACCTTCAATCGTCCCGATAAGACCAGATAAAGCCCTTTGGGTGCGTCACCTTCAGTCACTACCACCGCACCCCTAGACACACATTGCAAACGACCTTGACTGACAATCTTACGACACACCACACCATCAAGCCCTGAGAACAAAGGCACTTGCGTAAGTGCTTGCTCAGCCCGTTCTACCCATTCGAGTCCATCTACATTGCGTGAATTCACACTTCAAAGGGTAGCCCTCTCTCGCGGACCTGACAACCTGGACCACCCAGCCCCAACATGACAACATGCTCATCGATGCGGTCGGCGCCGCTTACGCCGAGTCGATACTGACGTTTTCGCGCTTCGCTTAGGCAAATCGACAACCTTCAATAATTCTGTAAATTCCGCATTCTCATGGGGAATTTCCATCGCGGCGACAAAATGTTCCTGAAAGCGTGGTTCAATTGCCGTCTCGATCTTCTCAATTCGACGCACCTCCCGTTCGATTTCTTGTCGCGCGTTGCGATCAAGCAATGCGATGCGGGCCCCTGTCCCAGCGGCATTCCCCGCCGCAGTGACGTGTTCCAAAGTGCAGTCGGGGATGAGCCCCAACACCATTGCATATTTGACGTCGATATGTGCGCCGAAGGCGCCAGCCAGTCGAATACGGTCAACGGCCGAGACACCCAGATGCTCCATCAGTAACTGAATGCCGGCGTACAGCGCCGCCTTCGCCAACTGAATGGCTCGAATGTCATTCTGGGTGACTCGTATTTCCTGATCTCCGCGATGGAGAACATAGGCCCAGGTTCGCGCGTCAGCAACGACCCGGCTTGAGCGAGATGCGAGTTGTCCGTCAATCACACCATTCGCCTGGACCAGGCCAACCAGAAACATCTCGGCAACAGCTTCGATGATGCCTGACCCACAGATGCCGGTGACACCAATGTTAGCAATCGATGTTTCAAACCCTATCTCATCTGACCACATCTCGCTGCCGATAACCTTAAATCGCGACTCAAGGGTTTCGGGATTAATACGAACTCGCTCGATGGCACCGGGTGCAGCCCGTTGGCCACAACTAATCTGCGCACCTTCAAAAGCAGGTCCGGTCGGGCTACTAGCAGCCAGGAGTCGAGCGCGATTACCCAAAATAATTTCCGCGTTAGTGCCTACGTCAACCAACAGTGTCACCTCATCTCGAAGATAGGGCGCTTCTGAAAGCACCATAGCTGCAGCATCTGCACCGACATGCCCTGCAATACATGGCAAGGTGTAGGCACGCGCTCCAGGGTGAAACGACAAATCCAATTCGCTCGCCTGAAGTCGAACGCTCTCATCAGTCGCCAACGCAAAGGGAGCAACACCGAGTTCTACCGGACTCAAACCTAATAACAAGTGGTGCATCACCGGATTACCAACAAAAGTACTGTCCAAAATATCAAGTGCATCGACCTGGGCTTCTAAACACACTTCATCAACCAGAGTACAAATCGCAGAACGCACCGCATCGGTCATCTGAACAACCCCATCCGGGTGCATCATCACGTATGACACCCGACTCATTAAATCCTCTCCAAACCTGATCTGTGGATTCATCATTCCTGATGAAGCCAACACATCCCCGCTGGCCAGATCACAAAGATGTGCAGCAATAGTGGTCGAACCTACATCAACGGCAAGCCCCAGCACTCGATCCTTGAAGCCTGGCCATATCGCAATAATGTCGTGCCCATCGTACACCGCCACAGTAACTTTCCACTCACCGAGTCGCAGAATAGTCTGCAATTCCTCGACAACTGTTAGATCAATGGCAAGGTCCGTTAACCCCCATTCGAATTCGATCGCCTCACGAACTCGACGCATATCACCCGAAGGATCGTGCATATTCGGCTCAGCGACCTCGATAAAGCAAAGACGAACCAAGGGATTGACATCCATGTCATGAACCTCGGCTCGCTTGCGCACCACTTGCCGATGCACCTGGCTGTCGGGAGGAATATCGATCACCACGTCTCCTAGAATACGACTCGAACACCCAAGTCGTCGGTTGTCGGCCAACGACTGCTCTCGCGCGTAATCAGCCTCGACGCGTGTAAACGATGACAAATGATCATGCCTCGATTCAATACCGTGTTTGGCAAAAGAACCTTCGCTAAGCTCGATCTGACAACGGCCACAGATACCCCGACCTCCACAAACTGAATCAAGATCAACGCCCAACTCACGCGCTGCCTCAAGGACGGTGGTATTTTTAGCAAACCGCCCGCGGCGCCCCGACGGTGTAAAAACCACTCGGACGTCCGCCGCGGCGCTAGCAGATGGAGGGCTCTCTGGTACTACTAACATCAGTTATCATCCATGGCTGTGCCAGCTTCGAGCAACTCCTGTGGATGAATCTGGTAATAATCCCCAGCATCGTCCAGATAAATGTGTCGCTCAGTGACCAGCCCGGTGGGGCCATCAATAGATCCCGCACTAATGTTCATCTGTTCACGGTTGTCTCTGTGCCAAAACAGGCTTGCACCGCAGGAATGGCAAAAACCGCGACGGGCCTTCTCCGAAGATCGAAACCACCGCAGCGTCTTTGATTCGGTGAGTTCAAAACGCTCCAACGCAACGGCCGTTGTCGCCCAATAATGGCCGCTGGTCCGACGACATTGGGAACAATGGCACACCCATACATCGCGAACCGGGCGATGAATACGAAAGCGAACCCCGCCACACAGGCATCCCCCTGCCAGCGCTTTCTCGGTCATACCGAGCGTCGTCGGGCCCGACCGGCGCGTCCCCTTTCTCGTGTAAGAACACCTTCGGCCGGAGGTTCCCGGTATCGGCTCATCCAGCGTTTACAGTGTGGATCATGCCCCATCATCACATCCGCCCCCATTACAGCTTGGATAGTTTCCGCATGCAATGGACTGGTAATGGCTGACGTCATACCGGCACCGATCGCCATACTAAGAAAAGCCGCATTCAACCCACGTCTATTGGGCAAGCCAAAACTGACATTCGACGCCCCACAGGTCGTATTAACTTTCAGCTCTTCACGCAGACGTCGAACGATTTCCATCACCTGACAACCCGCACTGTTAATGGCACCGATCGGCATCACAAGCGGATCAACAACAACATCCGCACGGGCGATTCCGTGATCTTCTGCCCGCTCGACAATTTTCTTTGCTACCGCAAAACGCACATCTGGGTCCTCGGAAATACCTGTTTCATCATTTGAAATTGCAACTACCGCCGCACCATAACGCTTCACCAGTGGCAATACAGATTCAAGCCGTTCCTCTTCACCGGTCACCGAATTGACGAGTGCCTTACCCTGATAAACTGAAAGACCAGACTCGAGCGCAGCGACGATTGAAGAATCAATCGAAAGCGGAACATCAGTCAAGGCCTGCACTAATTGAATGCACTCAGCCAATATCCGAGGCTCATCGGCAAGCGGAATACCCGCGTTAATGTCCAACATGTGGGCACCGGCTTCAATCTGCGCCAAGGCATCCGCTTCGACTCGGCTATAGTCGCCGCTGCGCATCTCTTCTGCCAGACGTTTGCGACCTGTGGGGTTGATCCGCTCGCCTATAATGCAGAATGGCTGATCAAAGCCTATGCGAACCTCGCGTTTGGCAGAACTAACTAATGTTGTGGTCATTCTTATTATTCCTCTGCAGCATTAGCCACACCTTTTGAGCGAATCAACACGAGTAAATCACCGTCACTAAATTGTTGATCTAAACTGTCCGCAGCGGCCTGCGCCTCGGCTTCGAGATCATCACTGCAATGTCTCGAGTCGCGGCGCCATTCACTAAGATAAGCATCACTGCTGCCCTTTCCCGCGCGCATTGCCGCGCGATCTATAGCCTCCTGAAAACGATTGGCGAGACGCACCTTAGCGCTACGACGACCCGCCTTCGCTACAATCTGCGACGGAATATCCCGCCAATAGATGGTGATTAATTTTGCCATCCGGCTGTCATGCCGTTGGGCTGGCGACCCTTATCAGTGATTCTTCAAGTTGCCCATAACCTGTCATGACATGCTCGAACTCAAGTCCCAGTTGGGCGGCGGCACCACGGGCGCGCTCAAGCAGATCAGCAGAATCCCCTTGTGAGAGATAGACCAACCTGTGGTAGTTTTCGAAATACTGTTCCTGTAGCTCTGGATAGCGGTCAAGACCAAGCCCCTGAATCACTAAGCGGTCAAAATTACGCGCCAAAAAATCGGTCAGATAAAAGGTCCCCGGCTCACGCTCATGCAACTGGGCAAACCGATCTGTCCCGGCAAAGAATTCATAACAATGTGCGCCAGGGAGCCGTTCTATGCCTTCTGCCTCAAGAAGCTTATCGAGCATACCGCCCGTACCACAGTCCGCATAAGCGATGAAAACTTGATCAAATTGTTTACCTGTCGCGTTGAGTTTCGCCTTCACGGCGCCTGGAATTTCCTCCGGCCTATTGTGCAACTCCGCAGGCAAACACTGAATGCTCACATGCTGCCAGCGATTGACTTCGATCAGCGCAGTGATTTCATGAGCAAGCGCACCGCAGGCAATGATCAACAGGGATGCGTCATTGGACATCTGCCCAATCAAGACCGTTCAGGCCGACAGCCGCCTGCCACGTCGCTCAGCAATCAGCTGTTTTGCCGTCTCAACCGCTACCGCGGCATCTCGGCAATAGGCGTCCGCGCCGATGGCTTCGCCAAACTCTTCATTCAGCGGCGCGCCACCAACCATGACGATGTAATCATCGCGCAGTCCCTTTTCTATCAACGTGTCAATGACCACTTTCATATACGTCATGGTGGTCGTTAACAGCGCCGACATACCAAGAATGTCAGGCTGGTGCTCTTCGAGCGCGGCTAGGTACTCTTCGACCGAGTTATTGATGCCAATGTTAATGACTTCAAAACCGGCGCCTTCCATCATCATACACACCAGATTTTTCCCGATATCGTGGATATCACCTTTAACAGTGCCGGCAACCATTTTGCCAATCGTTGCGGCACCAGTTTCTGCGAGCAAAGGCCGCAACACTTTCATACCCCCTTTCATCGCATTTGCCGCCATCAGAACTTCCGGCACAAAAAGTATGCCATCGCGAAAATCAATCCCAACAACACGCATGCCCTCCACTAATGCATCGTTGAGCACTTTATCTGGCGCCCAGTTCCGTTCCAGTAGGATGTGGGTACCTTCTACAATCTCCTCCCTAAGACCATCGTAGAGATCGTCGTGCATCTGTTCGACGAGTTCATCATTACTCAGGGCCCTAAGATCGATCTCGTCGTCTTCAGACACCTTGGAATCTGGGGCATCATTCATGGCGTTACTCAACTGCTGCAATCGCGCGGAATTCTAGCTGTAGTAGCAGTCAAGCACCATATCAAGTTCGTCTTAATGCCACCTGTACACGCGACAAAAACAACCCTATTCGCGACCACAAAATCCTTGTGCTGTCGGGGGTTTATCAACCTGGCAACATGCCCTGTTGAAAGGAACTTACTTAATCGCAGGGGACGGACTTAGACCATGAGACCGACTAGAACATTCGAACGAATAGACCTGACCGCGCCTTCGGCACGAAATTAGTCGACTTTGGTGGCATCACCTGGCGATTGTCAGCCACGCTTGTTAATTGTTCAACAGTCGGCGGAAAACACACAAACCCGACATCACAGTCCTTATCACAGCAGGCACGGAGTCCTGCCAAACCGAGTTCTCCGCTTAGAAAACCCAAACGCAAATCGGTGCGGGGGTCACGGATGTTAAGTAACGGTGCCAAAATTTGGTTCTGCAACAAGGAAACATCCAAATTAGTAACCAGCTCACTAGGCAAGCGGGTCGGATCAATATCGAGACGATAATTCTCTCCTCCGAGCAACATAATAAATTGCCCAGATCTCCTCGGCCCGGCCTGTGCGATCGCTTCAGACTGAATTTTTTCAACCGCCACCACATTCGACAATGCGCGCAGGAATGCGCCCTGATCAAACCCATCGGGATGACGCACATAACGATTATGAGACAACAGTCGAAGATCCTCTAGCGGCACCAGCAAAGCCAGAAGCTGAGCCCAGCCTGCATCAGGCGACACAATCTGACCTGCGCGTATCTGACGTGCTACAAATCTCGCCCCAGCGGCTGCCCGATGGTGTCCATCGGTAATATAGGTCGTACCAACCTTGGAAAAATAATGTTGTAGTTCCGTGATCCTCTCTGGATCAGTCACCTGCCAAACCATTTGACGCACTCGATCGTCCGTAACAAAGTCGAGGAGCGGTTCTGTCTCCATCACCTCATCAAGATGCGTTGCAATTTTCGCTTGACCGGCGTAAGCAAGACACACAGGACTCGAACTTGCCCGAACGCTTTCCAAGTAACGAGTCAGTTGCTCTTCTCGGTCGCCGCGGGTGTGCTCGTGGGGCAGCATACGACCCTGCTCGTACTCAGCCAGCGGCACCGCCGCAACCAGTCCCGATTGCTCATGATCATTTGACTCCTGTCGGTATATGTAGAGCGCAGACGCACGACATGGCGAAAACGACCCATTAGTCAACAATCTGGTCAACGTGCGCCGATTGTTGGCCATCAAGGTATCCATCGATGGGGCCGCCCCTAACGGATACTCATCAACCGATCGCATCGCATTCAAATAATTGTCCGGGTGCCGTTCGGCGAACTGGAAACGTTCCGCTGCCGACATGGAATCGTAGTACGGCGCAACTACTGACTTTGCCATTGGCGGCAGTACCGTATGCGCAGAAAATGGCTGGATGTCAGTCATGCTCTCACGGGCACCCCGATGCTTTTCAAGCCGGATTTCGGCTGCAGAAATCTTGCATGAACTGAGTTAGCACCACGACGCTTTCCATCGGCATCGCATTGTAAATGCTGGCTCGACACCCGCCGACTGTGCGGTGCCCCTTCAGATTGACCAAATCGGCAGCAGTGGCCTCCCTCAGAAATTGTTCTTCGAGTTTTTCATTGGGAAGGCGAAAAACAACATTCATGACTGACCGATACGCAGGCGTAACCGGGCAGTCGTAATACCCGTTACTCCCATCGATTGCGCTGTAGAGCAACGATGCTTTGCGGTTGGCTTCCTGCTCGATGCCCTCGAGACCTCCCTTCTTCTTCATCCATTTCAGAACCTTACCGAGAACGTAAATTGCGAATACCGGTGGTGTATTGAACATCGATGATTTATCGACCTGAACAGAATACCGAAGATATTGCCCAATTTGATCGCTGGCATCATCTAGAGCGGAACGACGAACGATCACCATAGCGAGTCCTGCCGGACCAAGATTTTTTTGCACACCACCATACACAAGATCAAAACGCGACCACGGAACGGGTCGTGTCATGTAGTCTGATGACATATCTGCTACGAGTGGCACCTCTACCTCTGGCCATTCGAAATAACGAATGCCACCGATCGTTTCATTCGATGTGATGTGCAGATAACGAGTATTCGGCAAAAGTTCAAGTTCTTCGGTGATTGGCATACGACCATAACGATCGTCCTTACCGTCCCATGCCACATAAACGTCCCCGTAATAACCAGCATCTGCGATGGCGCCTTTCGCCCAATGTCCGGAATTAACGTAAGCAGCCCGAGTGCCATCGCCAAGGAGGTTCATTGGCACCATCGAGAACTGCAAAGTGGCGCCACCCTGCAATAACAGAATCTCGAACTCATTCGGCACACCATATTGCTCTCGAACCAGCGTAATGGCTTCTTCAAAAACCGCGTCGAAATGTCGACCTCGATGGCTCATCTCAATCAACGACATGCCCGACTCCTGATAATCAACCATTTCCGCCTGCAAGGCCTGCAGCACCTCTACTGGCAAGGTGCAAGGACCAGCACTGAAGTTGTGTGCCCGAGTCATAGTCAAAGTTACCTCATTGCCCAATCGATGGATTGACACAGTTAATCATATGCCCCGAGGTGAACGCATCAATCACCTCGATCACACCAGCCGCCACGGCGATCTGTGCCTGCGTGGTTGATGCACCAATATGGTGAGTACCATAAACGTTCGGGTGCCGAGCCAGTGCCGAGTCAAACTCACCCTGTGCAGTTCCAGGCTCATCCCGGTATACGTCCAAGCCAACAAGAATATTCTTTTTATCCATTATCTCAATCAGAGCAGGTTCATCTATCAAGTCACCACGAGAGGTATTGATGATGATGGTTCCCGGTGCAAGCTTGGCCAGAAAATTGGCATTCACCATATTGCGGGTCTGGTCCGTTGCCGGGACATGGAAACTAAGAATGTCGCACACCTCGATCAACGCATCCTGGTCAGTAACCAATTTCACGCCGAGTTTCTTCACCTGGCGATGTTTTTCTTCGAAACGTTCTGGCCGATCGATCGCATAAACCTCGATATCAAAACCGATGGCGCGCTGCGCCATCGCAAAACCTGTGGCCCCCAGACCAAATATCCCCATTCGGCGACCAACGAGCCCCCTGGATGCGGAAAAGGACTTCTTGTTCCAGCGCCCGGCTCTCGATGAAAACACATTGTCAGGAATCTTTCGATCAATCGAAATCAAAAGCCCCATAGCCAGTTCCGCAACTGCCGCTGCATTACGACCTGGCACATTGCAAACTGCAATGTCGCGCTTAACCGCAGCCAACGTGTCAATCGTATTGGTCCCCGATCCGGCTCTCACAATGAGACGCAGTCGCTCCGCGGAAACCATCATCTCAGCGGTCACCTGAGTGCTACGAACGACCAGCACCTCGACATCAGCCAAGGCTGCTGTCAAGCTATCTCCACCGAGCTCTGGACGGAGCAGACACTCGTGCTGCTCGGCAATCAGTTGATCAACCGCTGCCTCGGGAAATTTATCTGCAATCAGTATATTCATCGCATGAAGATGTTAGGAGTCCGCAACAAACCGCCTGTGTTCAGCACCCAGGCCATGGCGGCCAATTCTGGGCCGCACTGATGTCTTGAGCAAAGGCGAGCTGGAAGGATTTGCGTCATCTGGTCGGTCAGGGTCGCAATCTGGCAACCTAGCGCTCGATTGTCAAAACCAAACCCCTCGACATGACTAGCACCACCTGTCTGGTGATTCTTGTAGCGGCTCTGCTACACGCTAGCTGGAACGCCGTTGTCAAATCAGGCGATGACAAAATGCTCGGCCTGGCCCTCATACATATCGTGGCCGGGGCAATTTGTGTTTTTCTGTTGCCATTTGCTAACTCTCCCGCCCGAGCGGCGTGGCCTTATCTGGGGTTATCGGTGATGTTTCACTGGGGCTACTACTGGTCTTTAGCCCAAGGGTACCGAGTGGGTGAACTGTCCTATGTTTATCCCATCGCTCGGGGTACCGCACCGCTGATCGTCGTCGGTGGCGCCGTGGTGTTCGCCAGCGAACTCATCAGCGGCACCACGCTCCTGGGGATCCTTGTTGTTTCAGGAGGGATCATCACTCTTGGCCTAGAACAAGGCCTTCCTGACCGGCACCAATGGAAACCACTTTCGTTTGGCCTGCTGACAGGCATATGGATTTCAGCATACACCCTGACTGATGCACTCGGCGTTCGCCACTCTGGCAATGCTCTGGGATACATCGCGAGCCTATTTATGCTCGAAGCCGTGACCTTCGGCTTGTTGATAGCCTTCATCCGTCGTCAACAACTAGGCGGTTACGTCAGGTGTAACTGGCGCAGCCTGTTGGGGGGTGGAATAGCTGCGGCGGGAGCATATGGGTTGGTCATTTACGTCATGAACTCTAACACCATTGCCATCGTTGCGGCTCTTCGGGAAACGAGCGTCGTCATGGCTGCATTGATTGGCGCCCGCCTACTTAAAGAACGCTTCGGACCCATCCGACTGGCCGCGGCCGTGATGGTAACCATGGGTATTATTCTGATGAATGCCGGCACATAGTGGACGCTTGACCTCGCATTACGCATCCCAGAAACTTTTCTCATTTAATCTCCAGTAATCTCCAGCAGTTCAATGTCAAAAATGAGCGTCTGATTCGGGCCAATCAGCTGACCCGCTCCGGATGGGCCATAAGCAAGTTGCGGTGGAATCACAACCTCCCAAGTGTCACCTTCCACCATATTCAGGAGTGCCATTCGAAATCCAGGAATAAGTCTACTCGGGGTCATCACAACCGGGTAACCACGTGTGTAGGAACTGTCGAACTCCGTGCCGTCGATCAGCCGACCACGATAATGCACCGCCATCTTGCTCTTAAGCGTGGGCACCGCGCCGCTACCAGCCTTAACCACGCGGTATTGCAACCCACTCTCCATTTCGAGGACTCCTTCTTTGAGGCGGTTGGCGACCCGAAACGCCTCACCGTCCTTACTGTTTCGCTCGGCAACCGGCACCGCTGGGGGATTTTTCTTGCGCTGTTCCTCAAAGGCTGCTTCCATTTCCTGTGCATTAAGAACCGGATCCCGACCCGACAGCACATCTGCAATGCCCCGGGCAAATAGCTCGGCATCAAACTCAAGCTGTTTCCCCAACACCTGGCCTGCCAAATCACTGCCCAATTGATAGCCAAGTGCGTAACTGAACTTTTGTCCGAACGTCTTGATCTCCGCGTCATCAGCGCCAGCCGACACCGCCATTCCCACTACAACCAGCATTAACCATTTTCTCATTACCAAGCTCTCATGATTCGATGACGTGGCGACATCCTACCACTGCAATTCCAGGTGAGGACCTAATGGATAAACTTCGGCATTACTCAGGACCGTCTTCAACCATGCCTTGGATTTCGATGGTCGCATGCGAAACCCGCGGACAGCGTTCCCGCAACGCCTTCTCGAGCTCATCGACAATCTGTTCTGTCCGGTTCAAAGTGGCCTCCACTACCGAGCGGTCCGCAATATACTCGAGCAAAGCGACATCACTTCTTTTATTTGGCGCAACCCGTTCCAGCAAAAATTGTTCGTGGCGATCAATCTCCTGCCTCAGCCCCGCCAACATCATTTCTTCACGCACCTCCACTTCCGCCACGAGCACCGTATGGTGCTCATCAATCACGATACTTCTCACATCGTGACAGCGCTCTACCTCCCGGTGAGTCTCGACAATTACTGCAAATAGGTTTTCTGCCTCAACGTCCCGAATGTCGCTCAGAAAACGCATGTTGATTCGACCCAACACGACCGCGGCAACACCGAGCATCACAGCAATCACAACCGACATGCTGATATCCCATAGTAGATTATCCAATGTCCGCGCGAGCATGATACCGGTCGCAGCGAAAACAACCCCTGCAACAGCAATCGCGTCTTCCAGCAATACCGCAAGCAACGTGGGATCCTTGCATTGCATCAATTGACGAAACGGTCGCGCACTCAATTGTGAATCCAGCCGTGAGACATATTCCAACCAGGCGATCCGCAACACATAGCCTTCGACCACCAATGCAATGAACAGAACGACTCCCGAAATCCACACCGGATCAACCAGCAATGTGGTTCCATTACCAAACCCACTTATCTGACCTGCATTCGCCAGGCTTGCCCAACTATGCCACGCGTGCGCCAATCCAAGACCGCAGCCAATCGAGAACAGTCCGATCGCGCTCCATAGATTCCACAAATATTTTTTCTGCCCATGACCGAAGGCATATAACTGGTCAGCACCGCGCGCGGCAGCGCGAAGTCCGAGCAACAAAAATAACTGATTGGCCGTATCCATCAAACTGTGGATCGCCTCATTCATCATCGAGGGGGAATGGCTAACTACGGCAGCACCGAACTTGAGCACTGTCAGGCCGGCATTACCGATAATGGCCGCGGTAACAGCAGTTTTTGAATTCGATGACATTAAAGTGGTGCTCGTCAATTGATAACCAATCAATGAGGCAATGTGTCTGTAGTCAAGGTGCTTACCTCGCCCACCCACAGTATACTGAGCTCCAACTACAGGCGGCGTTTAACACTGTGTGGCTCAACACCTATGCCAATTGACCGCAAACTACTGGAGATACTGTGCTGCCCGGTGACCAAACACCCTGTCACCCCGCTGTCACCTGACCAATTGGAGCGTGTGAATGCAGCCATCGCGGATGGTCAAGTGAACACATTCGAGGGCACATTGGTCGACACCGGTTTAAGTGAGGGTTTGATCACCACTAACGGGACCCGCATTTACCGTGTTGAAGACGACATTCCAATCATGCTCGAAACAGAAAGCATTCCCGCAGACCAGATTGATGGCCTGTGAAGTCGGGATTGCCCCAGGATAGTCCTGGCTAGGACAGCATCCCTGTTAATTCGATTCAGTAAAGTACCGTTGCAAGATGGCTGCGACCTCGGGTCGAGCAAACTCTGGTGGCAATGACTCTCCTGCCGCCAGTATTTCCCGAACCCGCGTTCCCGACAACAAAATGAAATCCTCCGCGGTATGATCTTCTACATCACGCATCATAACTACCCGCTTGAGTTTCTTAGAGTAGGCCGTATGATCCGCCCGGAAAATTTCAATATCAAACGTATCGAGCGGCACGGCATCATCAAATATTGATTGGGCATCAAACGCGCCGTAGTAATCGCCAACCCCCGCATGGTCCCGTCCAACAATGAAATGAGAACACCCAGCATTCTGACGAAAGATCGCGTGCAACAACGCTTCGCGAGGCCCCGCGTACAGCATGTCGAATCCATATCCCGCAATCATCACCGTGTTTGGTTCAAAGTAAACCTCGACCATCTTACGAATCGCGGCGTCGCGAACCTTTGCGGGAATATCACCAGACTTAAGCTTCCCAAGCAGCATATGAATCAAAATACCGTCCGCTGCTACAGCATCGGCTGCCATCTTGCATAATTCTTCGTGCGCGCGATGCATGGGATTGCGTGTCTGAAACGCCACCACCCGTTTCCAGCCACGCTGTTTGATCTCACTTCGTATCTGCCCCGCTGTACGGAACGTATCAGAAAATTCTTGCTCAAAGTAACTATAATTCAACACTCGAATCGGTCCCGATAATAGGTAACGACCCTGCGTAAGAAGTGCAGCCACCCCCGGGTGCTGGGGATCAGCCGTGCCAAATGTGTGGGAAGCGATGTGACCCATTTCAGCATCACTTAATTCCTCAACCTGATCAACCTCTTGTATCGCTAATACCGGGTGTCCTTCAATATTGGGGTCGCACAGGGCGACGCTCCGACCGATCTGCTCAAGTGAATTTTCTCTAACCAGATTCAGAATCGGCACCGGCCAGAAAAGTCCCTCGGTGGTCTGCAGAGACACCGCAACGGATAACGCATCGGCTTTCGACATAAACCCGGTTAGCGGTGTGAAATATCCCGCTCCCAACATGACCGCGTTGGCAGCGGCCCCCGAGCTGATGGTCAGAGCAGCGTACTTGCGTATTTCAACCTGAAGCCGTGCCCGCTTCGCCTCATCATCAACGTAACGTGGCTGCAGTTGGTCTGACTGATAAGGCTTAATCAAAGCCAGCTCAATCGACTCATACGCGCCCCTATCAGTCGGCCCGCTGGCCGACCGGTCTTAGTCATTTGACCTTGGTACTAGAGCCATCGACGGTGCGACGCAACCGGACCGCCTCGGCCAATTGTTCGACCACAGTCACACTGTCCTCCCACCCAATGCAGGCATCCGTAATGCTGACGCCGTATTGCAGCTCTTGGCCAGGGACAATATCCTGCCTGCCAGCCTCGATGTGACTCTCTACCATGGCCCCCATAATTCGGGTATCCCCCGCTGCAACCTGCCCTGCTACATCCTGAGTGACCAGCAACTGTCGCTCATATTGCTTGAGACTGTTGGCATGGCTGAAGTCGATCATCAGCCGCGGCGGCAATCCCGCACGTTGCAGCAGATTCGCCGCTACCTCTACATTTTCACTATCGTAGTTTGGTTCTCTGCCACCGCGCAGAATCAGATGGCAATCCCGATTTCCGCTGGTAGTAAAGATAGCCGACTGTCCCGCATGGGTGAGCGAGAGGAAATTATGTGAATGATTTGCAGCAGAAATCGCATCAACCGCAATTTTTAGATTGCCATCAGTTCCATTCTTGAAACCAACTGGGCAAGACAGACCAGACGCCAATTCTCGGTGAAGCTGACTTTCTGTCGTGCGTGCACCAATTGCCCCCCAACTAACAAGATCAGCAGTGTATTGAGGGGTTAGCAAATCAAGATACTCAGTGCCTGCCGGCACACCGTTTCCATTCAAGTCCGACAGAAGTTCCCGCGCGAGACGCAGTCCTTTTTCTATCCGGAACGTCCCATCCAGGTCTGGGTCATTGATTAATCCCTTCCACCCGACCGTTGTGCGTGGCTTTTCAAAATAAACCCGCATGACCAATTCAAGATCTTCGCTGTAGCGCTGACGAAGCGTCAGCAGACGATCTGCATACTCACGGGCAGAATCCACGTCATGAATCGAACACGGTCCCATAACGACCAGTAGTCGATCATCTTTGCCCTCAAGCATATGATGCACGGCCTCGCGGGTTGACCTAATCAACTCCGCGGCCCCTGCGGAAACCGGATGCTCTTCACATACCACTGCAGCACAGGACACATCCTGTATCTCAGAAATTCTAAGATCAAGGGTATTCGGTTGCGTCATCTAGTCATCCTTTTGTCACCACAACGAGTTGCGCAAAAAAGGCGCGCGAGTATACCACTCGAATTCGAGCAACCTCCCGTAAAGACGACGTTTTATCCCGTTGCCGGAAAGCCCTACTCTTCTTCAGGCCGTTGAAATGCGTTGCTGAGTCGCTTCTGCACATCCAACGGGGCAGGCTCGTAGGCATTGAAGTGCATCGAAAAATCACCTTCTCCACCGGTCATCGATTTCAGTTTTGACTGATAGTCTTCCATTTCGGCCAGTGGGGCCTGACCAGAAATCGCGACGACACCTGCGGCAAGCGAGTCCGTATTGGAGACTCGGCCACGTCGCGAAGAAAGGTCACCTGCCACATCGCCCATGCTGTCGCTCGGCGCCGTGATTTCAACATCTGCTATCGGCTCAAGCACAACAGGATTGGCCTTGGCTATCGCATCGAGGAAAGCCTTGCGCCCTGCAGACACGAATGCGATCTCTTTTGAATCAACCGCATGATATTTCCCGTCATAGACCGTGACGCGAACATCCTGTATTGGAAACCCGGCAAAAGCGCCACCTTCCAGAACCTGTCGCACGCCTTTCTCTACCGCCGGAATAAACTGTGAGGGAATCACACCACCCACTATCGCGTTAACGAATTCAAACCCCTCCCCACGTGGCATGGGTTCGACACGAAGATATACCTCACCAAATTGACCCGCACCACCGGTCTGCTTCTTGTGCCGACAATGCCCCTCCGACTTGCGAGAGATGGTCTCCCGGTATGGGATAGTGGGAACAGCAGTCTCAACTTCAATACCATACTGCTCTTTCATTCTTTCAAACGCGATACGAAGATGCAGGGCTCCCATGCCACGGAGAACAGTTTCATTAGCGGAGGCATTACGCTCAATGCGAAGACAGGGGTCCGATTCGATTAACTTGCCCAGTGCTTCGGCTATCTTCTGCTCATCGCCACGATTCTTTGGCTTCACCGATAGACCAACCATAGGCATCGGCAAGGACTGCTGTTCGAGCCGCGGCGGCGCATCGTTCTGAGTTGATTGCAACATCGAATTAAGGTGAATACCATCGACTTTGGCCAACATCATGATGTCCCCAGCAATCGCGAATGCGCGCTCCCGCGGCTCCTTGCCGAGCGGGCTGGCCATATTTGCCGCCTTGACGGCCTTACGCGCATCGTCAACAAACAATGGTTCGTCCTTTTTGACTGTTCCTTGATGCACTCGGAAATAGACCTGGCGACCGACAAATGGGTCAAAGGCAATCTTGAATACGTGTCCCAATAGAGCTTTCTCAGGGTCAGCAGTTACCGCTAACGCGACCCCATCCTCCGCACCGCTGACGAACTTCAGGGGGTTACCTTCTTTAGGATTGGGCATCAAGCGAGTGATCACATCAAGTAGTTCGGCAACGCCGGCACCAGTCTCAGACGATAAAAAACACACCGGCACCAAATGCCCCTCACGCATTGCTTGCTCGAATGGGTCATGCAATTGATCTGGCGACACTTCGCCCTGGTCCAGGTAGACGGTCATTAACTCCTCATCAACCTCTACCACTTGATCGACAATCTCCGTATGCGCCTCCTCCACCGATGAAAAATCAGCATCACCGACAGGATCAAAAAAACAATCGACCACAGTAGTAGCACCACTCGCGGGCAGGTTGACGGCCAGACACTCTCGACCGAAAGCATCACGAATCTCATCGTAAACAGCCGCCAGATCGGTTCCGGGAACATCGATCTTGTTCACTACCACCATACGACAGCGGTTCGCGTTTTTCGCCCACTCCATCATGCGCCGAGTTGTGCCTTCAACGCCGCTGGCCGCATTGACGACCACTACCACTGTTTCGACCGCCGACAAAACACCGAGGGTTACGCCGATAAAATCTGGGGCGCCCGGTGTATCAATCAAATTGATCTGCCGCTTATCGTGGTGAAAAGCCGCTATTGACGCTTCCAGTGAGTGCTGGTGCTTTTTTTCCAAAACATCAAAGTCATTGATCGTACTGCCTTTATCAACCCGACCGACTGAAGTGATTGCACCGGCCTTATGAAGCAGCACTTCAGCTAAAGACGTCTTTCCCGAGCCCGCGTGACCGACGAGGGCTACGTTCCTGATATCAGTCGTTGTGTATTCTGTCATCTCGCCTCCTCCATGCAACTCTATGGTAACCCGTTCTTGCCATACCTCGCGGTACACCAACATCAGCTAATTGACCGCTAGACATGCCAGACACGCGTGAATTTCTTATTATCGATTAGGTTAGGGGTAGCACGAAAACGATCTTGAATCAAGACTGGCGGATCGATAGATTCCCGATCCCCTGTCCCGCAGGCAACGACAACAGCTAATGAGCGGTAGATCTGTGAAGGCCACAACGACTGCAGTCCCGAGGCCGGACAACCGTCGTCATATACGCCGATCAGGACCTGAGATAGGCGAAAGAGACGCATTGCGGCCAGCACCACAGTTGCATCGATGAGGGCTCTTGCCTAAAGTTCGGCCCCTGTAATCAGGAGACGGAGCTTCGAGCGAATGAGACACAAATGGCTGACGGCACTCGGCGTGATGGCTATCATGATCAGTGGCCTGACGAGAGCCGACGGGGATCCCCTGGCCGGTCAAGAAAAGGCGTACACGTGTATGGGCTGTCACGGTGCCCCAGGCATGCGCAATGCTTACCCTGCGTATCGGGTTCCCAAACTCGGGGGCCAACACGCAGGTTATATCGTGACAGCCCTTAAAGCTTACCGGGACAAGAGCCGTTCCCATCCTACAATGCAGGCGCAGGCTGCGACTCTAAGCGACGCTGACATGGAAAACATTGCGGCTTACTTCACGACTCTAGGTAAGCACTAGTCTTGTACCAACACGCCTACACGACATAACGATTACGGCCTGACCCAACAGGAGTCCCAGCTGTCATGATTAGAACGATTCATTTCGCATTACCACTCACACTCGCGTTATCCGTCATCACCTCGCCCGCGCTCGCAGGTGGTGACCCTAACGCCGGGAAAGAAAAGTCAGCGCTCTGTGCGGGTTGTCATGGTGCTGACGGCAACAGCGCCAATCCTCAGTTCCCCATTCTCGCCGGGCAATACCCAGAGTACTTGATTCGCGCACTGGCGGATTATAAATCTGGGGCGAGAAATAACCCCATCATGAAAGGCATGGCAACCGGACTGTCTCCCAGCGACATGCGAGACTTGGCGGCCTACTTTTCTTCCCAACCCTCAGCACTTTCCAGCCCTACCAACTGGTAAAACGGTCGTCGTACGGTTGTTTCTTCCATCCCCGGCCGGATTTTCCCGAGGCCGGCGTCCTTTGCACTAAACTGACGATCACTTGCAGGTGCCAACGCCACTGACACCCCCCAGACCAAGAACGGTAACTCATGAGCCACTTTATTGACCAGATTATCGAAGCTGCCCTAGAAGAAAGTCCTGGGTTAAAGGTCACCACACGCTTTCCGCCCGAACCTAACGGGCACCTTCACATTGGCCATGCAAAATCTATTTGCCTAAACTTTGGAATGGCAGAAGTTTATGGGGGCAAGTGCTTCATGCGCTTTGACGATACAAATCCCCTCAAAGAAAGTGCTGAGTACGTCACCGCCATCATGACCGATGTGCGCTGGTTGGGATTTGACTGGGACGACAGACTGACACATGCCTCGGATTACTTCGAATCACTTTACGCGTGGGCAGTAGAGCTGATTCGAAACGGAAAAGCTTACGTGTGTGCTCTCAACAGTGAGGAAATGCGTATTTCCCGTGGCTCACTCACTCAACCTGGTAGTAACAGCCCCTATCGGGATCGTTCCGTTACTGAAAATCTTGATCTCTTTGCCCGAATGCGCTCGGGAGAGTTCCCTGATGGTGCGCATGTTTTGCGGGCAAAAATTGATATGTCCTCACCCAACATGAATCTGCGCGATCCGACGTTGTATCGCATCCGTCATCAGCCTCACCAACGAACCGACAGTGAGTGGTGTATCTACCCGATGTACGATTACACGCACGCACTATCCGACGCGCTTGAGGGCATAACCCATTCATTGTGCACACTGGAGTTTGAAGATCATCGCCCTCTGTACGACTGGGTATTGGATCACACCACTGCACCCTGCCACCCTCAACAAATAGAGTTCTCACGTCTTGAGTTGGACTACACGGTCATGAGCAAACGCTTACTGACTCAACTGGTAAACGCCGGTGCTGTTGACGGTTGGGATGATCCCCGAATGCCGACACTGGCGGGAATGCGCAGGCGCGGCTACCCCCCCGCCGCCATTCGGGATTTCTGCAATCGAATCGGTGTAACAAAAAAGAACCAGCACATAGAGATGAGCGTCCTTGAACAATGCGTTCGGGAATCGCTGGAACCAACAACACCGCGTGCACTCGGTGTCCTACGGCCAATAAAATTAATCATCGACAACTATCCCGACGGAGTTTTCGAGGAATTTGATATTCCCAACCACCCAAGTGACCCGTCTGCTGGAAGCCGAAAAGTGATGTTCGGACGCGAGATATATATAGACGAGGCCGACTTTCTCGAGGACCCACCGCGGCGTTTCTTTCGACTATCGCCAGGCCGCGAAGTTCGACTACGATATGCCTACTATGTGACCTGTGTTGGAGTCGACCGCGACTCCAACGGTGATATCTCAACCATCCATTGCACCTACGACCCTGACAGCCGTGGCGGCGGCACACCAGATAAGCGCAAGGTCAAAGGAACACTCCATTGGGTATCGGCGGCACACGCACTACCGGCACAGGCCAGGCTCTACGAGCCGCTGTTTGGTTCATCCAGCCCCTTGGAAGACCCCAATGTTGAACTAACAGATCAATTGAATGCGACATCACGCACAGTGATCCAGAACGCACAACTAGAATCCAGCCTACAACACGCCTCTGTCGGCACGCGTGTTCAACTGGAACGGATCGGCTATTTCTGTGTTGATCCGGATACTCAACAAGATCAACTCGTTCTTAATCAGATCGTTGCGTTACGCGATTCTTTGCCACGCGACAAACCATCATGAAGCGTCGTCAGGGAGAACCGTGGATGGCAGCAGGCACCTACGCACGCTCCCTTAGCGGCCTGACCGTCAACCTGCTCGTCCACCAGATCGACGCAGCTCTTGATTTTCATGAGCGGGTTCTCCTGGTTAAAGCGATCTATAGCGACCCGGACTTTGCTGTTGTCCGTGGTTATGATGCCGAGTGGATACTGCACGCCGATCACACCTACGACGAACACCCCGCGCGAAAGCGGCTTCAGGCATTTCCGCAACGAGGGGGCGCCCTAGAACTGCGTTTACATGGCTGTGACCCCGATGCCGCCGCACGACGTGCCCAGGCATTAGGCTACGAGGTGATACAAACTCCGACCGACAAAGCCCATGGACTGCGTGAAACCTATCTCGTTGACTCAGACGGCTATCTGTGGGTGCCAGATGTGCCTGTAGGTTCCGTTTCGAAGCGCGACCACCATTTGTGACCCAAATATTTGTATCAGTGCTGGTCCCTTACGCATAATCGGCTAACTCAATTCCTATGCGGACGACCCAGACAACAAGCCATGCCAACACAACCTGAGAGGCCTTTTCTGGAAAGTGGATTTCGTCACCGAGACCGCTCTGTGCAACCCAGACTGCTGTGGCCAGAATATAAATCGACTCTGAACCGCGCACCCACTCAATCCTTGATTCCACTCTCACCCACTTTGTCAGAGATTACTGGGCCAACTTTTGCTCCACAGGATATCCATCTAATTGATCGCGATTTGCTGCAAAATGCCCGAATCGATCGCGACCCGTTGGGCGAACGAACTTTGCTTACGGGCCGCGTAATAGATCAAGATGGCACACCCCTTTGCGCCACGAGGATAGAGATCTGGCAAGCCAATGCCGCTGGGCGTTACCAACACGTGAGCGATAACTACCAGGCGCCACTCGACCCCAATTTCAGCGGCTATGGCTGTTGCCTCACCGATGAATCAGGCAATTACGAGTTTCTGACTATCCGTCCGGGGCCTTACCCTTTTGCCAACGGTGCCAATACCTGGCGCCCTTCCCATGTGCATTTTTCAATCTTTGGGCCTGCCTTCGCGACTCGCCTGGTAACACAGATGTATTTCGAAGGGGACCCCCTGATCCGGGACTGCCCGATGCTCGGTTCGATTCCCGATCGCAGTGCCCAATCTCGACTCGTTGCCGCGTTCGATATGGAGCGATCGCGACCCTTTGACTGTCTCGCCTACCGCTTTGATCTGGTATTGCGCGGTCCGAAACAGACGCATTTCGAAAATCGACCGGACGGGTTGTAAATTATGTCAAAAGATCCGCTACACCATGAAACATCATCTCAAACAGTCGGACCCTTTGTGCACATTGGGCTCTATCCCGCAGTCTCCGGTATCGTGGCGCGTTCTCGCACCTATGGTAACCAGTTGGCCACCACACATGCATACGGACAACGTATTCGAGTCGAAGGTCAGATCATCGACGGCAATGGCGAAACGGTCCGAGACGCCTTGCTTGAATTCTGGCAAGCAGATGGACATGGCCGCTATGCACATCCTGCGGATCCTCAGGCCGAATCCGCGGACGTTGGCCTGAGCGGATTTGGCCGTTCCGTGACTAACCCTGATACGGGGACATGGACGTTAGAGTCAATTAAGCCTGGAACAGTAACGGATCTTAGCCAACAGCCCATGGCACCCCACATCAATCTTGCTTTGTTCGCGCGCGGACTGAATATTCACTTGCATAGTCGCATCTATTTTGACGACGAGGTGGAAGCGAATGCCCTCGACCCTGTGCTGCAGCACTGTGTGCCAGCTCCGCGCCGACAAACCCTCATCGCCCGCCGCCAGGAAACCACACAAGATCCATGTGTTTACCGATTTGATATGGTGCTACAGGGAAAGAACGAAACCGTATTCTTTGATCTCTGAGCGCATTAAAAACGGAGGCACTCGTCAATACGGTCAAAGAATGCGTTGCCTTGCCGGTGCTAGTTGAGATCAGAGAAAGTACGACCCTCACGCACCAGTTGCTCTAGCAAGGATGACGGCCTCCAGAAGAAATCGTCTGTCATCGCGTAATCCTTTAGCAACTTCAGGATCTCGCCTAACCCCGTTTGGTCCGCAAAATGCATTGGGCCTCCTCTCCATCGGGGAAACCCGTAGCCGAAAATCTTCACCATATCGATATCCAACGGTCTCAGCGCAATGCCGTCCTCTAGCACCCGCGCCGCTTCGTTAATCATAGCCAGCATGACTCGATTCTGTATTTCTTCCACAGAAAAAAAACGTCGCTGGATACCATGCCGCGCTGACTCAGTATGAATAACCTGCTCTACCTCTGGATTCGGTAAAACAGTTCCATCGGCCTGGTACACATACCAACCCCGACCGCTCTTGCGACCAAACCAGCCGCGTTCACACAGCCGATCTGCGATTTCCACATAGCGCTCTCGCCGAGCGCGCGTGGGTGCCAACCGCTGCCGGTTCGCCCATCCAATATCCAACCCTGCTTGGTCCATGACTCGAAAGGGGCCCATCGCCATACCAAATAATTCCATCGCCTGGTCTATCTCCCATGGCATCGCGCCGTCTTCAAGCATGTAATCGACCTGCTTACGGTAATGAAACAGTATTCGATTGCCAATAAATCCGTCACAGACACCAGCCAGCACGCCGACCTTGTCTAACCGGCGCGCGAAGGCAAGGCAGGTCGCTACAACGTGGGAATCCGTTTTCTCGCCTTTAACCACTTCAAGCAAGCGCATCAACTGCGCGGGCGAGAAAAAGTGCAAGCCAATTACATCTTCTGGTCGATCGGTAACGGCTGCGATCTCATCGGTATTCAGATAAGAGGTGTTGGTTGCCAGGATAGTTCCTTTCGGAGCGTGCTCATCGAGTCGCCGGAAAACATCTTTTTTTGTCTCCATGTCTTCAAACACGGCTTCAATAATAAGCTCGGCAGTAGACAAACAGCCGTAGTCCGTATCGGTCACCAAGCGTTGACACGCTACAGTGTGGTCCGAAGAAGTCATTCGAGTGCGTTCAACAAATTCCTGCAGGCTGGCTTCGATCCCCTCTCTTGCGCGAGCACTTTCTGCCAGAGTGCGCTCCAAGAGCACCACATTGAACCCCGCCTTGAGCGCGCAAACCGCGATCCCGATGCCCATGGTGCCACCGCCCACAATGCCGAGATGCTGAATATCGCGAGGATGCGTGTTTTCCAGTCCCGGAATTTTGGCCACCGCTCGTTCGGCGAAAAACACGTGTCGAAGGGCCCGTGACTGAGGGGATTTCCGCAATGCCTGGAATACTGCACGTTCGTTCCGAAGACCTTCTTCGAAAGAAACGCTCAAACCAAATTCAATCGATTCAAGTGCCTTCAATGGACTTTCCTGTCCCCTGGCCCGCCGAACGACGCGGGCCCGCTTCTCGACAAAAACTGACGTTGGTGGACCTTCTGGCGACGCTCTTTGACTCAGCGGCACCGGCAACTGTGTTGACCCACGATTCGCGAAGTCCACCGCAAACTCAATCTCATCACCTTCTATGAGCGCATCAACCAAGCCAAGCGCAGCCGCTTCATCGGCCCCCACCGGCCGACCCGAAGTCACCAGATCAATCGCAACGTCGATTCCAACCAGACGGGGCAACCGCTGTGTACCGCCAGCACCAGGAATTAATCCCAGTTTTACCTCGGGCAAAGCCAACCGGGCCTCGCTGCTCGCGAGCCGGTAATGGCATCCCAACGCAAGTTCCAGACCCCCGCCAAAAGCTACTCCATGAATCAATGCCACGACTGGTTTGGGGCAAGCCTCGATCAGTCGAATAATGTCTGACAAACTCGGGGCTTGGGGTGCTTGATCGAATTCACGGACATCCGCTCCGGCACAGAATGCGCGACCTTCACCGCAAAGAACCGCGCCCTTGATCTCGCTATCGGTCATGACTTTAGTTAACGCACAGTCGAGTCCAAGTCTGACCGAATGCGATAACGTATTGAGCGGCGGGTTAGAAATAGTAATCACAGCAATTGCGCCGTGTTGTTCGAGAATGACCGGTGTTCGTTGATCTTGAGTCATGACCTCATATCCAGAAATGCAAGAAAGCGCCAACAAGTTTCAGCGCGTTAAAGTGCTCAGCCTAACAAATACTTTGTTGCTCTTAGCCATATCTGACCTGCGCAACGCCACATCAGGCCCATCATGCCCAACAACAACACCCTGACAATCAACAATCTAAAGCTTGAGTATCGCGCAGTAGGTGACATCAGGTCACACAAAGAAACTATCGTGATGCTTCATGAAGGCCTCGGCTGTGTTTCGCTGTGGAATGACTTCCCCGAACGCCTCGCCGAGGCAACCGGTTGGCGAGTGATTACCTATTCACGCAGCGGCTACGGATCTTGGTCACCGTGCGACCTACCCCGCCCATGGACTTATATGCACGACGAGGCCTTCGAGGTGCTCCCCGCGGTACTCGACCGAGTGGGTTTCGTTGTTGGCATCCTTCTCGGACACAGCGATGGGGCCTCCATTGCTGCTATCTACGCAGGCGCTCACTCCGATGACCGCCTGCGGGGGCTAGTCCTAATAGCCCCCATTTCTTTATCGAACCGGCCGAGTTGGAAGCCATTGAACGGGCCCGGGTTGCATTCGTTAATGGCGATTTGCGCCCTCGCCTTGAGAAGCACCACAAGGAAAACATCGACTGTGCATTCTGGGGTTGGTGTAACGCCTGGCTAGACTCGGATTTTGAACAGTGGGACATTCGAAAACACTTGTCCGATATCGCTTAACCCGCGCTCGCCATACAAGGGGTAAATGACGAATACGGCAACCTCGAACAACTTGACGAATTTGAGGCATATGGCCGGGCCTCCGTGACCCGCTTCATTATCCTCAACTGTGGACACGCGCCTCACCGCGAAAAGCCGGCAACGACACTCAGTGCAATTCACACTCTGATTAATAGACTAGCGTAACTTTCTACACCCGCTCTTCACCTCACAACTGGTGCAGTACGGTCTTGATCGGTTCATAATACAGTCATATTACAGACGCCCGCACGTTGACTTGATGCCAATGCAAATTAACTTCCAGACCGACCCCGAAAGTTACCGGCACTGGCAGCTGGAAATTGATGGCGACGTCGCGACATTGCGGCTTGATGTCTCTGAAGACGGTGGCCTATTCGATGGTTATCAGCTAAAACTCAATACTTATGATCTGGGTGTTGATATCGAGCTTTATGACGCGACCCAACGTTTGCGTTTCGAGCATCCCGCAGTTCGTGCCGTTGTCATTCGTTCTAATCTGGATCGCGTCTTTTGTGCCGGTGCGAATATTCGAATGCTGGCCGGCGCCAGCCATCATCTCAAGGTCAATTTCTGCAAATTCACTAACGAAACGCGCAACGGTATCGAAGACGCCAGCACTCATTCTGGACAACGTTATCTATGTGCCGTTAATGGGGCCTGCGCGGGGGGGGGCTACGAATTGGCCCTCGCGACGGATTACATTATGCTGGCCGATGACGGGGCATCCTCTGTCGCACTGCCAGAAGTCCCGCTACTGGCAGTACTCCCAGGGACAGGCGGCCTAACACGGATCACTGACAAGCGTCGCGTCCGGCGCGATCTTGCCGATGTATTTTGCACACTGGAAGAGGGCGTCAAAGGCCAGCGGGCACTCGATTGGCAGTTGGTAGATGAGATCGTTTCGGCCAGTGATTTCGATTCAGCCGTGGAAAAAAGTGCCCAAAAGCTAGCAGCGACGTCCGATCGTCCAAGCGATGGAAAAGGTATTGTCCTGAATCCCTTGCAACGACGGTCTGCACCTGATCATTTGACCTATTGCGCGGTCGACCTAACTATTTCGAGAGACATAGGGGTTGCCACGCTCACCATATCGGGCCCCCAATCCCCTCCACCAACCGATCTGGCCGAGCTGATCAACAGCGGGTCTGCGTTCTGGCCATTGCGCACTGCCCGAGAATTAGACGATGCGATCCTGTATCTGCGCTTTAACGAACCAGAGATAGGGGTGCTTAAGTTTGCCAGTCACGGTGACCTGTCAAGAGTCCTCTCCTATGACCAGTTTCTGGAACAGCATTCTGATCACTGGCTTTGCAGAGAAATCAGACTGTACTGGAAGCGTGTGCTGAAACGACTCGATGTAACTTCCCGCTCCATGGTCAGTGTCATCGAACCTGGCAGCTGCTTTGCCGGAACCCTCGCTGAAATACTTTTTGCCTGTGACCGGAGCTACATGTTGAGCGGAATGCCCGAAGGCACCAACATACCACCCGCCAGTATTTTACTTGCAAGCGTCAATTTCGGTGCTTATCCAATGTCTAACGGTCTAACCAGGTTGGAGACCCGTTTCCTGGGGCAACCGGAATTGCTGAAAGAAGCCGAAATAAGGATTGACGCTCCATTGCTGGGTGACGAATGCGAATCAATGGGATTAGTAACATTTGCCTTTGATGAAATTGACTGGGATGACGAAATACGAATTTTTCTCGAGGAACGCGCCGCCTTCTCACCTGACGCCTTGATCGGGATGGAGGCCAACCTGCGTTTTGCTGGGCCCGAGACTATGGAAACAAAGATTTTTTCTCGCTTGAGCGCATGGCAGAACTGGATCTTCCAACGGCCGAACGCCGTTGGTCAGAAAGGGGCGCTGAAGCGCTATGGAAGTGGCCAAAAAGGGGAGTTCAACCGGGAACGGGTGTGATCGATTCTATCCCGAACGGAGAATAATCAATGATTGATTCGGTCAACGTCAACTATGACACCTTGATACCCAACAATGTTGGTCTCGCTTCCGATCGTCGAGTGCTGCGCGGCCTCGAACAGTGGCACAGCAACTACCTCAATTGGTGGAAACAAACTGGACCGGAAGGCTTTCAAGATGCATCTGTTTACTTGCGCACTGCCGTTAGCGTCGAGCGTGAAGGCTGGGCCAAATTCGGTTTTGTCAAAATGCCAGACTATCGTTGGGGCATCCTGCTAGCGCCAGCAATTGAGGATCGACGTATCCCATTTGGCTTGCATAAAGGGGAACCTGTTTGGCAGGAAATACCTGGAGAATACCGCGCCATGCTCCGCCGACTCATCGTCATACAGGGTGATACCGAACCCGCATCGGTCGAGCAACAACGTTACCTTGGTCAAACGGCCCCATCACTTTACGACATGCGCAATGTTTTCCAGGTAAATGTTGAAGAAGCCCGTCACCTGTGGGCCATGGTCTACCTACTTCACAAATATTTCGGTCGCGATGGCCGCGAAGAAGCACAAGAACTACTTAGTCGCCGTTCGGGGGACGAAAACAGACCTCGACTACTGGGTGCATTCAACGAAGAAACACCGGACTGGTTATCTTTTTTTATGTTTACCTTTTTCACCGATCGTGATGGCAAGATGCAACTTGAAAGCCTGGCACAGTCAGGATTCGACCCTCTGTCACGCACCACTCGATTTATGTTAACGGAAGAAGCCCATCACATGTTTGTTGGCATAAGCGGTATTTCCCGCGTCATCCAAAAAACTTGTAGCGCAATGAAAGAAGCAGGCATCGAAGATCCGAATGAAATTGAAAAAATTCGCTCTCTAGGAGTTATTGACCTGCCCACCATTCAGAAGAAAGCCAATTTTCATTATTCCGTTTCACTTGATCTGTTTGGATCAGAACTCTCGACCAATGCGGCTAATTTTTTCAATGCAGGCATTAAAGGACGTTACCAGGAAAACGATATTGACGATGATCATTGCCTTACCGACGCGACTTACCCAGTCATGCGTTTGATCAACGGTATCATCACGCAAACTCAGGAAGCCGCTTTGCCCGCACTCAACACGAGACTCCGCGATGATTACGTGCGCGACTGCGCGCGAGGCGTTGAACGATGGAATCAACTCATTGCTAAAGAAGGAATTGAGTTTTGTGTCGAACTGCCGCACGTTGCATTCAATCGACATGTTGGGGAGTTTTCCAGCATCAATGCAACGCCGCAAGGAATGATTATTAACGAGGCCAAGTGGCAGAAAAATATACAAGAGTACTTGCCGTCAGTTGAAGATAAGGCCTACATCGCTTCCCTGATGAGGTCCGTAACGGCGCCTGGCAGTTATGCGTCCTGGATCTCTCCGCCAGCCCGCATGATCGATAACAAGCCGGAAGATTTTGAATTTGTTCGCATCCAACACTGAGCCGAGCCCGCATAATGGTCACGACCTGTGACTAACAATGGCCCCCCGTTTCGTGCGGATCATGTGGGTAGTCTGCTCCGGCCACCCTCCTTAATGCAGGCCTACCGTGACCATCGGAATGGCAAGGCAACTGATGTCTCACTGGCTATAGCCCAAGACGATGCCATTCGGGAGGCTATCGCCCTCCAAGAAGCGGTGGGACTCGAATCAATCACTGATGGAGAATTCCGCCGCGCTTCCTATTGGTCGAGCTTTGTCGAACGGGTTGACGGCTTGGAAATTAAAGATGCTGCTTTCACGTTTCGTGACGAATGTGGCCATGAACAGGTATTCACCGCACCCCATGTCAGCGGCCTTGTGCGACGGCAACAAGCCATCGCAGTCGATGAATTTGACTTTGTTCGTGCATCAACGAGTCAAACACCCAAGACCACCCTGCCCTCACCACCATCCATGCACTTCTGGCGAGTGGATCAAGGCATTGATAAAGCTGTGTATCCCGATGCTAAAAGCTATTTCACTGATCTTGCCGCTGTCTACCGACAGGAAATTGCAGCACTCGCAGCCGCGGGGTCAACCTACATCCAATTGGACGACGTCCCGTTTGCCATGTTGTGTGACCCTGAAGTTCGTGCAGAGGTGGCGTCAAAAAATATCGATCCCGACCAATTGCTTCAGGATTACGTCGCTTTGTGCAACGACAGCCTTCGCGATCGTCCTCCAGGTGTCACTGTCGCAATGCACTTTTGCCGAGGCAACTATAAAGCACACTTTCTGTCCCAAGGAGGATACGAAGCGGTTGCTGACCTACTCTTTAACGGGCTGACAGTGGATGCTTACTTTCTGGAATTTGATTCTCCCAGAGCAGGCGATTTCACGCCTCTACGGTTTATGCCAACGGGCCGACGCGTTGTGCTGGGACTGATCTCAACCAAAACCCCGATCCTGGAAAACCCCGATACATTAATGCGTCGTCTCGATGAAGCGGCATTACATATTGACCCCGCCGCGATATGCATCAGCCCACAGTGTGGATTCGCAAGCACCATCGGCGGTAACCCGCTAACCATCAGTGAACAACGTGCCAAACTCAGCCTGGTGGTAGAAACAGCAGCCGCCTTGTGAAGACAATCGACTTCTTTAAAAACCCAGATAGCGGCTCATTACGTCACTGCCATCCAGAAGCGATCGCGAGTCACCCTGCCAGATGATGCACCCCTTCTCGATAATGAAATGATGATCGGCGATTGCAGCGAGATCTCGCACATTCTTGTCAATGACCAGTATAGATAACCCCTCTGCTTTGAGTTGACCAAGACAAGTCCATATATCCCTCCGGACCAATGGCGCGAGCCCTTCAGTCGCTTCGTCCAGTATCAGCAACCGGGGGTTGGTCATTAGTGCACGCCCGATCGCCAACATCTGTTGTTCGCCCCCTGACAACAAGTTACCCGGTCCTTTTAAACGCACCGCCAATGCAGGAAACATATCCAACACACGATCAAGATTCCAGTTTCGGGCCTTGTTATTCGTTAACTTAGCCGTGGCAACAAGATTTTCCAGCACCGTCAAATTCGGAAAAATCTGTCGCCCTTCGGGGACCAACCCGATGCCCATTTGCGCCACGCGATAACTCGGTAGGTTAGTGATCTTTTGTCCCTCCCACCTCACCTCGCCTTCTCGAACAGGCAGCATCCCCATAATGCAGTGCACAGACGTTGTCTTACCCATACCATTTCGACCCATCAGCGTCACAACCTGGCCCGGTTTAACTTTAAAACAAGTACCAAATAGGGCCTGGCTCGCACCATAAAACGCCTGGATATCGTTGACTTCTAGCATGCGTTTACTTTTAGATTTTCCCGTATTCGAACATCATGTCTCGCTGGCCGACTTGATCGCCGTATTCATGTCTTCGCCCAGATAAGCCTCGCGCACCGATCGATCAGCACGAATAACATCCGGTGTACCCGTTGCGATGGCCCGACCCTCAACCATCACAGTGATTCTATCGGCGAGTGCAAACACCGCATCCATATCATGTTCAACCAATATGATGGTGCGTGAGCCCTTCAATGATTCCAGCATAGACACCATACGAGTGGAATCTTCCCGCCCCATCCCGGCAGTGGGCTCATCCAGAAAAACCAACTCCGGATCAGTCGCCAACACCATCGCTAACTCCAGTTGCCGATGCTCTCCATGAGACAAGGGTCCTGCGATCTGCATTGCTTCAGCCTCAAGACCCACCTGAGTCAGCGCCCGCATGGCCGGCTCCGTTAACTGGTCGTCAACAATCGCCGACTCCCAAAACCGGTAGGAGTGCCCTGCTTTCGCCTGCACCGCCAACACCACATTTTCAAGCACCGTCATGTCATGAATGATGCTGGTGATCTGAAAAGATCGTGCCATGCCAAGATGTGGCCGCCGGTAGGCCGGCATCCGAGTAATATCCCGGCCGCGGAAAACAACCTGACCCGCATCCGGTAACACCACTCCAGTTAACTGTGACACCAACGTAGTCTTGCCCGCACCGTTGGGCCCGATCACGGCATGGACTTCTCGTTCCAGCACATCAAGGGTCAATCCGTTAGTCGCCGCTACGCCACCAAACGATTTGTACAAATCTTTAATACCCAAAATCACCGACTCGCCCATATCAGCGCTCCGGGCGCCTGCCAAGCCAGCTATCGATGCCACCCTTGGCAAACAAGACCACCAAAATGAGAAAGATTCCAAATATCAATTGCCAGTACAACCAGAATCCTGAAAGGATCTCCTCCAGGAGAATAAATAAACCGGCACCCAGCACCGGGCCAAAGAGACTGCTCGTCCCACCTAGCACCACCATAAAGATCAACTCTCCTGATCGAGTCCAATCCATCATTTCCGGACTGATAAAACTGGTGAAGTTACCGAGTAAAGCGCCTGCATAACCGCACAACGCCCCTGCGATGACGTAACACACCAGTCTGTAGCGGAAAGTATCAAAACCAAGAGACTGCATTCGACCCTCATTACCGCGCGCGCCCTGAATCACCATACCGAAACGCGAATGTACGATGCGTCGGATTAAATAAAGAATACCCAGCAGAGACACAAAGCAAACGTAGTACAACACCGTGTCATTTTCTAAATTGACCCATTGTCCAAACTCGCTTCTCACTTCAATGACCAGGCCATCGTCGCCGCCGTATTCTTCTATTGAAACGAAGGCGAAAAATACCATCATTGAAAATGCCATGGTGATCATGATGAAGTTGACACCACGAGTTCTCAAACACACCAGGCCTGTTAGGAAGGCAAAGGCCGCCGACACAACAACCGCTATTCCTATGTGTATGAAACCGTTATAAATCTCGTAATAGGCAGGAATGCCCACTGCGTAGGCTCCTATGCCCAGGTACGCGGCGTGCCCAAAACTGATCATCCGTCCATAGCCCAGAATTAAATTCAAACTTACCGCGGCAATCGCCAGAATCACCAATCGAGTTGCAAGGACAAGAAAAAACTCTCGGCCCGTCATGCTGACAAAGACCGGTAATAGGGCCAGGGCCGCGAGCACTACCACGGTCACCCATCCGCGCAACGTAAGACTTTTCATCGCTAAAAAGAACCGAACTCAGCGCCCGCGGGGCCCGAATAATCCTGACGGGCGAACGGCCAGAATAACAGCCATCAGAATGTAAATCAGCATTGCCGATACTGCAGGAGCAGACGTTTCAGCATTTTGTGTTGACATAAACATTTTAAATAAGACATCCAGATACGATCGCCCCATGATGTCGATCAATCCCACCAGAATAGCCGCGATGAACGCGCCCTTGATCGAACCGATGCCGCCGATCACGATCACCACAAACGCCACAATAATGATCTGATTGCCCATTCCGATTGATGCCTCGGTAATCGGCGCAATCATCATCCCGGCTAAACCGGCGAGCACGGCACCGATGACAAAAACAATTGAAAATAACAGTCCGATATTGACACCCAAGGCACTGACCATCTTGCGATTTGATGCCCCCGCACGAATTTGCATGCCAAGTCGAGTCCGCGTCACCAGAATGAATAATCCGAAGGCAACCGCGAGGCCAGTCAGAATGATCGCCACACGATAGGTTGGCACTTCGATGGCATCGCCCAGTGAAACCTGGCCATCCAGCCATGCGGGCAATGGAATGACCTGACCATCAGGCCCCCATATCATCTGTGTCAATGTGTCAAAAACGAGAATTAACCCAAAGGTTGCCAACACATGATCGAGATGATCACGCTGATAGAGGTGCCGCACGACAATCAGTTCAACCAGAACACCCACAACAGCAGTGGCTGGCAGCGCTAACAGTAGCCCCAACCAAAATGAATCCAACCACTGAGTGAGGGTTGCGCAGAAAAATGCGCCAACCATATACAGCGAGCCATGCGCCAAATTGACAAAATCCATGATGCCGAAAATCAGGGTTAACCCTGAAGCCAGCAGAAACAGCAGAATTCCGAGTTGCAGACCGTTCAACAGTTGAACAGTCAGCAGGGTCCAATCCATGATGATGTCAAACGGCCGCGGAAAACAACATTAGCCTCGTGGGGCTGATTCCGGCAGGCAGAGACTCACCACTCGCCTGCCGGATTCATTCAGCCAAATACGAGTGCCATTACAGTTTGCACTGGCCGTGATAGCTATCCTGATGATCACTCAGCACTGTCGACACATGCGACACGAACCAATCCCCGTTGGCATCCTCTTTAACCGTCCGCAGATAGAAGTTCTGGATCGGGAAATGATTGGAACCATAGCGGAACTTACCCCTCACGCTTGGAAAGTCCGCCTTTAACATGGCAGCCCGAATACCATCCTGGTTGCTGGTATCTCCGTTAACGGCATCGACGCCACTTTTGATCAACATAATCGCGTCGTAGGATTGTGCTGCGTAATGCGTTGGGTATCGACCTGTCTTGGCCTTGAAGTCAGCGACAAATCGCTTGTTCGTCGGATTATCAAGATCTGGTGCCCAGAACATCGTATTCCACGAGCCAAGAACACCTCCAAGTTTTGCTTTCTGCAAACGCCCAAGAGACAACGCATCCACCGTAAAGACCGTGTAAAGTGGAATCTTTCCACGCAACCCGGCCTGATCATACTGCTTGATGAACGCTGGCCCGGCCGGACCCGGGTAAAAGACAAAAATAGCGTCCGCACCCGATACTTTGGCTTTCGCGAGTTCTGCGGAAAAATCAAGTTGCATGTCCTTACCCCACTTGGTCATGTCTTTTCCCACGATTTCTCCCTTAAAAGTTCGCTCAACACCCGCCACCATGTTCTTACCGGCAGCGTAGTTAGGCGACATAATGTATAGCTTCTTTACACCCTTCTTGTTCAGAACCTCCCCTGTAGCCATTGGGTTTTGATCGTTCTGCCACGAGGAAGAAAAGAAATTCTTGTGGCATAACTTTCCGGCTAACGGTGACGGTCCTGCATTGGCGCTGATCAAAAATTTACCTCCGTCCAGTGCGGATTTCCGTGATGCGAGCAACACATGTGACCAGATAAATCCGGTGACAAAGTGCACGTCATCCTGTTTCACCAGTTTGTCGGTTTTCTGTTTGCCGATTTCTGGTTTAAACCCATCGTCTTCAACGATAAATTCAACGGCTTTGCCACCCATCTTATGACCAATATGATCCAAGGCGATGTTTGCGGCATCAACCATATCTCGCCCCATAGCGCCTGCCGGAGTAGTCAGTGTTGTGACAAATCCGATGCGCACGTTGTCAGCAAATGCCGACGTCGCAACCAACCCCAGTGAGAGAACAAAATACTTAAGTAAACGACTCATCATCATTCCAGCTCCTCCTTCAGCGTTGTCATAACGATATCCGGCACTGCCGGCACCGCGGTTTCTATATTCTGGCTTCCATCTGCGTGAATCATACCCCAGACATCAGACAATCCAGAATGTCCCAAATATCCACGGTTTGGCAACCAATCAACACGCGGGATAGGTCCCCATTTAACTCGATTTCAACCGTTGGGCTAACTCTCCCTTGATAATCTTCCTTGTTGGCGTCAACGGCATTTCCTCAACGATTTCCAATCGTTCCGGCCATTTCACCTTAGAGATATTCTCACCTTCAAGCAACACGCAGACCTCCGTCAACGACAAATCGAACCCCGGTTGGAGGGTAACAAAACAGCAGGCCTTTTCGCCCAATATCGGATCCGGCATAGCCACAATAGCCGCCTGATCAATGGCATCGTTCTGCATTAACAGCGCTTCAATATCCGTCGGGTTGTATTTGACACCGCCACGATTGATCAAATCCTTTGTGCGGCCGGTAAGACGGATGTACCCCGAATCGTCGATACAGGCCAAATCTCCGCTACGAAACCAGCCGTCCGTGGTAAATGCCGCCGCGTTGGCTTCCTGGTTATCAAGGTAACCACCGAATACCGACGGGCCACGAATTTCAAGTTCGCCTTCCTCACCCGCCAACAGAATGTCACCGTCGAGCGACCGAATGCGCACTTCATTACCACGAGCCGGTGGACCTGCACTTGTAGCCGCGACACTCAGCGGATCTGATGCGCGAGTAAAACTCCCCGCCTGGATTTCAGTCATACCCCATAACTGGGCAACCGCACTGGCCGGTATCGCCGCTTGATAGTTTTCAAGCACATGTGTGGGACACGATGCCCCAGAGAAAACAGAAAAACGCACAGATGCAAAGTCTCTCTGATTGATCAATCCTTGACCCAACATAGCGGCTGCGTGTGCCGGGCCGAGAAACAACATAGTCGGCTGGTGTATTGAAACCGCCTGCCCCAGGTCTTGTGGCGTAAATGCAGGTAACAAAACCGCCGCCGCCCCGCGACTCAACGCCATATGAAAGTTGAATATCCCGTAGAGATGACTGAATGGTGCCGCCGATAGAATGCGATCATGCTCTGTGACCTCAAATTCGTCTGCCGCTGCCTCGATGTTGCCGAGCATGTTCTGATAAGTCAGCGGCACCCCTTTGGGACTTGATGTCGTCCCCGAGGTATACAACAACAGGCATGGATCCGCCGCCACTGCACGGTCATGCTGATCGAGGGGTGTACCGGACTTCGCGAGGCTCCAAAATGACCGTGCTTCGCGCGGGGCCTGCCCGACAATAATGACCTCCTCAAGCGAACTCAAACGACATCTTTCGGCCAGCATAATTGATGCGAGGTCGTAACCACGAAAAACATCCAAAGCGACAACAGCACGGGCCTGACTGTGCTCAAGAAGAGATGCAATGTCACCGGCCCGGTATGGCATGTGAATGGTTTGTAAAACGGCACCGATTCGCGCCACCGCGAGGTGCCCGACCACAAATTCAACTGTGTTGGGTAACTGCATCGCAATGACATCACCCCGCCCCAGACCAAGCCCCTTAAGACCAGATGCAATCGCGCCTACCTGCGCATGCACCTCGGAATAACTCATACTGTGCTTACCGGCGATCAGCATCGGCGCATTCGGTCGTGATACGGTGGCCTGGTTTACCCAGGTATCGAGAGTGGCTTCGCCCCACAAACCTTCTGTCAGAAAGCGGGCAACCTCAGCCGAATTAAATGTGAGGGCTGCCCTGACCCGCATGCCAGCTTCGGAATAATTTATTCTGTCTGCCGGATCTTCATACTTGTCTTCGCGCCAACGTCGACCGCCTCCAAGGTGAAATAGTTTTCGATGCTGATCAATTCGATAGTGCTGACGTTCCAGGTAAACCCGAACGAAGCGAACCTGATCCACTGAAAGACCTACCCGCGACGCAATTTCGGTATCGGTAAGCCCCATGTCTGCGCGCTGTTCTTCAACCGCATCGTAATCAAGCAATCGAACGGGATCGCCTCGCCGGCGCTGTCGATTCAGACTCAGCTGATAGATGGACTCACCGTACGAATCGATCATGTTCTGAGTCACGCCGAAGGGCATATGTCTATTCGCCTCTGTCCTCGGTCGATGCCTCAGCCGCCTTGCGGCGTGCCAGGCCACGCTTCAACGGATTCGATAACGGTGCCTGTTGTGCGATGGGGCAAACCCGCATGCATTCAAAGCACAGCGCTAGAAGCTCACCGGCACCAATCGAAAGTTTGTACCAGATGGCTTGACTCTCTGGACCGTACAACGCCATCGCCTGATCGAGTGGGTCTTTGGCCTTGAGTGTTTCCATCAATATCCCAGGAATGGCCTCGTACTGCTGAGACATCTCAGCACATTTGTCTGCCTCGAAACACGATTCCTCCGTTCGCCCATCAGCGTCGATCGTCCCACTGAGACACCCGGCTGGACAATATTTCTGACACGGGGTCCGTCCTTGTTTTCGATACAGTTCGACACAGGATGGGTGAGGGCACGGGTTTTCGGCCATCGGGCCATCACTGGCAAGCGGCATCTCCGTGAATACCGAACTGTAATAGAGCATGCCGAATTCGGGATGCAGAAGAATATCACCGGCCATTGAACGCGCACCAATACCTGCCACCTCAGCATGTAGCTTCATGCTTTGCATCGGAACGCGCGCTCCCTGTTCCGGATCAATGTCAGGGGGACAAAATACTGCACGATAACCAAAAGCGGATTCAATATAAAATGCCAGTCCATACGCAACTTTGTACGCCAAAGTTTCGGTATCACCGACATAGGCAAGGGTTTTCGCGTTCGCAGCCCAGGCCCCGGCCGTCCCACCGCCCACACCGATAGAGATCACCGAGCGAACCTTTGGCATCAAGGCACGAGGACCGTGGCCTGCGGGCGACATTCGTTCTAGAATCTGAACATCCGCTACGCCAATTGCCAGCGCTCCCTTCTTAGCGCAATAGGCATCGATGCGTGATCGAACTTCGATCGGATCAAACCCTTGTGTCATTGTGCAGATTCTGAGTTATCAATGATCGCTATCCCTGTTAACAATCTACCTGTCGCCCAAATCCTTTCCGCCGCCCGTGACCATAACACTATCGAGATCATTGATCGCAAATAAACACCCAAACCGTACTCTATCTCGATCATTCCAGAAACATATCATGCAATCGGTAACGCTGGATTTTGCCAGTTGAAGTGCGAGGTAATTGATCGATGAAGTTAATCCAACGCGGGTATTTGTAGATCGCTAACTGTGAACGTGCCAGCGCTTTAAGATCATCTTTGAGCTTTGTCGAGGCCTGGACATCATCTTTCACGACAACAAATGCGCAGGGTTTCTCTAAACCTTCCTGGGTGCGGCGACCCACCACTGCGACATCAGCAACCAAGGGGTGGCGCAACAATACCGATTCTACTTCCATGGGAGATACCCAGATACCACCCACCTTCAGCATGTCATCACGACGACCCCGGTAATGGTAAAACCCCTTATCATCTTCAACATACTGATCACCGGTCCGAACCCATTCACCAACAAATGTCTCTTTGGTTTTCGTAGGCTGATTCCAGTAACCCACCGCT
>JYMV01012559.1_pt1 | contig 52090 bp, 50 predicted proteins | sample 338911 | NCBI WGS metagenome assembly JYMV01 (sample SAMN03354496, study PRJNA234377) | hydrothermal vent metagenome | biome: Deep sea; feature: Hydrothermal plumes at the Eastern Lau Spreading Center, Western Pacific Ocean; material: Seawater | place: Tonga | collected 2009 | depth 2000 m m | reverse complement strand
AAAACTTTCAAATCTTCCACAATAGGTTCAATGATTCTTTTCAGTTCAAATGTCTCAGTCATTGGTGAAATTTACCGTGAAAGGCTGTTGCTCTTCACTAAAACTTCTTGGCAAAGATGTGTGAAATGCCAATACTGATCTCATAAAGCACCATGAGGGGAGCGGACATAATCAACAAGCTGACAGGATCTGGCGGGGTTAACAGGGAGGAGAGAATCAGAATGGCGACCACAGAGTGACGGCGGTATTGACGCATAAAAGCTGGAGTCAGAAGTCCGATGGATGAGAGGATCAGAACAATGACCGGCAGTTCGAACAGAAGGCCTGCGGAAAAGAGAATCCAGAGGATGTAGTTAAAATAGTAGTTGATGGAAAAATTGTTAGCTACGTCAACGTATCCCATGCCAGTGAAAAAATTGAGCGAAAAAGGGATCACCACAAAGTAGGCAAACACGACACCAATTATAAAAAAGACGAATGAAAAAAGGATCACCGGAAAAGCGTATCTTCGTTCATTCTCAAGCATGCCCGGTGCTACAAACTTCCAGAATTGGTAAGTTAAGACAGGAATAGCCAAAATGACCCCCCCAACAAAGGCAATCCCCCATTTGATCATGAACATTCCGTGTACTTTCAATACCTGTAGATCAGGTGGATTCTCCAGAGATGTAGCCGGTAGCAAAAGAATCCTGAAAATAGGATCGATGAAAAGGAAAACAAGTCCAGCACCCGCAACAACAGCTATCAAAGATTTGATGATTCGCCATCTGAGCTCCTCGAGATGATCAAGAAATTGCATTTCGGTTTGATCGGTAATAATTCTATTTCAGGGAATCTATAAGGTGGCGCGCCGCTGAGTAGGGAGATCGGCCATTAGCCCTGTGAGTTGAAATTTCCGAGTCTAAGACCAGTTCCGGCTGACCATTCCAAAAGAGCTGAACAAGTTCATCCCGAACGGCACCACGTACGCGGTTAAGGTATTGTCTTTCACGCCGCTTTTCTAGAATGCCCGCCTTTTCCAAATGTGCAATAAGATTAAATGATTTTGTATAAAGTTCGGCCACTCCTTCACCAGATGATGCGGTAGTCAAAACTATTTCAGGAATGAATTGCCGGGCTTCGGCTGAATCTTTGAGATATTCAGATAAAAGGTCGGCTACGCGCTTAGCCCCGTCTTTGTCCGACTTGTTAACCACAAAAAGATCACCCACCTCAATGGGTCCTGCTTTCATGAACTGCACCTCATCCCCCACTTCCGGCACCAACACAACAACTGTGATATCTGCATTTTCAATGATTTCTGTCTCAGACTGTCCCACACCAATTGTCTCAAATATGATAACCTCTTTCCCCGTACATGATAGAATATCTCCCATAAGATGGGATTTTTTAGCCAGCCCCCCAGTCATTCCGCGATTCCCCATACTTCTCATATATACTCCGCTATCCATTGAATGCTGGTTCATCCTGATGCGATCGCCCAAAAGAGCACCACCGGAAAAGGGGCTGGTGGGATCAACGGAAATGACACCCACAGTTTTTTCATCTTTCCTGAAGAGTTTTACCAGTTTATCAATGAGTGTGCTCTTTCCGGCACCCGGCGGGCCTGTAATCCCAATGCGAACCGAATCCAAAGAATGTGAATAGAGTTCATCATTGAGGACATCATCTGTTTGGCTGCCGTTTTCAACAGCTGACATGAGCCTCGAGATGGCCTTTAAATCATTCCCCTGAAGGTGCTCTATGATCGTCTTACTCATGATCAATTGAAAATAGTTGAGTTTGAGCCGGTTTTAAGCCCAAGTGGAGTTTACATAAAAGTATCCCTGAATTTCGTGTAGTCAAGAATGGAGAGAGTGTGTGCTTTCCTTGATATTAAACTTTTTTCTTCAAGGAGTTTGAGCATTCGGGAGACAGTTTCGCGAGACGTACCGGCCATGTTTGCAATATCCTGCTGATAGGGCAATTTGGAAATATGAACCACGCCTTTTCGGATGGTTCCCAATTCTTCAGCAAGTCGCAAGATGGTGACGCCGATCCGCTGCTCAGCATCGCTTAAAGCAAAGCTTTCAATCTGCTGGTCAGTCTTACGGATTCGACCGGCAAGCTCAATTAGAAGTGAAATAGCAATTTTCGGAAACTTTTCAAGGAACAGAAGAAAATCGTGGCGCTTCAAAATAAGCACATGGCAATCTCCGTGCGCTATGGCATTTGCGGACCGCGTTTCGCCATCCAAGAGAGACATCTCACCGAAGAAATCTCCCTCGCCTAATATTGCAAGAATCACCTCTCTCCCATCTTCACTGACGCGGGTAATTTTGATACTGCCATTGCTGATGATAAAAAATGTATCACCAAATTCATCTTCCATGAGTATGATATCATTCTTTGCATACGAACGTTTGGACATACGAGAATGAAGTTCATCCAAATCGGTGGAATGAAGATCCGAAAAAATGGGAACTGATGCTAGGAGTTCTAAATCTCTCATCAACTGAAGGTAATGTTCAGTTAAAGAATTTCAAAATAAATTCCCGGCAAGAGAGTTTGGTTCTTCATTTCAGTGCATATAAATTTGCGACCGTTATGAAGACACACTAAAATGAGATTATGACTACATATGAGTAATAGAACAAAATCTGTCAAAAAACGTCAACGACAGCAGGCTAATAATTATGTTCACAATTTCCACTATAAGTCAATGATGAAATCGGCCGTGAAAAAGGTACTTTCATCCACGGATAAAAATGAAGTTGAAACGCTCTATCGTGAGGCCATATCCATCATCGACAGTCTGGTATCAAAAAAGATTCTACACAAGAAAACTGCCGCCAGGCGCAAATCTGCGCTGACGAAATACGTTAACTCCCTTTCCTAGTATACCGAAAACTTCAGCTTTCTAACTGTCTTTTGGCTGATAATTAGGGGCATCCTTGACAATCCTAAGATCGTGAGGATGACCTTCAGCGTAAGACGCGGAGGAAATTCTTATAAATTCGGCTTCTTTTTTAAAGGCGGGGATATCCATTACACCGCAATATCCCATGCTGGCACGGAGCCCACCAACAAGCTGATAGATGACCGAACTTAAACTACCTCTGTATGGAACCAGCCCTTCCACACCTTCTGGAACGAGCTTAATCCCGGATTCTCCCTCTTGAAAATACCTGTCAGCACTCCCTTCCCTCATGGTGCCAATCGAGCCCATTCCGCGAAAAGACTTATATTGGCGACCTTCATGAAGGATCACCTCGCCAGGGCTTTCATCTAATCCTGAAAGTAAATTACCAAGCATCACACAATCGGCACCAGCAGCCATGGCCTTTGCCATATCACCAGAGAAACGTATACCCCCGTCGGAAATAACAGGTACCTCGTTTTTTGCAGCAGCCTCCACCGCATCTACAATAGCGGTGAATTGAGGAACACCAATTCCACTGACAACCCGGGTGGTGCAGCTTGCTCCGGCACCGAGACCAACTTTCACACTGTCGGCTCCGGCGTCAATGATAGCACGTGTACCATCACCGGTGGCAACATTCCCGGCGATAACCGGAACGTCATTGTAATTTGACTTCACTTTTCCCACAGCATCCAACACGCCCTGAGAATGACCGTGAGCGGAATCGAGCACAATCACATCCACACCTGCGCCGATAAGTCCTGAAACTCTCTCATCCAGATCGTCGGCAACACCTACAGCGGCGGCAACCAAAAGCCGGCCGTGGGGATCAAGAGAAGCATCGGGATATTTCTCTTTCATCAAAATATCACGCACCGTCACCATACCAGCTAATTTCATTTCTTTGTCTATCAGGAGAAGTTTTTCGATTCTGTTCTTCTGTAGAATGTCTTTTGCTGTCTCTAAGGTGGTACCGCTCTTAGCTGTGATCAACTCTTTGGTCATAACCTCAATAACGGACTGATCAAGGTTTGATTCGAACCGGATATCGCGCTCAGTAAGAATGCCAATGATCTTGTCAGAATCACCAATGACGGGAAGACCTGATATCTCATGGTGCTTCATTATAGCGATGGCATCCTTCAGCGTCTTATCCGGGGAAATGGTGACAGGGTCTAGGATAATTCCGCTCTCGGCCCGTTTTACTTTAGTCACTTCCTTCACCTGGCGGTCTACAGACATATTCTTGTGAATGACGCCCATACCTCCCTCTCTTGCCAAGGCGACGGCCATATCACTTTCAGTTACTGTGTCCATAGCGGCACTGAGGATTGGTATGTTGAGATTAATGGACTTCGTAAGCTGTGCTGTGACATCAACTTCCTTGGGAAGCACTTTTGAATGCCTCGGCACAAGAAGGACATCATCGAAAGTAAGAGACTCTTTTAGTTTACTGTATCTCGCCATTTTCAGTTCAACTTTAGCTTTGAATTTGCTGCTGAAATTATCTTCTCACTCCGAATCAATCCAACAGCACTGGCAATCTCTGCAGATAAAACCCGATCACGACTGTTGAAAGGAATAACACGGCGGACCGCATCACGGACTGCTTTAGTCACAGGAGAAGACTTAAGAGGCCGGCGGAGATCTAACAAATGTGTAGCAACCAGCAACTCGATGGCCAGAATATGTTCCAGATTATCTATAATACTCAAAAGCTTTCGACCGGCGATTGGCGCCATAGAGACAAAATCTTCCTGTCCGTTTTCGGTAGTTATTGAGTCAACAGAAGCGGGAAAAGCCAATGTTTTGTTCTCAGATGCCAGGGCCGCTGCAGTAATCTGTGCTATCATATACCCAGACTCAACACCTGGTGAACCAGCAAGAAATGGTGCCACCCCCATATTTTCCCCATCCATCATCCTGTACACCCGTCGTTCAGAAATACCCCCCAATACCACGGCGGAAATGGATAACATATCCGCCGCCTGTCCCACCGGCTCGGCATGGAAATGCCCAGAATTATACACCCCATTAGACTCCCACATCACAAGAGGATTATCGCTCACACTGTTGATTTCATTATTAATAACACGTTTGACTGACTCAAATGTCTCCCGGCATGCACCGTGAACATGAGGAATGCATCGGAAGCTATAAGGATCCTGGACACGGTCGCAATCTTCGTGAGATTTGACAATATCACTCTTATTCAAAATGTTCCAGAGGTTCTTTGCCGACTTTATTTGTCCGGGGTGCTTTTTCAGACGATGTAAAGTTGGGTTAAACACTTTACGGGAGCTAAGCGTTGCCTCTACAGAAATTGCCGAAACCAGATCGGCCGTCATAAGAAGATTCTGCATTTTTATCAAACCGTTCACAGCTAGTGCAGTTGAAACTTGTGTACCATTCAAAAGTGCTATTCCTTCTTTTGCCATAAGAGTCAATGGACTCAATCCAGTTTTTTTATAGACATTGGAGGAAGGAATGACACGATCATTGAAAAGGACTTCCCCTTCACCGATAAGAGCCAGAGTCATATGTGACAACGGCGCAAGATCACCGCTGGCACCAACTGATCCCTTTGAAGGAATAACTGGTAATATATCATAATTGATGAAGTCCCTCAACAGAGCAACCACATCCCAGCGTACACCGCTATATCCTAGACAAAAGTTGATCAGCTTCAGGAACAGAATGGCCCGGGTTAAACCCGGTTCGAATGGATCCCCAACACCGGCGCTGTGGCTCCGAACCAAATTGAGCTGGAGTTGCTTCTGGTCCTTTTCATCGATATGTCGTTGACTAAGTGCACCGAAACCGGTATTGACCCCGTAAATGATCTTTCCTGAAGAGATTTGATCTTCTAACACCCCTCTTGATCGAAGAATAGATGTTTTTACCTCACCTTTTACTAGAACTTTTTGAGAACCGGTTACAAACGGTTTTAAATCCTCAAAAGTGTACTCTTGTCCTGAAACAGTGATCATGGTAACTCGGAATTTAGCCCATGGTTGAGATTTGAATCAAGCATGGACATGAAGACCGGATTCTTCAGAAAATGTTTTCATTGTAACAGGAATAACGGACTGAAAAACATGTCCATACCTTTTTTTAACAACACGATTATCCATATTGATAAAGATTCCTTCATCATTCATGCTGCGAATTAATCTACCGAACCCCTGACGCAAGCGGATTGCGGCTGCCGGTACGGAATGCTCCAAAAAAGAATTGCCTCCTGATTCTTCAATCTTTTCGTTATACGCTTCTGTGGTGGGCTCGTTGGGTACATCAAATGGAATTTTGGCAATGACAAGGATTTCCAGAAGGTCACCGGGAAGGTCGATCCCTTCCCAAAATGAACTGGTCCCCAATAGAATGCCATTACTCGTCCGGCGGAACTGGTTAATTAGCGCTGGACGGGATCCGGTGGAGAGCTGGGCCAACAGAGGTACCCTATTCCCAAACCCGCTGGACTCCAATCTTTCGAGGCACTCCCTGAGCATAGCACGACTGGTAAAGAGAACGAGGGTTCTTTTCCCATATTGATGGAACAGAGATTCCACCAGTTTTGCCAACAAGGGGACAAAGTTTTGGTCTTTTGGCCCTGTCTTTCCCGCCCACTGCAGATAAGTACATTGATCCTCATAGTAGAAAGGGCTGGAAAACGATTGCACCTTCACTTGTTTTTCTTCGTAACCCTCGAGTCCGAACCGACCAAGAAAGTAGCTAAACTCGGTATTGAGCGACAGCGTAGCGGAGGTGAGTACTGATGCGGCTGTGTTATCGAAAATGAGGGATCGAAGGCTCGGCCCTGTATCAATGGGAACAGCATTCAAGCTGATTTTTAAATCGCCCCTGACAAATTTCCCAGTCTCCCAGTAGACCCAATCTTCCTCCTCTTCATCTGAAACGACACTGAGAGCATCTGCCAGAGATATAATACTCTCTGTCACCCGGTTAATGATGCCCGACACTTCTGCATCCTTTAGATTGTCCGGCGCTTCCGTTATAACGGATTGCAACCGGGCGGAGGCAGAGGCACCCACGGCAAATGCTTCCTGTAAAGTGCTCAGCTCTTCCTCCAGTCCCATGAAATGCTCACTAAGATTCCTGATCCTCACAGAATGTTCGTATCTAACTTCACTGGAATAGTTTCCTACCCCATTCTTAGATAGCGCATCAAAAAACCGACTGCTGGTTTCAATCAAATGTTCCGCAGCATTGCAGAGCGAGGTAAAATATTTTGATGCTTCGGGTACTGATTGGGAAATGGCATTCATCTGTAGTTTAATGCGCCTCCCTCGTGAAGATGATTTAGAAAGAACTGAGAGTTGATCGGCGATAATTCTATTACTCACTCTCACACGAAAGTGGTTGTATCCCACACGGATAAGATTGTGAGCCTCATCGATCACTACTGTTTTCAGGGAAGGGAGAATATTCTGGTTTTCCAGTTCGTAGAGCAAGAATGAATGATTCACCACAATCAGATCGGCATCCTGCGTTGCATCCCTGAGTGGCCCCAGGAAGCATCCTCCTTTCTGCTTACAAACACGAGGTCTGCAAAAACCGGGGTCGCTCTGGATCATGGACCTTAAACGATATGGCCTCCTCTTCAAAAAACCCGTACACTCCTCAAAATCGCCTGATTTTGTCCACTGAAGCCAGATCAGTATAACGATCAGTGATTGCACCTCCTGCTCAGAAAGCAGCGTCCGGGCGTCCGCTATGACGCGATCGACCCTGGTAAGACAGACATAATTCTGTCGACCTTTCATCACGGTGGCAGAAAAGGAGACGTCCAATGCTGACGCCAGTTTGGGAATTTCCCTCTGGAAAAGCTGGTCCTGAAGGGGCTTGGTATGGCAGGAGATAATAACAGGCTCTCCCCCGGTTGCCAACGCCGTTCTCAAGGATGACATGAGATAAGCCAGCGATTTTCCCAAACCAGTGCCGGCTTCAAGGACTCCAACAGCACCGTCATCGAAAATATCCTTCACAAAATTTGCGTAATTAATTTGACTCTGTCTCACTTCGTATTCTCCACCAGAAAAGGAACCAGCCAAAAGTCCATCACTAGCGAAAAATTCTTCGGAAATAGCCGGGAATGACTCCCGCTTACCCTCATGTCGGAAGATTGGTGACGGCATATCTTTCATAATGTCGCTACTCACCAAGCCTTTTTTTAGATTACCACTCTTTACCAATACATTGGCGAGATTCATGTATAGTGTCTTGTTAATAAATGATTTTCCCTCACTCGCGGAAAGAATTTTCTGTATAACTGGCAATGGATAGGATGCAGCTTCATGGATCAGTTTCAGAAACAGCTGCCCCAGTAATTCAGTATCCGCCAGGGCTCGGTGTGTCCCTTCGCTTCTGGAACCCAAATATTCGGCAATTGTCCCAAGCTGATGGTTAGGCAGAAAAAAAAGGAATGCCTGGGAAAGAGGTACCGTATCGTACCCCTCGTTTTTCACTTCCTGAGAAAGGTAATTCATTTTGAGATCAGTGAGAAATGCCAAGTCAAATGGAAAATTGTGAGCGACGAGGGGATGATCTCCGATGAACTCAAACATTTTTTCGATGACCTTTTCCTCTATAGGTGCGTCCTTAACCATCTCATCAGTAATTCCCGTTTTCCTCACAATTTCCGATGGGATAGGCCGCTGAGGATTCACCAGTGTTTGATAGGAGCCAACGACCTTGCCTTGTTCAAAGCGGACGGCAGCAAATTCTGTGATCTTGTCATTAGATGGATCGAGACCTGTAGTCTCGAAATCGAACGCGATAAAAGTGTGGAGATCTAGTTGGTTGAGGAGATCCGCAAGCTCCATTAAACGCCTGCAAACACCTTCATTACATCAATAATAAGGGAAGGTTTTTTAACAATAGCATTTCGAAATACTTTTGCAATGGTGCGGTCGTTTGGCGGAATTTTTCCAACAGCATCAGCAATACTATCCAACTCATCATCTGTCAACTTGCTAACGGTTTCTTTAATGGAATAGAACCGCTCATGATTTCTTCCACCAACTTTGTGCCACTTTTTGGCATAACGGTTTAGATATTTTTCGGATGTATCATCTTCTTTGATGGCCTCAGCAGCTGTTTCACCCGCCAGCATGCCACCACGCATACCGGGAACAATCCCTCCACCTGTCATGGGATTCACCATATGGGCGGAATCACCGGCCAGCATAAGACCATGAGTGACAAATTTCTTCAGTGTTTTGTCGCAAGGCACCCCTCCCACTGTTGAACTAACCACCGAACCATCTGGAAATGTCTTCTGTAAAAAATCATCCAAGTATCGTTGAGCGGAGCGGAAACGGCTATATTTTCCGGATACAGCCAACCCAATGTTGGCTGCATTAGGTCCTTTCGGGAATATCCACAGATATCCGCCCGGGGCCCACTCTCGAGACATGTAAAAATCAAGCCTATGCTCATTCACTTCAATTCCAGAAATGGTTTTCTGAATGGCTGACTCCATATCTTTCATTTTGACAACCGTTTTTAGTCCGGCCCATCTTCCGACACGGCTTTCAACACCGTCTGCACCAATCACCAGTTTCGATTTTACCTCAAATGGTTCACCGAGATACTCACCCTTCACACCGGAAACTTTATCACCATCAAAAAGTAGTCCATCCACATATGCTTTACATACTATCTGTGCACCCTCGACAGCAGCATACTGGGCCAGATCATAATCGAAAATCCTCCGATCAAGTATGTATCCTTTTTGCTTAAGATCAACATCTATCGTGCGCCCATTCGGTGAAATAAGACGCAACTTTGTAATGACTGATTTGATCCAGCGTGGATCAGGTTCAACAAATATTCTTAGACCTTCATCGCTTGCAGCCTCACCGCATCTTACCGGCACACCGATATCTCGATCCTTCTCCAAAAGAAGAACATTGATACCCCCTTTGGCGGCATACCGCGCAGCCGTGGTCCCAGCCGGGCCGCCTCCTACAATAATCAGATCAAACTTCCGCTGTCTCCACATCCTCAAACACCTCTATGGGGCAGATATACAGGCACAGTTTACAGTCTATACAAATATTATAATCGATGGCGATGTCTGCCTCTTTAAGTTCAATGCAATCGACAGGACAAACGCCTACACAACAGCCACAGAAATCGCACTTGTTTGGTTTGATCTCAATCATAAATCACTTTCAATGTGGGACGAATAATGCCGTGGCGAAAGTAATTATACCACCTCACTACATTGTAGTTCAGGAACATGGCGAACCAAAGCCACGGATATCTAATACCTACAAAGAAGGCTAAAATCATGAGCGGATATCTAAAGGCGCGGATAATATGTTCCGACCGCGGGAAAACCAACGCCACAACAAAGAATGGTACAGCAATAATAGCGGCCGTGCTAACAACAGGATCACCCATCCTATAGCCCAAGATAGTTGATAATACCAGCAAAACTGATCCAATACCCACTGGTCTCACAACACCATCCATAAAATCGCGATGGAAAAGCTCTTCAGCTTTCACTGATAAATCCCAAAGGAGAGCAACAGCAATAAAACCGCAGGAATACGGTACCGAAGCAAACAATCCACTCATTAGTCTGCCGTCAGCTAGATGCCAACCGATCATGAAAAGAGAAAGAGCAGGAACCCCGCTGAAGGGAATGTTCATTAGCAATTTTTTATCAACAAGCTTCTCCCGATACTTCAGGTAAGCTCTCCATGAAACATAAAAAACAGATATCCATGCTCCAACGGCGAAAAATAGGCTTATTCTACCTTCTGCTTCAGCTTCCATTGCCACTGATGAAAGAACAACAATAATACCAGAAAGAAATAAAATGAGAGTAAACTTTTCTGTTTCAGAATCATTTCCTTTCAATGCAGATGAACAGGCTATAAGCGTCATTCCAAGAAAGGCAAAAAACAGCGACCAATTGAAAGTGGTGGCCCAGTAGAACTCATTAATTGTGGTACCTTTGTAGGCGCTGATACCAGCTGTCATCATAGTCCAAATGGAAAGCAGCAGGACAGGGCGAACCTCAAAAATCCAATCTAAAGAACAAAAGAAACCGTTCAGTCTTTGGTAAAGTTTCGTATCAGTATTTATACAGCGTGCAATCACCATTACTTACAAGACAAATAGTTACAGCAAGGTTTATCCAATCAGTGCCTTACCGAAAATTTCAGAATAAATTTCATTTAATATGATGAAGGCCACTACAGCAGCTGCAATGGTTAAAAAGGCCTTGACCAATTTATCTGATAAGATTGTTACTTCCATACCAGAACGTAGTTCATTCATATATTCGGTAATTCCCCATTTTTTTATGATGAAAATCGCTGTAAACATTCCGCCAAGTGGAAGCATGTATTTTGAGGATAAATAATCCATGGCATCAAAAAATGATATACCCAGGAATTCTGTAATATTGACTCCACCTCCCAGCGAGAAAGAACAGAACATCCCGACGATAGTTATCACGGCACCGAATTGTATCGTAGCTTTTTTCCTGGACCACCCTTTTTGGTCAATAAAATATGCTGTCACCACTTCAAGAATTGAGATTGCCGATGTGAGGGCAGCCATGAAAAGTAAAACAAAGAACAGTGTTCCCCATAATGTGCCGGCAGCTAATTGTGGAAACACGGATGGCAAAACAACAAAGATCAAACCTGGGCCTTCAGCGGGATTTGCTCCAAGAGCAAACACCGTTGTGAAGATGGCTACACCAGCTAACATAGCAATAGCTGTATCCAAAAAGAGCACCCACAAGGCTGAATTCAATAAATTTTGTTTTTTATCCAGATAACTGCCATAAGTCATCATGGTTCCCATACCGAGGCTAACAGTAAAAAATGAGTGCCCTAATGCCAGAACAATGGAAGAAGCAGTCAGATCCTCAAAACGAGGGTTAAATAAAAAGGAAATCCCTTTCATACCACCCGGAAGCGTTATTCCACGGATTGCAAGTACAAATAGAAGAACCACAATGAGTGGCATCATAATTGTTGACCATTTTTCAATCCCCCCCTTTACTCCGTTCACAATAACCCAGATACAAAAGCCCATAAATAAAACCTGATAAATTATAGGGCTCCAAGTAGCGCTAGTAAAAGTATTGAACACATTTCCAGCAACATCAGGATTGCCAGCTAATCCATTGAATCCACCGGTTATGGAAACAACAATATATTTTATTATCCATCCACCAACTACACCATAGAACGAAAGAATAACAAAGGCCGAAGCTACACCAAGGTAACCAACGTATTTCCAACTCGAGCCAGGTGCTAACTTCTCAAAAGCACCAACAGGACTCAGTTGTGTTTTACGCCCTATCACGAATTCGGCAATAACGATCGATAAACCAACAATAAGAATACATGCCAGGTAGACGAGGGTAAATGCCGCACCGCCATTTTGCCCAGCCATATGGGGATATTTCCAAATATTACCAATGCCGACCGCCGAACCTGATGCGGCCAGGATAAATCCAATTTTAGATCCCCAGCGTTCGCGTTTGTCGGCCATTATTCAGTTCCCTTCATTTAGTTCTCAGTCTCGTCAAACTTTTCATCATTTTCATCAAAATCGGACAGATGACTGTCCACCAGTGCATCAGCCAGATTGTAGATGTACACAAAAGCACTGTACCACGCATACTTGTTTCGATTATCTCGATAATATTCCCTCGATTCCGCGTAAGAACCATCCTCCCATGAATTGTAAGCAGAACGATTGGCCTGGAACTGGTATAGCATCCAGAGTTGGGTTCCAAATATTAGTGCCGCTTTAATCTTTTTTCCGTTATACAGTTGACCACCTCCGGAAATAAGTGAATAGGTCAATGCCTTGCGCGGTGATTTAATCACCACAGATGTTGAGTCCTGCGCTGATGCAGAAGCCGTCAATAGCATTATAAATAAAGCAAATTGCTTCACTGAGTCTGCCCCATGCCTCCGTCCCAGATAGTGAAACCGCCAGGAATCATTTCAACTTCAAAAACTTTACTATTGCCCTCGATGATTTCACCGTCAAGGTGCATGGGTAATGGTTCTTCGCTGGTTACCTTCACTTTCTTGGAACGAAGAATTGTTACTTCTTCCAAATCATTTATTTTACCGTTGATTAGTTTGGGAAAGTTCCATACGATCTTCATGGAGCTAATATCAGATACATGACACACATCAAAGAAACCGTCTTCCAGCTGAGCATCTGGAGCAAGGCTAAGGCCACCACCAACAGACCAGCCGTTAGCAATGCAGGTAAGATAAGAGTGATCATCTATAGTCTGATCATCCAGTTCAATTCTCATAGGAACGGCACTCCAATGTCGAAGCGTCTTAAAAATAGCCACCAAGTAAACAATTTTGCCTTTAAGTCTTTTTATCTTACGACTCTGTATGTTTGCATAGGCATCAAAACCAATACCAAGAACGTTCACGAAATATCGCTCGCTGTTATAGAGACCCAAATCAACCATTCTCGGTTTTCCATTCAAGATATTATCCAAAGCAGCTTCCAACTTCATGGGAAGTTTAGCGCTACGCACAAAATCGTTTCCGGTACCTATGGGAATGACCGCCATAGGAGTTTCACCACCAACAAGGCCGTTTAGGACTTCATTCATAGTACCATCGCCACCAATAACGGTAACTAAATCGTAATCTGCCTTAATCTCTTTAGTGAAGTGGGTAGCATCTCCTGGACCTTCAGTCCACCGGATCTCATGATCCACTTCTTTCTCCAGGAGAAGTTTCTCTAGTTGAGGCAGCAGTTTCAGGGTAGTTCCCCTTCCCGCCTGTGGATTTATAACAAAGAGTATTCTCATTAACTCCCCTTAATGGCTATACATTCGATTTCCACATCAACCCCCAGTGGCAATTTCGAGACTTCCAGTGCGGAGCGGGCCGGTGGATTTTCGCTAAAAAATTCGAGGAAAACCTCATTCAGCTCAGCGAACCGGGAAAGATCTGTGAGAAAAACGGTAAGCTTCACGCTGTTTGAAATGGACGATCCGGAAGCTTCCAAAATTCCGTTTATATTCTGCAAAACGCGTCGTGCGCGGGCCTTGAAATCGCCTTCGACTACCTCTCCTGTGGAAGGGTCCAGGGGAATCTGTCCGGCAGTAAAAATAATTTCACCCGTCGAAATTCCCTGGCTGTATGTACCGACAGCGTGAGGAGCATTTTCTGTCTTTATTACAATTCTCTCAGTCATTGTTCGTTTTCTCCAAATTCCATAACGCTATACTGATATCGTCATTCATCAACTTTTATGCAATCACTCCTTAAGTGTTTCCATGATCTTGTTATACCTCATAAGAAAAACAACCATTTTTCCGTCAATCCTGTTAATACATATTAATTTCATCTATAAAAAAAGATTATTATCTCAGAGTTTGGCAGTTATCATTTTTTCAGCTGCTTTCAAAGCACCATCCAATTTCGCCGGATCTTTTCCTCCCGCAGTGGCAAAATGCGGTTTTCCGCCACCGCCACCGCCCAGCTCTTTCCCCACTTGCTTCACAAAATCAGTTGCCTTAACCCCTAATTTCACTAGATCATCAGTTACAACGCAAGCAATGCAAGGTTTATCATCAAAAACTGTCCCAAGAACACCGACGCCACTTTTTAGAAGTATCCTTAACTGATCACCTAATGATTTGAGGTGGTCCATATCTTCGGCCTCCACACGGGAAACAACAACTTTCTTCTCACCAACCGACCGCGCAGATTCGACGACCGCAGTTAAATCATCTTCACCGGTCGAGGAGCGCTGTTTCTTCAGTTCTTTCTCCAACTTTTTCCGCTGAACCATGAGGGTTTCTACCTTTTGCTCTACCTCCTCAATTGAGCAGTTAAGGAGAGCTTTTATAGTCTCCAGCGACTCAAAACCGTTCAACACACAATTGATTGCTCCGGGCCCTGTCACTGCCATGATTCGGCGAACGCCGGAGGAAAGAGACGACTCTTCTGTAATTTTGAATAAACCAATATCGCCCGTTCTCCCAACATGAGTGCCGCCACATAGCTCTTTAGAAAATTCACCGATTGTAATCACCCGCACTTTATCTGCATATTTCTCCTCAAAGATGGCCTCTGCTCCTTCATCTTTGGCCTTATTATAATCCTTCACGGTGATGTCCAGCGGTGTATTTTTTTGGATCTCATCATTAACCATCTCTTCGATTTGTCGGAGTCCTTCGAAAGTGATTTTCTGATAGTGCGTTAAATCAAACCGAAGATAATCAGAATGGACAAAAGAGCCCGCCTGCTGTACATGATCACCAAGTACATTTTTCAGCGCTTTGTGAAGGAGATGGGTAGCGGTATGGTTCTTTTTTATCTTCTCCCGCCGTTCGTCATCCACCTGGGCGGTGACGGTTTCCCCGTTTATGCTATCACCCTTCTCAAATTCACCAACATGGATATGACTGGCTCCCTCCTTCACCGTGTCCGTTACCCGAATCGTGAAGCCGTTTCCAGACAAGTTGCCCGTATCGCCAACCTGCCCCCCCTGTTCGCTGTAGAATGGCGTCTTATCGAGCACAATCAATACGGTACCCTTGGAACAGTGATACTTGCGAATAGTTGATTCAGATGAGAGACCGCTGTAACCGAGGAATTCTGAATCATCTCCTTCTGTTACAGTCGTCCAGTCCTTATCGGAGACGTCAAGTTTGAACTTCCCTACGCTCCGAGACTTTTTCCGCTGTTCTTCCATGGCCTTATCAAATCCTTTTATATCAACAGAAAGCCTTTTTTCTCGAGCCATCTGCTCTGTCAGATCCACAGGAAAACCGAATGTATCGTAAAGCTTAAAGACAGCTTCTCCCGAAATCGTTTTCCCGGACAAGTCAGTGACGATTTTATCGAACTGTTCCAGCCCTCGGTCCAATGTTTCATTAAAACCTATCTCTTCTGCCTTGATAACTTTTTCCACATGGGACTGCTTTTCAACGAGCTCGGGATAGACATCTCCCATGAGTTCCACTACCGTCTCCACCAGATTGGACAAAAAGGGGTCTTCTTTTCCCATACTGTGACCAAACCGTGCGGCCCGCCGCAATATGCGCCTTGCAACATAGCCACGTCCCTCGTTGGAAGGAAGTACACCATCTGCTATGGAGAAAGAAAGCATCCGAATATGATCAGCGATAGCACGGTGACCTACCAGATCGTCCTCATATTGCACACCCAGATTTTTCTCCTGAACTCCGATAATAGATTGGAAAAGGTCAGTGTCGTAGTTGCTCGTTTTGCCCTGTAACACCGCGGCTATTCTTTCCAGGCCGGCACCGGTGTCTACATGCTTTTTCGGCAATTCATTCAAGGTACCATCAGAAAGTCGGTTATTCTGTATGAAAACAAGGTTCCATAACTCCCAGTACTGATCAGAGACGTTTATGCCTTTTTCAGACTGTTTGGACGGATCTTTCCCAACATAGTAGTGTATCTCGGAGCAGGGTCCGCAAGGCCCTGAATCACCCATCTCCCAGAAATTGTCCTTCTTCCCAAAACGTAACACCCGATCCGGGGCAATATCTGTAACCTTTTTCCAAAGTTTATCGGCTTCATCGTCGTCATCGTAAACAGTGGCCCAAAGACGATCTTTCTCCAGTCCCCAAACATCGGTGAGAAGCTCCCAGGCCCATTGAATAGCTTCAGCCTTGTAATAATCACCAAAAGACCAGTTTCCCAACATCTCAAAAAAAGTGTGATGAAAAGTATCGTAGCCCACCTCATCCAGATCGTTGTGTTTACCGCTGACACGGATACACTTCTGACTGTTCACTACCCGTAAATGCTTCGGTTTTTCTTTTCCCAGAAAAATGTTCTTGAACTGATTCATTCCGGCATTAATAAATAGCAGTGTGGGATCATCCTTCGACACCAAGGGCGCGCTCCGGACATAGGCGTGACCTTTTTCCTTAAAAAAGTCAAAGAATTGATTTCTGATTTCAGATGCTTTCATAGCCACCGGTGGTGTGCAATCGAATTAGTTAATTTACGCTGATGGGATGAGGTGGAAAACGATGGAGATAATAGACCATTAGGATTAACTCGTTTATGTTTCTTTTCGTTAGATTTGTAGTTAACCATCTACCCAAGAGAAAAATAATGTGACATGACCTGCAAAAAATACATATGATCTCAATCGCTGTAGATGCCATGGGTGGAGACCACGCACCCCAGAAAATTGTACAAGGAGCTGTGCTTGCTTCCAAGGCCAACCCTGTCCGAATTCTTCTCGTTGGGGATGAATATGCCATAAAAGATGAACTGAAACACCACGAGTACCCTTCTGACAGTCTGAAGATTATTCATACTCCTGATTCCATATTAATGGATGAATCACCGAAAAAAGCTGTTGTAAACAAACCAAATGCCTCCATTCTCATCGCTGCTTCATTGGTGTCCAAAGGGGATGCAGATGCTCTCGTTTCAGCTGGAAGCACCGGATCGGTGGTCCTTTCGGCCGCAAAAAAACTTTCAAAGATACCCGGCATCAAACGGACAGCAATCGCTACTGTCTACCCCACACTCAACGAGTTCAAGCACGATGACCACTTAGCACTCATGGTGGATGTGGGTGCTAATGTAAAATCCTCCGCGATGGAGCTTGTGCAGTTTGCTATAATGGGTTCCTCATACGTTGCCAATGTGCGGGGGGTGGTGTCGCCGAAAGCAGCTTTGTTGAATATAGGTGAAGAAGAAACTAAAGGGAGCGAAAAAATGCAGACTGCATACCACATGCTAAAAAAAGTACCATCCCTAAATTTTTTTGGCAATATTGAAGGTAAAGACATTCTCCGAGGAAATGTGGATGTTATCGTAACCGACGGCTTCGTGGGCAACATTGTTATCAAAACACTAGAAGGGGCTGCCATGGCTGCCGGCCAACTTGGAGAAATAGCGTTCCGAGCAAAGTTCAGTTGGAAACTAGGCCTTTTTTTCCTACGAAAGGGGTTGAGACGAATCCGGGAAGTAACGGATTACGCTGAATACGGCGGCGCCCCGCTTTTAGGATTTGAGAAAATGGTCATTATTGCTCACGGGCGATCCAACGCAAAAGCTGTCTCTAACGCCATCAAACTGGCCGGAAAGTCTGTCAGAGACAAAGTGTGCGAAACCATGGCTCAGCAGATCGGCGAACTCGATGTTCAACCGAAAGAAACGTTTTCAGTCAATTGACCGTCTTAACTTTCAAGTTTCTAACTACCGGCTCCATCTGATCCCACGTAAATCCCTTTCGCTTTAACAGGTTGACGAAGCTCTGTTTTTCCTTTTTGTTCAGCGCCTTATTTGGGTCAATTCCACGCTTTTTCATTAGATTCAGGATCAGTTTATCCGCTGGGTATTTTGAATAAGTTACATCAAGGGTATGCTCTATAATTTTTTGAGCGATACCCGTTTTGATCAGTTCACTTTTCAAAGCTATAGGCCCGAGGCATTTGTTCTTTACCCTGTCCCGGGCAAATACGGCGGCGAATTCTTCGTCGTTCAGATATCCCTTCTCAACCAACTCCTCTGTTACCCGACCCGCCAGACCCTTATCCCAGCCTTTATGGACAAGCCTATTGGTAATCTCTTTTATACTCCGCTGTCGGTAGCTTAACAGATTCACGGCAGCATGTTTCGCCTTATCAAATTCATCTGCCGTTGTCAGTTCCTTGATTTGTTTATTAGATATTTCTGCTCCTTCTTGAATATCGTTCAGAAAAAAAATGCCTTCAGAAACACTGAAGGCAAATTGACCGTCAACAAAAATGGAACGCCTGTCCGGCCGTTTTTTGTTGACCTTAATGGCGGTGATTTGAGGCACTAATTAAGAATCTTATGTTTCCTCTGTGGTCTCGGCTTTGGCTGCTTCCACACCGAGGAAACCTTTCACCTCGTGCTCAATTTTTTCACATGTATCGGCATACTCTTTAAGATACATCTTGGCATTCTCCCTTCCCTGGCCTATCCGATCACCACCGTAGGAATACCAAGCACCTGATTTGTCTACAATATCAGCTGTTACGGCTAGGTCGAGAAGGTCGCCTTCATATGAGATACCCTCACCGTACATAATATCGAACTCAGTCTGCCGAAATGGCGGAGCACACTTGTTTTTTACCACTTTTACCCGGACGCGATTCCCTACGCTTGTATCACCTTCTTTGATAGCACCGATACGACGAATATCCAATCTCACAGATGTATAAAACTTGAGGGCACGACCACCTGGTGTCGTTTCAGGATTGCCAAACATAACCCCGATCTTCTCCCGGATCTGATTGACAAAAATAACTGCTGTATTGGATTTGGAAACGGAACCGGTAAGCTTCCGCAAAGCCTGAGACATGAGTCTGGCCTGAAGCCCCACGTAGCTATCTCCCATTTCCCCTTCCAATTCCACACGAGGCACCAGCGCCGCCACTGAATCGATGATCACCACATCTACGGCGCCGCTCCGAACGAGTGTATCACAGATCTCCAACGCCTGTTCACCCGTATCTGGCTGAGATACCAACAGGTCAGTAATGTTCACTCCAAGCTTTTCAGCATAGATGGGATCCATGGCGTGTTCAGCATCAATAAAAATGCCATAACCGCCTAGCTTTTGCGCTTCAGCTAGGATATGAAGCGCTAGTGTCGTTTTTCCTGATGCTTCTGGTCCGAAAATCTCTGTGACTCGTCCTCGCGGGACTCCGCCGATTCCGAGAGCCGAATCAAGCGAAATGGCACCCGTTGGGATGCCTTCCACTGATGCTATAACTCCCTTTTCCCCAAGACGCATAACAGAACCTTTCCCGAACTTTTTGTCGATCTGAACTAATGCCAGATCCAGCGCCTTATTTTTCTTGCTGACTTCTTTTGCACTCATCTAATCGATTCTCCTACTCTCCCAGCTTTTACTGAATTATCATTAAAAGCCAAAGATGTGCTCTTTGATCTCCTGATTTGACCCTTTGAATATATCGATAACTGAACAGATTATGAATTTATCTCACCTTGGTTTAAGGCTGTGTGTTCCCAATATTGAGTAAAGGGCGCCGCTCGGGAGAAGTTCACTCTGGTAAAGGATAATCTTGGGGACATTCCACAAGACGGGTTCATATTGAGCGGTTAAAAAATCTGTTATGTCTGGCGTCACTTTTTGAGGATAGCGTATCCTCCCTATTGTAATATGTGAAGAATAGTTGTGCTCTTCTTGAGGATAACCTAGCTGATCCATTTCACTTGTGATCATTTCAACCAGTAATTTTAATTCGGCCACATCACCATTAACACCAAGCCAAAGAATCCGTGGCCGCTCTTTTTTTGGAAAACAACCTGTGCCAGAGACAGTTAGAGAAAGATCGCTATTTTGCCCGGAAATTTCGCGAAGTAAACGGTTAATTTTGTCCACCTCTCCCGGTGCCGTGGGACCGATAAATCTGAGCGTGATATGAATGTTTTCCTTTCTCACCCACTTCACAGCTTTCTGATTCGCTTTTACGGAGGATTTAAGCAAGAGTGCAACCTCGCTGACCGTTTCCGGTGTATCTATAGCAATAAATGTTCTGATCAACTTCTCAGGCATGACCAATCTCGCTCATGATAAACTTCTTCAGCTTTTCAAACAAATCCAAAGACCAGCGGAATTAGATAAGTAACAAAAACAAACCAGCAACAATAAACAGGAAAATAACGGACAACGGATTCCCGTAGCATATCAAAACCAATCTGTCGATACATAACTTTTATATAAGCGGCCATAATAATGATCAGGTGAACAAACACGATTAAATTAACACCCAGCACACAAAATCGATTTGGAGTGAACCCGTATTCGGCCAAACGGTATAGGATTGCAGCGAGGGCCAAAGCATTGAGTAATAACGTTGCGCTTATTAGAGCAATATTCACATAGTCTACAATCGAAACTTGAGCATCTTTATGGCGCGTTACAACCGTAAAAACGACCATACCTAAGATCAGAACCAGCAAACCATTGAACACCACGAGAAATTCTCTATGCACAAACGGACTATTACCCATTGCTATCATCGTCACCATATAAGACAAAACAAAAATTAAAAACAGTGGTGAAAAAACTTTAGCTAGTAATACTGCAATATGCAGTTTTCTTTGTAATACTGAATCATAGAGGTAGGTCGCTACCAATGGTGTTGAAACAATTCCAATGAGCCCAACATTTGGCATATACCACTCCAATACATCCACATCCATTAACGCGAAGAGCCCCACTGTAGAAGCGGTTAGCACCCCACCTCCGATCAGAATCAGCGTACTCAGGACAAGTAGTTCGCCACAATACTCTACAAAGGCAACACGCTGTACAGTCTCTCGCCAGGCCTGCTGCACAAAACATAATCCAAGACAAATAAATACAGTAAACGGTAAATGGATGAGTGCCATAATGATTGAATCTGATGATTGCCATTCAGGTAGTAATGTCAAATACGTTGACGTCAAAATAGCGAAAATCATCAATCCAATAGAAAAACTTCGATTGAAATTCTTTAAGAGAAAATAAGTAGCAACCGATAGGACTGTAAAAAAAGGTGCAAATCTCGGATAATACCAAATTTCAGTCAGAAAAATTTCTGGAATCCTAACTATAAGTCCAAAGACAGCAGCTAACATTAATACAACTGCTATTGGCACAACAGATGGGTTTTCAACTTCACTATAGCGTTCGAAACGGGCCTGCCAAAACTGAAATGATACTGATTCCGGTTTTAACGAAACAGCGGATCTCATTGCCGCTTCGAAAGCATCGGGGTCTGAACGATACAGGTTTTCTAATCCACGAGGGTCATCTTCCTTTACCAATATTTGATTTATGTTTAATTCTGCCATAACAACCCCTTACTTAACATGGACAGGTGGTTCTAAGGAATCTAAATCAAACTTCGTTGTTCAAGCTTTTTAAAAATAACAAATGCCACTTATGAAGGCACCCTGAATACATTAAAACCAAAAAGATTATCACTATTTTCAGATTCACTATACTGCTTTGCAACCCTTCTCATCCGTTCCATAGTGATGTCCGCTACCGTTGGAAAATCCTTTGCCACTTCTCCATCAAGCACAGGCTCATCCAGCTGAGCCAGGATAAACCGGCGAGTTCCTCCGTCTTGGCGATTCAATTTCCAGACAGCGTGACCGGTACTTCCAGCACCGGCGAAAAAGTCGAGTATCAAAGAATCTTTATGACTGCCCATTTTAAGGAGGTGCTTAATGAGAGCCACCGGTTTGGGGTAGTCAAAAACCCTCCTTTTAAAGAGAGCTTTAAGCTCACGATTTCCCTTCTCGTTGGGGCACCCTCTGATGAGTGTAGAATAGGGATTTGTCCTCACCTTTGGTCGACACTGGTTATCGACTTTTTCGTATTCCTTATAATAGACAGATGCTTTACCATTTCGGCTCTCCTTGAAAACAATGAAGTCGTTCTCAACTCCCCAGAAAACCTTTTTCTCCGACCAGCGCCACGTCCATCTTCTGTCATCAGGATCGCCGCCCGGCCACACTTCAACTCCACCAGAAGTTGTGATAGGATAATCGAGACTTTCTGAATATCTAATTGACCCGCGGTCCAATTTGTTCAACCGATAGCGTCCTCTCTCTTCAACATGCTGATCCTCATGGACAAAACCTTTCAGGTCGCTTAGTTTCCTGTTCACAATGGTCTTTTTGGAATCTTTTGCATAAATCACCACATAATCATGCTGAACTGCCACATGCCGGGCATCCTGTCTCGGAGCTACACCACTTTGGCGCACCAACGTGGCTATGAAATTCGCTTCACCATAAATCTCCCCCATCATTTGACGGAGATTATGAATTTCATTATCATCAATAGAAATAAAGATTAATCCTTTTTCAGAAAGCAGATTTTTGGATATTTCGAGCCTCGGTTCCATGAACTTCCGCCAAAGCGAGTGGGGATCCGCATTCTTGGCATCTTGGAGGGATGGTAGTGACCGATACCGGTCATGTTTGAAACTGTCCCGGAAAGTAAAGTTCTTACCGGTGTTGTATGGAGGATCAATGTAGATCATATCTACAAGATTACTGTGCTTTTCAAGTAAATGTTGAAGTACAGTTAGATTATCACCACAATAGATAGAGTTAGGACTGGAGGCTGGATTCAAAGAAGCTTCTTCATGGAGAACAGGTGTCAGCACCATTTTCTCAGCAAGGGTATCATATCTGGCCCGTTATTTTCAGTCGGACAGAATTGAGGGCTGTCTGAGCTGACAGTTCTTTATTAAACCGGCGATCTCGGTAAAATGTGACAGACCGGGTAAACGGCTTATCACCATCATCAAGACCAAAACAGGTCAGCCCCACAGGCTTCTCTTCCGTTCCGCCGCCGGGGCCGGCGATGCCTGTTATAGAGACACCGATATCAGCGCCGAATGCTTTTCGGACACCGGCAGCCATTTCAGCCGCTGTCTCCTCGCTGACAGCACCAAATTTTTTCAAAGTTTCACTTTTTACGCCCACCAAATTTATCTTCGCTTTATCGGAATAACAGACAACGCCCCCGGCAAAGTAGTCTGAGCTGCCGGGCACGTTGGTAATCCTGTCCCCCAATAGACCACCAGTGCACGATTCGGCCAAAGCCAGAGTTAGACCTTTCTCTCTCAGGCACTCTCCCACCGTCTCCTCAAGAGTGATCCAGTCTTCAGCATAAATGTACTTACCAGCCAGCTCATAGATCTTTGACGCCAGGTTAGCAACGGCAGACTCTTCATCCGAGGTAAGCCGAAGATCAACACCGCTGAAGCCCGGAAGAAAAGCAATATTCACAGTGGATTTTTCCATAGCAGGTTCCAGAAGATCGTGGAGTTTTGATTCCATAACACCGGTTGTGCGGATATTGGTAATTATCAGTTGGTGGGGAGACATCTTTTCCAATTCCGGTAGAACAGTCTCCTCCATCATAGATTGCATCTCCATAGGCACACCCGGCAAAATACAGAGCCAGGTCCCTTCCACTATGCACGACATTCCTCTGGCCGAACCCTTTAGATTGGGGATAAGTGTTCCTCTGTCCGGCACAAGTCCCTGATTCCGGTTCGATTCGGGCATATCAACACCACGCCGAGAGAACCTCTCCCTTAGTAGTTCCAGATAGTTCTCATCCATTTCCAAGCCGGCACCGGTGAATTCACAATAGGCGTCCAAGGTGACGTCATCCCTGGTGGGTCCTAGTCCTCCCGTACAGATGACTATGTCCGCTTTGCTGGCCGCCAGTGCCATCGCTTCCACGATCTCATCTTTAATGTCCCCCATCGATGATTTCCAAATAGTCCTGATTCCGATATCCATAAGTTTGCGCCCTATCCATGCGCCATTTGAATCAAGGGTGTAACCGCCCAGCAGCTCATCACCAATTGTGAGAATGGCACTCTTCATAGCAAAAGGGCCGCCGCCTGTGTGATAACTCCTGCATAGAGACCCGCCACCACATCATCCATCATTATTCCCCAGCCACCGGGGAGGCGCTCGAAACGATTAGCAGGATATACTTTTATGATGTCAAAAACCCGAAACAGAAGAAATGCAATACCGAGCCACACCCATTCGTTCGGGATCATAAGTAGGGCAATCCACATTCCGACCCATTCATCGATGACTACCTTGGAAGGATCGCTGTCCCTCTCTTTATTAGAAACGATGGAAGAAGCATTAACGCCAACGAGAAAGATCACAATTACGATCAGGGATAGCCTGAAAAGGTCCATCTCTGGTAAAAGGCGCCAGGCAATCACTGCTGAGGCGCTTCCCCAAGTGCCTGGAGCTAAAGGGAGATATCCGATGCGGAAACAGGTTGCGAGCCAGTCAGCAGAATGGACGAGAGCCGTCCTCACGCACCGTCGCTGGAATGCTCGATAAAGGCTTCAATAGATGCGCGGTTGATATATAAATAATGCAGGCCGGTGTAGACCGTAAAGATAGTCGCTGAGAAAACAATGATCCAAATGAGATTGAAGCTGTCGATAAATACGATAAGCTGTGATGCGTCAACAAACGAAAGAGTCTTTAAGGACAGATAGATAAGCACAAAAATAATAGCCGTTATCTGAGCGCCTGTTTTTGCCTTCGCAATCTTACTGGTAACAAGGCTGATGCCATTGTTAAGAAAGAGCATTCGCAGTCCAGTCACAAACAGGTCCCTGAAAACAATTAGCCCTACCATCCAGAATGGAATCTTGTCTAGTAGAGCAAACGACAGGAAAGCTGAAACAACAAGAATCTTGTCAGCAAGTGGATCCAGGAACTCTCCGGTTTTGGTCACAAGGTTACGTTTCCGAGCAATGTGACCATCAAAGGCGTCCGTTACGGAAGCAAAAATAAAGATCCCCAGCGCGCTCACCTTTGACCACGGCGCCTCATAAAAAAGACAGAGGATGAAAAGCGGCGTCAGGAGAATACGACCAATGGTCAGAATATTTGGAAGCATGTCAGATCTCTCTACGCCCCTCTAGGGCACTCACCAGAGTCGCTTCGTCCGTGTATTCCAATTCTCCACCCACAGGAATTCCGCTGGCCAGCCGCGTCACCTTAACGTTATAATCTTTCAAGAGCTTTGCCAGATAGAGGGCGGTGGTTTCACCCTCGGCGCTGGAATTTGTGGCAATGATCACTTCTTCTTCTCCGTTCACTCTTTCAAGCAATGTATCGAAGTGCAAGTCCTCCGGACCAATTCCATCCAGAGGAGACAGAACACCGCCGAGAACGTGATACTTTCCTCGGAAATGATTCGTCTTCTCGAAAACTACTAAATCTGTCGTATCCTCAACAACACAAAGTAAAGACGAATCTCGTTTGGTATCTGAACAAATAGAACACGAAGATGTATCAGAAATATTATGGCATGTAGGACATTCATGGATCAATTCTTTTACATTAATAATGGACTTGGCGAGATTCTGTGCCCACCCGTCATTTGATTTTAATAGATAAAAAGCCATTCGCTCAGCTGTTTTCTTCCCGATGCCGGGAAAATCAGTGAAACCATCTATCAATCGATTCAGTGATTCGGGAAGGGCATTCATTCCGTACTAGCTGCCAGGAATTTTGAGTTCACCCAGTGCACCCAGCATGCTGCCCGAGATTCCGGACATACGCTTCTGAGATTCCTCGCTCGATTTTCTCAAGGCCTGATTCACAGCTGCCACGATGAGATCCTCCACCATCTCCACATCATCGTTGAGGATTTCAGGATCGATGTTTAATGATAGAAGTTCCGACTTACCATTAACCTTCGCAACGACCATTCCTCCACCCGCCTGACCTTTTACTTCCAGTTTTTCCAGTTCAGCCTGAGTGGATTCAAGTTTCTCCTGGACACTTTTGGCCTGGTTTATAATATTCTGAAAATTGCCTTTTGTAAACATGACGCCTCCTTATAGTGAATTAATCTATGATTTCACCACCAAACAATTCAAGCATACGTTGAGTGACAGGGTGAATTTTCCCAGTTTTATCAACCAAATCTTTTTCATTTTTCTTTAAAACGAATTCTACTCGCATCTCCTGGCCTAATACATCTTCAAGGCTGGTCTCGATCCTCCTTGTATTTTTCTTCAGTACATCCAGCTGAAATCTATACTTCTTAGAAAAGCCAATGATCAGTCTTTTTCCTGTAAGTTCGACCGGCTCACCGTGAGAAAGAAAGGTGCTGATAGATGTGCCATTTTCGGAAACTTTGTTAATAACCTCCCCCCATTGCTTGATGACTTTTTCAAGTTGCGGACTTTGCTCACCGGGAGATTTCGCCTCTTCCTTTTCCCGCATATCTTCACTTACAGCACTCAAAGATTCTTCCTTAACTGCCGGTTCAGCCTCAGGTTTCGTCGCTGGCTGGGAAATCTCAATTGCCTTCAGTTCTGCAGTATCATTTGTTACTCTATTTCCTGAAGCTAGTTTTTGCAGGATGTCGGCTATTTTCACTGAAGCGTCCATTTCCGCAAGTTTTAGTATCATGGCCTCCACATAAATCTTCGGCTGCTGAACATGCTTCAATTCTGACGTCATGACGGTAACGTGATCGATCTGCCGGATAAGGTCGCGGGAGTCCCAGCCTGTACTCTCTTCAGAATAGCGTTTCTTCAGATCCTCTGTCATGTCCAGTAACTGGTCACCCTTTTCCCCACTGGCAATAAGGAGGTTCAGCAAATGGTGGTTGAGACCGCTGATAAATTCAGTCAGGGCAAAACCCTTGGCGTGAACTTCCGACAATTGAACAAGTAAGGCACCATGGTCCTTAGACTTAAGAGCATCGGTGACGTTGAAAAACAGGTCGTTTGGGATAATGCCCAGCATTTCAGTGGCAACTTTCAGGGTGACAGAATCTCCACAAAAAGCGATGAGCTGGTCGGTGAGGCTCAAGGCATCCCGCATGCTGCCGTCTGACATATTGCCGATGAGGTGGAGCACGCTCTCCTCAACTTTTATTCCTTCTGTTTCAGTAACTGATCTCAAACCACTTTCGATGACGTCCAGTGACATTCTATGGAAATCGTGCCGCTGGCATCGTGATAGAATAGTGGGCAAAACCTTGTTCGGTTCGGTGGTAGCAAAAATGAACTTGACGTGGGATGGCGGTTCTTCCAGAGTTTTAAGCAGAGCGTTGAAGGCCGCCTGAGTGAGCATATGTACCTCATCAATGATGAACACTTTGAACTTAGCGTTGATTGGTGCATACTTCACCAGCTCCCTCAAATTTCGCATTTCATCGATTCCGCGGTTGGAAGCACCGTCGATCTCAAGAACGTCCATGCTCCGGGAAGAGGCGATCTCATTACAGTTTTGGCAGTCGTTACACGGATTTCCGCTACTGTCATTCAAGCAGTTAAGCGCTTTTGACAGAATACGGGCGGTAGTGGTTTTTCCTACTCCCCGAGGCCCGGCAAAGAGATAAGCGTGTGCAAGGCGATCTCTTTCAAAAGAATTCAGCAGTGTCCTGGTTACATGCTCTTGACCCAAAACATCCTGAAACTTTTCAGGTCTGTATTTCCGCGCTAACACCTGATAACTCACCAGTGTTTACTCCGCTTGATCCTAAAAACATGGGCAGGACAATATACCATAGTCTAAGTGGAGCCGATGGGAATCGAACCCACGACCTCAGCATTGCGAACGCTGCGCTCTCCCAATTGAGCTACGGCCCCGAAACTTCTTTCAAATTTACCGTCAGAAGTTAAGAGTTGGAACAAACAGTTTACGATCCATACCTTCGTCACCGCATTATTTCATGGCAGACAGATCTAATCCACTTAATCATTCCGCTTACGGCGGTCCCGGTTGGTCTCCACGGACGGATCCCCTCAATGCTGAATTGGGATCAGTATGGAAGGAATGCGGAATCAACAGCGAATATGCCCCCCTGAAGACGATCCTTCTTCACCGCCCCGGTAATGAACTTATAGCTTCTAACGATCCGAAAAAGGTTCAAATGCTTGAAAAAATTGATTTGGCCAAGGCTCAAGACCAGCATGATGCCTTAGCAGAAACTTACCAGAACGCCGGAGTGGAGGTCCATCATGTTGATCCTGAACCGCCAGCCAGCCCCAATCAGATGTTTCTTGCCGACCTTCTCTTTTCAACTCCTGAAGGAATCATCATGGCACGGCCGGCCTCTACTGTTAGAGCTGGTGAGGAACGGTGGGCGGCCCGGCGAGTGGCTGACCTTGGAATACCTATCATAAGAAGTGTAGGCGGGACAGGAACTTTCGAGGGCGCTGATGCCATGTGGATTCGTCCTGATATTGCCATTGTCGGCCGCGGACTTCGTACCAATGAAGAAGGTCAGCGGCAGGTGACGAAAGTGCTCGAAAATATGGGTGCCACTGTTGCTAATGTGGATATGCCGGTGGGAACCATGCATCTCATGGGTATGCTTCGTTTTCTAGATAAAGATCTAGCCATCGGCTGGCCTCTCAGGCTTGTATACGCCGGAGCTGACGCGCTGGCGTCGTCTGGATATGAAATTGTTTATCTTCCGGATTCTGAGGAGGCATTGGCTCATTCCGGATTTAATTTTGTCACCATTAGTCCTAGGGAAATTGTCATGCCCGCCGGCAATCCCAATCTTCAATTATTCCTTGAAAATCTCCATATCAAATGTCACACTGTTGATGTCTCTGAACTTTGCAAAGCTGCCGGCGCCATAGGGTGTCTAACAGGAGTACTTCACAGAGAATTCGTCTGAATTTCTGTGCCCAAACCCTACTCGCTAAATGAGTTTAAAGATCTCATTTGATTGACTTGCGTTTTGAGGGTCAGTATTCTAAACTGATGCAATAAGTAGGACAATTCAGAAAATATAAAGGCAAAGTGAGGTTAAAGATGAAACGACTCTTCTGGATTTTTTTGACCCTTTTTTTTATAACAAACGTTTGCGCTTCACCAAAGCGTTACGGGGATCTTGCTGAAGGGCCATACGACAAACTAGTGATCCAGAACATTATGGTGATACCAGGGCACGGTGGTCCACCGGTGGGACCTTATGATATCATTATAGAACAGAACATGATCACTGAAATGACACCTTTTGATCCAGTTACTGCTGAACGCCGTGGCAATACTGACCGTGCCAGAGGTGATAGATTGATAGATGGAACCGGATTATATGCCATGCCAGGAATGACCGACCTCCACATGCATCTCCGGAAAGAACCCATGGAAATCGAATATGTCTATTACTTGAAATTGGCTCATGGAGTTACAACACTTGTACCCGCTGCGGATCGGGGACTTGAAGCCGGCATGTCTGAAGCGGAAAAAAGTAAGAAAAATGAAATCCTAGCTCCCCGTCTTTTTCCCATCTGGGGATGGGGAAGAAATGTCGATATGACACAAGTTGAGAAGGATGACCCAAAGAATGCCGACAAGATTGTCCGTAGAATGATTACCCAAGGGGCTCACGTGGTCAGCCTCGGTGGCCAAGCTTGGAGTCAAGAGTTATTCGCTGCAGCCTGTAAGGCGGTCTGGGAAAACGGCGGCATTACCACTGTTCATCTCCCTCCTTCCTCAAATGCTGTTGTTCAGGCAGTGGATGCTGCCCGGCTTGGGGTCACCATGATTGAACACCATTACGGTTATGGTGAATCCTCGCTGGACCGAAGCGTTCAAGACTTCCCCCGTGACTACAACTACAATGATGAAAATGCCAGATTCCGCCACGCTGGAAAAGTTTGGGTTGAAGCCGATAAAGAAAGGCTCCTTTCAGAAGTGGCAGACTCCCTTGTTGCATATGGCGTAACCATGCTCCCTACCCGTGTGGTATACGAAGCCAATCGGGACATTGTGCGGGCACAAAGCTTGCCATGGCATAAGAAGTATACCCACCAAGCCTTAATCAACTGGAACCTTCCCAATCCGGCTTATCATGGCTCTTATCACTATGACTGGACCTCCGATGATGAATATTACTGGTATTACGCCTTTGATCTGTGGGGAGACCTTATCTATGAATTCAACAAAAGAGGTGGTCGCGTAGCCTATGGTACTGATGATAACTATATCTGGGCCACACCGGGATTCTCAAACGTCCGAGAACTACAACTTCTCCGAGAATCGGGAATGCACAACCTTGAAGTGATAAAATCAGCCACTCTTAACAGTTCACAAACACTTCGACAAGAGAAACTGGGGCTTGTCAGACCAGGTTACATTGCAGATTTGGCGTTGGTGGATGGTAACCCCGCTTACAATCTTCGATTCCTATACAGTTTCGGTGCTCTAACAATAGATGAAAATGGCAGTATGATTCGCACCAAGGGAATTGTTCACACCATCAAGGATGGTATTGTAACTAACAATGCCAGACTAATGGAGGAGGTTGCGAAAATGGTGAAAAAATCGAAACGAGGGATTGGGCCGGACGCTGTGACTAAACCGTTTGTTATCGAATAAAGAATGGATACCGTCCGGTATGTACTGGCCGTTTTAATTGTGGTCACATTTCCTCCGATATGTCTCTTTTGGTTTCTTGTGCATCCCTTCGCCAATTCTTGGAGGAAAATCGATCCGTGGTGGACTTACGGAATTCTTTTCAGCCTGTTTTTTACCGTAATATTCATACTGTATCATTTTCGGCTGTCTCTCATCGGAACTGATTATGGATTTCAGCCAATCCTTGCGATTGCTGGTGTGTTTTGCTGGGTTGTAGCAGTCGTGATTTACTTGGAACGACGGAAGCACCTTACGAGCAATATATTGCTTGGTTATCCAGAGGTTTCAAAAAATGGATACCCTGGTAAACTCTTAACAAAAGACATTTATGGTAAAATGCGACACCCACGATATGTTGAAATCCAGTTTGGTTATTTCGGCTATGCATTGATAGCAAACTTTCTGGGTTTATACATTTTGACCATTCTCTGTATCCCGGCTCTATTTCTTGTAGTTTTACTTGAAGAAAAGGAGCTAATAGAACGGTTTGGCAAAGATTATGCTGTATACTCACAATCAGTTCCTCGATTCATTCCAAAGCGTATAAATAAATAAAATAACGGCTAGGAGGCTGATATGGGAATCAACAAAAATAATTCAGAGTACAAAGCCTTCGACTATCTGAACAAAAGGATTGACAACCGAGAATTTGATCTCCCAGAAACCGAAAATCATATTCCTCCTTACCCTATAAACTTGACTGAAAAACAAAATTCAGTGAGTGGTGAATTGGTCGAAAAGTGCGTAAGAATATCACTGTTGATGCTATTAACTATAACCGCTTTACAAGCCCAGGATCAGGACAGAGAGGCAGTGACCTCAACCCTGGATGCGCTCCATCTCTATGCTCATGAAGCTGACGGAAAGAAATACTTTTCTCTTTATACTGATGATGCAGTTTTCATGGGTACGGACGCCACAGAAAGGTGGCCTATTCCAGAATTCAAGACTTACGCAAACGCTCGATTTAACTCAGGCAAAGGGTGGACCTATACCCCCACCTCACGCCATATCTATTTTAACGAAAATAGAGATACGGCGTGGTTTGACGAAACGGTGGTAAACGCAAAATATGGGGAATGCAGGGGCACAGGTGTATTGGAGAAAATTGGGGGAGTGTGGAAAATCAGTCATTACAATCTAACCGTACCGGTTCCGAATGATCTTCTGGTAGCGGTAGTAGAAATGATCAAAGAACAGGAGAAGGGTAAATAATACAAAGGGAGATACAATGAAAAGATTCATATTGGTCTGTGTTGTTTTTTTATTCACGATTAATCTTGCCGAATCAAAGAAAACTGTCGATCATCCTCGTGTTTCTGAAGCGGTAAAGTTGGTGGAGATATGGCTCGATGCCCAAAGGGATTATGAGGGGATGCCGGGCATCTCCGCGGCCATCGTTCACGATCAAAACCTGATTTGGAGCGACGGATTCGGTTATTCCAATCCCGACAAAAAATCAAAGACAGATTCAAAAACTATTTATAGCATTTGCTCTATCTCAAAACTCTTTACCAGTATCGCTATTATGCAACTTAGGGATCAAGGAAAACTTCGTCTCAATGACCCTGTTTCAAAACATCTGCCTTGGTTTGATATTAAGAATTTGTACGCAGACAAGGGCGAATCAACTATTCAAAGTTTACTTACTCATTCCTCGGGATTACCTAGAGAATCAGATTTTCCCTACTGGTCTCCTCCTGACTTTCCCTTCCCTTCAAGTAAATCAATCAAAAACAAGATTTCTTCTCAAAAAACTCTTTACCCGGCTGATACCTATTTTCAGTATTCCAACCTGGGACTGACTTTGGCGGGTGAAATCGTTGCAGAGGTTTCAGGCACAAATTTTGACACTTATGTTGAAAAAAACATTATCCAACCTCTCGGTCTAAAAGATACCAGAACGGTGATGCCCAAAAAACTCTATGGCAAGCAACTGGCTGTAGGCCATTCCGCCCGGAACAGGGATGGAGAACGTCCTCAGGTTGAATTGTTCCACGCTGAAGGCATAGGTCCAGCGGCGGGATTCAGTTCTACCGTTGATGATCTTGCAAAGTTTGCCTCATGGCAATTCCGGCTCCTTGAAAATGGTGGTAAGGAGATTGTAAGCTCCAATACACTTCGTGAAATGCACCGTGTTCATTTTCTTGATGAAGACTGGCAGCCGGCTTGGGGGCTTGGTTTTTCAGTCTGGCGAGATGGAGAGAAAAAGTTTCTGGGGCACGGCGGGAGCTGCCCCGGCTATCGGTCTCAACTGCTGATTCAACCCAACAGTCAGATCGCCACGATCTTCATGACCAACGCCTCAGGGGTCAATTCACGGCGTTTCGCTCAGCAACTGTACAATATCATCTCCCTCGCCTTGAAAGAGGCAAGCTCCGATGGTAACGCCAAGACCTTGAAACCGGAATTCACTAAATACATTGGGCACTACAGTGAAGCACCGTGGGGCGGTGAGACGGCCGTAATCACCTGGGAAGGCGAACTGGCTACGGTTTCTCTGCCAACAAACGACCCCGTTGGTGCCATCACAAAACTAAAGCACATTGAAGGCGATACCTTCCGTCGCATCCGCGAAAATGATGAGATGGGGGAAGAAATTATTTTCGAGACCAATTCCTCTGGAAAAGTGATAAGGATGTGGCAACATCAGAACTTCGCACTCAAATTCAGATAACTCTCCAGCAGAACCTCATCACGATAGAATATGGGATGATGAGACGGCTGAATGGTACGATGAAGTATACGGAGACCATTTCTCCACAACACTGGCCGTAGATCTGGTTTCCTTTAATAAAACAGATGTGGTATTGGATATCGGCTGTGGTAGCGGATCATCATGCAGGTCGGTGGCCAATGAAGTTACAGAAGGTCGAGTCATAGGAATAGACCCAACCCCCGGTATGGTGAGGATAGCAAGAGAAAAAAGCACTGATGCCCCAAATGTGGCAATCATTGAGTTTATGGATGGCAAAGCCGAAAGAATTCCTGTGGATGACAGATCGGTGACAGTTGCCATGGCTGTCAATTCATTCCATCACTGGGATGATGTAGACGAAGGACTGGCGGAGGTGTTGCGTGTTCTGAAAAAGAACGGGCGATTTTTCATCGCAGACGAAAAACTGGAAAACGACCTTACCCACGGTGAGGGACCCATTTCAGATCCAACAAACATTGAAAAACTTCTTTTGGACGCAGGTTTTGTTGACGTCGCTATCAGCGACCACCGCCATGACGATGAAGAGATGTATTTATTCTCATCGATAAAAAAGTGAAAACCGACTGTTCAATCGGGTTAGAATCGGGATGAGTTTGATTCCGAGACTGACTTACAAATAATCGGGAGACTGTCTTTACTTCTTTTTCTTCTTCCCTCTTTTGAAAAAACCCTTCTTCTTTGGTTTCTCGTCTTCCTCTTCTTCCCCCTCACTTTTTGGCGTGGCTTCAGATTCCCCATCGGATTCAGTGGTCTTGGTTTCCAGTCGTTTTTCCCAGTCGCTCATTTCCGACTCAGCAACTGACATACCAGCCTTATCAGCAGACGGTTCAGCTGTTGCATCATCCCCCTTTTCCATTAACTCTTTAAGTCTCTCATCTCTTTTAGCTGAACTGGATTTGAGGGACTCAAGTAATTCTGACATCTCCTCATTAAACTCGGACACTGTTTTTTCCAGCCGTCCTAAAAGTTCTTCGACAAATGCTTCACCATAACCGGGGGCAACACCATCGGTCAATTCGTTGATTTTGGCCATCAGATACTGTTTCTGGGCATCTATGTCTTGGGCCTGTTCTTCAGCCATTCGAATTCCTCCGTGTCAAAAAATCATACTCTTGTAGAATGTAGAGGTTTCATTTCATTTTTGCCAATTCTTCCGGTGTCAGTGCAATAACCTGATTTGGAGAGGTCAAAACGGACACTGCCTCAAACATTTCCATCCCCAGAAGCAGCCCCACACCAATGCCAACAAACCGGTTGTTCCAGATAAGATCGATCCGAGGTGATTTCTGTTCGTTCCAAACTTCGGCCAAGGCCAAACCGGCTATAGCTCCCACAGAGAAAGCCAGCGTCTTTTTCCACGGCTGACCATCATCAATAAAGGGACGATATTTGATCGATTCAAGCTCATCTATTGAGAATTGGAGCCTTTGGGTCAACGTTTGAAATATGATCGTCCTGTTATCATACCTGATGAACGTCCCAGTATAATGCTGACCGTTGGAATGTTTGAGAGTGCAAAATGTGTTAGGCGGAATATCATCCATAATATTGTGCACTTGCAAATAAGTGAGATAATCCAACTGCTTCTCTCGCTGTTCATCTGTGATTTCAGGATGACTTCCGGCAAGATACTTTAACCTCTGGAACTGCTTCCAGGAAAAGTACCGTTTCTTCAACCGTCGGCGAGACTTGTCCACATAAACTATCTTCGCCATATAACGGTTTTCAGATATCTCATAGAACTGGGCGCTCTCAAATCCTTTGATGTCAGGAAACAGATCCATAAGGATATTTTCGGCCGCATCGATGGAAGACCCCACTTTGATTGAAAGGATGATGATTTCAGGCTCCTGTGCAGCCACTAAAAAGTGACCGGACAGAAACACTATCAAGATTGTTTTAACCGGATTCAATCAGATTCATGACTTCCCCATCAGCAGGAAAGCGGTCCAGACTTTTCTTGGAGAAGATGAGGTTACCATTATTAATAATCTCAAATACACCTCCTCCAGAAGGGATTAAAGTAAGTTCTTTAACATCGTTACCGTACTTTTCAAGAATTTCGTTCGCCAAACTGGCGGCTCTAGGTAGGTAGTTTCAGACGCTGCAATATTCGATGGATATGTCCATATCGCCTCCTATTTCAAGAACAAATAAATCCAGAAAGCGCCGAAGGCGGCAAGCATCCCGGCCAATACCACCAGGAAAAGAGCAGCTTTGTCGAACCCTTTTCTGCCGGAATCAAACTTTAATACTGTCTTCATGGCCTTGAAGTCAACTTAGTAATGAATCTAGAAGTTGAAGACAGTTTCGATGGTGGTCATTTTCACAGGTTCAAGTCCTGTCCCTGTGTCACGGTAGAATTGACGGTAATCCCATACGAGGCTAACGCCTTTTGCCACCTCATATCCGACTCGATAGCCCAATACAGTATTCATTGTTGGATTTTCGAAATCAAATGGATTTTCATCGTTATTACGTTGATAGTACGCCATGGCTTCACTGAGCTTAGGAATATTTTCAGTATTAATAAGCAGATTGGCGGAAAAGCTGCGGAATTCCGTTGTATCGGTTTCCGTCTGTGCCACCATGTTTGCGTACGAGGTGGTAAAATTGGCCAGATTAAAAAGATTAAAACCTAGGGAGCCGTAGTACCCTTTGGTATCCATTCCAGCAGTGGAATCAGCGAAAACGAGCATATCCTTTGTATAAATTTCAGTTCCCGTTTCTGAAAATACAGGCAAAACTCTATTAAGATCATACGCCTTATCAAAAAACTGAGGGAGGAAATAATCACTCTTTATTCTATACTCCATACTGAGATTAATAAAACCAAACAGACTGGCACGCATACCAGGCAATGTAATACCTGTACCACTCATAGCGGCCCGACTGAATTGACTACCGGTTGTATCGACTCCGGAAATGCCTTCAGATGTATCAGCTGAGATTACGGTGCCAACTTGGGGAAAATTCAAACTGTTGTATTCTAAATAAACTACAAGATTCAGAGCGTCGCCAGTAAGGATAGGATAACCAATATCAAACGCGAAGGCGTTTACTTTGCTCTTGTTTTCTTCCAAACTGAAAGGCTTTGGTTTTAGAAATAGACTGTCATCCAGAGCGTCATAAATATTATCGCCATCACTATCAATATCCCATCGAGTACTGTCTAATCCTTCATGCGGGTCAGGGATGCCATCCTGATCAGTGTCATTCCACAGGTTTGTACTGTCAGGAAAATCGTCGAATATGTCCGGATAAGAATCCCCGTCAACATCCTTCAGACCGGAGAACTGGTTCATATCTGTCACATAATTGACGCCAAGTGCCAAAGGAAGATTTTCAGAAACTGTATAAGTCCCTCTCAAACCGAGAAGAGTTCCACCACGGCCAAAGTCTTTAACATTTGCGAAGAAAAGTTCCGTTCCAAAATTGCCGAAGTTGACCCCGGTGTTCAATCCAACCCGTCTGATTGATGGAAATTCCATCATGTTAGAATAACCAGAGAGAAGACCGCCATAACCCAGCGTTACACTTTCCAGGGAGCCCACCTTGAACCAGTAGGGATCAGACTTTTCGCCCCAGCGTATGTAGAGAAACTTGTCGACAAAATCGCTCGCCTCGTCCCATTCGTCTTTCCGGACATTTCCTTCATTGTCAATGTAGACGACAAGATCGAAACCAATGCCCAAATTGCCCAGTTTAAACTCAGGCCTCAAAGCGATTTGATTGTAGAGCTCACCATCTATGGTGACCGAACCTACACCGAGTCCCATATTGAACGGCTTCGCTGGAGGTGTGAGAGGCTCTTTTGCTTCCTCAGACGTGTCTTCGGCTCCAGGCTCTTCTTTGGGAGCCTCCTCTTCTTCGAAAAACTCTTCAGGTTCCTTTTCTTCCTGGAACAGTTCTTCCTGAGGTTCTTCAACCTGTTCTTCAGGAGTTTCTTCTATTTCCAGTTCTTCCTCGGACTCCTGTGCCTCTTCTTCGGGATCAGGCTCTTGATCCATATCTTGCTCGGGATCTTCAGGCACCTCTTCAGGATCAGCAGGAGAAGTGAGAACCTGCCCGGTAGCAGTTGATAGTGTCATTTCACCCGGGCCGAGGGGTACGGACTGCCCACTAATGGTATTGAAGACATCAACCATTCCTTCCAGACCGTAAAACTTGTCAAAACCCATGCGGTTAATAACAGACCAGAATTGAGTCCCTTTCACACTGGCCACAGAGACCGGCGTCTCCACTCGGAAATCTTTTTTGTTCTCTTTTTTGACATCTGAGAGGATCTTTCCGAACTCAATTTCCAAAGTCCGTGTATTTTTAGTGTCTATGAACTGGAACTGTGTATCCTCCCGAATTTTTAACACACTTTTGTCATCGAGAAAAATGATCATACAGAAACTTTCTTTCCCAACGTTGATTACATCGCCGGAAGTGATTGAAGCCCCCGACTTGGTTGGAGAGAAAGTGGCTTCATTAATGGTTTTGAGACGGATATCACCCCGCATCTTAGTGACACGGGCGATGGTTGCCTGGGCTGACAGTTGGCCTGTCAGGCAAAGACATAAAAAGACGGTGGTAAGTCTCCTCGACATCAGTTTGGTATGAAGTTGGTTAGACTAATCGTTATCTGACTGAGGGAGTAATGGAGGATCAGCCTCGTTTAGGATTGACCTAAGTTCAGCCAATACTTCTCTTGCTGGTGGCCAAAGGTCTTCTTCCATATCTCCGCCACTCTGCTCGAAGACTTTGATCCTTTCAGCCATTTTTTTAAGTATTTTTGTGTGGTTTTCCATTAGCTGTTACCAAACCTATTTCAAATCTGAATATAATCAAACTGAAGTTACTTTTCTTTGATATGGATCACGGTCTTGAAATAAATTGATTTACGGCGCCAGTGAAGACTAAATTACCTCTAAATAAGTCATCACCGCGCGGTAATTTTCTCATCAAATTTGTACATTCATTATAATCCTAACTTTCATTAATGACGGATTTTTTCGATAAACTCATAGAGCAAGAGCCTTACACCCAGTATACACTGGATATGTTTTCCAGGAGCGCTGGGAAGGATCATGCTGAAATCCAACAGTTTGATAAATGGCGTCAAATGGTCACTGGCGCCAACAAATACACTTTTGAAGTGCCTCACCTAGGGGCGCAGCGTCCGGAGATCTCGGTACGCCGGGAAAGCGGCGATGAGTATAATCTTATCAGCTTTTCCAGCTACAACTATCTCGGGTATTCCTACCATCCCGAAGTAGTGGATGCCGCAAAAAAAGCACTTGATCATTACGGACTGGGTGCCACCGGTTCACCCCTTCTGAACGGTACTTTCCAGATCCACAAAGAACTTGAGGATAGAATTGTCGAATTCTTTGGACAAAAGGATTATGGTGTATCTCTTTTTTCTTCAGGTTATGGAGCGAACCTAGGGGTCATTTCAGCTTTCATTCATAAGGGCGACCATGTAGTCCTTGACCGCTCCTCACATGCTTCGCTTATCGATGGCGCAATTCTCTCGCAGGGAAAAATCTCTCTCTTCCGCCACAACGATACTGAATTTCTGGAAAAAGTTCTAAAGAGGATCGATTACGAGAATACCAGAATTCTGGTCTGCTGCGAGGGAATTTACAGTACGGACGGAGATTATGGCAACCTAAGGGACATCATAGATGTATCACACAAGTATGGGGCGGCTGTGTTGGTGGATGAAGCACACTCTTTACTTGTAGCGGGAGAAAACGGCCGGGGTGTTTGCGAAGAACAGGATGTCCTATCGGAAGCCGATATGATCATCGCCACATTCAGTAAATCTTTCGGTGGAGTAGGCGGTTGCATTTACGCCAATAAGAAAATTACTAACTACATGAATTATTATGCCAGATCGCGCATGTTCTCCTGTGCTCTGGATCCAGGAGTGACAGGCGGGCTCATCAAATCCATCGAACTTGCAGGAGGAGCTGACGGCAAAAATAGAAGAAAACGGCTTAACGAAAACGCAAACTATCTCAGAGAAAAACTAAAGGGGCATGTTGACATCGGTACCTCATCCAGCTGGATTATACCAGTCATTTACGGTGACGAGAGACTGACCCTCCCCTTGAGTGATTACCTCCAGCGTGAAGGTGTCGATATTTCCCTCATGATGTTCCCGGCGGTACCGAAAAATAGATCACGAATAAGGGCTTTCGTCACATCCGAGCATACAAAAGAGCAACTCGACAAGGGTTCGGATATTATTCTCCGTGGTGCCGAGAAGTACAATTTTTTGACAGGATAGAAGACTATGGAACATACCCCCGGTGAAAACCTTCTCGTTTGGGAATTTGATTTCGCACTGACCACTTTCTTTGAAGTGGAGACCGATCTGTTTCAGCAGCATATTCCCTCTCGCCTTAGCCTCATGGAAGTAGCACCGGGTGTGGGACTGGTGAATATTACCGCCTTCAATTTTCCGAAAGGTGCTCTTGGTGAACTTCCTCAATTTCAGGAACTCATTTTCAGCGCCATTGTTTCGCCTGATCTTTCACGGGGAGTACCGAAGTTTGCTATGTATGTACTTTCACTCGGTAGCACCTGCCAGGAACATTTAGATCACAGTGCTGATTATTACAAGCTTCCCATACATGGACTGCTTACCGACACTAAAATCGATTCAGAAGCAATCGCTATTGATTATTCAGACAGTGACGGTCAGATCCTGGCCATGAACAACTGCTCACCCACTACCAATTTCAGGGATGAGGAAAGATACTTTCAGGCGTTTACCTCAGATGGGGACAATCTCACTATTGCAGACTGTTATATCGAAGCTCAACTCTTTGAGCATCAGTTGACAGAGGATGCAGGAAAATTGAATGTACACCCTTTCCTGAAGAACATTGATTTCGATCTTGGGGATCCCCTCCCCTACCTGCAGATGATCGGTGAACCCGGAAAAATCGGGAAACAGTTCTACTATCGGCCCAGCCCTTTCTAAGAGCAGTACTTCAATCTGATCAATTACTTGATCAGAACCATTTTCCGATATTGTCTAAACTCATCAGCCTGTATCTGGTACAGGTAGATACCAGCACTTACAGGGATGCCAGCATGGTTCTTACCATCCCATATTGCTTTTTTATAACCTGGTTCTTCCGGTCTGTTGACCAGACTTCTCACCTGTCGACCACGCATGTCATAGATGACTATTCTGACGTTGCTGGACTGAGGCAGATCGTAGCGTATGGTCGTCACAGGATTAAACGGATTGGGGTAGTTTTGGTGGAGCGCATATTTGGTCGGAAAAAGATCATAATCCAGAATGGCATTTTTGATAAACTGCGGTAATCCTGCTAAAAGGGAAAAACTCTTATGCATCTCTTTACCATTCACGGCAAAACTGAATTGACTCTGCCCTGAGACAGCAACCCTAGTTTGTTGACTATTCATAATATCCCTTCTTATTGGTGTTGTGTCCTCAAACGCAAATTCGCCTGATTTTGCATACCTAAAGACAATAATTTTTATCTAGACTTTCTCGGCTAGAAGTTTTCTGATCATTTCCTTCATCTTCTTGTATGATTCATCACCTTTCGTATACTGGCCACCAGAATGGATATGCCTAATGATGCCCTTTTTATCCAGGAGAAAAGTTACTGAAGTAAACCGGCGCTGTCCCCCTTTAAGCCACCAATCGTTGAGTGTACGCCATTCGTGATCTATGGCCACGGGAAAATCAAAACCTAAAGATTCTATGTTTAATGCCACCTTCTCTTTGTTGAGTGGCTCCCTGGACTTGTGATGATAGAACGCCACGACCTGTAATCCTTCCTCCTCAAATTCAACATGAAACTGATTGAGGGAACCCGATGATGCAATACAGAACGGACAATGAGGTCCCGTCCACCACCGGACCAGGACAACCTTACCACGGAGGTCCTTAAGCTTAAGTGGCCTTGAATTGTACCAGTCTGCAACTTTCCATTCACTGACTGCTTTGCCCAGTGGGAGAGAATCATCAAAATTTTGCGACAAAAGAGGAACCAAGAGACAGGTTCCAAAAATCAAGCTAAAGATTAGGAATGGATAGGTGAAGTGGTTCAATAAATAGGGCAACAATGTATGTGAGTTTTTATTTACCGTTGCCCCCGTCAATTTCCAGATTGATAATATTTGTCAGTTTTGGCTGCCATAATGAAATCACTCCGATGTAGCCCTCTGATTTTGTGCGTCCACCAAGTGACCGTCACTTTTCCCCACTCCGTCAACAAAGCGGGGTGATGATTTTCCTCTTCTGCTAATTCTCCCACCCTGTTGGTGAAAGCTATTGCCTCCACAAAATTGTTAAAGGAGTACACCCGCTCCAGTCTGTCGATCTCCTGTCGCTCCACAATATCCCAGTCTGGCACCTGTGGCTTGAATTCAGCAATCTCCTCTTTCGTGACCGTCGGAGCACCTTCCTGACAGGCAACACATTTCATTTTTGTTAACTTCTCCATATTCCACTCCATGTTATTAAATACCGATTGAATATTAATTTGATCATCGTTTTCCTTTCGTTATTAGGATATTTAAGCTAATAGTACTAAGAACACGAGTTTGCAAATACCATTCTATTCATTCACAGATCAACCTTTATCCCCAGAAACTTTCCGCCTGTCTTGAGCATCTGCCCCAGTAAACTTCGCTTTAGACCAAACGGCGCCAGCCACCACTTTTCAAACATTACCTTCCCAATATGCCAGGTTTTGCCCAACTCACGAAGTTCAACCTGCGGCGTCGGCTCAGCATAGAAGTTGCCAAAGGCAAACCCAGCCACGGATTTCCCGGCTTCCAGCATGCAGTAGCCGTCACCACTGAAAACAGCCTCCGAATCTTTCCCATTGATGTTCGCTACAATGCGCTGCACCACCACTTTCGCCTGAGCATGAGCAAACACACCTGCTTTGGGTAGCATCATGGGTATATCGGGCTTCCAGCGACCAGGAATGGGAAGAGAAGTAATGTCTCCGATTGCGTAGACATTATTGTGCTCTGTTTCGAGAGTTTCCTGATTCACCGGAATCCAACCGGCATCATTGGTTAGCCCTGCTTCTTTCACGACTGCAGGTGATTTATGCGGAGGTATGGCTACCAACAGATCATAGGCAACATGTTCCTTACCCTCAAAGGTCAGTTTTCCATTCTGTGCGTCAACAGATGTAAGCTGATGCAACGGATGACACGCAATCCCATTCGACACTAGCATCTCTGTTACAGCTTTCCCGAGCTCTGGTCCGGCCACCGGCATGGGTTGTGGCTCCGGCGTGTAGAAACAAACTTTCACCTTATCTTTCAATCCAAGTCGCCTGAAATAATCTGCAATCAGCATGGCCCCTTCATACGGTGCGCCGGGGCATTTGTATGGCATGGCACTGACAACAACGGCTACTGTCCCTTCGCGAAATGACTCTAGAGCCTGGCGTAACTTCTTCGCACCCTCAAAGCTGTAAAAGGTGTGTGCTGACTCCTTCAGTCCCACAACGGCATCGGGAAAAAGATCAGCGCCCAACGCAATTACAAGATGATCATAAGATAAACTTTCTCCGTCAACCTCAACGGTCTGATCCACTGCACTGATACCACTGATTTCCCCATGCTTCAGATCGACACCGGGCTGGAGCAAGTCTTGCACCGGCCGGGTTATCTGCCGGGGTTCCCGATCTCCAACCATCAGCCACAAGAATGATGGCGCAAAGGCGTGCTCACTGTTCTTTTCGATCAATACAATGCGGTTCTCACTCGGCAAAGCTTTCCTCAGTTCGTTGGCTGTAACGAGCCCACCTACCCCACCGCCTAATATTAAGATCGTATTACTCCCCATAGATTTATTCTCCTTATCGAAGCCTAGCGTATAATAAACATTGATAAAAAAGAGTTCCCAATGTTATCGGTTATTTTGAAAAAAATTCTGTTTTCTCTTTTGTACGGACCGTCTTCTTGTCACTTCTCAGATTGAGTTTACGAATTAGGTTGAAAAGCATAATGTCAAGCATCAGCCGCAACGGTTAGCTGTCGACTGAATGCGGTAGTTAGCTTCAAATGCACTTCGTCGTTCGCAATTTCTCGACATCCATCTATGACCAACTCAGCCCGCTGCATCGGATCATGGGTCCTAATATACAAATTCTCCTCCTGCCTCCAGTAGTTCTCGTACCAATATCTCTCTTCTTCACCATCCCGATCTACGGCTCTTATTAAAGCCATATCTCTCGGGACATCAGTAAAAATTTTCAGCTTGTAGAATTCCTGTAATTCATTTCTCAGACTAAAACATCCTTCAACAACCAGTACCTGACCCCTTGGTAAGCCCACTGGAGTCTTGCCTTCACGAAGCGGCACTAATACTTCTAACTTGAGGCGCCTCCAATCATAGTCTTCCCCCACGGAATCTCTCTCTGGGTCGAAACGCGATTCTCTGCACGCTTCTGTCCGTATCTTTTTCCAAAAGGATCTGTCCATAGATATAACGGTTACCTGCAAACTTGCATTCTCCAATACCCGAACCAGTTTCGTGAGAAATGTGGTTTTGCCGGAACCTGCAAGCCCATCAATTCCAATTAGGTACGGTTTATTTGTTGGTATATGGTTGGATACATGAGCTGCTAAGGTCTTTATGTTAAAAATACCAACATCCATGTGTTTCATCCCGACCGTCTCCCCGTCACTTTCTGGGTTGAGATTGGGAAAGTGGTTGAGAAAGCTGATGTAGAAACATAATGGGGTAAACTACCTCTCTGGAGACAAACTAAGGAGAGATAGCGGTAAAATCAATCAGGAAGGGAATATGAAAGCGGTTTACGGGATAAGGAATACCTGAAAAAATTGATTGAAACTTTTGTAGATAATCCTTGTATAGTGGTAAGTAAGTACTTACTATCAGCCTCATTTTTTGAGTAGTAAAATGAAAAAAGACGATAGAATAAATCAGATAGCAGAAAAAACCCTCGAGCTCATCAATAAAAAAGGTTCTGTGGATGCATTGAGGACCAAGGACTTAGCGGACGCCATTGGTGCATCTGAAGCCACAATATTCAAGTTTTTCGAATCTAAAGAGGAGATTCTTAATACTGTAATTAGACGATACATCCACAGGAAGCCTATCAGAATTCAAGCTTCGGATTTAAAGACGCCTGATGATTTTGAGAATTTTCTGAGGGAAATCCTCGACACAACATTAGACCCCTCACCTTCAAGAGCTCCTTATGTTTCTTTGCTTATCCAAATTTCTTTGAAGGAAAACCCTATTGCTAAAGAGAACTTCGAAGACCTGCAAAAGATCTGGGCGATTATAGAAGACAGAATCGAGTACGGTAAGAAGCACTGGAATTTTTCTGATTCCGTTGACAGCAAGTTGCAGACAAGACTATTCTACTTTGCGGCTGTTATGTATTACATACAAATGGAAGTATTCAACAGGAAATCAGTTGAAAGCTTCGATGTTATAGAAGTGAAAGAAACCCTTTTAGCAAACTTCCTGAAAATATTGACCGAAGGAAATAACCGATGACATTCTTTTCTGGATTTCGGTGTCTAAAGGGTGATTGTTTGACCAATTAATGAAAGGTAATAATAATGTATTTCTCTAAAAGGACCGTTTCTCTGACTCTTTCGCTTAGTTTCCTTGTTGCTGGTCCAAAATCATATGATGTGGTTTCAGATGATCTCAAAAATAGAATATTTGAAATTACCCGGGCAACTGGCTCCATAATTGTTGATGCAGACTTAGACGATGTGGGTTGGGCCGATGCCGCAAGTACAGACTTTTTTCTTGAAATTCAGCCCGGCGATAATGTGGATCCACCGGACCCCACGGAAGTGAAGGTCACTTATGACAAGGACAATCTTTATGTTGCTTTCATGGCATATTCTGACCCGGATGATATCCGAGCATCCTTACAGAAACGGGACCAGGCTTGGCGGGACGATTTTGTTGCCATTATTATTGATGCTTATGGGGACGCAAATGCCGCTGTTATGATAGGGTCCAATCCCCTGGGGGTACAGATGGATGCCTTGAATCAGGGGCAGCATGATGATGATAGTTACGACATTATTTATGAATCAGCGGGCAAAATAACGGATAAAGGCTTCCATGTTGAAATGGCCATCCCTTTTTCCAGCCTGTCGTTTCCCAAAAAGAAAATCCAGGAGTGGAAAGTGACTTTTTTCCGGAGCTTTCCCCGAGATGCCCGACATATGGTTACTTGGGGTGGACTTGACCGTTCCAATCAATGCTGGCTATGCCAATTAGGGACACTCAAGGGAATCCAGGGAATTGAGCAGAAAGGCAAACTGGAATTCTTGCCCACACTAATAGGCTCACAGTCTTCAGAGCTGGATGAGAATAATGCCCTCAAAAAAGGGTCTTCTGAGGGGGAAGTATCAATGGGTATAAAGTACAGTCTCAGCTCCGACCGTGTGGCAGAAATTGCAATCAATCCGGATTTCAGCCAAGTGGAGGCAGATGAGGAACAGATTGATGTGAATACCACTTTTGCACTGAATTATCCGGAAAAGCGACCATTTTTTAATGAGGGTGCTGATCTGACCGATACTCCGGTTAGTGTTGTTTATACACGCTCAATCAATAATCCTACTGGGGTAGGTCGCATAATTAACCGGGGCCAAAAGGACAGCTGGCTACTGCTTTCTGCATTAGATGAAGATTCCCCATATATTGTACCGGGGGAAGAACAGAGTTTTACGAGAATGGGCAGTAAAAGCTTTTCCAATATATTTAGGTATAAACGGTCTTTGAATGAGGGTAGTTTTTTGGGTCTCATCGCCACAGACAGGCGAATGGTGGACAATCAGGGTAGCGGATCAGTGGTGGGCTTTGACACCCGTTACCGTTTTAACGACACATATCAGGTGGAATTTCAATCTGTTTTCAGCCATACGCAGGAGCCTGATGATTCACTTTTGATCAGTTCAGCCACCTTTGGCGACAACCATACCTTTACTTTTGATGGTGAATCATTCTCTGGGAATGCGTTGAAACTTGAATTTGACCGAAATACAGAACACTGGCGAATGGAAGTTGGATATGACCATAGAACACCTACCTTTCGTGCGGAAAACGGTTTTGTAACAAATGCTAACAATCGGCGGATTTTTGGGCAAAGTTTATGGATTTATTTTCCGAATAATTTTTTCAGCCAGGTCCTTGGCGGAGTTCACGCCGGTGTCGAACACAATTTCGATGGAGTTCAAAAAGCAAAGTATATAGCTTTATTCAGCAATCTGGCTATGCCCAGACAGACCCGTCTGAATGTAATGTATGCCCGGCGCATGCAGTACCGATTTAAGGATACGGAACTTAAGGGTACTTATGATATTAAGATCAACCTGAACAGTCAGTTCAGTGAACGATATCAGTTTGGGACCAATATCGGTCGCCATGTGGCCCCCGTCCGTTTTCTGGAGGTTCCTGAAGAAGGGCGCCTCGCCGTACTTGAATTCTGGACCAGGATGCAGGCTTCAGACCGATTGAATGTTGGCCTTTCATATAATTCACAGAAAATGACTACAATGGATAGAAAGACAGATTATTTTTCAGGCTACACCGCTACGCTTAGGGCCAGTTATCAGCACAATAAATCTTTGGGTTTCAAGGTACTGACCCAGTACAATGACTTCAGCAAAGACTTTCAGATCCAACCACTCTTGACTTATCAACCCAGCCCATTTACCATCTTTTATATCGGTTCTACCTCAAACCAGAATGTAGATGGTCTGGCTTTTGACAATATTCAAAATGGGATGCTCACGGACCGTCAGTACTTTATGAAAATTCAGTATCTGTTCAATTAGTTGAAAAAGGAGAATACAATGAATACAAAAGAAAAGCTGGATATGCTCTGGAAATACCTGGCACTGGTTGTGGTGGCACTGTTGGGGTCTATAATGCTGCATTCATCCAACATAACTGTCACTGGGCTTCCTGGAGTATCGACTGGGGGTAAAGGTCATGTCTTCATCAGGGCTCATGAAGGCGACTTTGCCGAAGGGGATTATTTAAAAGAGATGAAGGTGAGAGTAGAAAAGGAAGTCATTGATGGTGATACCACACTCAATGTAACGGTGAACGGAAAGCCTGTAGAGGCCTCCAACTTTGAAGAAACGGGTGAGGGGATTAAGTGGGTTTCAGAAGACGGCGAAGTTCATGTCATTAAGATGGGTAACGGAAAATTCAAAGGTGGCTTTAAGGAAATGGAAATGTGGATTGATGAAAATAATGAAGATGGAAAAAAGCAGAAAAAAGTGATTATCAAAAAAATGAAAAAGGGCCTGTGAGAACGTCTTGATGCATCCGAGATAAAATTGGCATTTCTTATCATTTAGAAAATAAAGGAATTATAGTGAATACAAATAAAATAGAAGTAAGACGCGTTCGAAGACGATTTATTATTCATAGGCTCAATAATATGAGGTCTAGAAATGCACAGCGTTATTCCTTTAAAAGAAGGGATATATTATAGCATCTTTATTTAAAAAGAACGCCTCTGATGGTTAATTATATGATGTAGCAGCTTTTTCATTTATTCAATAATTATATCACGATGTTGGTGCTTCTTTCATCCCGACCATCTCTCCATTGCTTTCTAGGTTGAGATTGGGACAGTGGGTGAGAAAGCTGATTCATTTCCCAAGTTCCTCAGCCACTCTACTCATTGCTTGATTCAAGAGTCCCTCTTTATTTCCAGAATGGTGATACTATGACTCCTCAACTCTATTCAACTTAGGTATCAGCTCCCAATCAAATTCACCCGGCACATTTATGCGAAATAATTCGCCGTAACATTTTTTTACCTCCTCAATAAAGTTTAAGGCATCCGTACCTCGTTGAGTAGTACTCCAATGGCCCCTATCAGGACCTTTCTTTGTCAGTTTGTCTATGGCCCGTGTCATAAGGTTTCTTGCACCCTTCAGGTTTCCCGTTGAAAGATGGTAGAAAGAGACGGTGGTTTGAATTAGCCCCTGGACAAAAGCCCTGTCTGGAAGATTAAACTTGGACCACATCTCCTCCCACTGTTCATGGGCATCGAAATATTCTCCCTGATTAAAAAACTCCAGACCAGCAAGAAACAGTTTGTCAATTTTCTCTTCATCAGGCAAGAGTAATTTCCTCCCTGATGGCATATCCAGCTCCATCACTTTTAACCCAGCTTATAAAATGACTCAACGCTCTGTGTGCATCTTTAATTCCGATCATCCCTCTGTTATGTTCTAATTTCGATTGACGATTCGGATTGAGTAGAGCTTGAAAATGAAAATTTTGTTTTATTCCAGTCGTGGAAAACTCATGGTAGTATTTACTCTACGATATAGTTATTCCTCCAGAACCGCCTTCTGAATTTCCATCAGCATGATACCATTCCCGGGGAATGGAACTCCCGTGACGATTATATTCTTTCCATAATACTTTTCGAGCTGATCCCTCGCGGGGATATGTTCAACAAGGGAACAAACAAAAGTTTCTTCCTTACCTCCTCTCTTGGAGAACTCCGTGGTAATGGGTAAGTAGAGTTCACTATTCCCCTTATCAAGAATAGCCAGAGGAAGTCCGCGCTTATAGCAAGCTTGTCCACATCCTATGTGAGCCATACCAGTTGCCTCCAAGCCGTCTTTCATGTAGCAAGTCAGACAAACAACCTCTCCTTTGACGGTAATAGGCTGTTCGTCCTCTGCAAAAAGAACCGTTGTCCAAGACAATACAGTTACAATTAAGATGATCGTTTTCCTCATTTTTCTATCCTCCACTATTCTTTTGTACCCATTCCTCACTCTTCCCCTATTGACTCCGAAGGTCCAATTTTGCTACTCTTAAGCACTTTGAACACAATCTGATCATGAGGCTTGTGTACATATCTTTCTATTTTGCTGATGCCATATTTCGAAAGTATTCTCAACAATTAGAATAAACCAGCTCATATTAACTTTTTACCTATCCTAAATACTTTTTTCAGATATGCCTTCCTTTTCTCTTCCGAAATAAAAGGTACTGACCAGCAATTGAATCTTTTGATTTTCCTTATACCGCACATCTTCAAAACTCCCCTCTTTAATCTCCTGAATGGAATGTTCATATAGAAATACTTTGTGGCAACCGCCGGAGAGCCATAGGTATTAATTATAATAGCCCGATCACAAGGAAGCAAACCAATGGGTCTGCCCCAATTCCCAATGACATTCTTGAACTTAAATGCAAATCCTAAAGTAAATACCCTATCAATCCACCCTTCTAAAATAGCTGGAGCTCTGAACCACCATATTGGATATATAAAAACAAGGCAATGAGCATCCTTGATCAATGTTTGATGTTTCTCTACATCGGGAGCTATTTTGTTATCACCAAAGGAAACCGGATCAAATTCTTCTTTATAGAGATCTATAACTTTGACTGTATGATTACCAGTCTTAGCACCATTAATAAAACTCTCACGAAGCGCTCCACAAAAACTTTGGGGATTTGGGTGGGCGAATATGACCAATGTTTTCATTTCATGATTATTTACTATTCCCGTCGTTTTCAAGGTTGACATTGGGAAAGAGGTTGAAAAAAGTGCAAATGGTCTTTTTCATCATTTTTTAACCTTACCAATTTGGTTTATTGACTGGCCGTAGTGGCACAACGACGCGAAAACGAGGTCGGGAGTCCTCTTCAAGTTCAAAGCGACCACCAAGACTGGGAGCTTCTCCCTGTCCGCCCAAGAATCTTAGCGATTTGGCCTGGACATTACCTGAACCAGATTGCTTTCCATCAAGACGCCAATAACCTGAACGAAGTATGGGTGTAGGGTTATAGACTACTTCAAGATCCAATTGCACTCGTTCGCCATTTTCAAGCACAAATTCGATGGAAACTTGTGTAGTTGCACCATCACGCATCCCATTCACTTGGTAATTAGTCACAGTGCGCGACTTGAAGACACCGTTAACCAATTCATCGAGCAATGGCTCATCATTATTGGTACATCCTCCACTTAGCAGGATAATAAACACCCAGAGGGTACTAATAACTACATTACAAGGTTTTTGCATCTATCATTCCCACCATCCCCCGTCACTTCCCAGGTTGAGATTGGGAAAGTGGTTGAGAAAGCTGATTCATTTTAACAGGAGCATCTTCCTCGTTTGAGTGAACTCACCAGCCTGTATCTGGTACAGGTATACCCCGGCACTGACTGGTCTTCCCAAATTATCAGTACCGTCCCATACAGCCATCTTGTTGCCAGCATCCTGTGACTGGTTGACCAGAGTCTTTATCTGTTTACCCAGTATATCGTAGATGCCAAGGGTTACCTTAGCCTTTTCTGGTAAGTCATAGCGTAATATTGTAACCAGATTAAATGGATTAGGATAATTTTGATCCAATAAATAAACATTTGGTATTGATTGCTCATCACTGAATGATTGGGTCGGACTTCCCGCATTTATCCATGCTGTTGTCCAAATAGATGCTAAATCAACAATAGCACAATGAATCACAATAATTGTCAGTGAATCAAGTTCTTCCCAAATTATGTTATAATAAGTTGAATTGTAATCTGGATCTTGACCTGCTGCTAGATCATCTGCAGCAGTAATTTCACTAACATAGGGATATATTTCATCAACATATCGAAAAATTGAGTCAATTACAGAACTCCAATAAATACTTGATGAATCAGGCAGTGGTAATTCGGATAAATGGGGATTGATCATATAGGTTTCATATCTCGAATGAATACCATAATTACCAGTTAATTGCCCATTGTAATTTAATGTGAGATGTAGAGGCTGATGGGAATCTGCAACATAATGGCCAAGTTCTGCGGCTAACTGCCATACGGTCTCCCATTGTCCATTGGCCATGAGAACAGTTAAACTATCTGTCCATGCTTCAATAACCCAGGGTATGGTACCATTATTAATGATCACATTATAACCATACTGCTCCACTGCTTCATCCCAATTATGAGGAAATGTTCCTTCAAAAAACTCAGGATAATAATCAATATCTATATAATGATAATATCCAGGTAAATCATCTATGTCTGGATCAGTCGAATGCTCGCGGAGGTAATCTCTGTGATCTTGAAAAAAATCTATTTCAGGCGGTAAGTAGTCTACCGCATTTTCATTAATATAGCGGTGAGTTTCCCAACCCCAAGCATATACTTTATCTTGCTGCAAAAGAGTAATAGCCAATATAAAAAGTAGTAGAAAGCGTGTGATACGGTTAATCATATTCTATATCTACACCATTATCCTATAAAGAATAAAACCCGTCATTTACCAGGTTGAGATTGGGAAAGTGGTTGAGAAAGCTGATGTGGAAGCGTAATGGTGTAAACTACCTCTCTGGAAGCAAACTAAGGAGAGATAGCGGTAAAGTCAATCAGAAGGTATAGAAACAAAAAACCCCACGAATGTGGGTCACAAATCAAAGGATAACTTCAAATCCTTCAAAGTCAGGAT
>JYMV01051060.1_pt1 | contig 52181 bp, 42 predicted proteins | sample 338911 | NCBI WGS metagenome assembly JYMV01 (sample SAMN03354496, study PRJNA234377) | hydrothermal vent metagenome | biome: Deep sea; feature: Hydrothermal plumes at the Eastern Lau Spreading Center, Western Pacific Ocean; material: Seawater | place: Tonga | collected 2009 | depth 2000 m m | reverse complement strand
TATTTTATATTCTCGGTTTGGTTTTGATGGAATCCCCATTCCGTTTGATGTATCCCAACTTGCCCCAAAGAACACAATATATGCGGGTTTTTCTGGGTCAATCGCAGAAAAAGAAACTGACTTCAATGACCGAGTAAAGTGCATATTTTTTGCGTTGGTCTTTTTCCAGTTTGGCGTTCTGACCTTTTTAAAACTTTTGAACTTAATTTCTTTGTGCATTGACATATCGCCAAAGAGAATGTTTTTTGTAAATTCTTGGTCTTCTTCGTTCCACTCATCAAAGGATGGAATTGGTTCGTTTTTGTTTTTATTAACCGTTTCATTGAACAACTCTCTTGCAAGAAGCGGGTGCACAACAATTCCAAGTTTGAATAGTTCTTCTGGCAAATAGTCTGCATCCGAAACCATTTTATTAAACGTAATTTCGTTGTCGGTTATCGCAGCAATATTTTCGTTCGCGCTACGGACATAACGACAGGCACGTTCAAGTTGATTGGAAGAATTCCACTTTTTTGAACCGTCGCTTCGGTGTTTATGGTCTTGCGTCACTTCGTACCAACCTCTGTTGAGAATGGAACGTACGATATCTGTTGGCTCTCGCTTAAGGTGCACTATCTCAGCGTCTGGAATAATTGCTTGTACCATTTCCGCAACTGCTTCAACGTACACGTTGCACTCGACGACGTCTTGTTTGAGAAGTGTATGGTGGGCTCTCGCAGCCCGAAGACGGCTTGTAATTTCTGACGCATCGCCTAAAAGAGACACAAATTCCCTTGTTGTTCGGTTGTCAAGGGGAAACTCATCGCCGTCACGAACATGGTTGAGCGTCCACTCGTGAAGCCCCACTGCCGAGGTTGCTTTGTCAATATAGTTTGCAAGCCACTTTGAGCCAGACCTTGCGGGTGACATAACAAATATCTTCTTGGGCTCACCGCGCCACCACCACGGATGAACTAAGACTTGGTGACGCCCTTGCGAAAAGTCGCCTTCCATGGGATCGCCCGAGCGTACCCAAGAACCTCCCGAGTCCGACCAATAGTGCTCTTGCTGCAGTTTTGCAGCGTCATAGGTGAGTCCATGCTTCTCCATAGAAATAGACCAAAGCGGAAACTTCGCACCATCCTCTCGAACAAGTTCGTGATTTGGTGGGTATGGGATTTGATAATTTGGGTTATCAACAGAAATTCCCTCCGCAGAAATTCCATCCTCCGATTCCATTGGATTATCCCCACGCAACTCATTCCACAACCAGTAATTTACAAAACCATTTTCATAGCAAAGTTTATCGCCGTGAGCGCAAACGCCTGTTACTTCAACGTTGCAAGCACGAACGTGCGCTAGAGCCCGCTCAATTTCAAGTTCGACATCATCGATTTCACCGCGCATCCATTGCGTAAGAAAATTCACATGCAAACCAATTTCGTGTCCGTACTCTTTGAGTTGCCGAACCAGTAGCGGAAACTTCGGGTCGTTCCAGTACGCTTCAGTGTGCAGAAGATAGTACGTAGATTTGCAACCAAGTCGCCACTCGTAGTGTGCCAATTCAAGTGCTAGTTCAAGGTCGTGGTCAACGTCGTGCCGCATAGCGATAATTTGTTCACCGACAGAAGAACCGGAGAGCGTTGCTATCGTTGACGTATTGCCAACGTGTGCAAGAAGATCAAAATATTCTTGTCTTATCGACATGTGAACTAATGAAAAGGATACCTATATTGCGGCAACAAGGCTCGCTACAAGGTCGCATGCAGTTTTTGCGTCGCTTGGTTTACCATCTCGCGGGGTAAACTCAGTCACCTCCATGCCAAGTAAGCGGTCTTTTCTAGGAAGGTCTTTAAGCACTTGAGCTAATTCAATTGCGTCAATTCCATTTTCAACAGCAGTAGCAACGAATGGTGCCTGAGATGGGTCGATTGCATCTATATCAATAGTTAATCCATAACCGGCTTCGGCTTGGTTTGCTGTGTTCACAGCACTAGCCAAACACGCTGAAAGTCCTCGCTCTATTACGACATCCATCGTCATGCAATTAATAGTGCCCTCATCAAGCCACTTCTGCTCGCCCTCGTCAATCGAGCGAGTACCAACCATCGCAACATGCTCTTCTGAAGTTCTACATGGGGCGGTTGTTTCAAGCATTTTTTCTGAACCCCGACCAAGCAATCCAGCAAGAGGCATGCCGTGAATATTTCCTGACGGGCTTGTTTCTGGTGTATTTAAATCTGGATGTGTGTCCACCCAAATAATCCCTGTAGCACCGTGCGCCCTAGCAAGCCCCGCATGGAATCCAATGGCAGAGGTGTGATCGCCACCAATAATTACTGGAAACATCCCCTGTTGCACTGTTTCAAAAACAGCGTCTGATACTCGGCAAGCATGATCCATAATTGCCGTTTCTAATGCAGTGCCCTCTAAAGCACCATCTAACATAGATGGAATTGCATTAATTCTGGTTACGTTTGCTTGCAATGCATCTGCCAAACCCGCTTCAAGTAATAATTTTGGACCTCGCTCAGCGGCTTGCAACCCAGAACCCCAGCCAATTTCGGCGGTAATAAGCATTATCTTTTGTGGTAGCGGGGACATCGAACCGCATATTCTACAAGAAACGTGAATACCTTTGGGTTTTGTAACAATTTAGAGTACCCTATCAGCATGAAAACGCTCTTTATCACCGGTTTTATTTTAATTATTGGATGCAGTACCACGAAAAATAGCATTGTTGCGGGTCCAGAAGGACCTAGGCCAAATGCTAAAACTTGGATTACGCCAAAAAATGTTCCTACTATTGATCTAACTCAAGATAACGTGCCTGATTTTTGGACAGTTACACCTACCATTATTAACACACTGGAATTCAAAGATAAACACCAGGTGCACGGCCCCATTCCTGGCAAACACCCACGACCTGCAAATTATTTACCGCCCCACAAGAAGCCACATTTTGATGAGGTTGGTCCACCAAATGGTTTGCGTTCTGGCTTTGGAAACTCAAGCACGATAGTTCAAGATAAAAGCCACTTCGATGCAATTTCGGCCACTGCATGGACCCCACCAGATCCGTCGCTTGCAGTTGGACCAAACCACATTGTCGCAACCGTCAATATGGCAATTGCTTTTTATGACAAAAATGGAAACGAAGAATTTTCGTCTTTACTAGATTCCACCGGCAACCCTGGTTTCTTTGAAGACATTGGTGCTGGAGGTTTCACCTTTGACCCAAAATGTTTTTACGACGCACACGCTGGTAGATTTGTTGTGCTCGCCTTAGAGCAATATGATCCCGACGAATCGTGGATTACCATTGCTATTAGTGATGACAGTGACCCAAATGGCATTTGGTACAAATATAGGACATGGTCGGTCATCACAAACACCGACAACGGTAATACTTTTTGGGTTGATTACCCCGGATTTGGCTTTGATGACGGATTTTATTATGTCACCGGAAATTTGTTTGGACTAAACAACGGTGGTTGGGGTGGGGTTTTATACCGTGTGCTCGACAAAGCGCCAATGCTAATTGGTGACCCCGTTTTAATTGCAGATGTTCGCAAAGCGGGACACGCAAGTATGCAATGCACGCAACATTACGGAAGTTCGCCCTCTGCCTTTTTTATTGGCAGAAGAAACAACACCGAGCTTCGTATTTCGCACATTAATAACCCGTTAAACCCAACTGTTGTCAGTGAATTTGTCGCGGTTCCTGATCATGGATCACCGGGCGCTGGTGTATCAAATCCTGGTGGAACCGTTAGCGCTCTAGACGGAAGAATAATGAACTCTCACTATCGGGATGGGAGTTTGTGGACGACACATGGCGTTTCTGGAAATAATGTTGATGCCATCGCCAGGTGGTATGAAATTGATCTTGCAAACTGGCCAACTAATCCTCCAACGCTTACACAAAGTGGTGATGCTGTGGTTTCAGGAATGTCAACATTCTTCCCTGCAATTAGTGCAAACAAACGAGGTGAGGTTGTTATGGTACTAGCGTCAGCGAACAGTTCAACAAACCCATCGTTGCAACTTGTCGGAAGAAAACCCACCGATGTATTGGGCGTAATGGGGCTGTCGACCTCTATTGTTGTTGGAAACTCTGGCGCAAGTGGTCGGTGGGGTGATTATTTTGACATGACCGTCGACCCAAACAACGACACTGTTTTTTGGTACATCGGGGAAGTTCAAAACAACTCAGGTTGGCAAACGGTAATTGGTAGTGCTCTAATCACCTGCATAGAAGATATTAATGCTGATGGAAGTGTAAATGTAAGTGATATTTTATCGCTCATAGCTGATTGGGGATCGGGAGGAAGTGGAGCAGAAGTTGCTGCGCCGTACGATGTTATCGATGTTGCAGATGTGCTTGCGGTAGTCGGAGCGCTTGGAAACTGCCCATAATGCACCGTAGATAATTAATTTCGTATAGTATGCGTGCAACTAGGAGTGGCAAGCGCATGGATAAGCGAAGTCAATGGATAGTGTTTCGGGGAAGGTTGCTCGTCATCGTTGGCGTGGCCTCACTACTTGTTGCAATGTTTTTGCCTGAACAAATTCCAGAGCCACTTAGCCCGCTTGTTATTGTATTTGGGGTTGGGTTTATTGCTTTAGCAGTCCCATGGCGAATCTGGAAAAACGTACCTACATGGTTTCATCGAGACGACACCTGGCTCTAATTTAATTAGCAGAGGGTTAATTTATTTTTTGCCGTTGTCTTTGTTGCCACCCAGCAGATTACCAATGCCGCCGATTACGCCATCAATTACCTTACCGGCTGTGTCTGTTACGTTTTGAATTGCCGTTCCGACACCAAGTTGATGAAAAACTGGAAGTTTGTTAATCACTTCAGTCACTTGTGAAAATGCAATTTTTGAAAACCCTTCAGCTGGGTGATTGGAAAGATGTTGCAAAATGGCGTGTGTTACTGCGCTTGTAATTGCTTCGGTTGCTACTTCTGCGTCTCCATCGGTACCAATATCGTGCATAACAATCTGGTCAATGTGTGCCGTAACGGTCCCTGTGTCAAGAACGGTAAATTTGCCACTAGCAATGACTGTGATGTCACTGATAATAAAATGTGCGATAGTAAACGATGGCTCTGGGTGTGAACCGCTTGGGGTTTCGTCGTTTGAAATTGTATTGATGACGGTTTCAATATTTGATAAACCGGACTCTTGTTGTAAGTAAAGTGTTACACCCTCTACAAAGACTTTATTAATTTTAACTTCTTTATCGAACATCTGGAAAACGCTGAAATCAGCAGTAGCTTCATTAACCGTAAGTAAATCTGGATTCTCTTCCGTTAAAAACGGCTCCGGATTTGCAATTTTCAATCCTTTGATTGAAGATGTCCGTGTGAAAAAACCAACATGCACACTATCTAATTTGACGTTTACGCCAAGACCCTCAGTTCCCTTTGACTGAATCACAGACTGAGCAACCCCGTCGAGCACAATAATTCCAATGACAGAAATTGCAATGGTTAAAATCACAGCAACTAACAGACCATTTACAATTTTCTTTTTCATAACGACATAATAACGTATCCCCGTGTTACGTCATTAGTTGCGTGTTACTGAAATTTTAATAACTGAAATCCGGACGTTCAACCACCAAAACGTTTTTCAATGCAATTCATAATGCTGGACAAACCAGATTCCGAAATTTCATAATAAATCACTCGACCTTCTCGCCTGCCGTTAAGCAAGCCGCGATCTCTCATTTTACCTAAGTGCTCCGAAGCGCCCGAAGGTGGAATGTTACAAGCATCAGCAAGCTCGCCAACCGAGTACGTTCCACCGAGAAGCATTTGAATCATACGAAGACGATGTGGATGTGCCACAGTCCTCAAGCAACCCGCGGCTTGTTCAAGTGCTTCCATACACAATAATTCAGTCTTTGTTGTTGTATTTTCCATATATCTAGTATATCGATATCTTTCTATATGTCAACTCTGTTTTATGGAACTTCGCACCATTCTATATAATGTAGGACATGATTCGTCCATACCGCCCTACAGACAAAGATAATTGCATTCAAATTTTATGTGAAGTTGGCTGGATGGAGGGCAAATCAACAGATAGCGAGGTTTTTGATGGCTATATTAGTGATTCGCCTTCGTTTGTTACTGAAATAAATGGCGATGCCGAAGTGCTTGTTCTCACTCATCCAGGCCAAGTACTCATCCAAAATCAAGATATCGAGATGTCTGTTGTTACTGGAGTGCTTGCCAGCAGAATTGCTCGAATGCAAGGGCACGCCTTAAAAACAACCGCTGTTGCGATTGCAAATTCAGCAGAAAAAGGTGCTGCGGTTTCTTTTTTAGGTATTTTTGATCAAGGATACTATGACAAACTTGGCTTTGGAACACTCGGATATTCACGTTTGTCTACGATTGATCCTGCAAAACTAAAAGTTCCAAAACTAACAAGGGCGCCGAAACGATTGACAAAGAAAGACGGCGAATCCATTCACGCTTGTAGACGAAACAGAAAGCGAGTCCATGGTGGATGCAACCTTGACGGCGATGGTGTAACGAGTTGTGAATTAGTTTGGACTGAAAATGGGTTTGGGCTTGGTTTTGAAAATAAAGATGGCGAGCTTACACATTTCTTGTGGCTAATCGCAAAAGATGAACATGGACCTTACCAGTGCAGTTTTTATTGTTGGCAAACACACGAACAACTTATTGAATTATTTTCAGTATTAAAATCTCTGTCTGATCAGGTGCACAGCGTTCGACTTGGCGAACCACCTGGATTTCAATTACAAGATTTTTTAGATAGACCGTTTGCAACTATTCGTTCACGAAAAAACGGGATTCACGACAATGCAGGAAACAGTGCTGCGTGGATACAGTGCAGAATTTTAGATGTTCCGATTTGTATTGGTGCGCTAAAGCTCTGTGGTAAATCTGTATCGTTCAATCTGGTTTTAACTGATGCAATCGAACAATATATTCCCAGCGATTGTTCGTGGAAAGGTGTTGCCGGAGAGTGGATAGTGCAACTTGGTGAAGAATCTAATGCACGCCGCGGCGCAGACGATTCGCTTCCTACACTATTGTGTTCGGTAAATGATTTATCTCGCCTTTGGATTGGTGCTTCAACTGCTGAAGCACTCACAACGGTTGGTGATTTACAGGCAGACAAAGAACTGATTTCTCGCATTGATTCAATTTTTTCTATCCCCGCGCCAACACTGGACTGGGATTTTTGATTATTTAAGGTCTACTTGGAGTCAGGTCCAAAGCAATCAAATAAAAAAAGCGATTTGGTGCTTCGGTAGCAATCGCTTTGTATATCTGAACTAATGGGCCCGGAGGGACTCGAACCCTCATGAGGTGTTATCCTCGGGGGATTTTAAGTCCCCTGCGTCTGCCAATTCCGCCACAGGCCCATACGTGAGTTACTTATTTTACAGTAATTTGTCAGTGCCCACCACACCCACAACCCCCGGAGTTACCTCCACAACAACCACCCCCGCCTCCGCCACCGCGTGGTCCCTCCCCTTTTTTTGGAAGTAAAGAAACCGCAAATAATTTTCTTTCGACAGACGTATCTTTAGGCACATCTTCACAATCAATACCAGCGATTTCACACAATTCTCCCCATGTGTTAATTGTGTCGTTCATCCCATGCAAAACCTCAACTGTGCGACCGTTTTCTTCACAATAATATTCATAGGTTGGCATCGTTTTATTTTAACCACAAACATCTAACAAAACAATTTGCTGTTTCAATCAAAAGATTAGATCGAGTGTTTTGTAAAAAATAATTGCCAACAGTGCGCCAGCTGGAATTGTAATGACCCAACTTATTGCTATGTCGCGAACAGTTGAAAGGTTGATTGCGCCAATACCACGTGCTAGACCGACCCCGAGCACGGCGCCAACAAGTGTGTGCGTGGTGGAAATTGGAAGTGCCATCTTTGATGCGATGACAATTGTAGTCGCCGCTCCGAACTGCGCACAAAATCCACGCGAGGGTGTAAGGTCTGTGATTTTCTTTCCTATTGTTTCCATGACCTTCCAGCCGTATGTTGCAAGACCAATCACAATGCCTGTGCCCCCAACCAAAAGCGCCCACAGGGGAACTTGCGCTGTTGCTTCGACAATCCCCCCTTGAACTGTTTGGACTGCTGCAGAGAGTGGCCCGATTGCATTTGCTACATCGTTTGCACCATGAGCAAAGGCGATAAAACAAGCCGTCAAAATTTGCAAATAGATAAATATGCGCTCGGTACGGCGAAATTCAGATCTGCCTGAACCTAGCGTTGCCCGATTTATTGATGTGTCAGTTGTAGCGGCTGTGTGCTTCAAAATATCATCAATGGAAGCTTGAGTGTCAGGGTCGGCCGCTCGTTGCGCTCGAAGCAAGTGCTTCTTCGCCCTCTCTAGGGCGCGTGACACATACATCTCCCTCGCTTGAAGTTGTTCTTCGTCGCTTTCATCAGATTTATAGTTTCGTAGTAACACAACCGAGAGTAGCGATCCTGCCAGACCAACCCCGCAAGAAACAAGCAGCGCGTTTGGCAACGATAGGTCAAGGTGAAGATTTTTAAGACCCTTGAACACCATGACCAGTGTCATGATTGCAAGCACAAGAAACACCATGTATGGCGTAAATTTTCGAACAGCTGCAACTGGATCCGCCTTGTAAAAGACTTTATGCAAGACAATTTGAAAAATGATATAGCTCAGTATGCCGCTCATCAACGGAGAAATAATCCAACTCGCAGCAATCTTTCCAACTTCACTCCACTCAACCGCTGACATGCCTCCAAATACAATGCCAAATCCAACAATGGCTCCAACTATCGAGTGTGTTGTTGAGACTGGCCAGCCAAAATACGAAGCAATTTGCAACCAAACCCCGGCAGCAAGTAGAGCCGATAGCATCCCCAGTACAAATGCCTGCGGATCACCTGAAAAAATGACTGGGTCTACAATCCCCTTCCTGACGGTGTCCGACACATGGGAGCCAACAAAGAAGGCCCCTGCAAACTCTAAAATAGCAGCGAGAATAACTGCGCGCTTAAATGTGAGCGCACCCGAACCAACGCTTGTTCCCATAGCATTTGCAACATCGTTGGCACCTATATTCCAAGCCATGTAAAAACCGAATACAAGTGCTAGGACAATTAAGACTGTTGAATATTCCATCATTTCTAGTACCTAGAATTATTTCAACGTCAACAACATTCGAACGCGATTCGCTAATTTTTCTGAGTAGTTACTTATCCCTGCTATTTCACGAAGCAATTGTTGCCAAATGAAAAAGTCGCCAACTGAAAGTTCGTCTTCGTGATCAAGCACACCTTTCATAAGTTTGCGTTGCATAATGTCGCACTCGTGTTCGGCGATTGCAACCCCCTCAATCATTCCATCAACCCTGTTTGCTTCCGCGCCACCGAAGCCAGACTCAATGAGTGCGTCTAACTCACGAATAACTTCCTTTACTTTGTGAAATGCGTTGAGGTTACCCTCAATATATTCCTTCAGAGGCTCGGACAATTCTGCCAATATCTTTACGGGTCGTATGCTCATGAGCACGGCGATATCTTCGCCCTTATCTGCAATTGAATCTTGTAAACTTAAAATTTCAAGAAGCTGACCTCGGTCAATTGCCATAAACAATCCACGAGGCAGGTTATTTCTAATGTCATTTTTTACAAGGTCCGCTTTGTGTTCAAGTTTTGACACAGCACGTGCCTCTTTACCTATGTTGGTTGTGTCGCCTGCACAAATGCGTTTAAGCAGTGCCACTGAGGCTTCAACACAATCGGATATCTTATCGAGGTGTAACTGGAGCGGAACAAAGGGCGACCGTCCAAATAGTCGGGCCATTGCGTTAATGGGCATGTGTTGTCTCCAACAAAGTTTCTTTGCTTTGCATAATGATGTTTAAAATAATACTTGTAATTGCGTTCTTAAGAGCATTTGTGAATCTTCGCCGGCCAAATCTTGGCGCCAGCCGTTTCCTGTTGTCACCCAATCTGCTGAACTAATTCCACTTCCACCGCCATCTGGTAGCGAATGTTGCGACCAAGCAATATCTGTAGTCCACTTTACGCTGTTGTTCCCTGCATTTGGCCAGTAGTTAAAACCAAATCGAATTGCAGACATGTCGTTTGACCCTTGAGCAAACGTTGCATTGTCAATCTGTCCGCTTTGGTACTGAGCGAATAGTTCCACGTTGTTTGATATCAAATAGCCGCCCTGAACAAGCCAACCAGAAGAATCTTGTTTTACACCCGCATCTTTTGCGGTTGCTTCGACCATATACGCGAACATATTCCAGCCGTCCCCGCGCAACGATGCATCTACGGTCAATCCGCTACTCTTATTTCCGTTTGCATTTCCATACTCAAACGTGCCCGTATTTCTGCTGTAATTTTCGTAAGCAACGCCAAGTAGAAGTCCTTCTTTTGCTCCAGATTTAGAAGTGAGAGCGTTAAAGTCTTTCCAACTTGAGTCACCAAATCTAAATTCAGCACGAATATTCCAAGCATCTGTTGGATTCGTGAGTGCCGCAGTATTACTTTGTCCTGGACCATCGGTGTATTGAGCAGTCAGCCGAATGTCATCGTTACTCCAACCGAGTTCAACTCCTTGTGTCCACAAATATGAAAATGCTGTATTCACCATCGAGCGCTCAACTGCGAGTTGTGCACCCGAAGAAACAATTTGTTCTCGTAAAAACTTTGAGCCAAATTGCCCAAACTTAAACCAGCTACCATCATCAAATTGTTTTGCAATCCACGCGTCTTCCGTGTTTGAACCACCGGCACGTCCCCAGGTTGTTGAAACTTTAAAGGTCCAAGTGGGGTCGAGGACGTGACCAGAAAATTTTATTTTTGTTCGCCGTTGATCAAATCCGTGTTGTGAGGTTTGGCCTTCAGCGTTGTTGTACAACCAGCGAACCTGAATCTGACCATTTATTTTAAGCTTCCAGTTCCCGTCAGCTGACGATACATACGCACCGCCGTCGTAACCTGCCATTGAACTGTTGCCTTGCAGTGCATAACGCGAATCTGCATCCGATAGGATATTTTGCACCAACGATTGAATTTCATCCGCTCGTTGACTTGTAATCCAGAGATCTGATTTTTCGTTTTTAAGTTCTGAAACTTCTTCGCGAAGTTCATGAACCATCTCTACCAATGCGCCTATTGATATACTCATTTGATTTCTCCTATTTGTTAATTCGCGCGAAATGTAACAAATACGGGGTGAGAATGTGCCTGATTAATGAAGCAAATTAAATAAAATTGATGGTTCAGTTGCCATACCCCTAAATGCCTAGTATCCTGTTCTCTCTTGGCCGAGTGCCCAAGTGGACTAAGGGAACGGATTGCAAATCCGTGATTCGTGGGTTCGAATCCCACCTCGGCCTTCTAGGGGGTCAACGGCGTTGCCGTTGGCCTTTTTTAGTGTGTGTTTGGCTCTGATACGTATTTATTTGAGGCTGGAAGAGGTGATTTCGAAAGTGTCGCACCGGAAATCGTTGCGTACTCTGAGGGCTCTGAAAGTAGCCACCCCGTTGAATCACTCCAAAAGTGGTGTTCTACCCGAACTCGTAGCGGCCTTCCGAGATCGTCTTCTATGGCGACAAAACTACCAGAACTTTTGTCTTGAATACCCACAAAGTAAACACTTCCGCCTTCGAGCAAGTCGCCACCGTCGAGCGTCACGTTGCGGTTACCCGTTGTGAAGTGGGTGATTGTTACGCTTCCTGGGGTTGAGCCACGAAGTTCTGAAAGTTGGGCAACAGTATTGTTGATAACTTCTGTCGAAGCGTTTCCAAGGGGTGTTGACCAGAATAAATAAGAACCAAATTCCAAATTTCCATATTGGTCAGTTTCTGCATCGCCAGCTGAAACGGTTGCTACAACTTGATCTGAAAGTACCACTCGTCCAGAGCGAATTTCTGTTGCTGTAATATCCAATGCAACAACTGCATCGTTCGCTTCACTAAACCAAGAAAGTCGTCGAACGCTCTCGGGCGCATCGCTTGTGTGAAGAAAATCTGTAATTTTTATTTCAACATTAAATGCTGTTGTGGCATCTTGGGCAAGTGAGCGATCGGACACGACAAAGAAATTTCCAGATTTCAAAAGAGCCCGCGAGAGTGATTTTTTCATCTCGCCTGCCAACCCATTCCACCGAGAATCCACGCCGGCACCAAGCGTTAAGTTTTCTAAAAGAATGACTGGTTTTTGCGCCGACTCTGCACTCATAAATCCAGCACCTGGCGGAGAATTGTACGTCCAAGGATTTGACGAGCAACCAGAAAGGGCGATTGACAACGATAAGATAAGTAAACGCATACCTGTATATCGACCAGAATTATCCTAAATCGTGCGTTTTTGCTGTAGGATGTCTTTTGATATGAAAATATGCCTGTTTATATTCCTAGCATCTGCACAACTGTTCGCGCAAACGGAACCGGTCAAGCGAATTCCGCTTATCCGTGAGGGTTCGAGAATTGTTGAAGCAACCGGTGTACTCACCCGGGAGGTAGATACGGGAGCGCTTGTAATCTCTTTAGAAAGAAATGATGCTGTTTTAAGCACAATGGTTATTTTGCCAAACCGGCGGTTGGCGGAAATGGAAGCTGTAACCGAAAAAAAACCCGAAAGCCGATTTCGAATTTCTGGAGATGTATATGCCTTTGGAAATAGAAACTTTCTTCTTGTTAAAGAAGCGGTCTCATTAGAAAAGCACGCGCAAAGAAACCACCCAACCACCGCACCAATTGACCCAAACAAAACAACGATTGACCGAGAAGACTTTGAAGATTCGGTCGCTGATATTGTTAGAGACCTTGAAGAAGCCACGGGTTCGCTTGTACGAAGCATTCGAAATGCTGCAGAAAATCCAATCAATAATCCTACGCAAAGAGCTGAGGGGTTTCGGATTACAGCAAGAAGGTGCCACCTAGTTAGAAACAAAGAAGGTGCTTGGATTGCTGTTTTTGTAAGTGATGCAACGGGATTAAGCGACCCACCGTGTACCGTTTTACCGGGAACTAGTTTTGGCCATCTTATTGACTATCTTGACAATAAAGATGATGCAACACCGGTGTTGCTTACTGGTGAGGTTCTCAATTATCACGGTCACCACTTTCTTGCACTTGGTGGTTGGCGACCAGTGCATAACACACTCCACATTCCGTAAAGAATGTAGCACTCGAAAACTGAGTTACTCGGGAATGGAATCTATGCTTTTTTTTGGCACAAGTGAAATTGAGTTTATCCGCGGTGGTGTAATTGGTTCGCCGGTTGATGGATCGCGTAAAGGCGACTGTGCAATCAAACGAATTACTTCTTCGCCTTCGATAGTTTCGCCAAACGAACAATATTGACCATCCAGTCGAGCGGTGCCTTCGCGGGATAAACACAAGAAGAATTGACAACCTGCAGAATCTGTGTCACCTGCCCTCGCCATCGAAATTACACCAAAATCATGCTCGAGGGAGCTATTTTCAATTGGTAGCCAACTTCCTGCGCCGCCCATTCCTGTTCCAGTTGGGTCTCCGCCCTGAATTACAAACGGATGTCCCTTGCTCGACAATGGAACGATTCGATGAAAATTTGTGTTTTGATACAAACCGCCCTTTGCAAGTTCGCGGAAATTCCAAACCGTATTTGGTGCGGCATCGGGTCGCATTGCAACTAGGATATTTCCGTGATCTGTTTCAATCAATATGTCTTTTGCAACATACACTCGCCACCCGCTGATAAACGCTCCTTCAACACCGTCCTCTTCTGCCTCGTTTTGCCATCCGACTATTTTTGTGTAGGACGTTTTTCCATCCTGACGAAAAACCTCTTCAACAACCGGTACTTCTCTTGATGCAAGTGGTTGAATAACGAGTGACTCGCCTACAGTTTCTCCATTAACAAGTAATTCTAGCCAAACTGCGGATTCCAGTTTTTTAATTTCTGGAATCCGAGCAACAATATTGTGTGTGCCTTTTGTTACTGCGGCGGGATTAGAAAGTTGTTGCCCATCGTGACTTTTCAAAACGAGGTGGCCTACATCTTCGCCTTCTGGCAGTTCCACCTGAACAACTATGCCATTGTTAATTCCGTTGTATGTATGTAGGGGTAGAACTGGTTGCGACAGAAGCGCTGCTAGTACTAAAATTGAAAACATATTGCACTCTCCGTTTATTGGCGAAGCGTTGCAAGAAGTTGTTTTCTAACCGCTCCAGCATCCGCAGATCCGCCGCTTCGTTTCATTACTTCGCCCATCAAGCGACCGATTGCAGCATCTTTACCTTGACGTACATCGTCTGCTGCCTGTGGTTGTGCGTCAATTGCTTCTTGCACCCATGTTGCAAGAGTATTTTCATCATTAACTTGAAGCAGTCCTTCTGATTCGGCAAGCGACTCTGCTGTTTGATCTGAAGAACAAAGTTTTACAAACAGCGTTCCCGCTGCGGAAGAACCAATTTTGTTTTCTCCCCGCAATGAAATAATACCTGCAATCTGCTCAGGAGTAATGCCAAGAGCATCCACCCTGCACCCCTGTTCGTTCGCTTCTTTTGCCCCAGCATTTAATAACCATTTTGCACATTCGCTCGGATCGTTCGATGCTTCAACACACGTTTCAAAAAAACGGCTCAGTGTGGGCTCTGCGATTAACGCTTCTGTATCTTTTGTAGAAATAGAATATTCGTTTTTATACCTGGCTCGTTTTGATGCCGGCAATTCGGGGATAGATTCATTAACTTCATCTATCCAATCTTGGGAAATAGTAAGCGGTACAAGATCTGGGTCGGGGAAAAAACGGTAATCGTGTGCATCTTCTTTTTCCCGTTGCATAACCGTAACTAGATTTTGGTCATCCCAACCACGCGTACTTTTTGCATTTGGCCCCATTTCAAGACCATCTTCTTTCCATGCTTCAATTTGCCGTACTGCTTCGTGTTCGATTGCTCCGTGTAGTGCCTTGAATGAATTTAAGTTTTTCACTTCAACTATTGGTGTTGGGTGTTCAACACCATCTTCGGTTGTAATAACAACATTAATATTTGGTTCAAACCGCATGTGCCCGCGTTGAAGAATGCCTTCAGTTACACCGAGGAACCTACAAATTGCTCGGATTTCTTTTCCATACGCAACAGCCTCGTCCGCGGTTGTCATATCGGGTTCAGAAACTATTTCAAGCAACGGAGTCCCTGCACGATTTAGATCAACAAGTGAACCGTCGTAGTGGCCGCCACCGGGAAGTTCGTGTCCGAGTTTTCCGGTGTCTTCTTCAAGGTGTGCGCGTGTAATTCGAACTGGTTTTATTTCACCGTCAACTTCAATTTCTATCGCGCCCTCTAAACAAAGTGGTTTGTCGAATTGACTTATTTGATATCCCTTTGGTAGATCTGGATAGTAATAATTTTTTCTGTCCCATTTTGTGAAAGATGAAATAGTGCAGTTCAAAGCAAGACCAACTCGCATCGACATTGCCACCGCCGACTTATTTATTACTGGTAACGATCCGGGCAAAGCCATCACCAGCGGGTTCACCAACGTGTTTGGTTCGGCGTCATAGCGTTCTGGTATTGCACCATTTGGAGCAGACGTAAACATCTTGCTGTTGGTTGCAAGTTCAACGTGGATTTCCATCCCAATTAACAGTTGGGTCGAAACAATTTTCACTTTGAAGAGACCTCATTAATTCCAAGGTCTGCGGTTGTAAACAAAGAATCAAATACAAAACCAGCAGACTCTACATTTTCCCTTGCGCCTTCACACCTATCGATAACCGCAATTATTGAAACAACTGTTGCGCCTAATTCTTGAATTGTTTTTGCTGCTTCTAAAACCTGCCCACCTGTTGTTGCGATGTCTTCAACAATAACAACTTTATCTGTGTTGCTTAATTTTCCTTCAAGCTGCTTTGAGGTGCCATACTCTTTCTTTTGATTTCGAATAAAGATGCATGGCAAATTCGTTGCCATCGAGGCAGTTGTCACAAGTGGTATTCCACCCAATTCTGCGCCAGCAAGAAGTGTTGCTGTTTGTGGAATTTTTTCTGAAAACAGCGCGCCCAATTCGGTGAGGATGTCTGGTTTCGTTGTAAATAAATATTTATCGATATACCAAGTGCTTTTTCGACCACTGCGAAGAGTGAAATCTCCGTGAAGGATTGCGGTTTCTGCGATTCTTTGTGCGAGTTCTGCTCGATTCATACCAAGCATGATATCAGTGATTTATTATCTCCGCCCTACCCCGCATTATGGGGTATTATTTTTTGCTTCGGTTTCAAGTCGAGAATAAACCCAGTTTGCAGTCGTTTTAATCGTCTCGTTGTCAGATTTTTTGGCGTCTTGTAACCAAACAGAGTCTAAATATTCAACCCCATTCTTTGTAATAATTAGTCGGATTAGTTTTACCAGTGTTGCAAGTTGCGTGTCTGGTGTTTTTAACATTCCAACAACTGCTTCCAATGAGGGGTCCGTCGACATTGTCGCCAGAACCCAATACTGTGCCATTTGGTCCAGTTTGGGAAAGGTGGTTAATATGGTTGTAATCGCTTCGGTTTTTAGTTTATTAACTTTTTCGGTGTCGCTAAGTGGGGATACTTCGTTTGGTGGTAATGGGATTAACGGAGGAACAATTACCACGGGTAATTCTAAGTCTACACACCATGTCAATAAGACCAGTGAGGTCAGATCGTCAATCGTAGTAATCTCTTTGGCTTTGTTAATTGCATCGTTAATCCATTCGTCAGTGAGACGAACGCCATCAATTCGTAAATTGTTTACCGTTGCGCTCGAGCCAAGCCGCCCCGATTCATACACTAACACCGGTTTTCCAAATCTTGTTTTTGTTTCTCTTGCCACAAAATTTAGCTTTGCACGCAAGTTTAATGCTGCGCCTTTGAGTGGAAATATATCTAACAATTTGCCCGGCCAATATTGGCGTAAATTAATCTCTGTAATCAGTTTCTCTTTTGGTAACAGTGATAACTCAATATTTATTGGCACGATAATTGGTGGAACTGAGCTAAGCTCAACTCCGGGAATGTCTATCATTGATTCTATTAATAAAAGCGGTTGAATTGGACCGTTTTTTGCGATAACCAACGGAACGGGCGCATTATTCGTCAACTCAATTTGTAACAACATTGGGGTATATGGAGCGTAAGTATTCTTATCTGGCACAAGGCGCAAGTCCACAACGGGTCTTGGATCAGAAATTATTAAATCAAAGGTGTTCTGCAAACCAGACATTGGTTCTTGTAATTGAACAACCTCTGATCGAATCAAAAATGTTGTTCCTACCATTTTTTCTAATTGTTTTCGAGCCCAAACCCCTAGGATTGTTCCACCGCTGTTACGAGCGACGCTTAACAGAAGTTTTGCGGCGGCCTGTTTGTTTCCTGTCAATCTATATGCTTCCGCAAGCCCGACCTGTGAAGACATATCATTTGGCAACGCAGAAAGAATGGTAATTGCACCTTCTATGTCACCGCGCCTCAACGCAATCCACCCTTCTAACCGCTGCTTTTCAACGGCATGAATGTCGGCGTCTCTTTCTACTGCTGCAAGTAATCGCTCTGATGAATCTACATCATTACCCAACCAAAGCGATATCCAGGCTGCTTGCAAATTCATTTCAACAACTTTTATTTTTGCTGCAGAACCTTGCGATTCATAAATTTGTGCAAGGGTTAAAAGAGAGCTAAGTACAGAGCCGATGGCATTTTCTGAATTTTCTTCATCTTCAAGATCTCGATAAATAGCTGCGCGAATTGTCGCTAGTTTTGGAACTAGCGGGGCGTGAATTCTTGCAATTTCAAGGGGGGTCAGCCGTGGTTGTTGTTTTTTTGTTTGTTTTCTAAAATCTACATCGACCGAGGTTTGTCTCGCAGAAATAATTTCCAGTGCGCCTTCTGAGTCTCCCGCGGCCCATTTGCTTAATGCAATATCTGCCAACAGACCGTCGCTAATTTTATGGTAATTACGAGCGTCGTTTCCCAAAATCATTTGATACACCATTGATGCGTCTTTATAGTCGCCATAGGACATTAAAAATTCTGCAAGTGAAACTTGAAGCGCAAGGTCTCTAATGTTGGCTAAAACTGCAGCACTTAATAATTCTGCGCGTGTAAAAATGTCCGCTGATTCGTCACCAAAAAATCCGACTGCTAAAAGTGTTGCGTCTAAATACGAAGGGTCGAGGGCGACTGATTCCGCTAACCACCTTGCAAACTGATTTACATCGCCAAGCTGACGCTGAAGAAGTGCGGCGTCTAAAGCAAGGCGAGACGCTACACGATAATCTAACAAATCTTTATTTTGATTTGAAAGAAGTTGTTCATAGACTGCCATTCTTTGGTCGACGGTATTTGTTTGTTCAATTGCCAACCTAAGTCGTGCGAGTTGTGCGGTAGATTCGTTTGGGGTTACTGCGAGCAATCCTTGAACCGCTTCTCGTTCAAAATCGGGCAAGTCCGCCATTTGTGCCACTTGAAGAGCCGCCCTCCAGATTGAGGGGTTAGTGGGGTCTAATTTCAATGCTTCACGAATAAGACAGACTGAAGTGGAAATGGCGTTCGTCGTGAGTGGCTCCGTCATAGTTGCGTTTCTGGCTACCCTGATAAATTCGGTTGCCAGACGCGTAGCCGCGGATTTTTCTAGTTGTTCATTTTGGGAGTTTTGGGTCGCCAGAAGGGGTTTTGGCTGAATAATTGCCCAAAGCAAAATTACAATAATGTGGATTCGCATTAGCAAGAATGATATTCCATTTATTGAAGATGGTGGGGTTTAATAAAGGTGTATATAATTCTTGTTCGTGGGTGGTAATCTTAGGCCGCGTATCCATAATGGGTTGATTATTAGTTCTAGTGTTCCAATATCAATAAGAGGTTTTTCATGCGTAAAGTACATTTGTTTTCAATAATTCTGGCTCTTGCAGTAAGCAACATCGCTTCTGCTCAGGGGAGAAGCATCAACAAAATTGTTGATAACAACTCTCTGAATGATGGTGAAATTCGAAAAATTAAAGGGTATGCCGAATTTTGGTCCAACGCCCTAGAAACCACCGATGGCGAAGCGCTCAACAACGCGCGAAAAAAACTCGCAGACCCGCTTGAACCAAGTGTGGGAATGACTTCGTATGCACGCTCAATTTACGGTAACGCTCTTAATGAAAACATTGATCAATACCTTGCAAAAGACTGCGACAATGAAATGGCTGGGGTAAATGCTTTGCAGGTTGTCTCACTTCTCGGAACCGAAGAAGGGTGTGCGGTTTTATTGAACCACGCAGACATTATGACCGAAAAGCGAGCGTCGTTACGCCTCTGGTCTTCTATTGGTCTAAAAAACACTTTCCAAATCGGCGTGTTGGATGTCCGAAGAATTAAATCAATCGCCAAACTGGTTGCTACATTTATTAACAAAGAAAGTGATTGGTTTATTATCTCTAGGCAATTTGATACATTGGCTTCTATTAAAGATGTTCCCGGTTTAGATAAACAAGCGCTTGAAGAAATGGGAATTGCATCCTTTGATTTACAAAGCACAACCCTTGCTGCGCTACTTAACAACATTAATAATGGCGATGGTGCAGATGCGCGTGTTCAGGCTCTGCCAATTATATTGCCATCGCTGCTGTTGCAATTTAGCGAGTCGGGCGTTGACGATAGAAACAAAGATGACGCAAAGGAGATTATTCTGCCTGAGCTAATTGCGTTTGTTGAAACATCAACTTCCCAAGCGCCCTCTGTAGAAGCAAATCCGGTTTTAAATTCGGCTTATAAAGAAAGTGTGGCCATTGTATCTATCGTGATTAATTACATTCTTGAACAAAACACCGAAAACAGCGTAACCATCGTTGATTTGTGGGAAAACGGCAACGTGGATGCAATTCAAGAATGTGTGAAAACATGGAAAAAACTTTCCAAGAATTAATTTCTAATGTATAGGCTTCTTGTTCCTGTAGCATTTGTTGTTGCGGTTGTTGTTTGTATTGTGGGTTTTGAAAGAACAAGACCTCGAGCAGATTTTGTTTTTGTAAGTAGCGGAGATGTATTTACACTCGACCCACAACGAATGAGTTGGCTTTCAGATTTACAAATTGGATATTGTCTGTACGAGGGTCTGGTGCGGTGGAATACAGAAGACTTTTCAATTGAACCGGCGGCTGCAGAACAGTATGAAATTTCAGACGATGGTCTTGAATACATTTTTCATTTAAGAAATGATGCGCGCTGGAGTAATGGTGCAAGCGTAACTGCGCATGATTTTAGGTACGCGTGGATGCGATTGCTAACTCCAGATACGGCGTCTGATTACTCTAGTTTTTTTTATAGCATTAGCGGGGCGAAAGAATATTGGGATTTAAGAACTAAACAACTACAAGATGGGACTTTTGTTACGCTCGAAGAACTTGAAGAATCCTTTGGTTCTATTGTTGAAATTAAAGTTGTTGATACATTCACACTAAAAGTAAAACTTGATTTAAACGTACCGTATTTCTTGGATCAAATAGCTCTTGCAGTATGTAGCCCCGTTTATAAGCCTGCTGTTGAAGGGTGGGCTATTGATGATTCAAAGAAAAAATTGGTCGTGGAAAATGGTTGGTACTCCGTTGAACCGCCGACTATGGAAAACCGGCGGTTTGTTTCTTTAGACAAAGAGAGCGGAAGAATAAAACAGAAATATACTTGGGCGAGACCAGGAAATATCATTTGTAACGGGCCGTTTGTACTTGATGAATGGCGATACAAAAGAGATATGTGGCTGGTTCGAAACCCACACTACCATTCGCCATCTATTACAACAATCAATACCATACAGGGTATTACTATTGCAGACGCCAACACCGCTGTCCTTGCGTTTGAGGGTGGACAAGCGGATTGGTTAAGCAGTGTAAATGTAGAGTATCAATCGGACATGCTTCGTCAAAAAGACGAAGAAACGAGAACCAACATTCACGCATTCCCAACATTTGGAACCGATTTCTTTTCGTTTAATTGTAGACCAACATTGGTTAATGGTAAATTAAATCCATTTTCAAATGCTGGTGTGCGAAGAGCTTTTGTACTTGCAACAAATCGAGAGGTAATTGTAAAACACGCAACAAGATTAAACGAGCCGACTGTTACTAGTTTCGTGCCACCAAATTCGATTGTTGGATACGGTAATGTTGAAGGACTTGGCTTTGACCCTGAACGAGCAAAAGAAGAGCTTGCCTTGGCTGGTTGGCGTGACCGTGACGGCGATGGAGTGCTGGAAAATGCTGACGGTACTTTGTTTCCTCCAATTGATTTGTTATACACAACAAATACACCGCGCTACAAGTGGATTTCGCTCGAACTGCGTGACCAGTGGAAAAAAAACCTTGGTGTGCGGGTTGAATTGCGTGGCACTGACAATAAGTTTTTTAGTTCTGATTTACATTCAGGAAATTTTATGATTGCGCGCGGTCGGTGGTATGGGGATTATGGTGACCCAACTACTTTTTTAGATGTCTTTAAATCGGACAATGGAAACAACGATCGTGGTTTTGTAAGCATAAAAATTGATGCGGCGCTTAATGAGGCAGCCTTAGAACGCGACCCCGACAAAAGAATGGAAATGCTTCGTTCAATTGAAGAAGAACTTTTCACAGAAGAGGTTCCGATGTTAGTAATTTGTCAACTTTTACAGTTATATATGTATGAACCGAGCCGAGTTACTGGTTTAACTTCGCATCCACGATTGGTTCAACACCTTTGGCGAGTAAATGTCGCTGATTAAGATGGTCTTGGATCTAAAAATGTGTACATCACATCCACTGCAAGGTTAAACAAAATTAACAGGGTTGAATAAACCAGCACAATTCCCATTAGAACCGTAATGTCCTTTCCTAATACGGCGTCTACGAAGTGTGTACCAATCCCGGGCACTGCGAATACTTTTTCTATTACAAACGAGCCTGTCATTGCGGCGGCTGTTGCTGGCCCTAAATAACTAACCACAGGCAAAAGCGCGTTTTTCATTGCGTGTTTTAATATTACTGATTTCTCAGAAAGACCCTTTGCTCGGGCTGTGCGAATGTGGTCGCTTCGTAATTGTTCAATCATTCCAACTCTTGTTAACTGCGCAATGTAGGCGGCGAAGGGTAGACTTAGTGCTACAGATGGTAAAACAAGGTGTTTCCATGTGCCCCACCCGCTTATTGGAAACCACTGCAACCAAACAGAAAATGTAATTAATAAAAGTACACCGATTACAAATGATGGCAAACTAATACCAATTATTGCGATTCCAAATGAAAGAACATCTATAAACGAGCCGGGTTTAATTGAGCTAACTACCCCCGCCGATAAACCAATGAACAACGCGAGTAAAATTGCGCAAAGACCAATCGTAATAGAAACGGGTAACTGTGCAATCAAAATGTCATTTACCGTCCAATTTTCATGTCGTAAGCTTGGGCCTAAATTAAATACGGGCCCGTCTCGTTCACCAGAAACCCACGCTAAACCTGAAGCTTTCCAAATATAGTCTGTATAAAAGGCCATCGGGTTATCCAAATTGTATTGCGCTTGCATTTGCTCCATTACCTCTTTAGGTGGGCGGCGACCGTCTTTTTCTAAGGGGTTACCTGGAATTTGCCACGCTAACAAAAAAGTAATCGTATAAACAGCAAGTAAGATAAATGGAAGTTGAACCAGTCGCCACCCAATCAAATTGGTTAGCGATGAGCGCCGCATCAAATGCCGTAACTTGCGTTCTCGCCAAGTTGCTCTGCTATTCGCAAGAGTTGATTGTATTTTGCGGTTCGATCACTTCTGCACGGGGCGCCAGTTTTAATTTGACCACAATTTGTTGCAACTGAAATATCGGCGATAGTTGTGTCTTCAGTTTCACCGCTTCTGTGACTTAACACAGCAGAATAGTTGTTTTCCTGTGCCATCGTCACCGCAGCAAAAGTTTCGGTAAGCGTTCCAATTTGGTTCACCTTAATCAAAATTGAATTTGCACACTTGTCTTTTATACCGCGTTCTAAAAAACGTGGATTGGTGACAAATAAATCATCACCAACAAGTTGAATTTTTTCTCCAAGGCGCCGAGTTAGTTTATTCCAACCATCCCAATCGTCTTCGCCCAAACCATCTTCGATAGAACAAATTGGATAGCGTTCACACCAATCCGCCCAAAGGTCAATCATGTCTTCTGATGAAATCACTTTGTCGGGTTCGCTGCTGAAAAAACAATATCCCTCCCTGCCGAGTTTTCTCGCTTCTGTAACAAGTTCACTCGTTGCGGGGTCAAGGGCAACAAAAATTTGTTCACCCCACGAATATCCGGCTCGACCTACCGCCTCTTCAATAACTCGAAGCGCTTCTTCGTTGTCGGTCAGGTTCGGCGCAAAGCCGCCCTCATCCCCGACGGCTGTTGACAGATTTCTATCGTGCAACACGCCTTTTAGTGTGTGATAAATTTCCACGGAAGCACGCAAACCCTCGCCAAAAGTATCAAACCCTTTTGGTTGAATCATGAATTCTTGAAAATCAACAGTATTATCAGCATGCTTTCCGCCATTTAAAATATTGAACATTGGCACAGGCAACACGGATGCGGTTGAGTTGAAATATGAATAAAGCGGTACACCTGCGGCATTTGCTGCGGCGTGGGCGGTCGCCATGGAAACACCAAGGAGGGCGTTCGCGCCAAGGTTTCCTTTGTTGTCTGTGGCATCCAAGGCAATCATCGCTTCGTCGATACCTTCTTGATTGCAAGCATCCATTCCAATGACAGAGGCAGCAATTTCTCCATTTATGTTGTTGACGGCGCTGGAAACACCCTTTCCACACCACGCTTGACCACCATCTCGAAGTTCAACCGCTTCGTTTTCTCCTGTACTCGCTCCGCTTGGAACTGCCGCTCGCCCAAAACCACCCCCTTTTAGGTGTACCTCACACTCTAGAGTTGGGTTGCCCCTTGAATCTAATATTTGGCGGGCATGAATTTTTGAAATTATTGTTGTCATTAGGAGAAACTTTCGCAAAACGGAATCATACTATGGTTCATGGAACACGCTGACAAAAACAGAAATACTCTTTCATTTCTTGCTCATTTTGAAGGGCCGTGCCCACGCTGTGGGTTCAAATTACATCACCCAACATCAAACAATTGCCCAGAGTGTGGATTTATTCTCTTGGTTACACTAAAAAAACCGTTTCAGTGCACCTCGTGGCATTTATTTTTGTTTGGGCTAATAGCATCACTTGGTGTTTGTATAGATCAAGCAGGACTGTTTTTTGCGGCCAGGGTATACCAAGGATCGCCAATAATGTGGGCGTGGGTTCTCCCTGAATTGTTTTTCTTCGTGCTAATTGCGGCTGGAATTGTCTTGTGGTGGAAAGCGCGAAAATGGGCGAACGAATTAAGTAACAACAGTAAACTTTTCATAGGAGCCGCCGGATTGGTGCTTCCTATTATTTGGTTCAACATTATTTTTTGGTTGTTTGTGCTTACTTCTTAACTTCAAACTGCGGCGTGTTCCCTTGGAGGACCGCGACTATATCCCGCACAACCCAGCCCATGTTTGTTGTTGCTGTTGCAGTCTTGCATGCGATGTGCGGAAACAACTTCGCGTTTTGTGCATGAAGTAAGGGATACTCGCTTGTAATTGGCTCTGGATCGTGCACGTCCAAAATCGCATTCGCTTTGGGATGGTGCAACAAAAAATCTGCAAGCGCATACGCATCGACTATAAAACCCCTTGATGCATTAATAAATAGCAAGGTGGATTTTGTTTGTTCAAACACAGATGTGTTGCAAAGGTGTTTATTCGCAATACGCCCGTCTACATGAACCGAAACCACGTCGCTCATAGAAAGCAACTGAGCCAATTCTACTTGCTCGCAACCGTGGGTCTCTTCTATTTTTAATAAATCGTGAAAGACAACGTTGAAGCCAAGCGATTTGGAAAGTTTGCCCAGCCGGCTTCCAATTCTTCCAAAACCAATAATGCCTATTGTTGTTTCTGAAAACTCCTTCAGTGTCACGCAAGAGTCCCGAAGCGTATTCCATTCCGACTGTTTTAAGGATTTGTCAACAATTTTTAGGTTTCGTAAATGAGACAGCATTGTTGTTAACACAAATTCAACAACGGAACCTGTATTTGCGTCGGGAGTATGAACCACTGCAATGTTTTTTTCTTCACACGCCAAAAGGTCAATGTTGTCTACGCCCACGCCCGCCCTGCCAACAACTTTCAGCTTGGGTGTTTGATCAAGGAGTTCTTTAGTAACTGATGTGTAGGTGCGAATTGCCAGCCCCTCAACAACGGGTAGCAACTCTTTGAAGCGCAGAGAATCGACTGGGCAAATATGTAGTTCGCAGTGTTCCGCAAGCCAAGCGCTGCAAATTTGCGGTAAGTTTTCGGTTTGAACAACTATTGGTTTCATAAATAATTAAGCGTATGAGTGTAATCCAGAGATTGTAAAGTTAATAATAACCCAGTTAAAAATCATAACCGCACAACCTATTAACGCTAACCACGCGGTCCAAAAACCCTTATCTTTAACCTTCATACGCGAATGTATTAGTACAACAAAAATTAAAAATGTATTTAATGCAAACACTTCTTTAGGATCCCACCCCCAAGGCCTACCCCATGAATGGTCTGCCCAAATCGCGCCCATTACAATTCCTGTCCAAAGAAGAATGAACGATAGTTCTACAAGAATCATAGTTGCACCATCAAGTACAGAACCAATGTTGTTTGTAATAGCTTTTTTGTTGCCTGGTCGAATTTCAACAAGTGAGGCAACCCCCCCAGATCTTGCGTAATCGCTTTTGCCGTCTTGCCCCCTGCATTTTTGTATGAACCTTCGAATTAAATATATAGAAGCCGAAACAGCGGCAACAAAAATTAAACAATAAGAAAAAATGATGAAGTTCACGTGAATATAAAGCCATACATCGTGAAGAACAGGCATTTTGTTAGTAATTTGTGGATTTAACTCAAGTGGATATAAACGCACCGCTAACAAAGCAACCATCGCTGCTATTGAAGCGCCAATCGAAAAAACATATTTCATTGCGTTTTTTCGGAGAATATATTCCATCATCAAACTAAACACACTGCCCATCCAAGCGGCAGTTGTTATTGATTCAAACATGTTTGTATTTGGATATCTACCAGAAACATACCACCGCCATATTACCGCGGTTGTATTTAGAAGAACCGCAAGTGCAAATAGTGCTAAACCAATTTTCCCAATTCTATTAAATCTATAAACAAACGCCATCAACAATAGAACGGTACTTACAAGATACACAAGCCATATGCTTGTGAAATTCCCCATTTTAAAATAGAAGCTTTCTAGTTTAAGTTTGGTTGAGCTTGGATAAATGGTTCCGCCTTTTCCAAGTTCGGGCAATAAAATTGAAAGTTTTACCAGTTCTTCATTCACGGTTTTGGCATCTTCTGCCTTCCAAGCATCGCGCATCTTTATCCAAGCGTCTGGAACATCGGAACCGGCAACATTCTCGAGTGTTGACCACTGCTCGTCAAAAGAGCCGCTTGTTGGGGGAACAACTTTTAGTACGCTCCAAAGTGATCTGGGATCACTCGCATTAACGGCGGCTTCAATAGTCTCAATCGGAGTAGCGAATCGCCGTACGTCTTGACGGAGCCGACCAAGCAACTCTTGAACTTTGGTTTCTTGTAGAACCTCGCGCGATACTAAACCGGACTTCATAAAGGAGTCCATGTTTTCTTTTACAACGGGATCACGAACATCTACCTCTCCAATAATTGCAGCTCTGAGTGCTTTGTGTTTTACAAATATTATTTGTTTTCCAAAGTATCTCTCTGGTCGAAGTAACATATCAAAATAAGTAAATGTTGGACTTTGCCCTTCAAAGTTTTTTGAACCCAGTATGTAGGTCATGAAGGAACGCGAAAATGTTTCGAATGACTTAACCCTTCCACTGGTAAACACGGCCACTTTATCGCTCCATGGGGTCATATCTATTTGTGATTCAAACGAATTTTGTTCGTTTGCGTTCGTGCTAAGGGTTACTAAAAATACAAACACCAAAACTAGATATTTCATTTCGACACCTCCGCATACACCGCTTGTTGCCTCTTTCGTTTTATCATTGGCTTTACATAAAACGCCCAAAGCATTCCAGTAACAGTAAGGCAACAGCCTAATAGCATAGTGAACACACCATGTCTATTTCCAACACCAAGAACAGTGTAGTTCAACCCCTGAGAATTGCTGTCTGGTGGGTCCCATTGTGATTGAAAAAACCAAAAATCACCAAGAGATTGTGGGTCATTGACGCTTACTGATAGTTCGGTATTTTGCTCGTCATTAAAATTAACAATACTTCGCCAGTTAACAATACTTGTTGTACTTCCGGTAAAACCACCAAGGTGAGAATCTACTTCAAAGCGTTCAAGAGAAACCGGGGCTGGAAGTGGAGCACGCCTTCTAGAAAACAACAATTCAATTGTTTTTCCATTTGGTAGATTTAATGTTGTTGGTTTATATTGGAACCGATGAACCACCTCTTTTTCAGATTCAATTGGATAGTGGTGGTAGGGCAACCACGCAGAAACTGAACCTGATTCTGATGGAACAACAATTTTAATCATCGAGTACATGTTGCTTGCGCTTGGTTCCCGTTGCGCAACTGGAATAACTGTTGGCATTGTTTTTAACACTGCGTGCGTCTCTGCTCTGTTAAGAGTAAGTGTTACTTCTTTATTTAGGGGAACCGGATTTCCAACCTGTAACTTGTTTTTTGTGTTTTCACTGCCAACAATTGATGTGAACAACACATAAGAACCGTCTTCAAAACCACCCACGATTGTAATTGGTGATGATCCAGCAAAATAAGAGAACTTAATGTCTGTGTCGATAATCCCTGTGCTGGTCGTTTTATCTTCGTGGTCAGAACCTTCAACTACATCGCGGTTCATCCCGGGGGTATCAAAAACCCATCTTTCCCAAGTTTTGTCACCGTGTTGTATTTCTACTATTGCTAAAGAAATAATTTGTTCATTAATAACTAAGTTATTTTTAACCGAATTAATCTTATAAAAATAACCCGTATCACCGATTTTCTGAAACTCATCGTTAGCTAGGGGTGAAATTTCAAATTGCGTGCCAAGCACCGTTGCGGTCATCTTTGGTGTTAATTTTTTTTGCAGTTTTTCAAGATCTTCATCTTTATCAAGCCAATGAAAACTCATCAATGCACTGTCCGCGGTGTTCGCCGAAGGGTCAAACGCATACATTTCGACTGTCTGCATTGCTTCGTCGCCTTTGCGCAGGGTTACCCAAGCAACCGGAAACAATTCAGAACCTCCCGAAGTCGTCCGTGTGTCTAAATACGCGTAGCGAAGGTAACTTTCAACAACTAAGTCTTGGTCAAGTGGGTCGTTGGCGTTTGCTTTCTTGATTGGAATTGAAAGTGGGTGAAGTTCTGAGTTGTCTTCGCCAGATTGTCGAACTTCATCACGACCAGAAATGTAGTCGTTAAACCTTGGCAAATTAGTAATTGGTCTTTCAAACCAATTTGTGAGTGGTGTGCCATCACTTGCAAGTTCCCGAATATAAAGTCCACCGCTTTGTGTTAAATAAAACACATCTTTAACATCGTAAGCAAGAGTCATTTTTAACTCGTCATCAAAGAGTGCTTTCCCAATCACTTTTTTTGCTCGCGCCATTGGTTGATTTGGGTCATTGCTAGGAATAATGTCTTCAGTATATTCTGGGTAGCCCGCAATTAGTTGGCGCATAAAGGAGTGTTCGGGGCTTTGTACCTTTACGGTAATTGTATAAACCTTGTCTCCTTTGTCCACTCCCGACATAAGCATCCAACTTGGATTAATGTCCGTAATAGTATACGTAGTGTTATCGACAACCATAGAATTTTCTGGGGTGACAACCATTGAAACCATATCGCCATCGGTCGATTGAACAACTACTTGCCTTCGAGAAACAAGGACGTCGCCCTCAATTTTTTGTGAAAAATACACAAGGCAACCAAGCACCGTAACAATCACTCCGGTATGAATTGTCCAAACACCAACCGTAAGAATGGTGAATTTAATTTTTCGTATGGTGACTGTGGTCATATTCAAACATAGAGTTGCTATTAGACATTTAAACGGCCACCAATGAAACCATTCGAACTCTGTTAATTCAAATGCCCGCATTTCACGGAGATTAACCCACGCGGCCGGCTCCCAAATCGCAAAACTTACCGGCACGCCAGACGAACCAATAGAGCAATATATAAATATCAGAATGAGTGTTGTTATTCCAAACCAAACAGTAGAAAACAAATCGATGAAAACAAGGGCTACCAAAGGAGAGATAACCAGATAAGACCACAAAGAACCAAGACTATCGTTTCGCCAAAATAACAAGAGGGTGGCAAGGAGTGGAAGAAGCCAAAACAGGCTTCCCGGCCAACGAAAAAAAGGGTGTACCGGTTTAGTCATGGAATTAGCCTTTTTCGTAATTGTAAACGCCCTGCCCTGTCTTGTCTCCAAGATGGCCTTGTTCTACGAGTTCAATAAGTTTTTGATTTGGTAGATATTTAGGGTTTTCATCTAGTCCGTTGTACATCACCATCATGATGTCTCGACAAACGTCAAGCCCAATGTAATCCGCAAGTCGCAGTGGTCCCATTGGAAAAGCACAACCAAGTTTCATGATTGAGTCAATCGCTTCTGGGTCTGCTACACCATCTGACCATGCGTGAAACGCCTCATTAATCATTGGCATTAACACTCGATTAGAAACAAAACCGGCAAAATCGTTCGCGGGAACCGGTATTTTCCCCATCTGTTCGGACAAAGCAATTGTAGCTGCTGTTGTTTCTTCGCTTGTCTTTTTACCCTTAATCACTTCAACAAGTTTCATAACAGGTACCGGATTAAAAAAGTGCATACCAATTACGCGATGCTCAGCTTCTGGAATTGCAGATGCTAAATCTGTAATTGATATAGATGAGGTATTTGTTGCTAAAACAACATCATCTCCAAACACATCAAACATTTGTTTGAAAATTGACTTTTTAACATCAATGTTTTCTGTTGCTGCCTCAACTGCCCAATTTGCGTCTGCCGCCTCTTCCATTGAGGTTTTATATGAAAGGTTTGCAATCGCAACATCTGCCTCGTCTTGTGTTATTCGTTCTTTGGCAACAGATCTTTCAAGTTGTTTTTGATGGTATTTTTTTGCGCGACTAATTTGTTCGTCGCTAATGTCAACAACAACTGCCTCAATACCATTTGTGGCTGCAGTAAGCGCAATGCCACTTCCCATAGTTCCACTGCCAATAACGGCAATTTTTTGTACCGACATTTTAATCGTTCCAAACTCTTAATTCTTCGCCAGCATAATGCGCAAGCGGTCGAATAATTCTGTTGTTTTGATGTTGTTCCATAATGTGTGCACACCAACCTGTAATTCTTGCGACAACAAAAATTGGTGTGTATTGTGGAACTGGAATTCCCATTGCAAAATAAGTCATGCCACAAGGGAAGTCTACGTTTGGGTGTATGTCTTTGTCGCGAAGCATAATTGCTTGAACTTCGTCGCCGAGATCAAACCATTTCTTGGCTTCTGGATTCGCTGAATCTGCGTATTTCAATCCCCAGTCGCGAAGAATTCCTGCGCGGTGATCGCCATTTTTATATACCCGGTGACCAAATCCCATAAGTTTTTTCTTGGTTTCAAATGCGTGTTGCATATACGCCTCAGCAGTTGAACCACCCTCAACAGATTCCATTATTTCTTTTAGCATTTCCATTGCGGCTTCGTTTGCACCGCCGTGCAAGTTGCCTTTTAATGCGCCAATACCACCACAAACACATGAATGTAAATCGCTATTTGTCGAAGCGATTACTCTACTTGTAAATGTAGAGGCATTAAAGTCGTGTTCTGCGTAAAGAATTAATGAAACATCCATTACCTTTGCCGCCGCTTCGTGTGGCACTTCGCCAGACATGCACCACAATAAGTTTGCTGCGTGATCTAAGTTAGGGTCGGGATCCACGGGGGTTTTGCCGTCTAGTGCCATTTGATGCACACCGATACATGTTGGAATTTGCGCAAGAAGATACATTGATTTTCGCAAATCAACGTCTGCAGAATTGTCTTCACAATCAGGGCAAATATGCGATAACAACGAAACTGCGGTTCGAAGTACACCCATCGGGTGTGCCTCTGGCGAGTTCTTTGCGATGTGAATAATTGTGTCTTTCACGCTGTTTGGAATCCCGCGCATTGAAACCAACTCCGCTTTAAAGGCAGTTAGTTCTTCTGAAGTTGGTTTATGACCAATTAAAAGCAAGTGTGCAACCTCTTCAAAGGTTGCGTTCGCTGCAAGGTCTGCAATCTCGTACCCCCGATACATCAACTGTGTTTGATTAACTGCGCATACGGATGTTTCACCGATAACTTGACCAGCTAGTCCCTCTTGATTTGCTTTGGCAGGTGCTTTTTCTTCTGTTTGTGACATGATTTCTTTCTGTGATTAGTGTATAAAAATCTACATATAGTGAACCCCCTATTCTATCAGAAACCAAGCCTACAAGCATAGTTGTCGTTAAATGGTTGGAAAAGCCCACGCTTCGCCGGGGGTATAACCAAGCAAGTCGTAAAGTTCTTGCCTGGACTGCATTTGTGATTCAAACCCCTCAGCAGATTGATCTGTACGAAGTTGATCCAAACACCTTGTTACTGCACCCATAGCAACTCGCTGGAAGGTAACCGGATAAATCACGAGGTTGTATCCAAAAGCGCCGAACTGTTCGGCTGTGATGTGTGGCGTCTTCCCAAACTCTGTCATGTTGGCCAGGAGTAACCCTGGGCATTGTTCTGCAAACTGAATAAATTCTTCTTCGCTTCGAAGTCCCTCTGGAAAAACCATGTCTGCTCCAGCGTCTCGATAGCCATTGCCACGATCAATTGCAGCGTCTAATCCATCAACACCACGAGCATCAGTCCGAGCAATCAAAATAAAATTGTCACTAAGTTTATTTTCAGAAGCGGTTTTGATTTTTTCAACCATTGCCGATTGTGATACCAGCGTTTTGCCATCCAGATGGCCACACCTTTTAGGAAACTCCTGGTCTTCAATATGCATGCCTGCTGCACCACTTCGTTCATACTCAACAACCGTACGTGCAAGGCACTCTACTTCTCCATAGCCGGTGTCTGCATCAACAATAACGGGCAGATTACTAGCATTTGAAACCTCACCGATAGTTCTGCACATTTCTGTGAGTGTTATAAGTCCAATGTCTGGGTAGCCAGAAGCGTTTGCCGTTGCCCCGCCACTTATGTAACAAGAGTTAAACCCCGCCCTCGCAATCGCTGCACCAACGAGTCCATTCCAAGCACCTGGGCACATGACAACACCTTGTTTCATCGCTTCGCGGAGCATGGATGCTTTTTTATTCATATGTAGATTTTATCGCAATAGGGGTTTCTTGGTTTGATGGGCCTTGCATCGTTAAAAACATCTTCCCAGAAGCTATTAACAACACGGCACCAAGCACTGTCCGAAGGCTTTGGTGCCCCAGCCTGGTACTTCCAAAGGAAGCCCCAATAAAACCACCAACAACAACTGCAATTGCAAGAGGTGCTACAAAACTAAAATCAACTTGCAAACTGGAGTTCTCAAGCGCAATGCCTCCAAGCCCCGAAATTGAATTTACTAGAATAAACGGAGCACTTATTGCTGCAGTTTGTTTTGCGGTTGTCCATCCAAATAATAAAATTAGAGGACTTAAAAAAATTCCGCCCCCAACACCGATAATTCCGCTTAAGAAACCAATGCAAGTTCCTGACACTAATACAAAAAGTAAAATTGGTTTTTTCGTGTGCTCGCTTCCTTTAATTGGAACGAATAATCGAACTGCGGCGAACAGCAAAACAACACCAACGATTGGTTTATAAATCTGGCTTGGAACTTCGACAAACCCACCAATAAACGCTGCGGGAATACTTGCACAAATAAGAGGAATAAACAAATCTTTTCGAAAAACACTGGTAGATGAAAACTTCCACGTCGCTATCGAAGAAACCACCATGTTTAATAAGAGTGCGGTTGGGCGCATTTGTTCTGGTGCAATCGCTGCGATTGCAAGTACAGCCAGATAGCCCGACCCACCACCGTGTCCAACCGTTGAATATAACACAGCCATGCACAACACCGCCGCCGAAATCAATGCTATCGTTTGTGGGTCCACCCTGTTATTTTACGGGAGAACACTTGCGCCGTTTTGATCTACGTAATACATCTTGTACGCTGCGTTTTCCCCGTTTTTAATTAAAAGGATGCCCGTAAGATTTTCGCTTTCAAGTTTACTGCCCGAAACTGCCGTGGAGATTGGATCGCTTGGTAGCCAGCTTCTAACGCTCGCTTCTTTTTCGGCGTCTACGAACAAATCCCAACCAGCCACCCCAAGTTCGGCAATTTTATTTGATGCTGTTTTACGCTCATTGCTTGTACTAGAAGACAGAAGGTCGTTTACAACTAAAATCCGACCGGCGGGGATTTGCACTTCAACAATCGTTTCTGGGGTGCTAACTTTAGTTGGTGCATTCACATCAAAAACAACATAGACACCAATTAGTATCGAAACAAGCACCGCTAGGATACCGGTGGGTTTGGTTTTGTATGCATACACCCTCGCTGTTCCAAACGGACCCCCGCCCGTTGATGGCGTTGTTCGTTTTGGACTCACCGGTGTTGGGTTTACGGTCGTTCGTTTGACTGTAACTTTTGGTTCTTCACCACCAAGTGATGGAAGATCGGCTGGTCGAATTGTAGAAATGTCTTTTACGCTTAAAACCTTTTCAACATCAAGCAACATTTCATCTATTGAGGTGTACCTTTTGTCATAATCAGCCATCGCCCTGCGAACAATCCAGCGAATACTTTCTGGACTTTCTTTACTAAAATCGCTCAGGCCTCCGTGCGCCGGAAATGTGTTCTCAAGCATAAAGTAAAGCACTGCACCTGCGCCAAAAACATCAAACCTTGAACCATCAACTTGATGCACCTTCACGCCGCGCATTGCCTGGCGAACCAGCTCGGGATCGCGGAAATATTCTGTACCGTGCGTTGTGAGTGTCATGGCAGATGCAAGTGGTGTCACCAAACCAAGATCAACAAGGTGCGCAGAACCATCATGAATAATTATGTTTTCTGGTTTTACGTCTTTGTGCCACAAACCCGCAGAGTGATATTCTTTAAGAGTATGTAGCAATGTTTGTTGATAGCCCAAAACAGTTTGGAGTTGTTTTGATGTTAACTTTTTACTTTTGTTGTGTAGGTTTGAAGTAACTACGCCTAGATGGTCGCCAGCGTGGTATGGCATCGCGTACCAAAAACGATTGTTGTTTAAGTGGTGTTCAATAACCAAGCCGAGTTTTTTTGCCGCCTCCATCGCGCGAGACTCTCTAACTATTTGTGGAAGTTGAGACCCCGATGCAAGTTCAAAATTTTTAATTACTACAGTAGAAGAGTTTTTAATTGAGGTTGCAATATAAATTTTCGCGCCGCTTCCTCCTGATGGTAACGTTCCAATTACTTTATATCCATCAAACTTGTCTTCTGGATTACTTGAATCACCAACAACTTTTTTAATTTGATTTACTGCTTCTTCTGCTTCGTTTTTAACTTGGTGTAAATAACCGTGTTTTTCGTTTTTTGTTTCAATACCAATAACCCGAAGTGGGTTTTCAACAAAAACAGCAACTGTTCTGTCATACGCCTCTATAAAACGGCGTTTTGCCGCTTCCGTTTCTTTGTGAACAATATCCCACCGCGCAAGAACTACACACAGGGTTGCCCGGAGAAGTTTTATTACCCCGACGAACAGCGCAATGGAAATTAACAAAACATCGCGGAGTTCTTGAAATGCAAACCTAATTAATCTGCAAACAAAGCCAACTACGTGGCCAATTATTGGAATTACAACATAGACCAACAAGAGCACGGCTCCTACTAATCCTACTACCGTGCCAAAACATGTAAACAGCGCTGTAACCATACTTAATTCCTTGCACTTTCTTTTTCAAGGAATAATTGATGGTGGTGATAGGCCTCGCTTACCGCTGCATCAAATTCTGAGTCGTTGCCACCCATGCCTGCGGACGAGGGCTCCCCCTCTTCTTCGGGTGTAAAACTGTATTGCATGACTACTTGCATAATAGTGTCTCTGAGGTGCCCTCTAATTTTTGCTACGTGCCTGCTCACTGTTGGTTCACTTATTCCAAGTTGAATCGAAATTTCCTTCCCTACTTTGTTGTCAAGCACCCGCATGCGCCAGACTTGGAAATGAAGAAAGTCGACTTCCGTTTCAGTTCTTCGGATTGCAGCACAAATTTTTGCACCAAATATGCGCTGTTCGAAAATTTCATCTACTTGAAGCACCGCACTTTTAGAATCCATGCGCTCATCAAGTGACAGTGGCTTCACGCCACTTCCTCTTTTTTTTGCGTTCCGTCGATCCATCTCGTCACCAAGAAGATGCTTTGCGATTGAAAGTAGCCAAGTACTAAACCTTGCGCCTCGGTTTGGGTCGTATCTATCAATACATTTTGAAAGTTCGGCAAGCGTATCTTGTGTTAGGTCTTGTACTGTCTCGAAGCCAACCCTACCTCGTCCCCATTTTTGAAGTTGAAAACGAATGGCTGGTCCAAAATCTTGCCACAATTCAAACCACGCCGATTCGTCGCGATCGCGGAGTCGACGTACAAAAGTCGTAGTAAGAGCGTTCATTAGCACATTTCCTTTTTGGGATTTTGCATTCCTAGATTTTACTTTGCTTTTAACACGCACAAAACAATGTTGTGAAATAACTAAAACCAATATCCCAACAACTTTGTGGGCACAGGGTGTTTCTGTGCATAACACGTAAAAAAGGAGGTTGCCATGGGCGCCACATCACGTTTTATTGTTCGTTGGGGAATTATTGGGGGTCTTGCACTTGGTGGAATCACCCTTCTTGTGGGTCCACAACGAGTCATGGCCTGTATTGACCAGCTTCGAGAAGAGGCAAATAGCGTTGTAGAACATTTAGTTGACGATCCTATTGCGTTGCGAAGGCAATTAGATACGCTTGCGAGGGAATACCCTACGCGGATTGCTGAGGTTCGAGGAGAAATTGCTCGGTTAAATCAACAACTTGAACAATTTGTTCGCGACGAAAAGATTTCCATTCGTGTTGTTGAGTTAACAACGGTGGATTTGGAAGTACTTCGTGATCTTGTTGAAAACGCAGAAACAACAACTCGACCAAACGGTAGGGCAACTGTTCGATTTGATGGTGTTCGATATGATTTAGATGGTGCATATTCTGAAGGAAGAAGGATTAGAACTGTTAAATCAAATTACGAAGACCGTTTGGCATCAGACAGACGACAAATGCAGTTGATGGGCGAACAAAAAATTCGTCTTGAATCAATTCTAGAAAAAATTGAACATGAACACGAAACATATCGTGCGCAACTTTGGCAGCTAGACCGTGAAATAGACGCCATCGAACGAAACGATCACATCATTGCAATGGTTGAACAACAACAAGAAACTCTCTCTGGTTTTGACCGATTGGGTTCGGCGGGAAATCTAAATCAAGTTCGCGCTCGATTAGCTGAAATTCGCACGGTACAAGAAAGTACTATTATTGCTCTAACTGATGTTGGAGCAGGTACCGATTATGAAACTCGTGCTCGGTTCGATACTTCGGGTCAAATTTTTGAAGACCCGTTCACGCAAATGGTTGAGGAAACCACCGTTGAAGATATTCAAGACAATGGTCCGTACGCTCTACTTGATTGAGTACATATAAAAATATCCCCGCCTGTTGTGGGGCGTTTAGCACAGGCGGCGGCCATTTGGTCGCCGCTTTTTTTATTTGAAATTACTGTTTTGATTAACTATTTATTTCTGCTTTTGGATAATACCAAGCGAGAATATTTTGCCACGATTCGCCTGCACCTGCAAATTCTTGTGCGCCATACTGACAAAGCCCAACGCCGTGACCCATGCCGTGCCCGCTGAGTTCTAACTTAGAGCCCACTTTTTTACCAACCAAAAAAGAAGACCAAAGTTTTCGTTGTGGATTTGGCAAGGCAGAGACATTCGTGTTTGCGGCGCGCATAAAGTCTTTTGCTCGTACTTCATATACTTTTTTTCGCCTACACGTGATTGCAAGTTTTATTGGCCTTCCGTGTTGGTTGGTCGCTGATGGTTCTATAGAACGAATAGAACGAATATCCGCGAATGAAGGAATATTCATTAAGTTTGCACAAGCATTTAATCGCTTGCGAAGTAACCGAGCGGAGCGCTCTGTATTCCATGAGCGAATTTTTAATGCGGCGCACTTGTCTTTTCCAGAATGACCCTGAAGAGGTGTAATTTGATGACTTTCAGCACCACTAATTGCATCGTACGCCGTTGCTGCTAAACCACCACAACACGCGCTGTAATACGCTGGAATGATTTCTTTGTTCCAGCGCAAAACAACACCGTTTGTTTCTTGCACCGCTCTGTGTGCAACATCAAGCGTTACATCCCCCAAAAACATTTGAGAAGATGGACCATCAGTAACATCAAAGTGTGATGTTGTTTTTCGTTCAATATGTAAATTCACTGCGTAACTTCTCGCCGCGACTGCTTGTGATGCAAATGTCGCTGGATGCCAGTGCGCAAACAGTTCTCCCGCTAAAACGCCGGGCAAATATTGCTCTACAAGAACATGAAGAACCACATCAAACGTGTTGTTTTTATTGGGGTGTAACATAATCAACCCAGAGGTTGTTTTTGTTTTTCCATTGATGGTCACTTTTGTGTTTGGATTAATCTCTACCTTGAGGGGCTTGTCGCCAATGGTGCTTTTAGTAAACGTGTTTTTGGCAATTGTAACTTTTTCTGCGTTTTTACCTATTCTGACACGAATAGAAATTGGTTCGGGTGATGGTTTTGTCTTTTGTTTTGCCACTTTGGTTGATGGTTTTGTTTCAAGCTCATCGCATGAAACTAGACCGCCAACAACGAATAGACCACTTGCGAGAACAAATTCTCTGCGATTACAGTGATCTTTATTCGTGTTTATTACGGCCATCTGTTGGTATAGTGTAGCGGTGGTACATTACCCGTAAGGAGGATTCTTAATGAAATACACAATGCTCTCGTTTTTAACATCAACGCTGGTTATTATTGTTGGGATAGTTCTAATAACTGTTGTCTTTGTAATAAAAATTTACAACTCGTTAGTGGGACTTCGTAACAGGGTAAAAAACGCTTATGCTCAAATTGATGTGCAATTAAAAAGGCGATATGACCTTATCCCAAACCTTGTGGAAACCGCAAAAGGGTATATGAAGCACGAAAGCGAAACCCTAGAAGCCGTCATTAACGCTAGAAATCAAGCTGTTTCTGCAGCTGCAACCGCTTCAAAAGACCCAACTGCTGCTGGTGCAATTAGCGACCTTGCTGGTGCTGATGGTGCGTTGACAGGCGCTCTTGGAAAACTAATGGTTGTGATGGAAGCGTACCCAGACCTGAAAGCGAACACAAACATGTTGCAGGTTCAGGAGGAACTAACCTCTACCGAGAACCGTGTTGCGTTTTCTAGACAAGCGTATAACGATAGTGTTCTTAACTACAACAATAAACGTGAAATGTTTCCATCTAATCTGATTGCTGGAATGTTAAACTTTAAGTTCGCTCAAAGTTGGGAGCTTGACGACGAGGCTGCTAGAAGTGTGCCGAAGGTTAATTTTTAACACGTATAAATGAATTTTTACGAACACCAAGACCGTGCTCAACGCCGTACGAAAGTCATCGTGTTTTTGTTTATTCTTGCGGTGCTGTGCATAACTGCAATTGTTGCTATTCCGATTGGTTTTACGACAGAGTGGGATCCGGTAGCAACCGTTGCCGCTAGTGTTATTTGTTTACTTATTGTGGGAATTGCAACGCTTTCTAAATTAAGCCAACTTCGCGGTGGAGGAAGCACCGTCGCAGAAATGATGGGTGGAACACTGTTGCAACAAGGTGGTTCGTCTCAAACAGAAAAGCGTATTCAAAACATTGTTGAAGAAATGGCTATCGCTAGTGGAATGCCGGTTCCTCCGGTTTATATATTGGAAGATGAAACCATCAACGCGTTCGCTGCGGGCTGGACACCGAGCGATGCGGTTATTGGTGTAACTCGTGGTTGTATTGAAAAATTAAACCGTGACGAGTTACAGGGAGTCATCGCGCATGAGTTCAGTCACATTTCTCATGGTGATATGAGAATTAACATTCGGCTCATTGGTATTATTTTTGGAATTATGGTGCTCGGGATTACAGGTTGGATATTAGTTCGTTTTGTTGGGCCAATGATTCTTCGTACTTCTTCAAGATCACGTTCAAAAGAAGGTGCTGGAGGCGCCGGAATTGGTTTGGCAGTCATACTTTTTGGTTTATTCCTTGCGTTTTGTGGTTTTATTGGAACCTTTTTTGGGCGGCTTATTCAAGCGGCAGTATCAAGACAGCGTGAGTTTTTAGCGGACGCTTCGGCGGTTCAGTTCACAAGAAATCCAAGTGGAATTGGTGGAGCACTTAGAAAAATCGGTGGAATCACCCCGCTTACAACACCCACCTCTGATGCGAGCCAGTGTAATCACATGTTCTTTTCGCAAGCGATGAACGCGATGTTCGCTAGCCACCCCCCTATCAAAGAACGCATTGCGCGAGTTGAAGGAATTGATGCTTCAGATATTGAACACAACGAAAACATTACTTCAACTGTGGTTGGTGATAGTCTTGTGTCTGGTTTTTCTGAGAGTGTTGTGTTGGACTCCATCAAAAACGGTAGTGGGGTTCGGGAAATTGCAGTGGCTAAATCTCGTGACGTGCTTTCTGGGATTGGTGATGTTATATTGGATGCCATTCGAGAGCCGTGGTCGGCTCGACTTGTTTTGTTTGCAATAGTGGTTGACCGGGGTCAACCAAAACAAGATGAAATACTTTCAAAGAATTTAAGTAAAAACGAGTGGAGTGTATATAAAAAAATTACCGCTCATGTTTCAAACACAAACGAATCTGCGCGATTGCCTATTATTGACTTAGCGGCGCCCGCACTAAAACAACTTAGTAAATCGCAGCTTGGCGAGTTTAATACACTTCTTACTCTGCTAATTAAAAGCGATGGTGTGATTGACCGTTTTGAATGGGTTTTTGTTTCTGTTATTCAAAAACACCTAGCACCACCAAACCTAAAAAACTCAAGAGCAAAACTTTCATTATTGCGTGATTCCGCGTCGCTTGTTCTTGCAATGCTTGCATATTATGGAACCACCGAAAGAAAAGACGCCGAGCTCGCCTACAAATCGGGGGCGGAATCGTGTTCACTTAAACAGCTTGAGATTCCTGAGATGTCTTCTTGCACAATCGAAAATTTAAATAATGCTATGAAAAAATTACAAAAATTACGCTTTACCGAGCGTGAGCGATTTTTGTTGGCGTGTGAAAGGGTTGTTGTTCATGATGAACAGATAACAACTACCGAAGCAGAGGTAATTCGTGCCATTGGGGATTTGCTAGATTGTCCAATACCGATGTTTGGTTAATTACTTCATCAATCATCAAGATTGCGAAGTTCTAAACCGTGCGCTACAAGCCCTGCGTTGATTTCAACCAAACTTGTTGAACCAAAGTTTTTAATGCCCATCAATTCGGCTTCTGTTCGAATTGCTAAATCGCCAAGTGTTTGAATATTCAACCGTTGAAGTGCTTTTCTAGCACGAACAGATAGATTTAATACAGAAACTGGTTGTTTTAGTATTTGTTCTGGTGCGTGATTTAATAGTTCTTCATAGCGATCTTGGTGAACGCGACTTACGTGTGAACCTTCTGCACCTTGACCAAGTCGAAGACCACGTGCGGTAAGCATGTGTTTGATTTCTACGAGCGAGGTTTCACCGAAGTTTTTGTAACTTAATAGTTCATTTTCTGAAACTTTTAACAAATCGCCAAGTGATCTTATTTCCATTTTCTTAAGGCAATTTCTTGCGCGAACAGATAATTCAAAATCAGTAACCGGGGTGTTCATCATCGCAGCGGTTTTAGCGGCGTCTCGAGCGATTTCTTCGTCGTAATACATGTCTGTTGATGATTGAACATCAACAAGGTATAGACGGGCGCGTTTATGGTTTGGGTCTGTGTCAAGAATTTGGCGAAGACATTTTTCGGCAGCGTTTAGGTTACCGCGGTCTTCGTAAATAACCGAAAGGTTTAAAAGTGAATTAAAGTGAGGCCGTTCACGGGTTGTTAATTCTTCGTAAACAGAAATTGCTTCAGATTCTTCACCAACAAGATCTAGTAGGTATGCGAGGCGAAATTTGTGTGTAGCATCTGTGCCACACGAAGCTGCGTTTCGGAGCTCTTCGACTGCCTCGTACCGTTTGCCATCCAATTCAAATTGAAGGGCCGCCTCATAATGTTTGGTTGCTTGCTCTGGGTTGCCGCCACCAATTACTGTTTCTAATCCGCTTTGTTGATTCACTTTTTCTACTCCATCTTCGTTTTAGTCTACTGTAATGTTAGATTGTACTAAACCTTACGTTGTTTTGCAAAATACACGTCAGTTTGGCTCTGGCGGGTCCACCAAATCGCTAATAGCGGCGTCTGCTTCGGATGCGGGTGGTCCTATTGTCAGTGGTGCTGCTCGACCCGCTTCTCGCTTTATGTTGTTACCAAGAAGGTCGATTGAACGCCATCCACCGCGTTCAAAACGAATAGCCATCGTTAAACCGATCAAAATTATGTATACCGAGGCAGCAATCCACGGGCCAATTGAACCTAGCTGTGGGAAATAAGTTACTGCTACCCAGCCACCGCCCACAATAAAAACCCAACTATAGATTGCCGTTGCGATACCTGGAAATACCGTGTCGCCTGCTCCGCGCAGTGCTCCCGTATATACGATTCCCAAAGCGTCAACGGTTTGAAAAACAGCAACCACTATTAACATGTTGGCACCAAGTCGAATAATTTCCTCTCGCTCAAGCGCAGAATACTGATCGCTGTTAATAAACATTGCCACAAACTCATGTCTAAATATTACAAATATGACTGCGCAAATTGTCATATACACCATAGCCAACGCAACGCCAACTCGGGCGCGCGACACAGCAATGTCTGGTTGTTTTGCGCCAATATATTTTCCAACAATTGAATTTATTGCTACGTTTATCCCAACCGCAGGCATGAAACTTAGTTGTAAAAACGCCAAGGCGATCCAGCCGGCGGCCATGTCGTTTGTACCAAAGCCACCAACAAAAACCGTCATAAATAAAGCCCAGCAAATTATTTCGTTTCCCCACTGAATTGAGCCGGGCCAACCAATTTTAAACAGCAATTTAATTGTTTTAAATGACGGGTGCCAATTTTTTCTGGTTCCATATTTGTTGTTATATTTTGGGCTTATGAAAACAATAAATGGAATAATTGTTTCCATAAACATCCCGACGACCGTTGCTATTGCAGCGCCCTTTAGCCCAAGTGCTGGTGTTCCTGGAATGCCCGGCAAAAAACCTTCGATGCCATTCTCGCCAAAAATCAAAATGTAGTTTGCAACAACATTAACGATATTTGCAATGATCGTAGAAACAGTAATAATTTTCGGTTTGTGTAGCCCTAAAAAATATTGAGTAAACCCTCTACCTACGAGCAAAAACACACAACCCAAGAGCATGTAATTTGCATACATCGATTCAAGAGAAACAAGCTTGGCGTCCACTTCTTCTGGATTTATTAGTTTGAAAATGTGCGGAATAATAAATACAAATGGAACGATAATTACAAACCAAGCCGCCAAAGCCATCCAGCCGGCGTTCCACGGATATTTTGAACCTTTCTCTGGTTCTTTTGCGCCAAGGTGCTGACTGACAAATGTGTTTACAACTGTAACCACCCCCATAATTATTGAGATAGCTGCAAACGCCCATGTTCCGGCGTTTCCTTGGGCTGCAATTTCAACTTTGCCAATTTGTCCGACCATCAGCCTGTCAGTAAATTGCATAAGCGTAAAACTCGTCATTGTTATAATTGTTGGCCACGCCAAAGACCACACTTCAATCAAAGCAAATCGAAGTGTTTGTGGAGGCGAAACATTAGTCGTTTCATTTATTTCTGTTGTCTTACCTAAGTCTGCCATTGCGCAACTTAATTTTACCAGTTTGCAATCACCTTAAGTAAATCTGAGACATCGATAACGCCATCTGGAACTATGTCTTCTGGGCACACCCCTGCGCATGGTCCCCAAGCCGACACAACGGACAGTATGTCTGTCACGTTAACCACGCCGTCACACGTAACATCGCCAACAACTCCGTTGCCCGACACGGTCAAAATTTGGACGTCATCAATATTCCATCCCGAATATCTCCAAGCGCTGTCCGTTGTTCCCATTGTCCAACGAATTTGAACGTTCGATTGCATGTCCGCGCGGTTCGAAATGTCATACGACACTGTTTCCCACTGGCTGTCTGTAATGGTATTTGGGTTTGACCACACTGTTGTCCATGGATCTCCTGAAACGCTAATGCTAATTGTTGCGTTGTCATACATTGGTTGTTCAACGTTTAAATACCTACTAAATTGAAGAATAGTGTTTGTATTATTTTGAAAATTCAACATATCTGTTGTGAGGTGTGTCTGTGCAAGATTGTTTGCGTAGTCGCCAGCAAGGTTATACCCAAGGACATTATTCCCAGTTGCTCCACTTGTTGGGTCTGGGTTTCCATATTCTCCACCACCGCCGGTTGGAACTCCCCAGTTCCATTCTCCCTGCATAGTCCAGTTTGGATTTTGGTCCATATTCCATGTGTACACAACAGAACTCGCTGTGGTTTGAAGCACCTCGCTACCGCCTGGATACCGTGCGACCTGCCCTGCAGATGTAGAAACCGTAAACCAATATTCTCCAACTAGACCGCAGGAAGAGCTAGGCAGTTCCACTAAAAATGAATTTGGTCCGTTTGAAGAAACGCTACTTTGAGCGTATTCGCCAATGTTTCCGTATCGAAGGTGAAGTTTTGCTGAGTTCATATCTATAGATTCATTGAATACAGAACTTACTACCATTGGAAATACTGAGAGTTCCCCTGGGTTTACAAATTCCGGCAAACCGTTTGGAAATGAAAACGCAATTGGTTGGTTAACAAATTCAATCATGGTTTTAACGGCGGCAAAACTTTCTTCGCACGTTGGAAGAATTTCGCTTGGGGGCAAATCAAATCCCGGTGACCCGGTTGGGCGTAGTTCGATTGTGTATGAAAGAGCGCCTCGGTCAGTTACCCAATCTGGGAACACTCCGTCCGCTAAATAAAGCAGGTCTCCGCCGGTTCCGGCGACATAAGATTCACCGTGAACCGAGGCGATTGCATCGCTCATCGCGGCCGAAAGAGCTTTTACAACCGTTACGCGGGGCGGGGTGTCGTTAGAGCTCGCCCACGGTTCAAGGATAAGCTGTGAATAACTATGAAAATCAACGTGTGCAACTAAATTTGGCAGGGTGTTTACTAAATCTCGCATTGCTTGTGTTTCGGGTTCCGAAAAAGCGTTTGGACCAATATAGATATCGCTGCATGTATTGGTGCTTGTGCTATCACCACCACCCCATGCAAAACTCCAGTTTCTATTTAGATCAACACCTTCACACGAACCACTGTTGTTCCGTCTATTTTTTCTCCAAAAGCGATCGCCACCATTGGCATATGTAAATTCATATCCATCTGGGTTAACAATTGGAACAACAATAATTTCTGTTGATTCAAGATACGATTGCATAGACGGGTCTGTGTTCCACGCCTCAATAATTTTTTCTATTGCATACACGGGTACCATTACTGCGACCCACTCACGCGCGTGTTGACAACCGTTAAATAAAATTTGTTTTCTTCCAGTTGTGTCACCTGGAGCGGTAATTCGAATACCGTGAATGTCTCTGCCTTCGTGGGTTTGTCCTGCTATAAAGGTTGTTGTAATTTCTGGGGCCGCAATAGCAAAGCTTGAAAGTTTCGCATTCACTTCTGGCCATGTTTTAAAGTCACTGTACCAACCGCCAAGCCCCCTGCTTCTTGCTAACGCTCGCTCTTCTTCAAATAATTTCAAGCGCCTATCAATATTTGATTCGACAATTTTAAATGTAACACCGAGTTTTTTCAACAGTCGAATCGCTTCTTCATCAAGCAACATTGATGTCTCTCCTGAGTGATCAAAGCACGCCAACGATTTTGCGCCAAAATCTCTAAGGAGTTCTAATTGCTCGGGGCTTTCAATGTGAACATTTACAACGCTAATTCCATCGTATTGACTTGCTGAAAAAAGTATTGATGAGGTTAATAAGATTGTGTTAAGTAAAAGCATGTGTAATTATCTCTATTATGCCTATTCGAGGAGAAAAGGCGAGAAGTTTCTTTTAATTTCGTGGATTGACAATACCCTTTTTTAATGCGATGCTGTCCAAATGAATAAATATTTATTTTTATGTGTGTTAATGCTTGTGGTTATTGGTTGCTCTACGCCAACAAAAGGACCAACCAGCATCGCAAATGTTGGGGTAAATGTCCGGAGTGATTTAAAAATCATTGTCCCAACAAATGAAGAATACATTACTTGGGAAGCCATGTTGAAAAAAATCGATAGCGCTGATGTCATTTTGCTTGGGGAGTTACATGACCACGCCGTTGGTCACGCGGTTCAGTTTGGGATAGTTGAAGATGTAATGAAAAAGTATCCAGGAAGTGTGCTAGCGCTTGAAATGCTTGAGCGGGATGAACAGCTGAGGGTTGATGATTACATGGATGATTTAATAGATGCGGACAAGCTTGCTTTAATGACACAATCTGATAATTGGGGTGGAAAGGGAGGTTGGGCCGCTTGGTACCAACCAATTATTGATGTTGTAAAAAATAGTAATGGCGAGGTTGTCGCAGCAAATGCTCCAAGAAGATATGTTCGGCTTGCACGGCTAGAGGGGTACGAACGGATAGACGCCTTGCCTTTAAATAGGCGGGTTTTTATTGATTACCCAGAAAACTTATCGGGCGGAAAATATCGTCAGCGGTTTTGGGAGTTTGCTTCACATGGCGACGAAGGGGAAGAGGCTGTGAAGGTTGATGTAACAACTATTGATCCAGACGACCCAATGTTGCCAACATTCAAAAGCATGCAGGCGTGGGATGCGACCATGGCGCAATCTGTTGTTAACGCAAACCCATCAAATAAACATAAGGTAGTTTTGCTTGTTGGTCAATTTCATGTCGAATACGATGGCGGAATTGTGCAAGAAATTCGAAACCGAATGCCAAGTGCCAAGGTATTGGTTGTTTCAATTCAGCGCGAAATTCCTGACGAAGATTGGCGTGGTGATGATTCAAAAGAAAACGCGCCGCCCATCGCCGATATCATGATTGTTGAAAACGCAACAAATTAACTAGTACAACAACGATTAAGCCGGTCGTTAATCGCCAGCCAATCTGGAGAGGTTGGTGGCAATTCAACAACAATGACATCTGCATCCATAGCGTCTGCTTCGCGCAATACTGAGTATATTTTTGCGGCGTATTCGGTGGGGTTGCTTGGCATTTGAATTTTATTCTTACAACCCATTGGTGCTGTTGTGTGAAAAACCACTATTGTAGAGTCGCTGTTTATATTGCAAATAGCATCGCTAGTTTTCAAAACCACTTTTGTTTTTGGGGCGTAGTGACGAGAACTTGTTCCGGGCGAGTTTGTTTGGTTGACGCTGTTGTGTGTTGCAACATCACCAATGCAGTTTGTCAACTCCTCTATTGTTACAGAACCTGGTCGAAGTATTTCTGGTGTGTCAACCATTGAAAGTACTGTTGATTCGATGCCTTTTTCAGAAGAGCCGCCATCTAAGATGAATACATCGCAACCAAATTCTTGTTCTACGTGGCTTGCTGTTGTTGGAGATATGTGCCCAGATATGTTTGCTGATGGTGCAGAAATTGGATTGTTAAAAGAAGCCAACAACATTCTTGCGGTTGTGTGTGCGGGACACCGAATAGCCACTGTGTCAAAACCGCCGCACGCTTCCTTTGGAACATCTTCTTTTTTAGGAAGAATTATTGTAAGTGGTCCTGGCCAAAACATTTCTGCAAGTTTATCGCAGCGATCATCCCACCCTATCGCAAGACGATTCACCCAAGACGCATCGAGAATGTGTGCAATCATTGGATTGTCGGTTGGTCTTTTTTTTAGTGCGTATACTTTTTTAACCGCCAATGTGTTAAATGTGTCGCAACCCAATCCGTACACGGTTTCGGTAGCAAAAGAAACAACTCCACCCTCTTGAAGAATTTTGGTTGCTTCTATAATTGCTTCTTTTGTTGGTAAACATATTGGCATTATTTATTTTGATTGTGCTTTAGAGAAATTTGTCTTTGTTCTAACGATGTTCCCATCGCTTCATACAGCGCAGTGATTGATTTGTTGTAGTCTATTGTTGAGCGCAACTCGGCGGTTCTTGCTGCAGCTAATCCGGCCTGTGTTTGTAATTTTAAATTCAAAAACGTTGGCGTTAGTCCGCCCATTGTTTCTTCTTCAACAATTAACGCACGAAGGTTTTCGGCTTGTGCAATTCTGAACGACTTGTTTGCTCGCATTAACGAGGCGTTTGTGACCATGCCTCGTAAAGATTTTTTTACTTCGATTGTTGCTTGTTGTACACCGCGTTTATATGTGGCTACTGATGACATTTTCTTTAATCGTGTTGATTGAAATTCGGCTTCTGCAGACCTATTCCCAAGTGGAATCTGAAAATTTAAACCAACTAAATAGTTAACAAAGTCTGAACCAAACACTTCGCTATATCCATCGCCGGCGTTGTCGCCAAGGCCATAAAAAGACATTTGTGCTTGCATGTCAAGTTGTGGAAGTCGAGCATTGTCAGCAACCTCGATTTGAATTTCATTCGTTTTAATTTGTAGAGCCAGTTTTTTAAGGTCTGGTCTGTTTTTTACCGCCGTAACCAGTGCTTCTCGCAACGAAATAACGATTGTTTTTGCTGCTAATTCTCCGGTGGGCTGAATAATTACTTCTGAGTCTAATGGCAACGCGTCAGAATTAATAAGTTTTTTCAAACTGTCAGAAGCTAGTTGAACCTCTGCCTGTTGTTTTATTACTTCTGCTTTTCGTTGTTGGACGGTTGCAACCGCTTGCGCATAGTCCGCCTCGCTTGTGTCGTAAGAAATTCTCAGTTCTAAAATGTCGACTACTTGTTCGCCTTGTTCCAGCAACCATTGGCTTATTTGTAGTTTTTTCCATTGTAAACTTAATTCAAAATATCCCTGTTCGGTTAACGAAACGGTTTGATTTAAGGAAGCGCGCACATCTTCCCGTGTTTGGTCTTCGTTTAATTTTGAAATATGTATTTGTGCCAACGTTATTTTTTTTCCAAAATTACGAAGCAGCGGTTGATTTAAATCAACAGTCCCAATTGTTTGCCATGCTGGGTCTGGCGAAAAATTAAAACCTGCTGATTGACTTTCTGTCTTTGTGATATCTGTAGAAATAGTTAGAGATCCACCGCTATTTAATTTCTTTGATAATTGAGCATTTGCTAAAAACAGGTCGGTTACTGATTCGCCTGAGTTTAAGGGTGCTCCGCCTGGGCCAATGATTTGTTGTTGTGGAATGCGTGATTTATTCTTCGATGCGCCTACGCCCAAAACAAAGTCGAACGCTGCCTCTGCAGAAATCGTTGCTTCTTTTGCAATTTGTGGTTGAAGAAGCGCTATTTGAACATCTAAGTTGTTTTCAATGGCAAGCGTAATTGCGTCTTCCATTGAGAGTGGGGATGTTGTGGAGTTTTGTAAATGTAAATTTAAACCGGTGATTGAATTCCAGCCCGATTGGTTATTTGCGGGCGATAGTCTTTCTAGTTCTTCTGCCCTGTGGTGCAAAGAAACCTCCACTTTGGTTTTTTTCTCTAGTGGGAAAAATAACTGTGTGTCGGCGTCGTCTGCGCCGAAGTTTTCGGCGCCCAGGGAAGGATGATTGTCTGAAGTTGATACCGTTTTACTGTGGGTATTGGTGGAAAGCGGAGACGCACACCCTTGAACCAATAGAATTAGTGCAATTGTGCTTGTTTGTGCATATTTTGAGAACATGTGAGAAGAATACCATCATCTTAGAGTTGCCATAATCACCCAATGTCGATACCCTCACCAATAGTAACGTTCTACGAAACACGGATGTCGAGGAGACCGAAATGCAAACAATCAAATCAACCACTCTTTTCATCGCCAGTGCCCTAACTATGGCTGTGTCCATGTCCGCACTTGCTAACGCCCAAGACCAAACACAGGGCTCTAACAGTACTTGGGTTGGGGTTATTACTTCAGATACTGCACTTGTTCGGTGCGGGGCAAATGAAAGTTATTATCCAATTGCAACCGCAAGGGTTGGTGATTTGGTTCTTGTAAATGGAAAGCGGCAGGATTGGTTAAAAGTAGACACCTCGGGCGACCTGTTTGCAGGTGTTGTTGGGTATGTCAAATATCCATCCGATGACATTTCATCCTTCTTGATTGCCGGGACGGATGGTAGGGCCAGCAGCGATATCGAGGTGCTAGCAAAAAATATTGAATCGGATGAGTTGTATCGTTCGTGGCGACCAATTCTTCGGTTGCACGATGGCGATAACGTTTGGGTAATTGACACAAAAACAACAGACCCAGGAACATTGCATCGCGAGGCGTACACTGTTCACACAATTAAAATGCCAACGGGTGGCAACGGGTGGATTAATACTTCGTTTGTTAAACAGGCAACGAGTGAACAAACTGCCTTGTTTTATGGCGTGAACACCCGGGTTGAAGAAAACGAAACTCTCACAACTACTGCCGTGGACACATCTGTTGTTGGTGCGGAAACCGAAAACACAACAAGTATAGATATTGTCATGGCTGAAGAAGAACCAGCCAAACTAATACCGCTTTCGCTCGTGGAACTTGAAGCGGCGTGGAAAAAAATTACTGCAGAGCCAGTGATGGGCGCGGAAGTTTCTCCATTAAAAGATATGTACAACGAACTTTTAGATAGCAAGGGTGACGACTTAGTGGTCACACAGATTGCTGGTGGAAGAATTAAACAACTTGATGTTTGGGCGGGGCTTCAGGCGCAACGAATTCGTATTGAAGCGCTTCGATCTAGTCTTGATAAACGGTCTGACGAGGTTTCTGAATTTCAGACAATTATGGCCATGAATGAAGAATATGCGATGAGTGGTAGATTGGCTCTTTCTAATACTTTTGATGGTCGATTGCGACCATTAATGTATAGAATTCAAGACCTAAAATCTGGCAGAACCATTGGTTATTTGCCTGCAAATAAGGATTTTGAGCTTTCTGGACTTGTTGGTCAACATGTGGGGGTGGTTGGAAAAACCGCCTGGAATCCAACTTGGCGTGTCAACGTTGTTGCCGGAACCAGGTTTGATATTCTGTCACCCACTACCGCAATCGTCACACCTGATATACAATAGCCCGCTTCCAAAACACGTTTGTCACCTCAGACTCCCAACGACATTCGTGCAAAGAACCAAGCCTTCGATATTCTTAAGTAATTGAAGAAGGTGCTTGGGGCATTAGCTCAATTGGGAGAGCGCTGCCTTTGCAAGGCAGAGGTTATCGGTTCGAGCCCGATATGCTCCATTTTTAAAGGGTTGGCGTGGGGGTTAATTTATTATTTCAAACACCGACACAAATGAAATGGGCATCGCTTCGTTTGTTTTATGGGTTATTTTTGTGCACCGTATACTTCGTAGCGAACAAGTTTTCCCCTGTGAACAACCGTGGGGTTTTCTTTAAAAAAAGGTGCGTAGTTTGGTCTTTTTACAACCACCCTTTTTATCGCTGTTTTCATAGCCAAATCAAAAAGTTCTTTTGTTTGAATATCTTCGTCGTACCCAACAACTGCTTGCAGCATTTGGATACTGCCTTGGGGAAGCGCGCTCTTTTTTCGTTTTGGTGGGAACATGGGATCCATATACACAACATCAACACCCTCGGTGTTTTGCATTATTGCGCGGGAATCTGCTTCGTCGAGGGTCAGTCGCCCGCCCAGCGCATTGCGTAGTTCGGGGTTTACGTTTGCCCTGTGAAGTCCGTCTCTCAACAACACAGAAATTATGGGAGAACGCTCAATTGCATGAACGGTGTATCCCATCAAGGCAAGCATTGCGGAATCGGCGCCAAGACCTGCTGTTATATCTAAAACAGTTTTGGATTCATTGCCAACAGCTTTTGGGAAGAGTTGTTTTCTAGACAAATTACCAGCCCCTGTCCTTCTATCTATTTTATTAAAATCTACTTTGTATCCCTTTTTGTCAGCCCTGTTTGATCGACGAATTTCCACGCCGCCATGTCCAAAATACACAATGAAAGTTGTAGGGTGATTTTGTTTTCCAAGAAGTTGTGCCAATTGCTTGGCTTCGTCGAGAAGGCGAGCATCTTGTGTAGCAACAACAACCTCAAAAGTGCTTGCGTGCTGTACACTGCTGAGTTCTAGGTGTGAAATAGACATGTCTTTATTATTTTACTCTCAATTTTGTTTTTTAAGTAATCCCAAAGCATAACCCGCCAAAATATGGAGTTGGTTAAATGAAAAATTATATTGCAACCTTGGTGGTAGTAATGGGTAGTTGTGTGACAGCAATTGCTGATGTTAACCCAGAAATATTAGTTCTTGACAATGGAATGAAGTTCATTCTGCTTCCAAGATCAGAAGAACCCAACAGTATCGCCGTTGGTTGGGTTGCCAAGGTTGGTTCTGTAAATGAACGCCCCGGCATAACGGGAATGAGCCACTTTTTTGAACACCTTATGTTTAAAGGTACAAATACTATTGGAACGAATAACGCAGAAAAGGATGCTGAGTTCACCAACACCGAACGCGTGTTAAGAAACCAAATGCTAGATATTATTTGGGACGAACAGTATGCGCTCTTTAAATTGGGCGAAATAGATGATCCGTGGGACGCAAAAAACGACACCCCAGAACTGTCGTCGCTTCGAAAAGAACTTCAAGCAACAATGAAGTCTCATCGTGATGTAATTGTAAAAGATGAGTTTTCCTCTGTGTATCAGGGTGCCGGTGCAA
>JYMV01011645.1_pt1 | contig 52295 bp, 46 predicted proteins | sample 338911 | NCBI WGS metagenome assembly JYMV01 (sample SAMN03354496, study PRJNA234377) | hydrothermal vent metagenome | biome: Deep sea; feature: Hydrothermal plumes at the Eastern Lau Spreading Center, Western Pacific Ocean; material: Seawater | place: Tonga | collected 2009 | depth 2000 m m | reverse complement strand
GGTCAGCTGATGATTTCAAGGTTACAAATGCACAGGGAGTCTCACCCCATTGGTCGTCGGGACGCGCTACGACGGCCGCTTCCAGCACAGCCGGGTGCCTATAGAGAACATCCTCGATCTCGATAGAAGAGACATTTTCACCGCCGGAGATGATGATGTCTTTCGAACGATCCTTAAGTTGAATGTAACGATCAGCATGAGTGACACCGAGATCACCGGAGTGAAACCAGCCTCCGGCAAATGCTTCTTCGGTGGCTTTTGCATTTTTTAGATAACCCTTCATGACTACGTTACCCCGGAACATAGCTTCACCCATACTGAAACCATCGGTTGCAACGGGGTCCAGGGTATCCGGGTTTAAAATCTGTAGTTCCTCGAGTGCGTGATAGGGGACACCTTGCCGAGATTTGACCTTCGCCTGTTCTTCTAGCGGCAGTTGGTCCCACTCTCGATGCCATGCACAAATGACAGCCGGGCCATAGGTTTCTGTTAGTCCATATACGTGGGTCATAGAGAATCCCGCCTCTTCCATGGCGGCGAGCACAGCAGCGGGTGGTGGTGCAGCGGCTGTCATCACATGAACGGTATGTTGAAGTGCTCGCTTTTCTTCAGCCGACGCGTTGACGACGAAATTGAGTACTACCGGTGCAGCGCAAAAATGAGTTACTCCATAATCCGCGATCGCTGAGTAGATATTTGCCGCATCCACCTTACGCAGGCAGACGCTTGTTCCGGCGACTGCCGCCAGAGACCAAGGGAAACACCAGCCGTTGCAATGGAACATCGGCAGCGTCCAGAGATAGACGGGGTGGTGCCCCATGTCCCAGCCGACCAGATTGCTGAGCGAATTGAGATACGCGCCTCGGTGATGGTAGACCACCCCTTTGGGATCACCGGTTGTTCCAGAGGTATAGTTGAGAGAGATGGCGTCCCACTCGTCGCTGGGGAAGTTCGAGGCATAGTTTGGATCACCTTCAGCGAGAAATTCATCATACAAAATGGAGCCCAATCGTTCGCCGCCTGGCCCCTCGGAGTCGTCGATGTCGACTACCAAGGGATTAACTTTGCACCGATGCAGCGCTTCTTGGATGACGGATGCGAACTCGGTATCTGTCAACAGAACTTTGGCTTCGCCGTGATCGAGGATATAGGCTAGGCTGGCCGAATCCAGTCTGATGTTTAGCGCATTCAATACGGCTCCTGTCATGGGTACACCAAAATGAGCCTCGAACAACTCAGGGATGTTTGGCGCCATCACGGCCACCGTGTCGCCACGCCCAATTCCTCGACCGGTAAGTGCCGAGGCCAGTCGTCGGCACCGTTGTGCAGTCTCAGACCAACTGCGGCGGGTTTGCCCATGAATCATGGCCGGGTGTTCGGGAAAGACACGGGCTGTTCGGGAAAGAAATGACAAAGGAGACAGCGGCACATAATTGGCGGGGTTCTTGTCTAGTCCGGTATCAAAAATAGTCGTCATAGGTCACCAATGCTTGTCGCTATTGCGCTGTGCGGTAAAGAGATACAGCGCAGACTAGGCTGAGCCGAGCTAGAAGGAAAAGGATAACAATTATGCACCAGGGAACAATTCGCCAACTATAGGCGAGGGCAGGGCTACACCGAGACGCGCAAGTTCGAACCGGACTCTATCAGGATAATCCGAGGTGACACCATTGACCCCCCAACGAGAAAGCCGCGCAATATCCGTGGGATCGTTGACAGTCCATGTGTGTACCTCGAGTCCCGCCCGATGTGCGCGTTGGACCCGAGGTTCGGTTAGATCGAGGTAGTTAGGGCCCCAGTAGCGACCACCCGCTTGTTGAACCGCCAACGCCAGATCGCCATTGAAATTCACGGGATCGAATCCAGCCAGCCATGGAGAGGTATTTAGGTCGTTAACCGCCACTGTATTGAAGTCGGGTTGTTCGGACGTGAGATAACCGGTTGGGACCGTAGGTTCCTGGTCCTGGACGGCTTGCAATACATGCCAGTCAAAGGATTGCACCCAGGTTTTATTCAGCCACCCAATTTCATCGAGTTCTTTCAGTAACAGCGTTGCAAATTTCGATGGGGGCGGCGACCAATCGGGATTTCGCGGGTCAATTTTCACTTCAATATTGAGCAACATCTGATCCGCACCAAGCCGACGCAGCACCTCAGCAAGCTGAGGAAGGGTAGGGATTCGCTGTTCGTGAACAGGTCTTTGGTGAGGAAAACCGCGCCCATAGAGTGTCCTGGCATCTAAACAACCGACGTCGAATTGTTGCAGTTCCATTACAGACATGCCGTAGAGTCGTTCATCAAAGCGGGTAACCCAGGTACCGTTTGGGTTTCGCGTAATGGCGGGGTTCAATTGGGGATCATGATGGATGACAATTCTATGGTCGGAACTCACGTTGATGTCCAGCTCGAGAGCTGTTACGCCAAAGCGCAAGGCAGTTTCAAAGCCGGCTAGGGTGTTTTCAGGGGCATGTCCGCGAGCGCCCCGATGACCGTGGATAGCTGTGCAATACATTATGCCGGTAGGCTTCCGGTTATTATGGACAGCGCTTGATTACTGCGGATGACGAGTGAATGAGCAACACTATAGCAATTTCAGCGCCCGAATCGCCTACGACGTCGGAACGAGAGTAAGCCGATGGATGAAACGAACGACAGCGAAAATAAAAGGGTAGAGAATTGGTTGCGGATTAGAGGGTTTGATCTGTTTGCGGTGATGGATCCCGCACGGTGGCCGGAACCACTGAGGGAATCCTTTCGGACCTTAGATATCAACCTGCCTATGGGTACTCGAATTGTATTGCTGGGATCCGTCGGCCGTACCCTCTGGGAGATCGTTCGTCGGGACCATTGGCAGGATTCGGATCCAATCGACCGATACTCCATTAGGATCGTTGAGGAGCTCAGAAAGCTGCACTGGCACGGTCAAAAGATCGAATGGCTGCATCCCGGGCCATGCCCGATTCCAATTCAACGGCTCTGCCGACAGGCAGGCTGGAGTCATCCTTCACTACTGGGATTGGACATCCATGCGCAGTTTGGAACATGGTTCGCTTGCCGGGCAGTCATTGTGGTTTCCCGATCAATCGAATGCACGCCACGCGAGTCGAGTCGTTCACCTTGTGAATCGTGCTTGGAAAAACCCTGTCGTTCGCATTGCCCATCGGGTGCTGTCACTGATATAGAAGCATTCGGGTTGATGGCCTGTGGTTCGTATCGATTGGCGAAAGAATCCAACTGTGCCCATTTGTGTTTGTCGCGGTTGGCCTGCCCAATCGGTACCTCTCAGCGTTATTCAGATGTACAACTTGACTATCACGGGGCGCTTTCATTGACGAGTTTACAGGCAGTCCGTGAACAAGCCGAATAGGATTTTCGGCATTTCCTAGCCGTTAATTGCTAGCCGGTTGTAGGCTGTCTCGGTACAATGGATTGTGCGATCGGCAAAATTCTGGTTGACCTCGTAGCAGAAGTTTCCACGCTATTTATGGTTTGCCCCAGCCATAGCACGGGCACGAGGATAGACGCGATCGCACAAATTAATTCGGGGGATAGAGGTAAGAAGGATGTTTAAGAGCACGGAGTGTATTGCAGATATTGATCCACAGTTGGCGCAAGCTATCGAAGACGAAAAGCGGCGACAGGAAGAACATATTGAGTTGATTGCATCAGAGAACTACACAAGCCCACGCGTCCTCGAAGCGCAAGGCTCGGTACTGACTAATAAATACGCGGAGGGATATCCAGGTCGACGATACTACGGGGGCTGCGAACACGTGGATGTTGTGGAACAGTTGGCAATCGACCGTGCAAAGAAGTTGTTTGGTGCTGCCTACGTTAACGTTCAACCTCACTCGGGCTCTCAGGCCAATGCCGCGGTTTACATGGCGCTTTTAGAACCTGGAGATCATGTACTTGGTATGAGTCTTGCGCACGGTGGCCACCTTACACACGGCGCTAAAGTCAACTTTTCAGGAAAGTTATACGACGCGGTGCAATATGGTCTGGACGAGTCAACAGGTGAGATTGCATACCAACAAGTGGAAGTTCTTGCTAGAGAGCATCAGCCGAAGATGATTATGGCCGGTTTTTCAGCGTACAGCCGGGTGGTTGACTGGCAGCGATTTCGTGAGATTTCGGATGCGGTGGGTGCTTACTTGGTCGTAGATATGGCCCACGTAGCAGGACTTGTTGCAGTTGGCCTTTACCCAAGTCCGGTGTCGATCGCTGACGTGACAACGACCACGACGCATAAGACGCTGCGGGGCGCCCGAGGCGGCATGATTATGGCGCGAGAGAACCAAGAGATTGAGAAAAAGTTGAGTTCACTTGTTTTTCCCGGAACTCAGGGAGGTCCTCTGATGCACGCGATTGCAGGGAAGGCCATCGCATTTCAGGAGGCTTTAGATCCCTCTTTTCGTAAGTATCAGAAGCAGGTACTTGCCAACGCACAGACGATGGCATCTACGTTTATGGAGCGGGGGTATTCTGTGGTTTCCGGTGGTACCGATAACCATTTGTTTTTGCTGGATTTAATCGACAAGGATATTACGGGCAAGGACGCAGATGCAGCACTCGGCCGAGCGAACATCACGGTCAATAAGAACACCGTTCCGAATGACCCGAGGTCTCCGTTCGTTACCAGTGGCTTGCGTATTGGAACGCCGGCCGGCACGACTCGGGGATTTAAAGAGAAAGAAATGAGTCAAATCGCCAATTGGATTTGTGACATCCTCGACCATTTGGGCGATGAATCAGTGGTCGACACGGTGCGGGGTAATGTCGAGGAGCTTTGTATCCGATTTCCGGTTTACCGCGAGGGATAGCGCAGAACGATGTGAATGGTAATGCGCCGGGAAGTCCTGCGCATGAGGTAGAGAAAGTCCAGAGCTTCTGACGGAAAATCTGCGAGGCAGACTTCAATCGCAGAGCGATGATTCGATGTGGGCAGCACAGCCTGCGTCATATGGAAAACACTTCATAATGAAAAATAAATATTCGATATTCAGCTTGGCGAGGAACGCGGTCACCTACCACGAAAACTGGCGTGAAGCTTGGCGCAGTCCGGAACCGAGGAAGGACTACGATGTGATCGTGATCGGCGGTGGAGGGCATGGTTTAGCTACCGCTTACTATCTTGCGAGCGAACATGGTATCCGTAATGTCGCGGTGTTAGAGAAGAATTGGATCGGCGGCGGCAATACGGGCCGCAATACCACGATTGTCCGTTCGAACTACCTTTGGGACGAGTCGGCCCATCTTTATGAGAAGTCATTACGACTTTGGGAAGGCTTGAGTCAAAAGCTTAATTACAACGTAATGTTCAGTCAAAGAGGGGTGATGAATCTGGGTCATACATTGCAGGATATGCGGGACATTGAACGCCGCTCGAATGCCAACTACTTAAACGGGATTGACAGTGAGGTGTTAAGGCCCGAACAGATTCGACAAATTGTTCCGATTATGAATACCTCGCCCCATGCCCGTTACCCGGTATTGGGCGCATCTTTTCAACGGCGCGGGGGAGTTGCTCGTCATGATGCGGTCGCGTGGGGATTTGCACGTGCCGCGGATAGAGAAGGTGTCGACATTCTTCAAAATTGTGAAGTGACCGGAATTCTTCGGCACAATGGCGCTGTGACAGGGGTCGAAACAAATCGCGGCAGAATACAAGCAAAGAAAGTTGGTGTAGTCGTGGCGGGGCATTCGAGTGTCATTGCCTCTATGGCTGGACTCAGACTTCCTATTGAAAGTCACCCGCTACAGGCGTTGGTTTCAGAACCGCTGAAACCCATACTGCATACCGTCGTAATGTCCAATGCGGTACACGGTTATATCAGCCAATCCGACAAAGGCGAATTGGTCATAGGAGCTGGTGTTGACTCCTACACTGGGTATGGACAAAGAGGTAGCTTTTCGGTTGTCGAAGGCAATATCGGCGCGATTGTCGAACTGTTTCCGGTGTTTAGTCGAGTTCGAATGTTGCGACAGTGGGGCGGCATTGTCGATGTATGTCCAGACGCGTGCCCAATCATCGGCAAGACTCCTATTCGAGGCCTCTATTTCAACTGTGGGTGGGGCACCGGCGGCTTCAAAGCCACGCCCGGCTCAGGGTGGGTTTTCGCCCACACCATTGCCCGCGGTGAACCACACTCGCTCAATGCCGCGTTCACCCTTGAGCGGTTCAGCACGGGAGCGCTCATCGACGAACATGGCGCTGCGGGTGTAGCGCACTGACTAGAAGCGATAAAGATGCTGGAAATTAATTGTCCCTGGTGTGGGCCACGAGACCAGATCGAGTTTAGCTGCGGTGGCGAAGCCCATATCGTTCGCCCGCTTGAGCCAGAGAACCTATCGGATGACGATTGGGCAGATTACCTTTTTTACCGCAAGAACCCCGAAGGGCGCCACCATGAACAATGGTGCCACACGGCCGGTTGTCGAAAGTGGTTCAATGCGATTCGAAATACCGTGACCTATCAGTTCGAAACGGTCTATCGGATTGGGGAAGATCTACCAGAGAAGACCAGCAGATGAGTCGTTCGTTGCGAGTAGCAAATGGTGGCAGCATCCGCCGTACGCGGCTGTTGTCGTTTTCGTTCAACGGCACACTGTATTCGGGCTTCGAAGGAGATACGTTGGCATCCGCATTGCTTGCCAATAATGTGCGCACGGTACATCGGAGTTTCAAATATCATCGGCCAAGGGGAGTCGTGGGCAGCGGCGCAGAAGAACCAAATTCAATAGTCCAAGTGGGCAGTGGCTCGAAGGCGACACCTAATTTGCGTGCGACGCAAATTGAACTTTACGATGGTTTGACTGCTCGATCAGTATCGGGTTGGCCGAGCCTACGTGTTGATCTCTATGCGTTGAATGGCCTGTTGGGTCGTTTATTGCCGGCGGGTTTTTATTACAAAACATTTATGCGGCCTCGCTTTCTTTGGAGTTGGTACGAGCATTTCATACGAAAAGCAGCTGGCCTGGGGCAGGCGCCCCGCGAGGCCGACTTAGATCACTACGATAAATTAAACATTCATTGTGATGTCCTTATCGTCGGAGGGGGGCCGACGGGCCTCATGGCGGCGCGGGCGGCGGGTCGTGCGGGTGCCAGGGTGATCATGGCCGACGAACAGGCGGAAATGGGAGGAAGCCTTCTTTCAAGTACGGCCTCGATTGGCGGCAAGAAGCCAGGCGATTGGGTTGAAACCGTTGTCAGTGAACTTACTCGGATGCCAGAAGTCATTCTACTTCCTCGCAGTACAGTCACCGGATATTACGATCACAATTTCCTTGTGATTAACGAGCGCCGTACGGATCATCTGGAGCGACCAGATCCAAGGCTTCGTCGCGAGCGAATCTGGCGAGTCCGGGCAAGTCAGGTGGTATTAGCAACTGGTGCGATAGAAAGGCCACTGGTTTTTTCAAATAATGATAAACCGGGCGTGATGCTGGCATCGGCGGTTTCTACATACCTCGTTCGTTACGGCGTTCTACCCGGACGGAAAATTGTTTTTTTTACCAACAATGATTCGGCTTACCAAACAGCCTTGCAACTTGTGGATGCGGGTATGGAGGTGGTTGGGGTTGTGGATGTTCGGTCCGACCCTCAGGGCGATCTCATTCAGCAAGTACGTTCGGCAGGCGTCCCTATATTCGAAGGACACGTGGTAGTCGACGTGCGCGGAGGAACCAGTGGATTGAGAATGGTTTTGATTGCCAGAGTTAATAAGACGCTGGATGAAATACTAAGCCACAAGGGCGAGCTTCGTTGCGATGTCCTTGCGGTTTCGGGAGGGTGGAATCCAGTGGTTCACCTGCACGCGCAATCTGGGGGTAAACCGGTGTTTAATGAGGAGTGTGCTAGCTTTTTACCGGGTCCATCGGTACAGAATGAGCGATCCGCAGGGGCTGGAAATGGAACCTTCGGTCTCGTTGACTGCTTGCGGGAAGGGGCGGAAGCCGGGCGACGTGCGGCACAAGACGCAGGGCTAACTGGCGATGGCAGTGTCGATATTCCCAGCGTCGAGAGCCATGTAGAAGGGTCGTTGCATCCAATCTGGGTCGTTCCTAATGGTTTGGCTGAAGGGCGCGGCGGAAAAAAGTTCGTTGATTTGCAGAATGATACGACCGTAGCGGATATTCGACTCGCCGCACGGGAGGGATATCGTTCTGTTGAACACCTCAAGAGATATACGGCTCTTGGGTTTGGCACGGACCAGGGAAAACTGGGGAACATTAATGGTATGGCGATCCTTGCGGATGTGCTGGGGCAGGCTCCGGGGAAAATAGGGACGACAACTTTTCGCCCGAACTACACGCCTGTTACTTTTGGTGCGATTGCGGGGCGGGAGATTGGCTCAACTTTCTTCGATCCAACACGAAAGACAGCGGTTCATCAATGGCATGTGGAAAACGGGGCTGAATTCGAAGACGTCGGACAATGGAAAAGACCGTGGTACTACCCGTTGCCGGGAGAGACGATGAACGAAGCTGTGCGCCGGGAGTGTTTGGCGACCCGGGAGAGTCTGGGGATATTGGATGCATCAACGCTTGGTAAGATCGAGATTCGAGGCCCCGACTCCGCGGAATTTCTGAATCGAATCTACACAAATTCTTGGTTAACGCTTGAAATTGGGCGCTGCCGGTACGGGTTGATGTTGGGTGAGGACGGCATGGTAATGGATGATGGTGTCACGTCGCGAATTGGAGAGGATCATTACCTGATGACTACCACGACCGGTGGCGCAGCCCACGTACTGGCCTGGATGGAACGATGGCTGCAGACGGAGTGGCCACACCTCAGGGTCTATCTGACGTCTGTGACGGATCATTGGTTTGTAACGAGTGTAGCGGGCCCAAATAGCCGTGAGATTCTTACGAAGCTTTGCACCGATATCGATCTTTCCGCCGATGCTTTCCCATTTATGTCTGTTCGGGCAGGTACTGTTGCCGGAATCCCGGCCCGTGTTTATCGAATCAGTTTCAGCGGTGAGCTGGCATACGAGATTAACGTGTCTGCCAATTATGGTCGCAGCCTCTGGCAGGCAATAATGACTGCTGGCCAGTCATTGAATATTACGCCCTATGGCACGGAGGCAATGCATGTGTTGCGCGCCGAAAAAGGCTATATCATCGTGGGTCAGGATACCGATGGTTCAGTGACGCCAGGTGACCTCGGCATGGATTGGATTGTGTCAAATGGCAAGGATTGTATTGGGAAGCGCTCGTTGTCCCGCCAAGATACTCGACGGGAAAATCGGAAACAGCTGGTCGGCCTTACGACTGTCGATCCGACGTTGGTATTACCGGAGGGTGCACAGTTGCTGAATGAGCCGGCGAAAGAATTTCCGGCCCCTATGGTTGGGCACGTGACATCCAGTTATTTTAGTCCATCCCTCCGGCATTCGATTGCATTGGCGCTGGTCAAAGGGGGCCGGAGCCGAGAGGGTAGCATGGTCTATGCGCAGTTAATTGATGGGCGCGTAATTCCCGCGACAATTGGACAACCAAAATTTTTTGACCCGGAAAATCAACGCCAGAAAGTGTAAGCGTACGTATTTAAAAAATGAACAAAAACCCAATTCGATCGTTTCAAACTTCGGCCCAGCGTCGGCTTACGGATAGCGGGTAGAGCTTCATCGTGAATCATCCCAAGATCACAGCGGTATCTCCGTTGGTAGAACATGTCGACGTTTCCAGTCAACTTGGGATAAACGGGTGGCGTGGGGTCGAATTGGAAGAGCTCGCATTTTGTATTCATCTGAACTTGCGTTGTGATCCATCAGATTCCCAAGCACTTACGGCAGCCTCAACAGCCTTGGGTGTCGCATTGCCGTTGCGCCCTAATACCTTTCATGAGGTATCGGACATACGAATACACTGGCTTGGGCCGGACGAATGGTTGGTAGTAGCCCCCACGACTGACATACACCTAGTCGACAAGATCGTTTCGGCATGGACAGGGTTCCATCATTCAGTGACGGACATCACAGGGGGGCAAACCGTAATTCGAATACAGGGAGACAGGGCGCGCGAATTATTCAACCATGGCTGTACCCTAGATTTACATCATAGGGTATTTAAGGTAGGTCAATGCGCGCAGTCGTTGTTGGCCCACGTGCCGGTTCTGATCAGTCGCAGAGTTGATGACGCGAACGGAACCTGTCGATTCGATATCGTTGTTCGTCGTAGTTATGCCGATTACCTGGCGAAATGGCTGGCGGATAGTGCTGAGGAAATCGGTTTTGTGAATCGACTGGGAAACTCGCAACAACCGACTTCTTCGAACAATAGAAGTCAGGTCTCATCTGCAAGTAAATAGATTTATTTGTGGACTAGGGGAAGTGTGAGGGTTAAGAGGTTACGCGATCTTTGGGTGTACCCGTTTCAAGGAATACTTCAATATTTTCTATTACGCGAAACCCCATTTCATCTCGGGCTTCCGTCGTTGCTGTTCCCACGTGAGGAGACAGCACCACGTTTTTCATCATTAGGGCGGGATTAACCTCCGGCTCGTTTTCGTAAACGTCCAGTCCAGCACCAGAGATGATGCCGTCTCGCAGGGCGCGTATCAAAGCATCCTCATCGACCACGCCTCCTCTAGCAGCGTTAATCAATATACTGGTGGGTTTCATTGTCCGAAACGCTTCATCATTGATAAGATGGTGGGTCTCGGCTGTGAGTGGACAGTGGATTGAGACAATGTCCGCAAGCGCGAGCAGTTCATATAGCTCAGGACAGTAGCGAGCCTCGAATTCTTTCTCGGCGACGCGATCTCGATTTCGATTGTAGTAAATAACAGGCATACGAAACGCCCGAACACGGCGGGCTACGGCTTTACCGATGCCACCAAGTCCTATGATCCCGACTGTTTTCCCCCAGACTCTAAGGCCACATAAGGGATCGTCGACTTTAAATCCTTGCCAGTTGCCACACCGCACAATGTTGTCCAGATCAATAAGCCGTCGGCAGACGGAGATCATCAGCCCAATTGTGAGATCTGCTGTGTCCTCTGCTACGACGTCTGGCGTATTGCTGACCTGGATACCGCGCTTTGTGGCGGCTGAAATGTCAATATGTTGAGTACCTGCACTAATGGTTGCGATCAGTTTGATGCTTTCCGGGAGCCTCGAAATTAAATCTGCATCGATAGCATCAAAACCGGAGGGGCAAAGTGCAGTGGCACCTTCACACTGCTTTACGATCTCTGCCGGAGTTAGAATTCGATCCGTTGGATTTAGCCTCGCATCGAATCGTTCAGCAATTGCTTGTTGTGCAGTTGGTGTCCAGCTTCGTGTTACCACCACGACAGGTTTTGTCATCTTTCCATCTCAGTGGTCCAATAGGCCTATTGTAAATCGAATAAGTGTTTAGGACTTAGTTTCAGCGGTTGGCGTTGTCAACTGCGATAGTTGTTTGGGCGCTCGTAAAAACAGGGCAACGAATGCCAAGAGTATTGGTAGGATTGTCAAACTGCGAAGAGTGATGTCATAAGACCCGGTGGAATCTAAAGCAATTGCAAGAGGGAGCGGACCCAGCGATGCGCCGACAATGACTATCATTTGACCGAATCCCTGAATGCTGCCCAAATGTTTTCGCCCAAAGTATCTCGGCCACATAAATGCAACAAACGTCATAGTCACGGCGTTATTTATGCCAAAGATTAACGCATAGATAATCGCCCCAGACATGCCAGTAACCAGAGTGACAGAAAATAGTGACGCCACCATGATGATGAGGCCGCCAGAAAGCATCCATTCGGTTCGAAAGTGATCGAGCATTCGACCGACGATCGGCATCGTAATCGCTGCCGTGATTCCGGTAATTGTAAACATAGAAGCTGCGTTCTGCGCCGAGAGTCCATGTTCCATCAAGATACCTTTGTTCTCTACATGAAGCGCAGTTACCAGCATCGAAAGTGTGAAAAGGCTTCCCGTGATGATGTAAAAAGCTGGCGTACGCAACGCTGCAGTGCGGGTTATTCCAGTGATCGTGGTAGAACTGAGTGAGTCGTCCGTTGCGATAACACCGTCCGGTGCGAGGCCGACTTGTTCTGGTTTGTTGTAGGCGAATAGAAGGATCGGTGGCAGCAAAATGATCCAGGTGCTAATTCCTAACCATATCCACGTCTCGCGCCAACCGATGGCCTCGATTAACCATTGGCACAAGGGAGGATGAATTGCTATCGAAATTGGAAAACCTAGGGACATGATGCCAAGAGCGAAACCGCGTTTGCGAACAAACCACTGCGAGACCATGTTGTTGCAATTCAGCATCAGCGAGCCTTGACCGAGGAACCGTAACAAACCGAATCCAATTGCCACATAGATCCAATTAGATGCAAAGCTGAATAACACGCACGCTGAACCCAGCGCCAGCGTCAGTATCCAGAGCATGCGTACCGGGCCGACCTTGTCAATAAGACTGCCGAGCTTGGGTAACAGAAAGGCGGCCATCAACGTCGCAACGCCGTAGGCTGCAGCAAGGGAGGTGCGGGTTAATCCCAGCTCCCGCGATAGAGGGTCAAAAAACAGGCCAATCAGATGAGATTGCCCGGGCCCGCTGCCAAACATCACAATTGCGGCGACGGGAAGAATAACCCAGCCATAGAACACTCTACGACTCAGAGTTTGAAACAGAGAGCGCCGAAGTCCAGTAAGCATCGAACGATTAGTGAGGAGCGCGAGGTGCAGCGATGAATTTGATCGTTGATCCTTGGACTTTACAAATTCCGCCCAAAGTCCAGCAAGGACTCAATCAGTGGTCGAGGTGTCTCAATTGGAAGCATATGCCCTGCTTCTTTTATATCCACTCGTTGTGCGTTAGGAATCCGCTCTATCAGGCTATCAACCACATTGGCGTCGAAAAACACACGATCGTTTAAGCCCATAACGATTAGAACCGGGCATGTGATCTTCTCGTATTCGATTTCCCAGTCGGCCGCACCCATATTCTTAAGTAAATTGTAAGTTCCAGATTGTTTATCAAGCGGCTGGTAGTCGGTGTCTGGCTGAATGAAATTCTTTCGGTTGGCAGCCAGCCAATCAGGGCCCCAGAGCAACGGCGTCATCATATCCGCCATAAGTTGCGGGCCCCCGACCTCCATGACGCGGACCACTGCGTCGTTAATCCAGGATATGCGAGGACCAATTTTTCGCAAGGTGTTTATAAGAACGAGTCCGTTTGCGGCGAGTCCGGCGAGATGTGCCTGGGCTGCGAACAGGCCGCCGATCGACAACCCCACCAAGATAGGCCTCGCAATCTCTAGCGTGTCGATAATTAGGCGCAGGTCTCCAGCGATCAGTGTGTCATTGAGCGTCTTTCCTTGGGAGAACGGGCTGTCGGGTTGGCCACGAAAGTTATAGGCCAGCGTGCCATAACCGGCATCACGAAGTGCTGGCCCAACTTCCGCCTGCCATTGTTGGGTGGTTCCAGAGACCGGGTTGACAAACACAAAGGTGGGCATGCCGGTGCCTGATGGAGAGTCACGTTCGTAGTACAGGCCATCATCGGGTCCGATTGTCAGATACGACATTTCGCTGCTCCTGAAAATTCTTTGTGATCATATCGTTTGTGGAAGCACTGACGGTACTGTATTTGCCTCTATGGTATGACCGTGGTGACGACTCGTACGAACGGCAGATAGACAATTTCCTAAGTTCACTGAATCCTATTGGTTCGAATTAGTCGGCGGGACTATACCCAGTAGGGATGGCTTCGTTAGAATAAACTTCATATTGCAGGTAACCAACCCACTTAAGAGAGAGTGAAAAACTAAGATGCAGTACGAGGCTCCCACTACAGTTGACCAGGCGGTCGCTTTGCTGAAAAATTCGGGAAATGCATCCAAAGTGCTGGCAGGAGGTACAGACTTACTAGTACAACTCCGATCGGGAATGATAGAACCCGAACTGATTGTGGATATCAAAAAGATTCCGGAGGTTCGATCAATTCTGAAAGAAGATGGAAAATTCCGAGTCGGTGCAGTGGTTACGGGTGCCGAACTTGGCGAACATGGAGACCTAAAGGCAGCTTGGCCCGGAGTAGTCGAAGCAGCCGAATTGATTGGTTCGACTCAAATTCAAGGTCGAGCTTCACTCGGCGGCAACCTCTGTAACGCTTCACCCGCTGCGGATGCGGTCCCCGCCCTTGTAGCGGCTGGCGCCATATGCATGATCGCAGGACCAAATGGACGCCGGGAACTGCCTGTGGGGGCGATATGTACGGGTCCCGGCCAGACCAGCCTGTCGCCCGGCGAATTTGTCGTATCGTTTTTATTTCCGATACCAAAACCACGATCCGGTGATGCTTATTTGCGTTTCATTCCCAGGACTGAGATGGATATTGCGGTGGTGGGTGTGGGGATTCAGCACCAACAGTTTTACTGGTAGAAGAATCAGCCGCGGCGCTGGTGGGAACGATGGTAGATGATGCTAGCATTGATAAGATGATTGCTGCCGTGCGTGATTCTTGCGACCCGATCGATGACAAACGCGGCACGGTGGTATATAGAACTCAAGTGGCAGGGGTACTGGCGGGGCGGGTATGCCGAATTGCTTTACAGCGAACAAGGAGGCATGAGTGAGTAAAGTTCATGTTTCGACAATCATCAACGATGATACCGTTGAGTTCTTATGTGAGTCCGAGCAGACATTACTCGATGTCTTGCGTGATGACCTACGATTAACAGGGAGTAAAGAGGGGTGTGCTTCTGGAGACTGTGGTGCCTGCAGCGTAATAATGGATGGTCGCTTGGTCTGCGCGTGCCTTTTGCTAGCGGCTGAGGCAGAAGGCAGCACCATAGAGACCATTGAGGGTATGGCAAACGGTTCTGATTTACATCCTCTGCAACAACAATTTCTTGATCATGCCGCTTTACAGTGTGGCGTGTGTACACCAGGATTTTTAATAGCCGCAAAGGCGTTGTTAGATCGGAACCCGGATCCCACTGAAACCGAAGTGAGATATTGGTTAGCAGGAAACCTATGTCGATGTACAGGTTATGACAAGATTGTTCGTGCGGTTTTAGATACTGCCGCTGAAACGAGGAATTGAAACATGGCAATCGTAACGAAGAGAGTCAGTGACGAACGAGAAGCTGAAGAACAAAACTTTAATTGGGTTGGGACACGGGCGGTTCGGCCGGATGGGGTCGATAAAGTGACGGGTAGGGCAAAGTTTGGAGCCGATCTCCATCTGCCGAATATGTTAGTCGGCAAGATGTTGCGAAGCCCACACGCACACGCCCGTATTCTGTCCATTGATATTTCTTCAGCAGAAAAATTACCCGGCGTGAAGGCCATCGTCACTCGAGAAGATTTTTCAGATCTCGCATCGGAGTTTGTCCCAGCGGGTGAAATGATGGTCAATTATCGGGATATCACCCGCAATGTCATGGCCCGGGAAAAGGTTCTTTATGAAGGCCATGCTCTTGCAGCAGTGGCTGCGGTCAACGCAATCGTCGCCCGGGAGGCGTTGGCGCTGATTCAGGTAGATTACGAAGTATTGCCACATGTACTCGATGTGGTAGAGGCCATGAAACCAGAGGCTGTCTTAATTCAAGAGGACTTGCTGACAGATGGCGCAGATCCTCCGGCTGACAAACCTTCGAATATCGCGAAACGCGTTGAGTTTGGACATGGAGATATAGAGACCGGTTTTGCTAAAGCGGATGTGATCGTTGAGCGAGAGTTCAATACCCGGCCGGTACATCAGGGTTATATCGAGCCGCATGCGTGTGTGGCGAGCGTTTCAGAGGATGGACAGGCAGAGCTTTGGTGTTCGACTCAAGGCCATTATGTCGTTCGCGGCCATTGCGCCCGTGTTCTTGGGATGGACGTGGCTAAGCTTCGAGTGACGGCATCGGAGATCGGCGGTGGCTTCGGCGGTAAAACAGTAGTTTATCTTGAACCGGTCGCGTTAGCGCTGTCCCGTAAAGCTTGTCAGCCGGTCAAGATGGTGATGACCAGAGAAGAAGTATTTAAAGCTTCCGGTCCCGCATCAGGCGCCAACATGCGGGTCAAGATCGGGGCGACCCGTGATGGTCGAATTACTGCGGGCGAGGCAATTCTTCACTATCAGGCAGGCGCCTTCCAAGGCTCGCCCGTTCCGCCCGGCGCGCAGTGCGCATTTGCGCCTTACGACCTTGAGCATGTACGTGCTGTTGGCTTCGATGTTCTGGTCAATCGACCGAAGGTGGCTGCGTACCGGGCGCCAGGCGCACCTATATCTGAATACGCCGTGGAATCAGTGGTGGATGAGGTTGCCAAGAAGCTAAACATCGACCCAATTGAGTTTCGACTTAAAAATGCGTCGAGGGAAGGTACAAAGGCGTCTCATGGTCCGAAATTTGGGCCCATCGGTCTGGTTGAAACCTTGGAAGCCGCACAAGCACACGATCACTATCAGTCGCCATTGCAACCGGGTCAAGGCCGGGGAGTGGCGTCTGGTTATTGGTTTAATATCGGCGGACAATCGTCAGTCACGTTGAATACGAGCGAAGATGGAACGGTGGCTCTCGTCGTAGGGACCCCCGACATTGGCGGTTCTCGGGCGTCTCTTGGCATGATGGTCGCCGAGGAGCTCGGCGTCGAGCTCGACAAAGTTCGACCAATGATTGGTGATACCAGTAGTCTTGGTTACAACTTCCTGACGGGCGGCAGCCGAACCACCTTCGCCACTGGCAAAGTAGCGGTAGATGCGGCACGCGACCTCGTGAGTCAGTTGCGCGAGCGTGCAGCAAAAATATGGGATGTCCCGGTTGGCGATATCCTATGGCATAACGGCGAGGCCCTTCAAAAAAATGGTCGAGGCGGCCCAACTGAGACACTCAGTTTTCGAGATCTCGCTGAAAGCATGGGCAAAACGGGAGGGCCGTTGGTTGGCCAAGCCTCAGAGAACGTACAAGGTGCCGCGCCAAGCTTTGGCACTCATGTCGTCGATGTAGATGTCGACAGAGAAACAGGTCGAGTCGAAATTTTGCGCTATACAGTAGTACAGGACGCCGGAAAAGCCATACACCCCTCGTATGTTGAAGGACAGTACCAGGGCGGGGCAGTCCAAGGGATTGGGTGGGCGTTGAATGAAGAGTATATCTACGATTCGGAAGGGCGTCTTGAGAATGCTGGATTTCTTGATTATCGAATGCCAGTTTGTTCCGACGTACCCATGATTGATACGGTCATCGTCGAGGTACCCAATCCTGCGCATCCTTACGGTGTAAAAGGGGTAGGGGAAACTCCCATAGTGCCACCGTTGGCCGCGATCTCTAACGCGGTAGCGAATGCGCTAGGAATTCGATTTAGTGAGTTGCCGATGTCACCCCCCAGAGTTCTGGCTGCCATCGCAGCCGCTAGTAGTTCGAAATGACCAACCGGCATCTGAATTTATGGCGAAGGTGACGTTGACCGGTAACCTCCGGTTATATACAGCGGGTGTAACGGAATTAGAGATCAAAGCAAGCAATATTCGGGAACTGCTGCGAAATCTAGGTAAACAATATCCTGACTTAGCGGCCCAACTCACGGACGATCTCGCGGTCGCAATTGATGGGAAAATTTATCAAGATGACTGGTTTGCGGCCATTGGTCCCGACAGTGAGGTTCACTTAATGCCGCGGATTGGAGGTGGGTAACTCTGTTCATTGTGTGCTATTTCCCTTATTTGTTGTTTATTTCGAAACCATAACTGGGCAAGAAAGTTGGGGTGGAGTGGGAAGCCTCTCTATAGAAGTTCTGCATAAATCTGTGAGGTGTAAATATGGCCGCGGCAACAAAAACACATCGAACGTTGGAGTTCAGGAGAAAACCTTTAACCGTTCCATTTTGTAATCTTGAACGATTGTTCGATTCGCTCGAGCGACGAAATCTCGACGGGGTTGTTGTATCAACATCCTATAACGTATTTTACCTCTCAGGGTTCCATGGTATTGCTCACAAATCTGACGAGCCCCGACCATACGCAGTAATCCTATCTCGCCATTCGCCTGAACATCCAATTCTGATTATCGCCGACTACTATGTAGGCAGTCTCACCACTCAGCCAACTTGGATTAATGATGTTCGGTCTTTTCGTGGCGTGATGCTGCCGCTTGATTTGGCGGGTAAACCAGATGATATCGATCGCTTCGTACCCAACAAAGCTAAAGATGCTCCGTGGTTACCAGAGCTGCGTTCCAATTTCCATGAAAATATTGGCGATGCCTGCAGGCACGCGCTAGGAGATCTTGGACTTACGAATTCGCGGATAGCGTTTGATGAATTGAGATTCGGCCATCAACTTGGCGTGGATGGTGTTGATATCGTCGATGGCTATGATCCCTTGATGTACGCTCGAAGTGTTAAGACCAGCCAGGAAATCGGTTTGTTACAGCGAGCAACCAGACTCAATCAGATGGCAATTGAGCGTACTGTGTCAGCTTGGAACCGTGGTATGAGTTGGCGGGAGCTTAATCAGACCTACCATCAAAATGCTGTGGGATTGGGCGGATTTGTTCGAGATCCGGGAGCCATGGTTTGGGGGCACCCTCGTGGCGGAGATGCTGCTATTACGCTGCAGACAGGTCTCGAGGATTTCGAAGTTGAGACGGGATTGCATATTCTGTTCGACTGTCATGGGACATTAGATTCGTATTGTTGGGATGGGGGCAAGACTTGGGTGGTGGACAGCGAACCGAATATCCAAGCCAGACAGATCGCTAGAGCAACCGAGGAAGTTGCGGGTGATTTGTTGAATGCGATGCGCCCTGGTATCAAGGTGAGTGAACTTCAAGCTAGAGGCCGCTCAGTGTTTCGAAAGGCGGGTGTTCCCGATGCTGATAGTGCGATTATCTTTTTTCACGGATTGGGGCTCAGTCATATGGATCTTGAGCAGGTTTCTTCAGAGGGCATTCCAAACGCGGATTGGGCATTAGAGGAGGGTATGGTTGTACCACTGCACGTTTTATATCCGGGCGATGAAAATAATCGTATGTGGATAGAAGAAGTGGCGCACGTTACTACAGACGGTGCTACCCCTTTCTTTTCCTGGGGATTAAATCCATTAATTGGTTAGTTGTTTTTGGGAGGAGTACGTGAACTACTCTCTAATCTCATAGATTGGGTGAAAGAAATACTATTAAAGAAGAATCTTTCGCTACAGAGTAATCAGAAAGTTCCGACCGCCATCGACGCACATGAAGGACGAACGACGGTTCATTGAAGCCGCCGATTACTGTGGAAAAAAACAACGTAAGTACCGCGCCAAACAGTATGCGTGGAATTGCTTATATGCTGGTTTTCGCATGTTCGATGTCAGCAATGATTGCGGTTGTGCGACACGTTAGTCAAGAAATTCACCCGTTTGAGGCGGCATTTTTTCGTGCATTCTTTGGTTTTCTAGTGTTTGTTCCTATTTTAATCAAAAGCGGGGTGGGAATTCTTAAAACTCAGAGAATTGGCCTGCATGGCATTCGCAGTCTCTTACACGTTATCTCTATCTTGTTGTTTTTCTACGGAGTTAGTGTGACTCCTTTGGCGAAGGCCATGTCGATCTCATTTTCAGCTCCTTTGTTTGCTTCGGTGCTTGCAATGGTGTTGCTTGGAGAAGTGTTGCGTGTCAATAGGCTATTCGCCCTATTGATGGGGTTCGTTGGGGTCCTGGTGGTACTGCGGCCCGGCTTTTTGGATGTCAATATGGGGTTGCTCGCAATTTTAGGCGCCGCTGTCGCCTGGGGTTCCGCCATGATCGCCATTAAAAAGTTGTCGCGCACTGAGACGAGTCTCACGACCACAATTTATTCCACAATATTTATTAGTCCAGTAACTTTGATCGTGGCGCTTACTGTTTGGCAGACACCTGACTGGCACCAGTTTTTGTGGTTGGCGCTTGTGGGAGGCCTAGGTAGTCTCGGCCATTTAGCGCTGGCGGAGGCGATGAAGGAGGGAGATGTCGTCGCTGTACTTCCGGCCGATTTCACAAAATTAATTTGGGCGGCAGTTTTTGGCTATCTCTTTTTCGCCGAGATTCCAGATTGGGGGACATGGCTTGGGGGGGCGGTAATAGTTTTATCGGTCAGTTACATTGCTTACCAGGAGCACCAAGACAGCAAGAATGGGAATTTGAAATCCGAAAGACAGCTTGGTGGGCCGGGGTAGTGGTTGGTAACTTCAAGGGCCGGGTTGAAGCATGATTTCGAATAGGCACGGCGCATCGGAGATTACGGCGGGCTTGAAAGCGGCTTCAAATTGGGCAGTTTCGGTAATCTTTTTGGCGCGCATGCCGAAGGATGTTGCCAGGCCCGTAAAATCTATGGACGGCTCACGTAAATTCATGCCGATATACTGATCGTTGCCGTGAAATGCCAGGAGCCGTTCTTTTAAGATTCGGTAGCCTTGATTGTTAAAGATCAAGAAAAGTATGGGTAGTTCTAGATGAGCAGCTGTCCATAGTGCCTGTGGACTGTACATAGCACTGCCATCCCCTGATATGGCGACTACGCGGCGGTTGGGTTGTGCTAGTTGCACGCCAACAGCTGCCGCGATACCCCATCCTATTCCACCGCTAACCATTCCGAAATAGCTGTATCTGTCCCGATGGGGCAGAAAATGAAGCAGGTTTTTAGAGGTTGTAAGACCTTCATCCACGATGATCGCGTCTGCCGGAATGCAATCAGCAATCCGCATCATCAGCCAGTCGGGATCGATCGACGATTCATCGCCACGCGCACTAATGTCCTGTCGACGCTGCCTTCGGTGTGTTGACCAGTTGTTTTGAGTAAAGCTTTCTAAGGCAGTGACATTAGTTTTTGCTCTTTTAGTATTTTGTAGTTCTCTGAGCTGAGGGATTAGTTTTTGGAGTGTTTCTTTCACGTCACTGCGCAGTGCCATTTCGGCAGGATAGTTTTTTCCCATCTCCCAATCGCGAAGCCCAATTTGAATAATAGGTAGATCAGGTGGCAGGGGATCTGTTTCGCTCCAGACAGACATTTGTAATACATCAGCGCCAATACAAATCATCAGGTCATAAGGAGACAGAGTCGATCGAACCTGGTCCTGAATACGAGTCAGTGCACCCATGAAAGCGGGGTGTTCGGAAAAGAAATGCGCGCCGTGGGGGACCGTCTGTTGATATACCGGCGCTCCCAGCACTTCAGCCAGTTCAGCTGCCTCAGTTAGCGCATCACTTCTAACAATCTCTGTACCCGCCAATAGTACAGGCTGTTCTGCAGCCATGATTCGTTCTGACAAGCGGCGAAGACTTTCATCCGAAGGGTAGGTCATGGCATCGACACGGGTACGTCGGCCAAGGTCAAGCGCAGCCGACTTGTTTAAAATATCCCCCGGCAGCGACAGGAAGACCGGCCCGGTAGGTGGAGCCAACGCGATTTTTGCTGCTCGACGAACAATTCGTGGCACGTCTTCAATGCGCGTAATTTCAGTCGCCCATTTGACCAGCGGCCGCGCCATGTCAACAAGCGGACCGTACAATAGGGGCTCCATGAGGCCGTGACCTTGTTCCTGTTGACCGGCAGTGATAATGAGGGGTGAGCCTGAAAGATTTGCGTTGTAGATAGCGCCGAGGGCATTACCGAGGCCAGGCGCGACATGAACATTACAAGCCGCCAGTTTGCCAGAAGCCCGGCAGAATCCATCCGCCATCGCAACAACGACTGATTCCTGCAGGCCCAGTACGTAGGTCAAACTGGTATGGTCACTAAGTGCATGCATGATCGGCAATTCGGTGGTGCCGGGGTTACCGAATAAATGCGTTACACCCTCATCTACCAGTAAAGAAAGGAAGGCGTCTCGACCAAATGTCTTATCTGAAGAGGTGTTGTTCATTATCAAATTCTTACGATTATTGGGTGAAGAGTAATTCTTTGTGATTAATTTTTGGGAGTGCCCCCATAGCGGATTATCATAACGCCCTAGGATATGATTATTCCCTACATTAACAAGCGTCATCGCGGATCAGGCTGAAATCGATGGAACTAACTATAGACCAGATCGTGCTATTTCTCTTAATTGTCGGTGTGTTCGCACTGCTGTTGTGGGGGCGGGTGCGCTACGACATAGTGGCATTTGCGGCCCTGATTATTACGATAATCACCGGAGTCATACCAGTTGAGCAAGCTTTCGCAGGCTTTGGACATCCTGCAACAGTAATCATAGCGTTGGTTTTGGTGGTGAGCCGAGGACTATCTAATTCAGGTGCCGTAGAATTTATCGCCCGTTTCGTAGTGAGTGGTTCTCGCACTATCACAATGCATATTGGCCTGATGTCGGGGGTCGGCGCCGCTTTATCTGCGCTGATGAACAACGTTGCTGCGTTGGCGCTCTTGATGCCGGTTGACGGGGAAGCTGCAAAGCGAGCAGATCGAAGTCCAGCGCTCACCCTGATGCCTTTGTCTTTCGCGACGATCCTCGGCGGCATGGTGACGCTGATCGGAACGCCTCCCAATATCGTTGTTGCAACGTTCCGTAACGATGCGTTGGGTGAACCGTTTCGAATGTTCGATTTTGCAGCTGTAGGTGGAGTAGTCGCTATAGTGGGTGTGGTGTTTGTAGCACTTTTCGGTTGGCGCCTTCTGCCCGCGGAACTGGTTAAGCGCGATGCTCGGAAAGAATTGCAGGATCTGGCTGGGTATGTCTCCGAAGCCATAGTATTACAAGGCTCCAACATTGTAGGGGAGTCATTACGGGAAGTTTTCCCCCTCGCGGAGGACCACGATGTTGCGATTCTCGGCCTGGTCCGTAATGGGCGGCGATTGCCGGGCTCCGCTCGTCGAGAGAAGGTAAGCGTGGGTGACTTTGTCGTGATGGAAGGTGCGGCGACAGCAATGGAGACATTCATTGGTACGGCAGGGCTGGAGTTTGCAGGTACAGATCAAAATATAGAAATGCTAGGTGAGAGCCAATCACTAGCAGAGGTTGTTGTTCCGGAGGGAGCGAGAATTGAAGGTCGATCGGCGATGGATATGCGATTGGCGTATCGGCAGGGCGTGATGTTATTAGGGGTTCTGCGTCAAGGGACACCTTTTCGGGATCGGGTTCGCAAACTACCGCTGCGAGCTGGAGACGTTCTTCTACTCTCGGGGCCCGAAGATCGATTGCCCGATGTCGTAATGTGGTTGGGGTGCCTTCCGTTGGCGGATCGAGGGCTGCGTTTATTGCAGAGGAAAAAGACGTGGCTCGCAATTGGATTTTTTGGGTTAGCTATTTTGGCTGCCAGTACAGGGGTCGTCTATTTGCCGGTGGCGCTTGGTGCTGCAGCAGTTTTGTACGTGTTGTTCGGTCTGGTACGACCGGCAGAACTGTATGAATCAGTTGAGTGGCCCATAATTATCTTATTGGGATCCATGATCCCGATTGGCGCCGCCTTCGAGAGCAGCGGGGGAGCAGCATTGATTGCTCAGTTGATCGTCGACGGTACGGAAGGGTTTCCGGTGTTTGTTGTTCTTTTGACTTTAATGGTTGTCACGATGACCCTTTCTGATGTCTTGAATAACGTAGCAACAGCCCTGATTGCTGCACCGATTGCGGTTGATATTGCGTTTAGCCTCGGTGTGAGTCCCGATCCCTTCCTAATGGCGGTAGCTGTAGCTGCCTCGTGTGCCTTCTTGACGCCAATAGGACATAAAAACAACACCATTATCTTGGGTCCTGGAGGATATCGTTTCGGTGATTATTGGCGAATGGGGTTGCCACTCGAAATACTCGTTGTCGTGGTCGCACTCCCAATGATTCTATTAGTCTGGCCATTGTACTGAACCTCTAACGTTGTCTCTCGATAATCCGATGGAAAGGACAAAGCCTCCTACTTTTCATATTGTTGTGCTTCCTGGTGACGGCATCGGTGTAGAAGTAATGGAAGCTTGCACCCAGATTCTCGAGGTTGTTCAGGAAGTTAATGGGGGATTTCGCCTTCTGCTTAAGACGCTTGAGGCCGGCGCCAATTATTTCCAAACTACCGGAGAGGATATTTCCGAGAAGTCCTTTGAAGAAGCGCGTGCCGCGGACGCAATACTGCTGGGGGCGATGGGTCTGCCAAATATCCGCTATCCCGATGGCACGGAAATTGCACCTCACCTTAGGATGCGCACCGAATTCGGACTCTTTGCTGGTGTTCGCCCAGTAAAAAGTTATCCGAATCTACCAGCAACACTGGCAGATAGCCGTGCGAAAGAAATCGATATAGTGATTCTTCGTGAGTCGACCGAAGGTTTGTTCGCGCACAGGAATTCCGGCGTTGTAGAAGACGATCGTATTGCGAGGGATGTTCTTGAAATTACTCGACCGAACTGCGAACGATTGTTCGACTTTGCGTTTGACTTGGCAGTGCGAAGAAAATCAGAAGGAGGGCCTGGTATCGTCACCTGTGTCGATAAAGCCAATGTCTTCCGTTCAATGGCGTTTTTTCGCCAAGTGTTTGACGAACGAGCCCAACGGTATCCCGAAATTTCTGCCGAATATAGGTATGTAGATGCGATGGCGTTAGACCTTGTTCGCCAACCATGGAAATATGATGTATTGGTTATGGAGAACATGTTTGGCGATATTTTGTCGGATCTCGGCGCGGGAATTGTGGGGGGGTTGGGCTTAGCGCCGTGCGGAGAAATCGGGACACAGCACGGTTTGTTTCAACCGGCCCATGGTTCCGCGCCAGATATTGCTGGGACCGGCGTAGCTAATCCGACCGCGATGCTGATATCGGCTGCCATGATGCTAGAGTGGTTAGGACAGCAGCACCAGGTCAGCGCTTGCAAACGCGCGGGGCAAAGAATTCGAAATGCGGTGTTCTCCGGATACAAGGAGGAGGAAATCAAGCCATTTGAGTTTGGCGGAAGTAGCCGGACAAACGATATCGCTAATACAGTGCAAAACCGAATTCAAGCGCAGTAAACGCCAGTCAGGCCTTTGAGACGCGGCGTCCGGTATGATTGCAGGCTTTTGTGATAGGAGAATAGGTTTTTAAATTATGCTGCGACTCGCAGAAAAAATGAGCCGACTCGGAACTGAGACGGCATTTGATGTTTTAGCGCGGGCCGAGATCTTGGCACAGGAAGGCCGGGATATCATTAATCTTGGCATCGGCCAACCAGACTTCAAAACGCCAGGGCATATTGTGGAGGCGGCCATCAAGGCGCTTCATGATGGTCACCATGGCTACACGCCTTCACCAGGCATTCCACAGTTGCGTGAATCAGTAGCCCAGGATCTTGCGACCTACCGGGGGGTAAATGTTGCTCCAGATCGAATCGTGATCGTCCCGGGTGGAAAGGTAACGATGTTTTTTGCAATCCTGATGTTTGGTGAACCGGGCGCGGAAATTCTGTATCCCAACCCTGGATTCCCGATATACCAGTCAGTAATCGAATTTACGGGCGCGAGGGCAGTGCCTGTGCGCTTGCTGGAAGAAAACGATTTTTCTTTAGACGCTGACACAATTTTGAGCCAGATCACAGAGAACACCAGATTATTGATTTTGAATTCTCCGGCCAATCCAACCGGGGGGGCTGCGTCAAAATCCGAAATGGACAGACTCGTATCGGGCCTAACGGACATGCATCCCCAAGTTGCGGTGTTGAGTGATGAGATTTATTCACGGATCACCTACGACGACCGAGAGCACATATCGCTGTTATCGTACCCAGAACTCGATGATCGACTTATTCTTTTGGATGGCTGGAGTAAGACTTATGCCATGACGGGGTGGCGAATGGGCTATGCGGTCTGGCCAGAGGCCCTGGTGGAGGGTGCGACTCGTTTGGCGGTTAATTGCCATTCGTGTGTGAACTCGGCCGCCCAACATGCCGGGATAGCGGCGTTAGAAGGGCCGCAAGATGCGGTTGATGGGATGGTCTCGGCGTTTGATCGACGGCGGCGTTTGATTGTGAAAGGCTTGAATAACCTGCCTGGGATACGATGTTGTATTCCAGCGGGTGCGTTCTATGCGTTCCCGAATATTACGGAAACGGGGTTAACTGCGAGAAATTTGCAAGATCGCCTGTTGGAGGAGGCAGGAGTGGCAACGGTCGCTGGTACCAGTTTCGGTGCGATGGGCGAGGGGTATATCAGATTCTCGTATGCCAACAGCATCGAGAATATTGAACAGGCGCTAAGCCGGGTGGAAGACCTGTTAGAACTAACGTAACTTATGTAGTCAAGAATAGGCAGATTGACGCCAAGGAGCTGACAATGGCTGAGATGTCAAAATCAAAGATGTTTTTGGGCGGAGAGTGGGTAACACCACTGACTGGGGATTACTTCGAGTCCCACAATCCATATACCGGCAAACCCTGGTTGATGGTCGGGAGGGGAGGCGAGGAAGACGCAAATCGTGCTGTTGAAGCGGCAAAGAAAGCATTTCATAACCCAGAATGGCGGGACCTCACACCGACGGCACGCGGTCACCTGCTTCGTAAATTGGGTGATCTAATAACCGAGAATGCCGAGGCCTTGGCGAAAGTTGAGGTTCGGGACAACGGCAAGTTATTTGCCGAAATGCACCTACAACTCCGGTATGCGCCGCAGTGGTATTACTACTTCGGAGGACTGGCAGACAAGATTGAAGGCTCGGTCATTCCAATAGAAAAGCCGGAAACTTTTACCTATACCCTGCACGAGCCATTGGGTGTCTGTGTAGCAATTATTCCGTGGAACTCGCCTCTTCTATTGGTAAGTTTTAAATTAGCGCCAGCCTTAGCAGCCGGGAATACGGTCATCATAAAACCGTCGGAGTTTACCTCCGCCTCGGCTTTGGAATTCGTAAAACTGGTTGAGAAAGCCGGATTTCCCAAGGGTGTGGTCAATGTCGTTACGGGGTACGGCAAAGAAGTCGGGGAGGCGCTGATCACCCATCCGGATGTGGCTAAAGTCGCGTTTACGGGCGGATCGGCAAGCGGTCGCCATGTGTACGCTCGTGCTGCTGAGTCATTGAAGAAAGTCAGTTTGGAACTCGGTGGGAAATCGCCAAATATCGTTTTCGATGATTGCAATATCGACAATGCGGTGAAGGGAGCGATTTCGGGGATCTTCGCAGCAACTGGCCAGACCTGTGTGGCCGGTTCTCGGCTCTTGATCCAGGAATCGATTCACGATGAGTTTGTTGACAAACTCGTGACTTTTGCAAAAACGGCGAAGATGGGAGATCCGATGTCTGAGGATACTCATGTCGGTCCGGTGACTACGTACCCTCAGTTCGAGAAGGTTCTCGGTTATCTGGAGGTTGCGCGGGAGGAGGGCGTTAACTGTGTTCTCGGTGGCGATAAAGCGACGCGCCCGGAATGTGGTGAGGGTTGGTTTGTGGAGCCGACCATATACACGAACGTACAGAACAGTATGCGAATTGCACAGGAGGAGATCTTCGGACCGGTGCTTTCTGTCATCCCCTTCAAAGACGAAGACGAGGCCATCGAAATTGGCAACGACGTGGTATTCGGACTTGCCGCCGGTATTTGGACGCAGAGTATCCGACGGGCCATCGAACTTTCGAAGAGACTGCAGGCCGGAACGGTTTGGGTCAACATGTATCGTGCCATTAGCTATTCGACTCCGTTTGGCGGATATAAACAGTCGGGTTTAGGGCGCGAGAACGGGCAAGAGGCCATTCGGGAATATATGCAAACGAAGACGGTCTGGTTGTCTACCTCAGAGGAAGTACCTAACCCATTCGTCATGCGTTAATGGGACGATCCACGATGTTACGGAGAGGTGTGCAAATCAGCCAATCAACGTAAAGGAGTGGGACAATGCGAGGTGTAGTCTTTCTTGGTGAACGGGAGTTGGAAATTCGAGACTTCCCCGATCCGTCGCCTGGACCAGAAGAGGTTGTTCTCGAAATTCGTGCTTCCGGAATGTGTGGTAGTGATCTCAAGTTCTATCGCCCCCGTGGCGGCGCGGCAGCACTCGGTTTGGTCAGCGACGGGAGTCCCGTGATTGCGGGTCATGAGCCGTGTGGGGTTGTTGTAGAAGTCGGGTCTGATGTCAGCTCAAAGACGGCCCAAGTCGGGAGACGGGTGATGGTGCATCACTACCTAGGCTGTGGTGATTGCACGCATTGCCTTTCCGGCTGGTCGCAGCTCTGCTTGCATGGTGTGACAGTCTATGGCGTGACGGGGCACGGTTCGCACGCTCAGTATATGAAAGTGGCTGCTAGCACTTTGGTTTCTTTGCCTGAAGAGCTCTCTTTTTCCACTGGTGCGGCTATTTCGTGCGGAACGGGAACGGCGTTTGGCGCTTTGCGGCGTATTGACTTGTGCAGTGATGACACCATCGCAATTTTTGGTCAGGGGCCGGTGGGGTTGAGCGCCACGCAGATCGCTACTGCTATGAATGCCCGCGTCATCGCGCTTGATATAAGCCCCGAGCGGTTGGCCCGTGCAGAGGAGTTCGGCGCGGAGGAAATATTAGATCCGTCGAAAGATGATGCAGTGCAGGCCATCCGAGACCTGACTCGTGGCGAGGGTGCCGACTTGGCGCTTGATTGCAGCTCCGCACCGGCAGCGCGGCTTGCGAGTGTGCAGTGCGTGAAGACTTGGGGTAAGGCGTGTTTCGTCGGCGAGGGAGGCGAAGTCACGCTGGATGTCAGTAGAGACATGTTGCGCCGACAGGTAACAGTTGTCGGCTCCTGGACATTTTCTTTACAGGGTCAAGCGGATTGCACCGAGTTCATCATTGACCACAAGCTGGATGTGGATCATTTGTTCACCCATCGTTTCCGACTCGAGGAAGCGGCCGATGCCTACCGTTTATTTGATACCCAGACAACTGGGAAGGGAGTTTTCGAATTGTAGGTAGGATACGACGATGTTTTTTGGCTAAAGTTCAGGCCCGAGCCTACGTTTTCTACAAGCAATTCCGGCGGAAGGCCGCTTTCGTCTCGACCGCGTCAAAATTGCGGCGGTAATCGGGTGGAGGTCCGTTGTTAACGCGCAGGAGAACAAATGATGGCCCATCCGGATGTCTGAGGAGCTTCGACGCCGCCGCGAATTCGGATCCGGTCTGTACGGTACACGCGTGGTCAATTCCAGAGCCTCTCGCGATCAATTCAAGATCGGTGGATCGACTTGTCGCACTGACTTGGTTCCCCGTTTCACCATAACAACCGTTATCAACGCACAACAGCGACAAATTCGCCGGCTTCATGTATGCAACCGTTGCAAGACTGCCTGAGTTCATTAAGAACTCGCCGTCGCCACTGACGACCAGCACTCGACGGGTGGGTTGGGCCAGCGCAAGTCCAAGCCCCATCGTGACCGCAGCGCCCATTGCTCCCCCGAGCAAGTAAACATTTGGAGACTCATTTGTTAATGAGCCAACATCCTTTGCTGAACCTGATAATCCTCCGATAATCAGAAAGTCGGCTGGATTGCCGATTACGGCGGGAACTGCCGAACGGCGATCTAAAGAAAAATCACTGGACATGACATGCGAGACAACGACGTGTGACCGCAGTGTATGAAATGGGTTGACGCATTGCCATTCGACCAGGGGTCAAAACGGTTTGGCACCGATCAGTTTCTGCGAAAGCAGGATGGCAACCGATTGGTCTGACTTGTAGGCCATTTGCGTCGCAGCCTCCGTGGTCGACGGAATGTCTTCTCGAGTCTCGATACGGAGGCAAAGAGTATCCATGGCCATCAGGCATGGCTCTACGGCTTGCCCCATCGGCAGTTGCCAGGGATTCTGTTCCCCGAAATCCCCCCGCATGGAAACTATTGTGAGAAAAGGGAAACGGCCCGCATTGATCAGGGACAGCATATTGATGCAGTTGCCCACCCCACTGCTTTGCATCAGAAGTACACCCCGCTTGCCACCCAAGTGTGCCCCTGCCAGAAAAGCGACACCTTCTTCCTCGGTGGTGAGCGGAACTGATATCACGTTGTTATCACTGATCGATCGCTCAATCAAAACGCGATGCCCCGCGTCAGGCACATAGCAGAATATCGTAATCCCCAGTTCGCGAAGGGAGTCGTATAGCAGTTCGGCCCAGGTTTCGGTCTTTATGACTTCTGTATCCAAGATTGTCTCAGCCTGACGCCGAAATCGGTCCGCAATTTATTTTAAAATAAGGGCGCTGGGAGTTGCTAACAAAGAAGTTCAGATTCGTTTGTTCTAACATTTTCAGCGACGGTACGAATTATCAATCTTGTCGAGCTTCCGCATCAATGCGTGGAACTCTAACTCACCGTACGCTGCTTCCGATTGCATAAATCGATTGGTGTCACGCCCCGATTTCCGAGCTGTTTCATCGTCAAGGAGAATAAGTTCTCCGGCCGCAGCAGCATCCAGTTGTACGCGGCACGCCTGTTCCAGGCGGTATAAGCGCACGAAAGCCTCCGCCACGGTGCGACCGACGGTCAGCAATCCATGATTTCTTAGGATCATTGCCTTTTTGGTGCCGAGCGATTCACGCAACCGGTCCCGCTCCTCTAGGTACAGACTGGGCCCCTCAAAGTCGTGATAGGCAATATCTTCGAAAAATAGGGTGGCATTCATGCTGATCGGTAACAGGCCGTGGCTGAGCGCAGCAATTGCCATCCCCGCTCGACTGTGGGTATGCATGACGACACGGTTTTGTGTGGTTTCCGCAACGTGAATTGCCGAATGAATGACGAAACCTGCCTCACTGATGGGGTGGCTGGCGGGCTCTACTGGGGCGCCGTCAAGGTCAATCTTGATCAAATTAGATGCTGTGATCTCGTCGTAATTCATGCCATAAGGGTTAATTAGAAAATGCGGATCCATTCCTGGGCTGTGGGCGGTCAAGTGACCGTAGATCAATTCACACCAGCCAAAATGGTCGACCAGCCGATAGGCGGCCGCAAGCTCTATCCTCAATTTCCACTCGTCAGCGGGAATTTGAGTCGGAGATGTCTTTTCTATAGTGAGTGTCTGGGCCATCGTTAAGCCTCTGTATGTTTAGACAATAAGCGCCGAATTTCCAGCCTTATCAATTGTAACTAAGTCTAGATGAACGGTGTTACTTCCTTCGCGCATGCTGGATGCAACCCTTACCTGCAAAGGGTCTCCACTGATGTACATGGGACTACCTTCCCGCTATGCAGCAGGCTGATGTGTCTCGGTACAGGCCCTGATGATGGAGTCAGAATCCAAATGATATGCCTCATACAATTCCGACAGCGACCCCGATTCGCCATACCGTTCAACGCCAAGGGCCCGGACTGGATGACCATAGACCGCTCCAAGCCAGCTCAAAATGGACGGGTGGCCATCAACGACAGTTACGATTCGGCTCGAAGCCTCAAGCGGCGCGAGAAGACGCTCAATTGCCGCTTCGGGACCGTTGACGGTCGCTTGACGTTGGCGTTGTGCCGCGAGCCAGGCTCGATGAAGGCGGTCAGGCGACGTGACGGCAAGCAAACCAACCCCCGGAATTTCATCGATGATCTTCGTGTGTGCACTCAATGCATCAGGACCTACTGCACCGACATAGGCAATCACGAGTTGTGCGCCTGGGGCCGGCGCCCGCAGCCAGTAGCCACCGTCAATGATCGCTGTCTCGAGGTCAGAATCGATTTGACGTTGTAATTGTAAAACACGGCGGGTGGTAAGGCGGAGATAAACCGACCCGCCCCGCTTATCATTAAGGAGGTCTTGATGGGATTCATCAGCGCCCTCGCACTGAAGGTGTACGAAACTCCAGCGCAGAATTGCAGCCAACTCATCGGCATAGGCAGGCTCGAAAGAGCTTAATCCGGGTTTTGACATACCAATGAGTGGAGTACCGATCGATTGATGGGCCCCCCCTTCGGGCGATAGAGAGATCCCGGACGGTGTGGCAACCAGAATAAATCGGGCATCCTGGTAACAGGCGTAGTTCAGCGCATCGAGGCCTCTTTCGATGAAAGGATCGTAGATCGTGCCAATCGGTAAGAGGCGTTGCCCGAAGAGGGAGTGGGAGAGTCCGGCTGCAGCAAGCAGTAAAAATAGGTTGTTCTCCGCTATGCCAAGCTCAATATGTTGGCCAGTCGGGGATGGTGGCCAGCGGTGCAGAGAGCCCACGTCTTCCTGCAGAAAAAGATCATTTTGAATTTGTGGGTGAAACAGCCCGCGCCGATTGACCCAGCCACTGAGATTGGTCGACACGGTGACATCGGGTGACACCGTGACAATTCGATCAGCAAGACTGTCGTTGGTGCGAGCGATACTGTTCAGAATTCGCCCAAAGGCCTCTTGGGTCGAAAGCTGGTCAGCTGTTGGGGTGTCAATCCGCTCAGGAACCGGAATCGCAGGCGACTGGTGCCGTCGAGGTCCATTAGCCAGCTTGAAGGGGACATTCCGGATGAAATTTTGCATGCTCTCTGTCGGCAATTCGATTCCAGCAAAGGGCGACCATTCTTGACCATCCGGTACGCGATGCTCCTCCTTAAGTTTCTGAATTTGTTTTACATTAAGCAGCCCCGCGTGGTTGTCTTTGTGGCCTGCAAGAGGCAGCCCGTATCCCTTGATGGTATAGGCAAAAAAACAGGTGGGTTGCTCGTCCTCAACTCCTTCAAACGCATCCAGCACAGTCTCCATGCAATGCCCGCCCAGATTGGTCATCAAGGCAAAAAGTTCTGAGTCGTCGTATTCGCCAATCAGTGATGCTGCGCCAGCCCTCGCGCCAATGTCATCGAGTAGAGGCTGACGCCATGCCGCAGGACCTTTGTAAACAAGTGCGGAGTATTTTGAATTCGGACAGGCATCGATCCATTGTCGTAGGGCATCGCCCCCTTTTCGGTTGAAGGCGTCTTGGAGTCGTTTCCCATATTTTATGGTGGTGACCCTCCATCCCATACTGTTAAAGAGGCGGGTAAAACGACTCAACAGACGGTCGGAAATTACAGAATCCAGACTCTGGCGGTTGTAGTCGATCACCCACCAGACATTTTCGAGGTTGTGTTTCCAGCCTTCTAACAGTGCCTCGTAGATATTGCCTTCGTCGAGCTCGGCGTCTCCTACCACAGCTACCATTCGTCCCTTCTCAATTTTCCAGCTGTGAGTTTCGATATATTTTTGAATTAATGAAGCAAAGCTGGTCATCGCGACGCCAAGCCCTACGGATCCAGTTGAAAAATCCACATCGTCTGCATCCTTAGTTCGTGACGGATAAGATTGCGCGCCACCAAGCGCCCGAAATCGTTCCAAGTGACCTTGAGTTTGTTGTCCAAGAATATACTGAATGGCATGGAAAACGGGGCTTCCATGGGGCTTCACCGCAACTCGGTCGTCAGGACGGAGCACAGAAAAATAGAGCGCAGTCATGAGTGTGACCATTGAGGCGCAAGAAGCCTGGTGGCCACCGACTTTCAGTTGGCCATCATTTGGGCGCAGATGATTGGCGTGGTGGATGATCCAGGTCGACAACCAAAGAATCTTGCGTTCTAACGCCTGTAGGTAGACAAGGCGGTCATGGCCCATCAGTGGAAGTGGGTCTTCATCATCGGGATCGAAGGGGATGTTGTACATGGAATGATGTCGTTGACTATATTGCACTCACTCGGGTATAGGCTTCTAATTGATGTAAAAATATCGGATATAATGCAATAAATAAGCAAATAATATAGAGAAAATGGATAGATATGCTAGAACTCGAGTGGGATAAGAAAGATCTTAGAATCTTGGAAATTCTTCAAGAACAGGCCCGCATATCAAATTCAGACCTTGCACAACATGTCGGTCTCTCCCCATCGCCTTGTTGGCGCAGGGTCAGAGCCTTAGAAGATGCAGGTGTGATTCAACAGTACGTGGCTTTGGTCAGTGCGAAGTCTGTGGGGTTGCCGATTAACGTGTTCGCTACTGTGACGTTGGAAAAGCAAATCGAGTCGGCGCTCGAGGTATTCGAAAAATCGGTCGCTGAACGACCGGAGGTGATGGAATGTTATCTGATGACCGGGGAATTCGACTATCTACTGCGGGTAGTAGTGCCGGACCTTGAAGCCTACGAACATTTCTTGTTAGAGCATCTAACGCGAATTAAAGGAATCGCAAGCATTAAATCAAGCTTTTCGTTGAAACAGGTTTGCTACAAGACGACGCTGCCACTGCCACAGTAAGGTATTAGATCAGCTTGTAGGTTCCGTATCGCGTTCGCCGAAGACATCGTCACGTTGAGACGGCCGGCACCGCTGGTAGCGTATGGGATATTCGGCTCGAGCTCCAAGCTCATCCGCAGCGTGCCAGACCCAGCGCGGGTTGTATAACATGCCACGCGCCAAAGCGACCATGTCGGCTTTCCCTTGGGACAATATGATTTCGGCTTGGCGAGGTTCAGTGATCATTCCAACGGCAATCGTTGCAAGACCGGTTTCTTGTCGAATCCGCTCAGACAGGGGAACCTGGTATCCGGGCCCAATCGGAACCACTTGGTCTGGAGCCAGTCCTCCACTTGAAACATCGATCCAGTCGCAGCCGGACTCCCGCAGCAGGTTGCAGAGCACAATGGATTGGTCAATATCCCACCCGCCATGAATCCAGTCAGTGGCCGATAAGCGGATACCAAGCGGTTTGTTCGATGGCCAGGCAGAGCGTGTGGCCTCGAATACTTCGAGTATGAAACGCATACGATTATCCAAAGACCCCCCATAGCCGTCGGTTCTTAGATTGCTGATGGGGGAAAGGAATTGGTGAAGCAGGTAGCCATGCGCCGCGTGTAGCTCGATTGCGTCAATTCCAATGCGTTCTGCACGATGAGCAGCATCAGAAAAGTTTTTCACGATGGCCGCAATTTCAGCTGAACTCAATTCTCTAGGTGCGGGAGCTGTGTCATGAAAGGCAATGGCTGATGGAGCCACGGTTTGCCAGCCGCCGTTGGCGGGCAGAATTGGTTTCCTTCCTTCCCAGGGGCGGGTAGAAGATGCTTTGCGTCCCGCGTGTGCCAGTTGCAGGGCAATCGGCGTGTCTGAGATTTCTTTGCAGAAATGAACCACCTGCCTTAAGGCAGACTCGTTGTCGTCGCTATAAAGTCCCATACAGTGGGGTGTAATGCGCCCTATGGGCTCAACATTGGTCATCTCAATACATAGCAACCCGACTCCAGATGCCGCGAATTGACCAAGGTGCATGTGATGCCAAGGCCCGGCAGAACCTTCTGTTGACGAGTATTGGCACATTGGTGAGACCATCACCCGATTCTGAATCTCAAGTTCACGCATTTGAATCGGAGTAAACAGAACCGGGGTCGTAGAGTCATTCACAATTTGCACCCACTATTTGAACAACGTCAGTGCAGTGCAAACAAGCCAGAGCCCGGTCGAAGTGACTAACGCAAGTATTGTGTGGCGTATTAACGCTGAGCGAGCTCGTGTTTTCTTTGTCGCACATGTCCGGCAATTGAAGCGAGGCGCCGATCAGGCATACCAAGATTTTCCAGTTGCAAGACCGTTTCGTACAAGTAGTCGGAACAAGATCCCAAGGTACCCTTTGCGTCCGCAATGGTCTGGATCACGGTCTCGTCGTCGAGCATACCAGCATAACGATTGTGGTCGCGGTTAATGACGAAGGCAATCGCTTTAAAGGGTGATTTTCCTAAAATCCGGGCACTTACCCAAGTGGGGCGATATGCAGCCGTTATAAGTTCCCGCCGAAAGACAATATCAAGCTCAGTGCGAATCTCGCGCCGATCAATTTTATAGAAAATACCCTTGCAAGAGCCGCCCCGTTCAAGTCCCAGCATGAGACCGGGCCTGGATGGTGAACCGCGCCCGATGGTGGACCAAAGACAAAATCGTCGGTGATAGCCGTGTACCGTGCCGCGTTTCTTTTCCGTGAAATAAAGTGCTGGGTTCCAGATTAACGACCCATAGCCAAAGACCCACATCGAATTTAGAGATGGAGCCGTTTCAATCATATTTTCGACAATCTGTTTGCGTTCTTGGTCCGTCATCAGTCGACCATCATCGCCAGACTGTTCTACAAGACGGCGGATGGTGCCATTAAGAATTGACTCTCGAGTGATTACGGGCTGGATCATTAAAAATAATTCTACGGGGTCTGAGAGTGGCTCACGATCGATCCGTAACGATGGAAGTGGCATCTGGTCGGCTCTCTAGCTCGGGCAAGAGTTCCGTTCCGAGGCCCGGGCCCGATGGCGGCAGGATCCAACCATCTTTAATGGTCGGTATGACGGTAACCAGTTCCTGGTACCAGCCATCGTAAAACGCCCGGACGGATTCTTGAACTAAGGCGTTAGTGATATTCATGGAAAGATGAACGGCTGCCATAAAAGCCACGGGTCCCGTACAGTCATGCGGTGCAACCGGAAGATGATAGGTTTCACCGAGGGCTGATATCTTTTTGGCTTCAGTCAGTCCCCCGCACCAGACGATGTCCGGCATCAAGATTGCAGGTGCGCGACTTTCGATCAAATCACGGTAGCCCCAGCGCCCGGCAATTGTTTCGCTGGCACAAACGGGGACCCGGGTGGCTTCCGCGAAACGAGCGAGGGCCGGAAGACTGTCCATGCGGACGGGATCTTCGTACCAGTAAGGCTCGTATGGCTCGAGAGCTTTGGCAATCTGTAGCGCAGCGGGAAGTCGCCAAAGAGAGTGAAGTTCGACCATGATGTCCATCTTGTTACCGACTGCCTTACGAATCTTTCTAATTGGATCGAGGCAGCGGTCCAGGGATTCGCTTGAAATGTAGTAGCCGTCACTGTTTTTGGCTGCGTGGTCGAATGGCCAAATTTTCATCCCGGTAATGCCCTGTTCAAGCAAATCAAGGGCCAACTCATCGGGTCGATTAAGGAAAGCATCGAGATCCTCGTAAGGCCCTTCCGAGGGTGAGTCAAGACCCCAGTCAGAAGTATCCCAATCCGGACGATTTCGTACATAGCGATAACCGGCACAGGTGTTGTAGGTGCGGATCTTGTCCCGTGCCAGTCCTCCAAGTAGCTGAAATACCGGTTGTCCAGTGGCCTTTCCGAAAAGATCCCAAAGGCCAACGTCGATCGCGGAGCGGCCGCGCGTTTCCACTCCAGAGCCCGAAAAGCCGACGTAGGGAACGAGATCAAAAGAGATCCGCTCGATCTGAAGTGGGTCCCGTCCGATTAACTTCGGGGCCGCGGTCTCGTGGATGAATGCTTCGACCGCCTTGGCCCCAAAAAAAGTCTCACCAAGCCCGCTGATTCCTTCATCCGTGTGGATTTTTACCCAAAGAATGTTGGAAAACTCATCGAGTCGAAGTGTCTGAATGGCTGTGATCTTCATATCGAGTGTGAATGAGTTTTGCGCTGCTTTGCTACCCCAGGAATCACTCGGGAGACCCCGGCATTGGAATTTCATTGACCTTTCGAGGCACCTGGTAGCCGCGTTGTACAGCGGGTCGCGCAGCAATTGACAAGTACCATCGGGTTACATTCGGATATTGCGCAATGTCGATCGTTTGCCAATTAAATCGTGATATCCAGGGCCAAATAGCAACATCGGCGATTGAATACTCGCCAACAACAAATTCGCGATCTTGCAGCCTTTTGTCCAGCACCCCGTAAAGTCGTTTACCCTCAGCCGTGTAACGCTCTTCCGCGTATGCACTTTTGCCCGGATTAAATTTAACGAAGTGATGAATCTGGCCCAATATCGGTCCAGGCCCGCCCATTTGCCACATCAGCCACTCGATGGTCTCCCAGTAGCGCGATTTTTCTTTAGATATTAATCGTCCGCATTTTTCAGCCAAATAGAGCAGGATGGCCCCTGACTCCATTAGTGGTCGTGTGTTTTCAGTGTCAACAATGACTGGAATTTTGCTGTTGGGGGAAATTTCTATAAATTTGGGGTCCCTTTGTTCCCCCTTCGTAATATCAATAGGGTGAACTGTGTATTCCAATCCCAGCTCTTCCAGGGCGATGGAGACTTTCCGCCCATTTGGGGTGGGCCAGGTGTAGAGCTCGATCACGTCAGTATTGTTATACGAAGAGAGTCGTTGACTCAGGGCAGCATTTCACGAACGGCAGAGGCCTGACGGCGCGCACTTTCCATTAAAAAAGAAATATCGTTGCCTGCAAGGATAAGCTGGGTGCCCATCTCGATGTATTTCGCCATTAGCTCTGGTTTATAAACGCCACCCATGCCCGCGTACTTCCCGTGAGTTTTACAAGCTGCAATTACACTGGCATAGGCAGCGACGACATCGGGGTGCCCAAGTTCCCCTGGAATTCCCATCTCCAGGGATAGATCATTGGTGCCGATGAGCAACGCATCGATGCCTGGTATCGCCGCAATCGCTTGTACATTGTCGATTGCTTCCGGAGACTCGAGCATCACCACAACAAGGGTTTCGCGATTGATTGCTTCAGTAGCGTCTTTCAAAGGGTGAGTTTCAAATCCGAGCTGGGGTAGGGCGCCGGTAATAGAACGGTGCCCAATGGGCGGGTAACGGCAATTTGATGCGATCTGTTCAGCAGTGGCCGGGTCATCCACATGCGGGACCACCACCCCTTGCGCCCCCCCGTCGAGTGCCCGTGTAGCGTGGTAGTGTTCATAGCCGGGAACCCGGACGATTGGAGAGATGCCTGCGTCTTGTGCCGCGACGCTAATTTGAACTGCGGTGTCTATATCCATGGAGTTGTGTTCCATGTCTATGAATAACCAATCGAATCCGGCTGTTCGCATCGCCTTTGCGGTATCTACGGTCCGTGCTTGGCGAAGACCCACACCGATCGCGAGTTGTCCAGAGCGAAGCTGTTCAAGGGCCCGATTGCGAAGTTCGATCATGGTGGAATGATTCCCTGTTGTTGGTAATTTACACTCAAAGGTAGTCTAGTGCGGCCAGGCCCAGGAGAAAAGCGTGGATACCGCTTGCCAACAGTTGTTCCGATGTAGAGTTGCTTCCCGGTGGGTTCACATAGGAACTAGTGGGAGCGATCTCTATCCTTCGGTGGTAATCTTTTGCTCGGCGCCCCTTATGTACAATCGTTGACTCAGTCGGCGTTTAGGCGAGTTTGGCAGCGTGGTTGGTACGGGGCAATTAAATGTTATGAATTAATTCGGGATAACGAACTATGGCAGATACGGAAAGTTACGAGGTATATGCGATTCGATATGCTTTTCGCAGCGATCGCAAGCGACATGAAAATTTCATTGTGAATGCCTGGACCGATCCAGTGCATGATGATACCGAGCCCATCGCTTATTACGTATGGGCGCTGCGTAACCAGAATCGAACCATTGTGGTCGACACGGGTTTCAGTAAAGCGGAGTCTGACAATAGAACCTCAGAGTCGGGTGGAATTTGGCGTTGCGACCACGAGTGCGCGCCAGCTGAAGGTCTCGCATCAATCGGCATTGATTCTCGTAAAGTTAACGACGTTATCATCACACATTTGCACTATGATCATGCTGGCACGCTGGTTGATTTTCCAGCTGCACGATTTCACCTACAGGAGTTTGAAATCCAATATGCGACAGGACCCCATATGGCGAATGGCTATTTTTCTGGCGCCTATACGGTAGATCACATCGTGCAAGTGGTTCGATATATCTTTCAGGACCGTATTGTTTTCCACAAAGGGGACAGCGAAGTTGCGCCCGGAGTCACAGTGCACCACATTGGTGGGCACACGATGGGTATGCAGTGTGTTCGGGTGATGACGAAAAGAGGTTGGGTGGTTCTTGCAAGTGATGCGAGTCACTTTTATGCGAATTTTGAGTCCGACGCGCCTTTTCCAATCGTGTATAACGTTTCTGACATGGTCAAAGGGTTTGATCGACTACGAAAACTAGCCCATTCTCCAAAACATGTGATTCCTGGCCATGATCCACTGGTCATGTCTCTCTATGAGGGTGTTTCAACTTCGGCGCAGGGCTCGGCTGTACGCTTGGATGTTGAACCGGTTGAGCTATAAAGGTACAGGGGTTATTAATTATTATGTATAGAGGGGGGAATGATGTCTGAGCTGGCTTTTAGATCGATTTCGGATCTTTCCAATAACTATCGAAACGGTGAAATTAGTCCAGTTACGGTTATTGACGCTTGCCTGAAGCGAATCGAACAATTTGAGCCGAAGTTAGGCGCATTTCAGGCCCTGTATGCTGAAGACGCCCGGCAAGCGGCAGAAGCGGCAGAGAAGGCTTATCAAAGCGGCCACCGGATTGGTCCGTTTCACGGCATCCCATTTGCGCTTAAAGACATCATCGATGTTGAAGGCAGGATCACGACTGGCGGCTCTAAAGTGATGAGTGAGCGGATCTCGCCGGGGACCGCAACTATCGCCCGGCGGCTACTGGCCGCTGGCGGAATACTCCTGGGTAAGACAAAGACTGTCGAAGTGGCGATGGGGGGTTGGGGCACCAATGAACATATGGGTACGCCGTGGAATCCTTGGGACCTGAAAATACCGCGCACGCCGGGCGGGTCTTCCAGCGGTTCCGGTGTCTCTGTTGCGGCTGGGCTGGCTGGGTGCGCTGTGGGTACGGACACGGGCGGTTCGGTTCGCCTGCCATCGGCATGGTGCGGAATCGTGGGTCTTAAGACTTCGGAGGGCTTGTTACCGACTGACGGCATTATCCCCTTGTCACATACCTTGGACACCCCGGGGCCTATGGCCCGCTCTGTAGATGATGTCTCGTTGATGTTTGAAGTCATGGCTGGTCGGCATCCAATAGACACGGACCGGGATCTGGAACTTCGTCAGGGGCTTTTCGGATCGAGGGAAGCCGGGATCAGGGGTCTTCGACTCGGCGTATTGTCGGAGGATGAGCGGGAAGGAACCGATGTTGAAATTTTAACGCTTTATGACAGTGCGATTGACCTCCTGCGCTCTTTAGGAGCCGAGATTTCTGTATTTCAAATGCCGATGCGATTTGCTGACATGCAGGGCGCCACCGGTTCTATTATTTATTCGGAAGGTTACTATCATCATGGTGAGATGTTTGAAAATGAGAATGCCCAGATCGATCCTTATGTTCGCCCGCGAATTCTCGGCGGGCGCGACATTTCAGCGCGTGACTATGTTGCTGCATTAATGAAGCGACGTAATGACCAAGCGGAGTTTCTTCATGGAATGCGAGAGTACACGGCGTTCCTCACGCCGACGGTGGCCTATCCCGCGATACCATTAGACCAGGTCGATCAGGATTCGACCCCCGCCCATTTTACGCGGGCCGGCAATTACTTAGGTTTGTGTGGGCTGTCAGTTCCTATGGGGCTGACGTCAGACGGTTTACCTGGAGGATTGCAGATCCTGGCCCGTCATGATGACGAAGCAAACGCAATTCGTGTGGGCGCGTCGTTTGAAGCTGTGCAGGGTGGTATCGGGCATCCGGAACTGTGACTGAACTAAGAATTGAATTGTTCAGAAGATCTGGAATTCAGCGATCGAAAATAACTAACAGGGGTCACTGAACATTGTTCATAGTTTCAGTATTAGGAGGAAAATGTTAAGTAACATTTTGCGCGAGGTCTGAAATTTGGCTACTGGCTAGACCGACCGATTCCGCTGTATTGACTACGAGTGCCCAACTGTTCTCATCGATGGGGATACCCGCTACTTTGCGTTTAGAAGCGTTTGCCCGCTCGGGGTCGCCCGGTATTAACACGGGTTCCCCAGGATTCATCGGAGGGGATGACGTTACATGCGCCACCGTTAAATCGAGTTCGGACTGAAAATATACAGAATCCACAAATCGATTCGGATCGAGGATGACAGAGAACATATTATTTAAAATCGTATCGTTCTCATGATGGGTCTCGGGCCGACAGGTACCGCCTCCACTTAGAATTCCAGCGAGCAATTCGTTGACCAGGGCAAGTCCATATCCTTTGTAGGTTCCGACTGGACGTAGAGCGCCAGGCGGCTCTGAAAACAGGGCTTCAGGATCAGTTGTAGGTTGTCCTTGCCCGTCCAACAGCACGCCTTCGGGCAACTTTTCTCCTTTGTTTCTGGCAACGCGAACCTTCCCATGCGCCATAACCGTGGTGGCCATATCGAGCACCAGGGGGGCTGCTTCGCGGGCTCCTGGAATGGTGCAACAGTAGGGATTAGTGGTATAGCGGGCGTCGGAGCCCCGATAGGGCGCCGCATTTCCCACATGGCCCACCGCGTTGACGTGATGGATGGATACCAAACCGGCTTCTGCGCAACGTTCTCCCCAAGCCCCAATACGCCCCAGGTGAAAAGAATGCCGAATGGTGAGAACACAGACACCCAGCGTGTGCGCACGTTCGATCCCAACATCCATCGCTTCTTGTCCGATCACCTGCCCATATCCTGCCCCGCCTTCGATGGAAATAATGGGCCCCTCATCGATGACAACCTCAGCGTGTTGATTTGGAATCAACTCACCCGTCTTTACGCACGCAATATAACGCGGAAGCATGCCGATACCGTGACTATCATGTCCTGCGAGGTTAGCCCGGACCAGGTTCTCAGCGACGATTCGAGGCTCATCGCCAGAACTGCCAGCAGCTAACAGGATCTCAACGGCAACCGCCTGAAGGTCTTGGGATTGAATAAGCATCGAGGTAAAGCAAGCTCAACGCAAAAGAAATCCAGATGGCATTCGAGTCTATTTGGATACAAATCCACCATCGACGGGCAGGGCAACACCTGTGATGTAGGACGCTTCATCTGAAAGCAGAAAGAGAGCGCTGTTCACGACTTCTTCTGGTTGGCCAATACGTTTCAAGGGAATCAAGGATTTCATCATGGCAAGATTGGCTTCCCCATCGGTCTCTTGATCGGGCCGAGCCATAAATATCTTCGCCATCGGCGTATCGATAACCCCTGGACAGACGCTATTTACCCGAATATTGTCTGAGGCGAGTCGTCCGGCGAGAGATGCCATGAAACCATTTACGCCCCACTTTGCCGCCGAGTAAAGCGGACTAAACGGGGACCCAATGAGGCCCGCAATGGAAGAGGTGAAGAGTATGCTGCCGCCCCCACGGGTCTTTATCTCCGGTATTGCGGCTCCTGTGGTCACAAAGACTGATCGAAGATTCAGGTCCATTGTGATCGCGTAATCTTCGAGAGCGATACCTTCTACCCGTGAAAATCCTGGATGGCCAACATGGTTCCAGAGTAAATCGATACCACCAAATTGACCAACAGTCTCACCGACAATGCTGGCGCACGCCTCATCGTCGGACAAATCGGCGCATATGCCGATCGCCTCGTGACCCGCATCTGTGATCTCCTGAACGACCGAGTCAAGACCATTTTTATCGATGTCCACTGCAGCAACCTTCGCGCCCTCCGCAGCAAATCGAATCACGCCGGCCCGACCCATGCCTGAGGCGGCTGCGGTGACGAGGGCAATTTTGTTTTCAAGACGCATGATTTGTTTCTCCTTCCAAAGGCAGTTCCAACGTTATGTAGCCGATTTGACCCCGAAATTACAATCTACGCAACCTGATGACACGTTGTTACCAGAGCTTTTGCCAAGCCGTCGAGAATGACACCAGGACAAGAAAGCCGCTTATTCCACTGCGTACAACGTCACGGGAGTTCTATCTCGAGGCTGAGGATTAGTGAACTCCAAGACTTGCCATGACTGTCGAGATTAAGCGATTCATTGACACCACCCTCCAGGGCCTCATCAAGCACAAAGTTGAGTCCACTAAGTTGCGGCAGGAGATAACGTTGAATCGGTCCGGTAAACAATGCCCCAAAAGTTTGCTTTAGGCGTTCGGGTGTAATCTGGTCAACTAAAATAGAGTAGTGTTTAGCATCGAAAGCAAAAACCGATACATTAGATCGGTTGCCCTTGTCGCCTGCCCGGGCATGAGCAATTTCTCGAAGTGGAATCCGCTGAGTCATACGTCGAGAATGTCTAAACGAGGTGAAATTTGAGCGCGATCGACAAAAGTAGAGTAGGTCAAGACGCTTGACTGGATGTTGCCACGGTATCCTCCTCCACCCGCTGGGCCACAGCAGAGCAGGGACTCGACTTCCCACAGCAGATTTTCAGCCTCGTTACGGTCGGGTGTCCGGATGGCGCAGCGGATGCGAACGTCTTTTGAGCCCATCTCGTATTGACCTAAAGTGTGGTGCAAAGATGACACACCAATGAGATCGCAGCGCAGCGTTGTCCGAATACCGTGCACGTGCCGCAAACGTTCGTCTACGATCTCATTTGCCATACGAGCGCGTTCTTCTGCACCGGGCCCGGCATATGAGAGCTCCGCTTCGCCCAAGAAGCCGCCATCAAACGCAACGGTTACCTTTAGCTCCTGCGGCCGTTCCGTCCCATGGGCGCCTGAAATGGAAACTCGATTTACACCCTCAGAGTTAAGTCTCGCCGACGAAAAATCAGCCGTGACGTCCGGTGTGAGATATCGCGCAGGGTCGTGTACTTCATAAAGTAACTGTTCCTTCACGGTGCGCAGGTCGACACAACCCCCCGTTCCAGTAAGCTTGGTGATGATAGCGGTGCCGTCGGGTTGGACTTCGGCAATTGGAAACCCGACAGACACAAGATCGTCAACATTCTTGTACCCCGGATCGGCGAAATAACCCCCAGTGACCTGGGCTGCGCATTCCATTAAATGTCCAATCATCGTGCCTGCACCTGCCCGCATCCAGTCGTTGTATTGCCATTCGAAGAAATGCTGGAGGGGAGCAAGGAAAAGGGATGGGTCGGCAACCCGCCCAGTGATCACGACATCGGCTTTTTGTTGCAGGGCCTGAACGATGCCCTCAGCACCCAGGTAGGCGTTGGCACCAACCACCGGTTGTTCGAAGTCCTTAAGCGTGCAACCTGGTTCGAAAAGGCGGGTGTTGTCGTTCAGCAAATCGGTGACGTCATCCCCCGTAACAACCGCAATTCGCATTCCCTGCAGCCCGAGCTTTCCCGCAACGTTGGCGACCAAATTTCCTGCTGCCAGAGGATTTGCGGCACCCATATTTGTGATAAGGCAGGTATTATTCGCGCGACAGAACGGCAGAATGGTTCGCATACGTGTTTCCAGGAGCGGGTTATAACCCAGAGATGGGTCAACGAGTTTCTCTCGAAGCCCTGCGGCCAACGTTCGCTCGCCGAGACATTCAAATACGATCGCATTTAGGTTGCCTCTCCGAGCAAGGTCGACAGCGGGGTCTAAGCGGTCAGCAGAGAATCCCGCCCCTGTGCCCATTCGAAAAACCTCAGAATTCATGACATCAGCGCATCACCCGAGAGTGTCGATCATAGAATTTGACAGGTGGCGCGAGGTTACCGTTCGCAATCGTTGCCTACCGTAGATAAAGACGCACCAGCCATTCTGCAAATAGCGCTGGCCGGTCATTATCACGTATCTCTAGTGTTGCATCGTAGCGTACGGTCAATTCATTAGGCATCCGCTCGTCTACCGCAGCCAGTTTAAATCGGCCTCGAATGGCGCTGCCAGACAGCACTGGCGATAAAAATCGGACCTTGTCAAAGCCGTAGTTGATGCTGGTTGAAGTACCTTCAATGTGTGGCACTGCTGACACCAGCATTTGAGTCAGCATTGAAAGGGTAAGGAAGCCATGGGCAATGGTGCCCCCATAAGGGGTTTCCGTCACTGCCCGGGACTGATTGACATGAATGTACTGGTGGTCGTTTGTCAGGTTCGCAAACGTGTTGATCATCTCCTGGCTTATCGTCAGCCACGAGGCACAACCGATTTCCTGCCCAACTTTGGCTTTAAGTTCCGCGACCGTTAGGACGGTTGAATTCACAATGACTTTTTTATTGTTTCCCTATATTAGAGAAATCAAATGAGCCCTAACCCGTCAAGTGCAGACCGAATGATCGATTGCTGGGATGCTTCGGGCATTGTCATTGGTTTTCGAGGAAGACCGGCGGGAATTTTCTGAAGCGTTTGGGCGTATTTTGTGCAGGCAGGAAGGTTGTGCCCATTAATCGCATTCCACAATCGAAGAATGCGTTCATGCAGATCAACCGCTTTATCTAACTGACCTGCAGCGGCGGCTTCCCAAAGCGCCACGCTGGGTCCTGGCGCAGCCGCAAGAATCGCTGCAATTGCGCCATGCGCACCGAGCGCGTAACAGGAGTAGAGCAGCGCATCAACAGCGCTGAAGACAAGGTGATCGGCGTCGGCCATGATCATCAGGTCAGCGAAGAGTTTCATGTCACCTGCGCTTTGTTTTACCCCAATTACGCCCGGAATTTCTCGCATTAACCGACAAAGCAGTTCGGGTTCGATATAGCTCCAAGGTACAACGTTATAAATGATCACCGGCATGCCCGTTTCTTCTGTGACAGCACGGAAATGTTCAATTGTGGCGGAATCGGTCGGTTTGAATAGATAATGAACCGGCGTGACCTGCAGCGCTGCGACGCCGGATTGTTGAACCATTTGACCGCGTTTGATGGCATCACGGGTCGAGTCGGTAATGATTCCCGCAATTAGCGGTACGCGGCCGTTTACGGCGTCCACAGCGGTGTCTACCAGTTTTACGTATTCGTCAAGCGCCAACGTGTGGCCCTCGCCCGTGCTGCCACCTACAGCAATTCCATGCACACCGTTGCTGATAAGCCAGTCAATTTGTAGTGACACTGCGCTGAAATCTATCTCGCCCGCTGTATCGAATGGGGTTGTGGCGGGAACGATTATTCCCTTCAATTTCTGTTTTGACATAACTTTAACTGGCCGTTTAGGTTGTCGCTATTTGGTAGTCGTACAGTAACAACGTTTATCGTCTAACGCGAAAGTCATTCTCCCCGGAAAGATCAGTACCACGCATTAGGAACAATGTTCTTTCTGTGTGATCAAGTAGCCCCTTTTCCGAGGCTTGGCGTGAGGCCAGATCACGGTCGAAAACAGATGTTGTTGGCATGTACCGCAGTGTCATCCCGCGTCGCGAATGCGGCGACCGATTTTCCTTTGATCCATGCATCATGTAGATGTCGTGTAAGGAGATCTGTCCTGCCTCAAGAGTTAAATCGATAGCTTCGTCTTCCGAGTATTCGTTCGGAAGCAATTCCTGATTTAAGGTCAAGTTGGGATCGGAATTGATTCTATGCTGACGCAAGGTTTGCTTCTTATGAGAGCCCGGAATAAATCTTAGGCATCCATTGTCTACGGTCGCATTGTCGATTGCCATCCATACACTGCAAGTGGCAAGTGGGCGGATGGGCCAATATTCGCCGTCTTGATGCCAGGGTGTTGCCTGGCCATCAAGGGCCGGTTTGGCAAAGAAACTGGAATTCCAAAGTGCAAAATCTGATCCTATGACCTGTTCAACCATATCCAGAATTTTGGGTAACCGAGCGTAGTTTAGAAAACTTAAGTCATAGGCGAGAATATTCGGGCAATAATTACGAAACTCAGGGTGGGTTTGTATCAATCGGCCATGGTCCCTGCGGATATTAGCCAGGACATCATTTGGAAGGCGATAGTTCGGTATGGTGTAACCATTTTCTTGATATTGAAAAACTTGATCATCAGTTAACATGGGTATCTCCACCTACACGGGTCAAACAAATGGTCAGAGTTGGTTTATTAACCGCGGGCCATTACAGCGAAACGCCGACGGTTCCTCTGGTCACCTGAAAATTACTGTATCCGCGGTGGTGCAATTTAGGGATATGTCGCCGCGTAATAGTATGCTCTATTTTTGTCATCAAGAAGTCGCTGGGCTTATCCATAAGTTGAGGTAAAACAAAATCCAAATCATCAAAAAATTTGTCACTGTATTCATTTTGATCGCTGAACTGTAATACTGGAACTAAAGGATGGGATGCAACGGGCATACCGTTGGTATACATTAAAATAATCTCTACTCCAGTACCTCCGAGTCCGGTCAAAATTTCGGTGGTGCTGGTTGTCGGAGTCGCCATCACAAAACATCCGTTACTGGATGGATGTGCGCCATAGTCAAGATTGACCGACCAGCTTTGCTCGTCGGTTAAAAGTCGTTCCATGAAGACGGTCGAGTCAACAATGCTGGCATTTTCGGGGACGACAATTGTTGACCCGGATACCACCAAGTCGCGTATCAGCCCCGCCAACGCCCGAGCCGTGATTCCGCTGATGGATCCTTGGGTCATGAGACCGATTTTGAGGTCTGCAATAGAGCCCGTTTTACGTTGTACGGGGGAATCGAGAGCGACCCGAAACTGTGTTTCAACTTTTTTAGCCACTCGATCGAGACCGCCATCAAGTTGAACACTGGCCCAGTCAAAGCGCGTCGGATTTAATCCCTTACTTAACAGATCATGTCGAATGGCGTCATTGTGAGTTCGCTCGCACCCATGTTCGAGCAGTACTGCGTGTGTGATGAACGGGTGTTGTAGGTGCCCGCTGACGATATTCAAGAATAATTCTTCTGCATTCGCGCTGCCACAGCCCTCTGTATGAACAAGCGCAATATAACGATTAACCCTAGCTAATACCGGCTCGTTTTCACGTGCCACATTTAATTTGTTGGCAATGAGTTGGGCGACCTGTCCTGAGCAAAGGCTGGTCGGCATAATCAAGCCGACATTGTCACTCGTGACCCCATTTTCTAATTCGTAGCCTGAAAATGACAAATTTCTCTTGTTACCGGCACCGACATCAATCGGGCCAACAGGTGTTGAGATTGAATTAGTGTGGCGTGTTTCCAGAGAAGATGGTTGTTGCCAATTGCGCCACAGTTGTACCTGCGAATGGCCAGCAAGTTCTCCCTTGCTTTTTTCGCCCGAAGCGACTCGGGTAGTAAGAGCAAATGTCTCGTGAGTGAGACTTTCCATGCTCTCGCCATCGTTATAACGGCCTGCATTTACATCCATTTCATTGGATAGCATCTCGAAGCGCCCAGTAGTCGTGACAAATTTCAAAGTGGGCACGAATGGAAAATTGGTGATGGAGCCGTTTCCGGTAATAAATAGAATCATATTGCACCCGGAAGCCACTTGCCCTGCAATGCTCTCGAGATCGTTGCCAGGGCTGTCCATAAAGTAGTACCCGCTGTCAGCCATTAGAGCCCCGTAGTCAATGACAGCATCCAGACGAACTTCGGGATCCTTTTTCCTTGCGGCCCCGATAGATTTCAACGCAATGTTGTACAGACCTCGGAAATTATTACCACCGCTTGGATTTCCCTCAGCGCTCGCGCCATGGTTTGCGGCGTATTGCTTAAAATTCTTAATTTTCTGGAGAAACAGTTGTGCAGTGGGAAGATCTTTCACGTTACTGAGCACATAAGACTCCGCGCCGATTAACTCATCGGTTTCGGCAAGATTGGCCTTGCCACCGCGGCGGATGACTTCTTTTGCTACAGATCCCGCAAGTGGGTTACCGGAAATACCCGAAAACGCATCAGACCCTCCGCATTGGAGCGCCAGACTAATATTTTCTATAGATTCCTCTGTCCGAACTTGTTTACCGACAATGGGGATCCATTGGTCGATTGTCTTAATTGCATCGATGAGCCCCCGATCGCTGGATCCCTCAATTCGGAAGAATTCATGCAACGTATGTTCCAGTGGGTAATCGTTATCCAATACGAATTGTTTGAGATCGCCCGCCGTAAACGTACCATCTCCATAATCTACAACCTGGACTGCACCCACATTTGGATGGACCATGAAGCCGGCTAGGGTTCGCATCACTAGAGAAAAATTATTTGGCGGCAAAGTGCCATCACCTTCTGTATGAGTGACCGCAATCACACCATCAATGTTCTCCCCGAGGTTTTGTGATGAATATTTCGACTCGATTTGGCGGGCAAAGGCAGCGGATTTAACTGTTACTGCGAGTATCACAATAAAGTTTCGAGTGCCTACACCGCGTCGCCCTGAACGCCGGTATCCAAAAAAGGTCTCTATCTCACTATTTCGTGGAACTTGCTGTCCTGGAGAAAAGCTCGTTGCATCAATCTTATGCTCCACCATGACATCGAGAAAGTTGGGCTTGTGTGGCAGATCGAAATCGATGTTTCGTTGCCCCAATGCAATAAGAATCTTCTCGTTGCACACATATTCACCGGGAAAAAGATCCCGTATGGCAGTTCCGAAGGGTAATGCCCAAGAGAGAAGCGGTTCACCAGATCCGATCGGAATCAAAACAAAACGATGTCCTTCGAGTATAGTGTGCTGAATCTTGAACTGTCCCTTGGGGCCTTCGATAAACGTGTCGGGCTCAATGCGGTGGGTAGCAATGGCTACGTTATCGGCACTGCTAGCCAAACGGGCAATGTCATTAAGTTGAACCTTGGCCATCGTCTTAAAATAACATCAAGTCATGTTCTCGCAAAGGGGTTCTTGAGGCGGTTTGGGTATACATAAAGAGTATAGGGCGTTTGAATTGTCAGGTTCATGGCGTCTAGAGATACAGGGTTTTTCATTATCTATTTCAAGTCGGCAACAGTCGGTCGAAGTACCAATCAGTAAACACGCTAGCGAGTAATGCCTAGATTCTCTGCTGTAGAGACGATTTGTTGCCATGTGTTATCGTCGAGCGTTATTCCGTTTTTGCGCCGTTCATGTTCTGTTTTTCGTTCCGGTTCGCCTGGCAACTGGACGGGACGTTCGAGGTCAGCTGGTGTCGATTGACTGACCCAATCCGCGAACCGACTTGTTTCAGAATCCACATAATCCCGATCAGCAAAGACGCCCGGATCAAGAAGAATCGACAACATACCATTTGACAGGGCGGTAACACCCGGAGCATGGCAGCCACCACCGCCAATCGCGCCAGCAAGGAGATCAGTCATGATGGCGAGACCAGAACCTTTATAACCCCCCATGGGCATCAGCGCGCCGGGTGGCTCGGTATAAAGAGCGGCCGGATCACTTGTCGGCGTTCCGTTCGCGTCAAGAAGTGTATCCGGCGGGAGTTCCGTGTTTTTATTAAGCGCGACTTTGACCTTTCCTTCCGCAAGTTTAGATGTTGCGGCATCAAAAATTATCGGGTCTCCATTTTTTTTCGGTATCCCAATGGATATAGGATTGGTCGCATAGCGGCCATTTGTGCCGCCAAATGGAGCAACTAACGTTGATGCGCCCGAAGTGTTTACAAAATGGAGGGAAGCTTGACCTGCCTTAGCGGCTTTTTCTGTCCAATCGCCAATCCGACCGAGATGACCGACGTTCCCTACACTGACCATTGCAATCCCCGATTTGCTTGCTTTCCGAATTCCCTCGTCGATGACTTGATTTCCAATGGTTTGGCCGAATCCTTTGTTTCCGTGAAACAGCGTAATTGTCTCATTCTCGAAAATGACAGAAGCCGTTTGATTGGGGATCACATCTCCTTTGCGCCAGAACTCGATATACTGTGAAATCCGAATAACGCCGTGAGAATCGTGACCGGTCAGATTGGCGCGAACGAGAAGTCGGCTGATATTCCTTGCTTCGGTGTTATCGCAGCCAATCGCGGCGAAGATTTTTCTGGAAAACTCTTCCAGTTCCGTAAATACAATGTTCATAGCTCGTTAAGAATTCGTTTTAGACTGAAATGATGATTAAAAAAATATTGGGTAGGGAGACAAACTGCAATGCTTGTACATAAACTATTTCTGTGGGAAGAGCAACAAATTGTACTAGACCTTATTCGGGAGAGTCGCTAATGATTGGAGAACCAGTGGAGCTGATTGTGCGGAAGCACTTCCAAAGGCCGTCAGGCGAGCAAGTCAAAATGTTCCAAGGCGTTCCAACAGGATTTGTCGTCGATGCCCAAAATGGGACCGGGGCCTTGGACTGGAGAATCAAGCCTCTTGGTGCGAACATGCGATTTGCAGGCCCTGCCATGACGGCAGATGCTGAGCCTCGTGATTGCCTTCCTGTTCAGCCAGCAATAGCACTGTCTCGGCCTGGAGATGTTCTGGTGATATCAAATGGGGGCTATGACGGTGCCGCCGTCATCGGTGACAATGTGACTGCAATGGCGAGGAATCAGGGTCTTGCGGCAATCGTTACGGATGGATTGGTGCGGGATATTGAAGGAATTCTGGCGGCAGGTATTCCGGTATTTTGTTGTGGGGTTTCCCCTAATTCTCCTTATGCGCGCGGTCCGGGGCGAGTCGGCCTACCGATCGCGATTTCACGATCGGTAATACAGCCTGGAGATATGGTGGTTGGTGATGGCGACGGCGTAGTGGTGATCTCTAGAGGTGATATTGATAGAGTAATTGCAAGCCTTAAGACGTTGAAAGAAATAGAAGTCGAACTCGAATCGAAAATCAAAGAAGGTCTTTGTTACGCGCCCTGGGTGGATGATTACTTAAAGTCTGATAGGACACGATATCTAGACTGAATTTTTTTAGTTACTAAAGGCAAAAACGAGGCATTGTTAGTGGGCAGGTGAATTCTATAATCACCGCAACTAAATTGATTGACCAGTAGATTTACATTCGATTCTCCGATGTTCGACCTGTCACCACTCGCCAACGCCCCAGATATCGAGTCTGCCTAT
>JYMV01010089.1_pt1 | contig 52741 bp, 44 predicted proteins | sample 338911 | NCBI WGS metagenome assembly JYMV01 (sample SAMN03354496, study PRJNA234377) | hydrothermal vent metagenome | biome: Deep sea; feature: Hydrothermal plumes at the Eastern Lau Spreading Center, Western Pacific Ocean; material: Seawater | place: Tonga | collected 2009 | depth 2000 m m | reverse complement strand
AGAATGCCATCCTAAAACACCTAAACCTAAAGCTCTGTGACGTTTAGCAAAACGATTTGCAGAAGATAAATAATAGTTTCCTTCAGTTTTCTGAATAAATTCTTCTAAAACAGCGTCTAAGAAGAAAGTTGCTAATTTAACCGCTTCAGTATCTTTCCATTCATCATATAATTCAAGATTCATAGAAGATAAACAACAGATAAAGGATTCAGACTCAGAAGAAGGAAGCATAATTTCAGAACATAAGTTGCTGGCATTAATTTGCATTCCTAGATCTTTGTAAACCTGTGGTTTGTTTCTATTTACGTTATCTGAAAAGAAGATATAAGGTAAACCTTTTTGTTGTCTACTTTCTAATACTTTTGCCCACACTCGTCGTTTATCAGAATCGCCTTCGATCATTTCTTGCATCCAATAATCCGGTACACAAACACCAAAAAATAAATTCTGAATTGGGTTACCAATGTTCTTAATTTTTAAAAACTCTTCAATATCCGGGTGATCGATATCTAAATAAGTTGCAAACGCACCACGACGCACACCACCTTGAGAAATGGTATCCATAGCTGTGTCAAAAAGTTTCATAAAACTTACAGCACCACTACTTTTACCATTATCGGTTACGGCGCTACCACGTGCACGTAAACCTCCAAAATAACCCGATGTACCACCACCAATTTTGGTTTGCATAATTACCTCACCAAGCTTATGGGTAATCCCTTCAATATTGTCGGGAATATGCACATTAAAACAAGAAATAGGTAGACCTCTTTCGGTTCCCATATTTGCCCAGATCGGTGAGCTTAAACTCATCCAACCGCGCTCGATCATTTCTTGAAACGATTCTTTTAATTCTGGTTTGTATAATCTTTTGGCTGCTGCTGTGGTAATCCTATCGATGGCACCTTCTACCGTTTCTCCTTTTAAAAGGTAACCGCGGTTAAGAATTTGCTCGCTTTCATCGTTTTTCCACCAAAGTTTTTGTCTTAGTGAATCGTTCTCTTGTATTAGTGGTAATTCGCTTGTGAACATAAAGTGTTGGTTTTAAGTTTTTTAAAATAAATCGTCTGCCGTAATGCTTTTGTCGTGTTTTGTATAATCTACCGGTCTTTTCGCGAAGAAATCGTCTAAACTGTTTGCAAATACTTCTTCTTCGAACCAACGCATTGGGGCATATTGCTCTGGTGAAATATGGTATATTTTTTCTAAACCTATTTTTTCCATACTATCATCGATACGGAATTTCATAAAATTCAATAGGTCGTTTTTCTTTACATTTTCTAATTCGCCGTTTTCAAAGATCCAATCTAAAATGTTACTTTCTACTTCTAAGGAATGTTTAACCGTTTCTTTGATGTGCGTAAGCGTTTCTTGATCGAAAAAGTCGGGATACTCTTCTTTAATTTTATTGATGATATAAATACCACCATTTGCATGAATTTGCTCGTCTACAGACGTCCATGCTATAATGTTACTAACGTTTTTCATTAATCCTTTAAAGCGTGTAAACGATAAAATGATCGCAAACTGACTAAATAAGGATACATTTTCAATTAATATTGAAAACATAATCAATGAGACTACATATTTTTTCTGATCTTGAGAATTGGCATCTTTTAAAGCTTTAGAAAGATAATCTACACGTTCTCTAATCACAGGAACTTCTAATAAGTTTTTAAACTCGTCGTTATAACCTAAAACTTCTAAAAGTCGAGAATAAGCTTCAGAATGTCTAAACTCACATTCTGCGAAAGTGCTACCTAAACCATTAAACTCTGGTTTTGGGAAGTGATCATAGATTTTTCCCCAGAAAGATTTTACGGCAACTTCAATTTGGGCAATTGCTAACAAACTATTTTTTATTGCAGTTCTTTCAGCTAAATCTAAGTGAGAATGAAAGTCTTGCGTATCTGCTGTAAAATCGATTTCACTATGTACCCAGTAAGCTTTATTTATTGCTTCTGTAAAGGTTAATACTTCCGGATATTCGAACGGTTTGTAGTTTACTCTTTTATCAAAAATGCCCATGATTATATATAGTTTTTAGATTATTTTCTAACCCGTATTTGATAACGTTTTTGTTCTCAGACCGATGTAAAAAATCGATTAGATAAAAACGGGTTTACTAAATTAAAAGATGATTAGGTTCGATTTTCTTAAATGAAAAAAAAAATTAAAAAGGTTATTAACAATCTGTTAACTCTTTGTTTTGCAGTGTTTTGGTGAGAGTGTTTTGTAGCTTATTTTTATTTGAATTTTAGTCTGAAGTGCTACAAATTATAAGGTGTTCAGCTTTATTAAGTTGTTGAATTTAAAGACAACTACTAATTGTAAACAGTAAGAAAATTATAATAACAATTGAATAATGAGCCGGTAACTTAAAATTAATGTTTAAGGTATATTTTTATCAACTTGTAAAGTTTCGATTTACACTAAAAAGAAATAACCTATAAATGTGAGATACCCAAATAATAAGTCTCAAACACGTTTTCTTTTTAACGAAAAAGCCCGCTAATTGCGGGCTTTTTCAATTTTATGGAAAATGTTTTTAGTATCTGTAGTATTCAGGTTTAAACGGTCCTTGTACTTCAACACCAATATATGCTGCTTGTTCTTGAGAAAGCTCGGTTAATTCAACACCAATTTTTTCTAAGTGTAAAGCGGCTACTTTTTCATCTAAATGCTTAGGTAACATATACACTTTGTTTTCGTACTGTTCAGAACGATTCCAAAGTTCAATTTGCGCTAAAGTTTGGTTGGTAAATGAGTTACTCATTACAAAACTTGGGTGACCGGTTGCACAACCTAAATTCACTAAACGACCTTCTGCCAATAAGATAATATCTTTACCGTTAATGGTATATTTATCTACTTGTGGCTTAATTTCAACTTTAGAATCTCCGTAGTTATTGTTTAACCAAGCTACAGCGATCTCGTTATCAAAATGTCCAATGTTACAAACGATGGTTTTATCTTTCATCGCTTCAAAATGTTCACCACGTACAATGTCTTTATTTCCGGTTGTGGTAATCACGATATCTGCTTTATCAAGTACGTTTTCTAATTTTTTCACTTCAAAACCGTCCATTGCCGCTTGTAATGCACAAATTGGGTCGATCTCTGTTACGGTAACAATAGATCCTGCTCCTTTAAAAGATTGTGCGGTACCTTTACCAACATCACCGTAACCACAAACTACCACGCGTTTTCCGGCTAACATTACATCGGTAGCACGTCTAATGGCATCAACAGCACTTTCGCGACAACCATATTTGTTATCGAATTTAGATTTGGTAACTGAGTCGTTTACATTAATCGCGGGCATTGGTAAAGTTCCCTTTTTCATACGCTCGTATAAGCGGTGAACTCCGGTAGTAGTTTCTTCAGAAAGACCTTTTACGTCTTTAGCCAATTCTGGATATTTGTCTAATACCATATTGGTTAAATCACCACCGTCATCTAAAATCATATTTAAAGGCTTACGATCTTCACCAAAGAAAAGTGTTTGCTCGATACACCAGTCAAATTCTTCTTCGGTCATTCCTTTCCAAGCGTAAACCGGGATTCCTGCAGCAGCGATGGCAGCAGCAGCTTGATCTTGTGTAGAGAATATGTTACAAGAACTCCAAGTTACTTCAGCTCCTAAAGAAGTTAAAGTTTCAATAAGCACCGCTGTTTGGATCGTCATATGCAAACATCCTGCGATACGAGCACCTTTCAACGGTTGTTCATCTTTATATTCTTCACGTAACGACATTAAACCGGGCATTTCTGCTTCAGCAAGTTCAATCTCTTTACGTCCCCAATCTGCTAAGGAAATATCTTTTACTTTATAAGCCGTGTAAGGCACTGTTTTCGTACTCATATTCTTATATTTGTTAATTCGCAATTTTTCTGGTGCAAAAATACATAATATCTAATAAATTTTATGGCTCTTTATAAAACTATAACAGTAAATGAACATACTAAAGTCTTCATTTGGAAGATTGAAGAGTCATTTGAGTGGTTGGTAAAAGATGTGAAATTAACCGAACATTGTCAAAACCGAGTGAATAGTATGAAGTCTGAAATTCATCGTAGAGGTTTTATGAGCATTCGGCATTTATTGGCAGAAGCTGGTTATACCGATTTCGATTTGTATTACGATGAAGAAGGTAAACCACACTTAAAAGATGGTAATCACATTTCGATCACGCATTCTTTTGAGTTTTCAGGAATTATTGTGAGTCAAAAACCTATTGGGATCGATATTGAAAAACAACGCGATAAGATTTTAAAGATCGCACCTAAATTTACGCCTTTAGAAGAATACCATACCTTGGCTAACGAAGAAGCGATCGTGCGAAAACTTACCATTGTTTGGGGCGCTAAAGAAGGAATCTATAAATTGGTGGGCATTCCCGGTTTATTGTTTTTGCATCATATTTATGTAGAAGATTTTTCTTTTGAAGATGAAGAATTAAAAGCTCGTTTAAATTACCAAGGAGAACAAACCAATTTTACGCTGAAGTATTTAGAGTTTGAAGGTTTTACTTGTGTGTACACTCTTTTAGCGGAAGACTAATGAAAAAGAAAAAAGAACTGTTACGCGTTTTTCAAACTTCCGATCGGTTATTGGCGATCCTCATTGATCCCGATAAAGTCGATTTTTCAAAGTTTGAAAATTTAATTCAGCATTTACCAAAAGCGGCCACGCATTTATTTGTCGGCGGAAGCACGGTAGAAGAAAACCTTACCGAAAATTTGGTTCGTCAACTGAAAGCGAGAACATCCTTACCTATTTTTATTTTTCCGGGCGATTACACGCAGATCACTAATGAAGCCGATGCACTTTTGTTCTTGTCGTTACTTTCAGGTAGAAATCCGGAGTTTTTAATTGAGCAACAGGTAAAATCTGTCGAGAAACTAAAAAATACTTCTTTAGAAATTATTCCGACGGCTTATTTATTAATTGATGGCGGCAGAGAAACTTCAGTACAACGAGTAAGCAAAACGCTTCCGATGAAACAAGAAAATATTCAGGCGATTGTCAACACCGCTTTAGCCGGAGAATATTCGGGGAAGCAACTTATTTACTTAGAAGCAGGAAGTGGCGCTTCAACCAAAGTTTCTACAGCCATTATTTCCGCAGTAAAAAAAGAAGTTTCCATTCCTATTATTGTGGGAGGCGGCATTCGTTCAAAAAAAGAAATTGAAGAAGCTTACCAAGCTGGCGCGACGATGGTTGTGGTGGGAACAGCTTTTGAAGATAATCCAGAGTTTTTTACTTCAGCTTCAAAAACGGTGGAGGTTTCTAAATAAAACGAGCATATTGATTGCTAATTCAACAAGATCACGATGACAGAAATTTTTGATTGGCTTTTTGCGCAGTACGAAGGTATTCCTACACATTTAGTAGTGTTAGAGATTATCGCGCTTGTTTTTGGGATATTAAGCGTGGTTTTTTCTAAGTTGAATAATATTTGGGTTTACCCAACCGGGATCATAAGTACGCTTCTATACGTATATATTCTCGAATACTACGGTTTGTTGGGCGATATGCTAATTAATGTGTACTATTTTTCGATGAGTATTTACGGTTGGTATATTTGGACGCGCAAAGTAGATGGCGAACACGTAACGCCGATTACCAGAACAACTAAATTAGAAAAGAAAAAATCGGCAGGTATTTTTATCGCCACTCTTATTGGTATTGCACTTATTTATGAAATTTTCGATAAATGGGAAGCTTGGTATTCGTACACCGATATTTTAACTACCGCTATTTTCTTTGTCGGAATGTGGTTAATGGCGAAAAAGAAAATTGAAAACTGGACACTCTGGGTTATTGGTGATATTATCTCGGTGCCGCTTTATTTTTACAAAGGCTTAATGTTTAGCGCTATTCTATATTTAATCTTGACAATTATCGCGATTTACGGCTATTTTTCTTGGAAAAAATTACTCTATAAACCTGTAGAAAATTTAACTTAGCCCAAAATTACTCCCACACGTTTTTAGAGATTACAAGGCTTAGGTGAAATTTGATTATTAATGTTTTTATAAAACTAATTTCACTCTCCTTGAAAATTGTAATTTTAACACCCCATTGTTAAAAAGTGTAAAATTTAGACTTCTTAAAATTTTAGTCTAATATTTTATGTTAATTAGCACTCGATTCTATAGAAATAATCGTGCTTTAAGATAAAATTTTTTGTATTTTATCATTAAAGTGGTATTTCTGAATAAATTTTAAAATAATTCAACTGAAAATGATCAAGGAAGCAGACTTAAGTACGGAAGATGTAGCGCAGATAAAAGAACACGGTTTAGAAGTAGAAACCGTAAAAAAGCAATTAGAGACTTTTAAAGAAGGTATTCCTAAAGTTGAGTTAGTGAGTGCGGCAAATATTGGTTGCGGTATTCAGGCATTTAGCGAAGAAGAAGTTGAATTATTTTCTAGAAAATACGAAGATTCTAAATTAGAGATCATCAAGTTTATCCCGGCAAGTGGTGCGGCTTCGAGAATGTTTAAAGCATTGCATCAATTTTTAGCAGATTATCGCCCGGAAGATAAACCGCTTTCAGACTTTTTAGTCGAAGAAAAATCTGACTTATTGGATTGTTTTTTTGCTGAATATAAAAATTTCGCATTCTACGATGAGGTAATGCAAGAAATTAAAAATTCAGTTGAAAACTACGAATCGCTTTCAGAAGATGAAAAACATTACGCTTTTGTAGAAACGCTATTAAAAGAAGAAGGTTTAAATTATGCCAATCTGCCTAAAGGATTGGTGCCTTTTCATAAATATGATGGTTATTACGCAACTGCTTTTGAAGAGCATTTAGTAGAAGCTGCTAAATATGCCAGCAGAAACGAAAAAGCTAAATTACATTTTACAGTAACCGAAGATCATTTAGAAAAATTTAAAGAGACCTTCGAGACTATTCAAGATCGAGTAGAAAAAGAAACCGAGGTGAATTTTGAGGTTGAATATTCTTTTCAGAAGAAAACCACAGACACTATTGCGGTAGATTTTGACAACCAACCATTTCGTGATGATGAAGGGAAAATATTATTTAGACCCGGAGGTCACGGTGCGTTAATAGAAAATTTAAATGATATCGATGCCGACTTAATTTTTATTAAGAACATCGATAATGTGATTAAGCAAGAACATTTAGAAACGATTTCTAAGTATAAAAAAGCATTAGCGGGAGAATTAATTAATGTGCAAGAAAAAATCTTTGAGATCTTAAACAGAATCGATAAAGATGGTTTTAATAAGCATATTCTTGCAGCGGCAAACAGTCTTTTAGAAGAAAAGTTAAGTGTAAAAACGACCTTAGAAAACGAAGAAGATGTTAGAAATCTTTTAAACAGACCTATTCGTATTTGCGGAATGGTCGAAAATCAAGGAGCTCCAGGTGGCGGACCATTTTGGGTAAAAGACGGCGAAGGCAATACATCTTTACAAATTGTAGAAGGCGCTCAAATGGATACCGATAACACAGAACAATACGAGATCGCTCAGAACGCATCTCATTTTAATCCGGTAGATCTAGTGTGTTCTGTAAGAAATTATAAAGGAGAGAAATTCAACTTAACAGAATACGTAAATCCTAAAAAAGGCTTTATTACCAAAAAATCGAAATTTGGTCGAAATGTAAAAGCTTTAGAGTTACCGGGATTATGGAATGGTGCGATGGCTTATTGGAACACCATTTTTGTTGAAGTTCCTGTAATTACTTTTAATCCAGTAAAAAATGTGTGCGATTTACTTAATGAAAATCATCAAGTGTAATGCTTCGTCATCAAGAAGAATTATTACAAGAAGCAGATTTTAAAGCAGTTTTAAGCTCCGGTCCCGGTGGGCAACACGCCAATAAAACCAGTACAAAAGTAGTTTTAGATTGGAGTTTAGCAAATTCTGAAGTTTTTTCTGAAGAGCAAAAAGAGCGACTTGAGTTTAAATTAAAGAACAGGCTCACTAAAGAAAATGTTCTTCAGTTAAGTTCGGATCACACTAGAAGTCAGCATAAAAACAAAGAGATCTTAATTAAGCGTTTCTTTAAAGTTTTAGAAGATGCGTTAACCATTCAGAAACCGAGAAAAAAAACAAAACCTTCAAAAGCCTCCAAACTTAGAAGATTAAAAAATAAACGACTTCAATCTGAAAAAAAGGAAAACAGAAAAAACCCTTTATCGTAAAAAGTGTGTAAAAAGTCTACAGTTTAATTGTAGACTTTTTGCTTTTCCACAGAAATCTAAAGAATATAAAATTCAATTAAAAACATTTAAGTGTCTGTAATTAAAGTGTTTGGAAGGGTGTTGGTTGAAGTTTATTAGTTTGGTATAACTATTTCTATATACTTAGTAATCATATAAGCAATGATGATCTTACTCTAAATTGATTGGCGTTAATTAGAGTAAGTGCAGCAAAATCTTAGTCATAAATTAATTGAGTAGAGTAGTTTTTAAAGGGGACTATAATTAGATAGTATTTTTTTCAAAGTGGTTAAGCGTGATTTTTTAAGAAAAGCTTTGATAAGAACTATTAGGCAATGTTTGTTCTTAACATATTAAAATGGTTACCCCGTGAGCAGTGATTTTGCTGCCCTTTAAAAAGAGGTCTTTAAAAAGGCCTCTTTTTTTTATGATTATTTTGTAAGCTCTCAACCGAGTATTTTCTAATTTTGTGTAAACAAGACTACTTATGGCTAAAATTCTAATCGTAGAAGATGATGTGGCGTTTTGCCAGATGTTAGAAACATTTTTAACTAAAAAAAATTATCAGGTAAATGTTTCTCATACAGGTAACGATGCTTTAGCCAAGATAAAAAACAATTCTTATCAGATAGTGCTTACCGATGTTCGTTTGCCAGATAAAGATGGTAACGAAATACTACAATTCTTAAAAGAAAACCATCCTGCCACAAAAGTTATTTTAATGACCGGCTATGCGGAAGTAAACCTAGCGGTAGATGCCATAAAAACAGGAGCTTTCGATTATATTTCTAAACCTATTAACCCTGAGAAAATGCTTCAGGTTGTAAAAAGTGCTTTAGAAACCGAAGAAGATCAAGTGATCGATAAACCTACTAAAAGCAAAAAAGAAACAGCTAAAAGAGATGTGGAAGGTAGTTATGTTGCCGGAGTTAGTGATGCTTCAAAAAAATTAAGTGATTATATAAAGTTAGTGGCGCCAACAAATATGTCAGTTTTAATTATTGGCGATAGCGGAACCGGTAAAGAATACATCGCTAAGAATATTCACGATCAAAGTAAACGCGCCAAAGAAACGTTTATAGCGGTAGATTGTGGGGCCATCCCAAAAGAAATTGCTTCCAGCGAATTTTTCGGACATATAAAAGGTTCATTCACCGGCGCAGTAAACAATAAAACAGGCCATTTTCAAGCAGCCAATGGTGGTACTTTATTTTTAGATGAAATAGGAAATCTAAATTACGAATTACAAGTACAATTACTTCGAGCTTTACAAGAGCGAAAAATTAAACCGGTAGGGAGCAATCAAGAAATTAATGTAGATATTCGAGTAATTGCGGCCACAAATGAAGACTTAAAAAAAGCAGTGGAAAATGGTGATTTTAGAGAAGACCTTTACCATCGTTTAAATGAATTTAGCATTCAGGTGCCTGCTTTAAGAAAACGAAAAGACGATTTAATGTTATTTGCCGATCATTTTCTTGAAAAGGCGAATGAAGAGTTAGAACGTGATGTGGTAGGTTTTTCAGATGAAGCTTTAGAATTATTACATAGCTATTCTTGGCCGGGAAATTTGCGTGAAATGCAAAACACGATCAAACGTTCGGTATTATTAACTACCGGTAAAATTATCGATGTCGATGCGTTGCCTATGCAAATGCAAACCGAAACAAAAGAAGAAGAAAGCTACAGTTTGTTTAAAAATAAAAATGAGCAAGAGCTTATTTTAGATGCGTTAGAACAAGCAAATGGTAATAAAAGTAAAGCTGCCAGAATTTTATCGATCGATCGCAAAACGCTCTATAATAAACTCAAACAATACGATATTAAGCTGTAAGCTCTTTTTGAAGTTCTTGTAGCAATTGCTTTGTTTTTTCACTAGCTCTTTCAACTAAAATATTAATATCTTCTTGATCGAGTGCAAGTTCGTGCTGTTTCTCCAATTTTTCAACGTGCGTGATTACCTCATTCGCTTTTAATTGCCTGAACATAGGAAGCATTTTATGCGCTACAAAAGCAACTTTTTTATTGTCTTGTTGTTGGTTGGCTTCTTCTAGTTGAGTAAGATTTATCTTTGTGTTTTCGATAAATGTTTTTAATAACACGTGTAACGATTCTTTGTCACCATCGGTAAAAACCTGTAAATCATGAAGATCGTATAAAGTGGTGGTGTTAGGTTTTTCTTGTTTTTTAGCTGAATTTATTTCAGTTTCGGTATAATCTAAATCTAAAATTTTAGCAATTTTCAGTAATAATTCACTTGCCTGAAAAGGTTTAATAATATTAGTTTCAAATCCTTTTTCAATATAAAATTTACGTCTAATTTCTGTTCTGCCGGAAAGTGCAATTACTGGAATATGCTTGAGTTTATTATTGTTTTTTAATTCTCTTATCAGCTCAAAGCCGTTCACTTTTGGCATTTGTATGTCGGTTAAAATTAGATCATATTCTTCTTTTCTTAAATCTCTAAGTGCATTTTCCGGTCGGTTAGAAGTTGTGTGATTAAAACCTGCTTGACTAACAATTTCTGCCGTTAAGGCTAATTGAGAAGGATCGTCGTCTAAAATAAAGATCTTTTTACCTTTGGTTTCTGTAATGGTAATTTGCTTGGTCGCTTTAGAAGTCGCAATGTGTTTAGCATTTTCTACCGGAATAAGTAAGGTGAATTTACTACCGTTACCAAGTTTGCTTTCCAAATAGATTTCGCCATCTAATAAATTCACTAATTTTTTAGTGATCGCTAAACCTAAACCAGAACCGCCGTATTTTTTTTCTATCGACGATTTTGCTTGAGAAAATTCTTCAAAAATAACTTGTTCTTGCTCTTTTGAAATTCCGATGCCGGTGTCTTCAATTTCAATTTGAAGTTTATTGGTGGTGATCGATGAGGTGTCTAATTTCCCTGAAATTACAATGCTTCCTTTTTCGGTAAACTTGTAAGCGTTGCCAATTAAATTCATTAATATTTGCTGAATTCTAAACGGATCACATAAATACGCTTGCTGAAGTGTTTCCTCTAAATTGAGTTCAACATTTAATTGCTTCGGGTCTTCTGAAGGAATAATCCCATCTACACTATCTTTAATAAGATTGGCCGGCGTAAACGGAAGTTTTTCAACATTTATTTTTCCCGATTCTAGTTTCGAAAAATCTAATAAGTCGTTGACCAGATGAAGAATATAACCGGAAGATTTTTGTAGCTTCTCTAAATAATGCTGTTGTTTTTCAGAAAGTTCGGTTTTTAATAATAAATCTGAGTAACCTGTAATAGTAGTAAGTGGCGAGCGAAGATCGTGAGTGACTGCAGCCATAAATTGCTCTCTTCTTTTAAGAAGTAATTCGGCATAAGCTTTCGACTTCTCTAATTCGCTGCGGTATTTTTGACTTCGATTGGTATCTCTAAAAATAAGAATGACGAAAAGTAAAATAGTAAGTACGCAAGCGACTCCCAAAATAATGATCAGGTTCGAAGTTTCATTTAAAGTTTCTTGTGCAGAAGCAACTTGGGTAACCGATTTCTGCACCTCTTCCTGTTCAATTTGTGAACGCAATTTTCTAATTTGTACGGTTAGATCACGATCGGTTTCTAAAAGTTCATTTTCTTTAGAGAGTACCGAGTTTTGATATTCAATTTCTTCATTCTCTAACTTAGAAAGTACACTTTTCATAGTATTAATTAGAGAATCTGCAGACTGCTGGGTGAGTTTATTAGCATTGTCTTGCTTGGCGTACTCTAAGTATTTTACCAATACTTCTCGAACATGAGGTTTATAGCTTTTTAGACGTTCGTTATAATTATCGTCTTCAAACAGATAGTTTGTTTTTTCTAATTCGTTTAAAACACGATCGTAATAATTTTCACTTCCGTTCTCTTTTCTAAGTTTTAAAAGTTCAACTAAGTTTTGCTTTTTTAAGGTAAGTAGCCGGTTAATACTATCAAGATCTATTACTGTTGAATCTCCTTTAGGATACGTAGATTTTAACGATTCGAGTAAAACAGAGATCGTATCGAGTTGCTCGTTAAAGATCGTAATATTTTCAGGATTTTGATTTTGAATGATATTTCGGCTAATTCCTTCAGCAGTGTAAAGGTTAGTTACCGCCTCACTAATAAGAATTAAACGTTTGTTATTTACATTACCTAACTTGTTAGATTGTGTTAGGTTTTCAACTTTACCATAAATAAACCAAACCGTGACTACTGCAAAAATAGTAAGCAGGATGTACCCGAAAAGTACCTTAAAAGTGATGGATTTTCTAGTGTTTTTCACGATAAACTCAAAAGTAAATGCTCCAAAGATAAAACTCCTTAAAATTATGGTAAATTAAAAAATAACTTATAAGTTTGCCGCAAATCTCAAAGGGGTGCCAATTGTGGCTGAGATCATACCCAAAGAACCTGGGCAGGTAATGCTGCCAAGGGATTAGAAAAGCTTGCTAGCGGCTTTTCTGGAATTTGTATGTACTCCTGAACGAACTTTAATTTTACAAAAGTTTCTTCAGGATTTTTTTATTTTATTAATTAACCTAAGAATAATCGCCCCTTTTATTCGTAAATTTTATTACGAATGAAACATGTATTATTTGTGTTAGGCTTATTTCTACTAAGCCTTCCCGCCTTTGCTCAAGAAAATTATACGTTGAGCGGAACCGTAACTTTAAATGAAGAACCACTTGCCGGAGCTAACGTAATGGTAAAGAACCGAGACGAAGCAACGATCACCAATTTTGAGGGTGAATATTCGTTGCAATTGCCGGCAGGAGATTACACTTTAATTTTTAGCTACGGAAATCAAAAAGAAGTTGAAGTAAATTTAACCGGAAATCAAACTTTAGATGTCGATTTAACCAATGCTGAAGAAGCTTTAGATGAAGTTTTTCTATCTTCAATTCGTGTCGATGCAGATTCGCCCATTACTTATAGTAACCTGAGTAACGAGGAAATTGCGGAACGTAATTTAGGGCAAGATATTCCGGTGCTTATGAATTATTTGCCATCAGTAGTCACCACAACCGACGCCGGAAATGGTGTAGGTTATACCGGTATTCGCGTTCGTGGTAGTGACGCTACGAGAACTAATGTAACCGTAAACGGTATCCCGATCAATGATGCTGAAAGTCAGGGAACTTTTTGGGTAAATATGGGAGATTTTGCTTCTTCAACAGAAAATATTCAGTTGCAGCGTGGTGTAGGAACTTCAACAAACGGAGCTGGAGCTTTTGGTGCAAGCATCAATATTTTAACCGATCGTTATAGCGAAGAAGCTTTTGCAGAAATTGCGAATAGTTATGGTTCTTTTAATACCAGAAAACACACCGCGAAATTTGGTACAGGACTTATTGATGAACATTGGTCGTTTACCGGTCGTGCTTCACAAATTAAAAGTGATGGTTATATCGATCGTGCAGAATCAGACCTCAAATCGTATTTTTTACAAGGAAGCTATGTGAATAATGGTACCATTGTAAAAGCCATTATGTTTGGTGGTAAAGAACGAACTTACCAAGCTTGGTATGGTGTAGAACAATCAACCATTAACGAAAGAGGTAGAAGGTATAATCCTGCGGGAATTTATTTTGATGAAGATGGAAATGAAAAGTTTTACGACAATCAAACCGATAATTACCAACAAGACCATTACCAATTACTGTGGAATCAAAAATTCGATAATAACTGGTCAACAAACTTGGCTTTTCATTATACGCGCGGTAAAGGTTATTATGAAGAATATGAAGAAGATGCCAGTTTGGTCGATTTCGGTTTAACTCCGTTTACGACCAATGGTGAAGAAGTTACCACTTCAGATTTAGTGAATACAAGTTGGTTAGATAATCATTTTTACGGAACTACTTTTAGCGCCAATTACCAAAACGAGAAATTAGATCTTGTACTTGGTGGCGGTTGGAACCGTTACGATGGTGATCATTTTGGAGAAGTGATTTATACCAGATTTGCTCAAAACAACGATCCTTATGAGCCATTTTACGAGAATAATGCGGTAAAAACAGATTTTAATATCTACGGAAAAGCGACGGTTTCGTTAACCGATAAACTTGCTGCCTTCGGAGATCTTCAGTTAAGAACCATTAATTATGAAGGAAACGGACCCACGCAAGAAGTAGCTAACTTTCCGATCGATGCAAATTTTTCATTTTTTAATCCTAAAGGAGGTTTAACTTATCAGCTTAACCAAATCAATCAATTTTATGCCTCGGTAGCGGTGGCGCATCGTGAGCCATCACGATCAGATTACGAAGATGCTTTTGAGCAAGGTTTGGCAGCTCCCACCGAAGAACGTTTGGTCGATTATGAATTAGGTTGGCGTTACAAAGCAGAAAAAGCGCAAGTAAATACCAACCTTTATTTTATGAATTATAAAGACCAATTGGTGTTAACCGGCGAGATTGATGAAGAAGGCGCTGCGATTAGAAAAAATAGCGGTGAGAGCTACCGCTTAGGTTTAGAAGTAGACGCTACTTTTAAAGTCACCGATTTTTTAAGCATACGACCTAATGTGGCAATTAGTCAAAACAAAAACCGAGAATACAACACATTTTTAGATGGAGAGTCTGTCACTTTTGAAGATACCGATATTGCTTTTTCACCCAATATCATCGCGGGAAATATGATTAGAATTCAGCCGGTAGAAAATCTTCAGATCAATGTATTAACCAAATATGTTGGCGAGCAATATATGAGTAATTATGAAGTTGAAGCTTCTAAATTGGAAGATTACACAACCACCGATTTAAATATTCAATATACCTGGCAAAACGCTCCGTTATTTAAAGAGGTAATATTTACCGGTTTGGTGAATAATATTTTCGATGAAGAATACATCTCGAACGGCTATTATTATACCTACGATATTCCCAACGACGATGGTAGCACGACCACTTACGATGGTGCCGGCTATTATCCGCAAGCAACCATTAACTTTTTAGTCGGGATGACGTTAAGATTTTAAATTGAATAAATACTAACCTATCTATTCAAAGGCTTTCTGGAAACAGGAAGCCTTTTTTAGTTTGATTCTTACAATACTTGGTTTGAAACAGACTACTTTTTAGCAGGTCGCTCTTCTTAATTTTGTTTCATATTAATTCAATAAAAATGAAAAAGATGAAAAAACAGAAAATTGCTTTAGTGACCGGAGGGAGTAGAGGTTTAGGGAAAAATATGGCTTTGAAAATCGTCGAGAAAGGTATTGATGTAGTGTTAACCTACAATCATAATAAAGAAGCCGCAGAAAATGTAGTTCGAGAAATTGAAACAAAAGGAAGTAAAGCGGTGGCACTTCAATTAAATACAGAAAACCTAAATAATTTATTTCAATTTAAAGATGAATTAACTTCGGTACTTTCTTCAAAATTCAACACAGAAAAAATAGATTTCTTGATTAACAATGCCGGAATCGGAATTAATGAAGCTTTTGCTGAAACTTCAGAAGAAACCTTTGATAAATTAATGAATATTCATTTAAAGGGAGTTTTCTTTTTAACCCAAGAGTTGTTACCTATACTTAATAATAATGGTAGTATTGTGAATATTTCTTCAGGATTAGCACGATTTACCATGCCAGGTTACAGCGCTTATGGAGCGATGAAAGCTGCTGTAGAATCGCTTACTCGTTACCAAGCTAAAGAATTGGGTGAACGTGGTATTCGTTCGAACGTGGTAGCTCCCGGAGCTATCGCTACAGATTTTGGAGGAGGTTTGGTAAGGGATAATGAAAAAGTAAACCAAATAGTTAAAGAACAAATACCACTGGGTAGAGTTGGTGAAGCTGAAGATTTAGGCGGTGTTGTTGCTTTTCTTTGTACCGATGATGCAAAATGGATTAATGGGCAACGCATCGAAGTTTCTGGCGGGCAACGAATTTAAATTGTACTTTCTAATAAACCCATAATTTACTTTGTGGGTTTTTAGGTTAAGTTTACTTTTATAATGATGGAAAAAACAACCACTTTAGAAGAATTTTATCGAAAGAAACTAGGAGTTTTACCTAGCGATTTTTTTAAAAGAACCGGTGAATTTAATGTATTCAATTTAAAAGATTATTTCGGCACTTCTAAAGAGATGCCGTATAGCAGAAAAGATTACTATAAAATTAGTCTTATTTCTGGTGAAAATACGGTGCATTATGCAGATAAGACCTTAGTAGTTAACGATAATATGTTGTTGTTTGCCAATCCGAAAATTCCTTATAATTGGGAACCGCTTACCGAAGAAAAGGAAGGTTCTTTTTGTGTTTTTACTGAAGCTTTTTTTCAAGGTTTTGGTAATTTTAAAGACTACCCGTTATTTCAAACTCAAGGCACTCCAATACTTTCAATTACCGATGAAGAATTTGAAAAAATAGCGGTAATTTATAAAAAAATGTTTGTCGAGATCAATTCAGATTATACCTACAAATACGATGTACTTCGAAATTTGGTATTCGAATTAATACACACCGCTTTAAAGTTAAGACCAGCCAAAATTGAAAAAGATCAAACTTCAAATTCAACGGCTACGCAAAGGGTTACTTCTCTTTTTTTAGAGCTTTTAGAGCGGCAATTTCCTATAGAATCTGTTCAGCAGAGAGTTCAGTTAAGAACTCCGGGAGAGTTTGCTTTTCATTTAAATATTCATAATAATTATTTAAATAAAGTTTTAAAATCAGCTACAGGAAAAACAACTTCACAGGTAATTGCAGAACGTTTTACCTTAGAAGCAAGAGCTTTGTTAAAACATACAAATTGGACAATTTCTGAAATTTCTTGGAGTTTAGGCTTTGAAGATCCATCACACTTTATCAAATTTTTTAAGAAAAACGAACAGCTAACCCCAAATACATTTAGAGGCGTATAATATGAAAATCTCCATCAATTCAAAAATTCCTTCATCAACAATAGAAAATGGTGTTTACCAAAATTTAGAAACAACACCGATGATGACAGAAGATGCTTCTTATGTTAAAATTTTCAGGAAGCAATTTAAAGCGCCAAAATCAGTTTCGCCGCAAGATAAAATACCAAGCGTCACCACCGATTTGAAGAATTTTTATAGTGAAAAACCAGCGGTAATTTGGTTTGGGCATTCTTCTTACTTAATTCATTGTCGAGGAGTTAATATTTTAGTAGACCCTGTTTTTTGCGGTTATGCTTCTCCGTTTTCATTTATGATGAAAGCTTTTGAAGGAGCCAATAGCTACAGAGTAGAAGATATGCCAACCATCGATTTTCATTTGCAAACTCATAATCATTACGATCATTTAGATAAAAAAAGCATAAAAGCACTTCGGTCTAAAACCAAGCAATAGTTAGTGCCAAAAGGCGTGAAAAAAGATATACTGAATTGTAAGATTGCTGATGAAAAAATCACAGAACTCGATTGGGGGAGTCACTTAGAAATTTCAGAAGAAATAAAAATTACCGCAACCCCGGCGAGACATTTTTCCGGTAGAAGTTTAAAAAGAAACACTTCACTTTGGTGTTCTTACGTATTAGAACTATTTGGTTATAAAATTTTTATTGGCGGCGATTCTGGTTACGGTAAACATTTTAAAGAAATAGGAAACGCTTTTGATAAATTTGATCTAGCCATTTTAGAATGTGGGCAATATGGCGAATATTGGCCGCTAATTCATACTCAACCAGAAGAGATCATTGAGGTTGCTAACAATTTAAATGCTGAAGTAATTTTACCGGTACATTGGTCGAAATTTAAATTGGCTTACCATCCTTGGCAAGAACCGATCGAACGTTTACTTAAAGTTGGCATCAATAAAAATATAGCGACCCCACAAATTGGAGAGCCGCTAATATTACAAGAAAAACTCCCACAAACTCAATGGTGGAAAAGTATTTCTTAGTTATTGGTTACTCTTAAAATACCCTGACTCGTTTCTGTAACTCGGTAATTGTATAACGTGTATTGAAGGTTTTCCCCTTCAATAAAATTACCGGTAAACAGGTCGTATGTATTGCCTTCGCAACTACAAACTAATCTAAGTCCGTCAATTTGCATAGAAGTACAACTACTATTTCTGGTATGATTGGGGTCTATATTATCCCAAGCAACGTAGCCGCTACCGGTATTCATTAAGATAATCCCACCATTGCCATAACCGCCAATGTATACAGGGTCGTTCGGAAAGTTTAAACCGCTAAATTGTGGTAAACTAGTATCGACTGTAAAATTTACGTTGACATCTAGAAGGTTAGGGTTGTTTTGTCTATTATCATCATCACTGCTACAAGCCATTGTGATAATTACAGTTAAAAACAAAAGATAGATCTTCTTCATTTTAAAAATTTTTTGTGGGGCAAGGTAACATAATTGCTAAGCTTGTTAAAATTTATTATATTTGTTTTGATCGAATCCCATGAGAGTGGGATTCTTTTTGTATATATAAACGATGAAGTTATGAGTAAAGTATCTTATTATACTGAAGAAGGACTTAAAAAATTAAGAGACGAGTTAAATCATCTAAAAGATGTAGAACGTCCTGCCGCTTCACAAGCGATTGCAGAAGCGAGAGATAAAGGCGATTTAAGTGAAAATGCCGAATATGATGCAGCAAAAGAAGCACAAGGGTTATTAGAGATGAAAATTTCTAAATTAGAAGAAGTGGTTTCTAACGCGAGAGTGATCGATGAGTCTCAATTAGATACTTCTAAAGTGTTGATACATAGTTCTGTGAAGATTAAAAATACCACGAACGGAATGGAGGTAAAATATAAATTGGTTGCGCAAAGTGAAGCCGATTTAAAAAGTGGTAAAATTTCGGTAGATTCTCCTATTGGTAAAGGTTTACTAGGAAAAAAAGTTGGTGATACTGCCGATATTCAAGTGCCTAACGGTACGATGACTTTCGAGATCTTAGAAATTTCGAGAGGTTAGTTTTAAACCTATAGCAAATAAAAAAGCCTCTTCAATTTGAAGAGGCTTTTTTATTTTTTCTATTTAGCAACAACCGCCACCATCGTAGTGAAACGTCGATTCGCTAATAAATATATCGTCTCGATTTAAATTTGCTAGTGCGCCGGCAGTTTTATCACAAATCGCTAACGGCTGATTTTTAAGCAGAATATGTCCTTTTTTATCATCAAAAAAGTCTTCTTCGCCATAATAAATGGCAGCTTTCCCGGTGAAAATACAAGGGCCGTCTTCCGGCATTGGGTCTTTTATGGCTGCAACCTCAATACTTTCAATATAAATGCGCTCTTCGGTGGGATAGTTTTTAGCATCTAAAATTCGGTAGGGTTTTTTAGCTCTAATTTCAATAGTTCCAAAACCGGCATCTGTGAGCATTTTTACGTATTCATTTAAAGGCAAACTTCCGCTTAAACAAAGCGCTCGAAGTCGCTCGTCGTTGCGTAAAGTTTCATTCATTTCTTGCTCACAAATGGGATCGCTCATCACTAACCTGCCGTGAGGTTTTAAAACGCGATACATTTCTGCAATAGCTTTTTTTAATTCTTCAGTTTTAAAAATATTGAAGAGGCAGTTTTGGGCCGCAACATCGATCGTGTTGTCTTCAACCGGTAAACTTAACGCATCGCCTTTTTTAAGATCGACAAATTCAGATTTAAACCAAGGATTTAATTCTTCTGCTTCTTTGAAGTTTTTACGGGAAGCTTCAAGCATCTCATCAACCACATCTATACCCACTACGCCATTTTTTTGCCTAGAGAAATAGGCAAATTGTAAAAGTTCCATTCCGCCGCCAACACCTACATAAAGTGTTTTTGGGTTGTTGACCAAGTCTCTGGCGTGCACGGTGCTTCCGCAGCCATAATTCATCTCCTGCATGATCTTCGGAATTTTTAATCCCGGTAATTCCCAAACAGGATTGGTTGTGCAACAAAGTCCGACATCTGGAGTTAAAGCAGCTTCCTTATAAACGTTTTTGGTAGTTTCTAAATAACTCATACTTCAATAGCCTTAATTAATTCTTTAAATAAAATGATCATATTTGGTTCTGCTTTTGCCGCCATCGCCATAATCTCTTTGATGTTGACCGGCTCTAAATTATCGGGATCACCTTCATCGGTTAACACAGAAACCGCAACAACCGGTAATTTTAAATGATTCGCGACAATAATTTCGGGTACGGTACTCATCCCAACAGCATCGGCACCAATAGTTCTTAGCATTCGGTATTCGGCACGCGTTTCTAGTTGAGGTCCGAGTACAGAAGCGTAAACCCCTTTATTCAGTTTAATTTGATTTTGCTTCGCGATCGATTCAACTTTTTCACTCATTTGCTTATCGTAAGGGCAACTCATATCTACAAAACGTTCGCCGTATTGAGAAACACCTTTAAAGGCTAGAGGAGAACCGCCTAATAAATTAATGTGGTCGTCGATAAGCATTAATTCACCTTTTTTAAATTCAGGATTTATTGCGCCGGAAGCATTAGAAACCAATAATTTTTTAATGCCTAAACGCTGCATAATTCTTACGGGAAAGGTAACGTCTTGCAGGCTGTAACCTTCGTATAAATGAAAGCGACCTTGCATAATTACTACTTTCTTGCCTTCTAATTCGCCATAAATTAAATGACCTTTATGAAACTCTACTGTTGCGGTCGGGAAATTAGGAATGTGATTATAGCTTACCTCTTCTAGAATTTTTACTTCTTCTAAGAGTTTTCCTAAACCGGTTCCTAAAATAATACCGACTTCCGGAGCTTCAAAACCTTTGTTTTTAAGATATTTTACCGTTTGTTCTATATGTCTCATGAATTTATATATTGTTGAAATACCTCGATATTCTTTATATCATCGATGGTATCGACATCGTTTTTTTGCGTTAATAAAGCTACTTTTTTATTTTTTAAAATGTGCAAAGTTTCTTTTAAAACTGTAGCAGTACTCCAATTAATTTCTTGAAAAACTTCTGGAGTAAATTTTTTCATCCCTAATAAATAATAGCCGCCATCTTTTGCCGGACCAATTACAAAATCGTTATGCGTTAATTGAAGAAAAGCTTCATCGATATCACGAGTTTTTAAATCGTATAGATCGCTGCCAATAATCACGACTTTTTCGTAATTATTCTGAAAAGCCTCTTGAAAGACATTGTTCATTTTTTCACCTAGATCATTACCGCGTTGAGTTTTTTTGCTGAAATAAGTTGAAGAAAAATCATCTTGATCGATAGGCTCTATATTGTAAAAAACCGCTTTATCGGCAGAAAGATCTTGCGTGACCTTTGCGGTGTGTTGAAGTAGTTTTTTATAAACTTCTAATGCAGCAGTATCGCCAATACTTTTAGCTAATCGGGTTTTACATTTACCTAATTCAGGGTTTTTGGTGAAGATGATAAGCAGGTTTTTTGAATTCATTTAGTAAACTTTTTCAGCATTTTTTAGCCATTTAGACCATCTTCTGCTATAAGCGTGAACTTTGTTGGTTTCTTTGTTTTCTGAAGTAAATACCGGGTAGTTGTTGTTTTTCCATTCAAAAATTCCGCCGTATAAATTCTGAATATTCTTGTAACCTAATTGCTGAAGTTTTTCTCCAATTTTTTCAGAACGAACCCCTAACGAACAATACACCACGATCGGCTGATCTTTATCCGGGAATTGTTGCTGAATTTCTTTCGCAGAAAAATCTTTATAGCCAACGTAAGACGCATTTTTTAAATGACTTACCTGAAACTCTTCCGGTTCGCGAGCATCTAACAAAATCACGCTGTCTTTTTGCTGAATAGCTTTTAATTGTTCAATAGAAATGTATGGCACCGAATGCGAATTGTAACGATCGAGTACTTCTTCAACAGAATTTTGAGAAATACAAGACAGGCAACTTAACAATAAAAATAATCTTGATAGTTTCATATGTTTTTTTAAGCAACGGTTCCTTGGCAACTACTTCCTGCGCCGGCAGTACAACCGTAACAATGTTGCGAGATAATAATATTCCTGTTTTGTATCGCATCTTCGTCGTAATTGCTAATATGCTTTACGCTACTATTCACTTTTAATTCGAGCATTTGGTTAAAATCACAATCGTAAAGCCAACCATCCCAACTTACCGAAAGGGTGTTTCTGCACATCACATTTTGTACTGCAGCAGGATTGTAAGCATTTACCAATTCGTACATATAATCTTCATAATTTTCTGAAGCAATTAAATACTCTAAAAATCTACTAATTGGCAGATTTGTGATCGCAAAAAGACTGTTGAATTCGATATCGAAATCTTCTTTAAGTGCGGTTTTAAAATCACTTTCCATCGCATCTTGATCTTTGGGTAAAAACGCACCGGAAGGATTATACACCAAGTCTAATTTTAAGCCGCTGCCTTCTTTACCGTAACCTACTGCGTTTAACATTTGTAGAGCTTGTATCGATTTATCGAAAACCCCTTTACCACGTTGTTTGTCGGTTTTTTCTCTTTTATAAAACGGAAGTGAAGAAACCACGTGAACATTATGTTTTTTGAAAAACTCCGGAAGATCGTAGTATTTTTTGTTAGCTACGATAATTGTAAGGTTAGAGCGAACGATAAAATCTTTAATTCCTGCTTTAGAAGCCTCTTCTACAAACCAACGAAAATTAGGATTCATTTCTGGCGCGCCACCGGTGAGATCTAAAGTATGCGCACCGGTTTTTTTAATCGCTTCCAGGCAATGTTGCATAGTTTCGACCGTCATGATCTCTTTTCGATCGGGACCGGCATCTACATGGCAATGAGAACAAACTTGATTACACATATAACCCAAATTGATCTGAAGGATCTCTAAAGGTTTTGGCTGTAATGGAAAATCGTTCTCTTTCTCTAGTTTATGCTTAAACGTAGGTAATTCGCCATCGGCAAATAAACCTTCGCTTAAATATTCTAATTGCTTTTGAGGGTTTGATAATTCATTATTTCTGGCCGAAAGCGATTTGGTGCTCATAAACGGTTTGGTTTTTAGTTTAAATACTTAACGAAAAATAGGTAGTCGCAGTTTTAAGACTACATCGATAATTTCTTGTATTTATTCATCATTTGTACACCGTGAACTAAAGTCGCTCCGCTTTCTATAGCTGCGCCGGCGTGAACGGCTTCCATCATTTCTTCTTTGGTAATGCCGCGTTCTAAACCATCTTTGGTATAAGCATCGATGCAATAAGGACATTTAACAACGTGCGCAACGGCTAAAGCAATAAGCGATTTTTCTCGGGCAGAAAGTGCGCCTTCTTCGAAAATGCTTCCGTAGTAATCAAAAAATTTCTTTCCTAATTCTTCACTCCATTCGGTAATTTCTCCAAACTTTCTTAAATCTGAAGGATCATAATAAGATTTTGACATAGCAATTTTTTTAGCATTCTGGTTAAAGGTAAAAAAATAAGAAGAAATAACAGTATTACATTTTTTACAGTAAAAACTTGAGAATTACTTAACAACTAATTTAGAAGATTTATTAGATTAGCTATCGAAATGTATTTACCCTCGTATGAAAATTAAAGAAAACCAGCACTTTAACCATTGGTTTTATAATCATCCTTATCTATTATCTGCAATAAGTTTTATTGTAGTTTTTGCTCTCGCCATTTTAATTGCTCAAAAAGATTTAACGATCAATAAAGAAAAAGAACTTCAGAAATCTGAAGAAATCTTAGATGCGGTTGAGGTAAACATCAATCATATCCTAAATAGTAGTTATGTTACGACTTTGTCACTAGCGCTTACTATTGATACTGAAGGCAATCCTCAAAATTTTGAACAAGTTGCCGCAAAACTTTACGAGTCGAACGAAAATATAGACGGATTAGAATTAGTACCTAATGGGGTCGTACAATACGTTTATCCTTATGAAGAAAACAAAGGAGCGATAGGGCTTAATATTTTAAAATATAAATATTCTCAGAAAGAAGCTTATAAAGCTATTGAGAGTCGTAAAATGTATTTTGCCGGTCCATTAAGATTTAAGCAAGGTGGTTTTGGGATTATTGGTAGGTTGCCGGTTTTTGTAGAAGATGAATTCTGGGGATATTCTGCAGTAATGATAAAACTAGAAACATTTTTAGAAAAATCCGGAATCAACGAATTAGAAAAAAAGGTCTAGACTATCGATTTGCTAAGATAAGTCCTAACACAGGAGAGAAAGAAATTTTCAATAAACAAACAGAAAATTTTGACTTTGAGAATGCTTATAAGATTACTGTTGAAGATGCTGAATGGGAAATCTATTTGGCTCCGGAAAACAAAAATTTACCCTACATTTTATCTTCTCCATTTGTAATATTCGGTTTTTTTCTGGCATTAGGTTTTGCTTTTTTAATAAAAGTTATTCTTCAAAGACCGGCACAACTTCAAAGATATATTCACGTACAAGCCGCAAAACTGGTGAGTTCTGAAGTAAAGTATAAAGCCATTTTTAATGAAGCCGGCCTAGGTATAATTCATTTAGATGAACATGAAAATTTTATTGAAGCCAATCAGCGTTTTTTAAGAAAAACAGGATATACTTTTGAAGAGATTTCAAAAATGAAGTTTTCTAAGATGCTTAAGATCAAGAGTAAATCTCTACATAAAATTTTAAATCATGAGAAATTTGAAGGAAAATTATTATGTAAAGATGGCACTAAAAAAATTGTACGTGTAACAAATTCTGCATTAAATGTAGATGGTCATAAAACTCATATTCTTTTAGTAGAGAATATTACTCAACGTAAAGAAGCAGAGAAAAATCTTAAAGACTTACAATCTAAAATGCAAATGGCAATTCGAATTTCTCAGTTAGGTTATTGGGAGTGGGATATTGCATATGATAAAATTGTATGGTCAGATCGAATGTATGAGATTTTTGATTTTGAAAGAGATCATGATTTAAATAGTTCAGTGGTTTTAAATAGTATTCATAAGGAAGATGTAAATCTTTACAAAACAAAACTCAAGCAAATCTTAGAAACCAAAAAAGGACTCACCTTTGAGATAAGGATTGTTGATAATAAAAATCAAGTTAAACATATTTTAGCCCGAATAGAATGTGAAGAAGATGAGTCTCATAAACTTGCAAAAGTTAAAGGTACCATTATGGATATTACTGAAAAAAAGCAGGCTTTAATCAATCTTCAGCATTCTTACCAAATGGTAGTAGAACAAAACGAGCGACTATTAAACTTCTCCTATATTGTATCTCATAATTTAAGATCTCATACAAGCAATATTCAAGGTTTGATCGAGATCATACGCGAAGTTGAAACATTTGAAGAAAAGAGAGAGTTATTCAATCTATTGGCAGAAGTTACCCAATCTTTAGATGAATCTATAACCGATTTAAATGAAGTGATCCACATTCAAAAAAGTAAAGGTGGATTGGCAGAAGAGATTGCACTTCAACCATTTTTAAACCGAATCAAGAACATTTTAAAAAGGGAGATTAAACAAAGTGGAATAATTATTAATGAAAATATTCCGGAAGATGTAATTTTGCACTTTAATTCAGCATACTTAGAAAGTGTATTACTTAATATAGTTTCAAATGCTATAAAATATCGGGACTCTAAAAAAAATTCAGAAATTAATATTATCTTTAGAGAAGAAGAAAATTATAAAGTTCTGGAAATTAGTGATAATGGTATCGGTATTGATCTAGAATCTAACAAAGGACAAATATTTGGTATGTATGAAACCTTTACAGATTTTAAGAACTCACGAGGTATTGGTTTGTTTGTAAGTAATAATCAAATGAAAGCAATGGGAGGCAAGATCGAGATAGACAGCGAACTTCATAAAGGAACGGTATTTACGCTTTATTTTAAAAAGTAAGAATGGAAATTTGCATTATAGATGATGATAGAGTTTACCAACTCTTAATGAAACGACTTATACATCGAGTAGATGAGTCTATAGTAATTAAAACTTTCTATAATGGTGAAGATGCTTTTAATTACTATAAAAATCATCCATGTAAATGCCAGATCATGTTGCTGGACATTAATATGCCAAAAATGGACGGTTGGGAGTTTCTAGAAAATATTCATATAGAAGATTTTAAAGATTCTTGTATTTATTTGGCAACCTCTTCTACCGATTATTCAGATCAAGAGAAAGCGAAGAAATTTGATAAAGTTAAGGGCTACCTTACTAAACCGATCACTAAAGAAAAAATTAAAGAAATTACAGAGGCTTACTAATAATTTATTTAGTTTTCAACAAAAACGTTTTCTTTTAAAATTTCATTTTCCATTTATTAAAATTTAATTTAAATCTTAAGTCTATAATAATTATTGCTTGTATTTTTGAAGATTCAAAATGAAGCAATATGAGTATTCAAAAAAGTTTGATAGCCTTGGCTGTAGGAGGTTTCGGTATAGGAATGACGGAGTTTATGATGATGGGACTCTTACCTGAAATTGCTAGCAATCTTGACGTATCGATACCTGAGGCCGGTTATTTAATTTCTTCTTATGCACTTGGGGTTGTCATTGGAGCTCCAATTTTGGTATTGATCGCAGGTAATTTTCCTCCTAAAAAATTATTAGTTGGTTTAATGATTCTGTTTACAATCTTCAACGGACTTTCCATTATTGTCCCATCATATAATCTATTTTTATTTACAAGACTTTTGTCGGGATTGCCTCACGGCGCATTTTTTGGCGTTGGGGCAGTAGTTGCCGGTAAACTTGCTAAAGAAGGTAAAGAAGCAAGTGCCGTTGCGGTGATGTTTAGTGGTTTAACCTTTGCTAATATTATAGGGATACCTTTGGGTACTTATGTTGGGCAAACCTACTCTTGGCGTTACAGTTTTGTAATTGTAGCGATCATTGGCTTGTTGGCAATCGTCTCTATTTTGTTATGGATGCCAAATTTTAAAAAAAATAAAGATGCTAAACCAAAAGAAGGATTAAAAGTGTTTAAGCATTTAGAGCCTTGGTTAGTTTTACTAATAACGGCAGTTGGGACCGGAGGTTTTTTTGCTTGGTTTAGTTATATCACACCATTGTTAACAGATGTAAGCGGTTTCGATAAATCGAGTGTGACCTTTATTTTAATGGGAGTAGGCCTTGGGATGACGGTAGGTAACTTTATTGGAGGTAAATTGGCTGATGCTATTTCACCGGTTAAAGCGGGAATGGTTTTATTATTTGTTATGGTAGTCTGTTTATTTATTGTGATGATGGTTGCTCAATATCAAATACCATCATTAATTATGAGTTTTATTACAGGTGCAATTGCTTTTTCTATAGTCGCGCCCATCCAAATGCTCATGATCAAATCTGCAAAAGGGGCAGAGATGTTGGCTTCTGCTACGATGCAAGCAGGCTTTAATATAGGCAATGCTATTGGTGCTTTCTTAGGAGGTATTCCTATCGAAAAGGGTTTTGGTTATACTTCTCCGCAATTAGTAGGAGCTGTATTAGCATTTTTAGGAGCTTTAATCTGTATTTCTGTGATGCTTAATCGTAAGCGAGTAGCTAAAAAGTATGCTATTTAACCTCAAGAATTATTTTACCAATATGATTACTGCTTTCCATTAATTTATGCGCTTCATTCGCTTTTGATAGCGGAAATTTTTTATAAACCACTGGTTTTATTTCTTCGGAAGTAAAAAGTGGCCAAACTTTAGCTTCAATTTCTTTAGCTATCTTGGCTTTCACATCAATAGGTTGAGGTTTTAAGAGGCTTCCGGTTAAAGTGATATTTTTAGAAATAACCTGCCAAAGGTCTATGGTTACTTCCGCAGATTTCATAGCGTTTATATTTACAAGTCTTCCTTTAGACTGAAGTAATTTTAGATTTTTATTCGTGTAATCACCACCAACCATATCGAGAATCACATCAAGCTTCTCATCTTTCAATACTTCATAAAAATCTTCATCTTTATAATTAATCGCTTTGGAAACCCCGATGTTCTTTAAAAATTCTATTTTTTCTGAAGAACCCGCTGTAGCGAAAGTTTTAATTCCTAAAGCCTTGGCAATTTGTAAACCCATAACGCCAATGCCGCTCGTACCACCGTGAATAAGTAATTTTTCTCCAGATTTTAAATTCGCCTGCTGAAATAAATTAAACCAAACCGTAAAGATCACTTCCGGTAAGGATGCAGCTTCTACAAAACTCAAACCTTTTGGAATGGGTAAGCATAAACGTTCATCAACACAAATATATTCAGCATAACCGCCGCCGGCTAATAAGGCGCAAACCTTATCGCCAATTTTAAAGTTAGAGACTTGAGAACCTATAGCTTCAATCACTCCGGAAGCTTCTAACCCGGGAATTTTAGCTGAAGGCAAGTCGTCACCGTATGCATCAGGATTTTCACGCGTTAAAATATCGCTTCGGTTAACCCCGGCTGCTTTAATTTTTAGGAGAACTTCGTGTTCTTGAGGAGAAGGTTTTTCAGTTTCTTGAAGTTGAAGCACATCAGGTCCGCCGGCTTGTGTAATAAATATAGCTTTCATAATACTATAAATTTACTCACATTGCTTCAAATCGAGTCTTAAGAAAAAGCTATTATTTTGCTAAATATTAGAAACGTTGATAAAAAGTTATACAGATAATAGAAGAAGCGTAATTAATTAACTTGTTTATTGAGTTTTTGAATATTTAAATCTTTATAATTTAGTAATCTCGTAAATATGACAGAAACGTATTGAGTGAAGTCTTTCTTCTAATTTTTTTCACTTATATTAGTTGATTCAACAAACAAATCAACTCTTCGATGGAGTTGATTTTTATTATTTATTAATTTATTTAAAATGTAACTTTATGTGCGGAATTGTTTGCGCTTTCGATCTAAAGGAAGCCTCTGAAACGTTACGACCTCAGTTACTGGAAATGGCGAAATGTATTCGTCACCGTGGTCCAGATTGGAGCGGTGTTTACAGTAACGAGAAGGCCATTATGGCGCACGAGCGCTTGGCGATTGTAGATCCCACTTCGGGGAAACAGCCTTTGTTGTCTGAAGATGGTAATTTGGTACTTGCTGCCAATGGTGAAATTTATAATCACCTTAATCTTCGAAATCAGCTAAATGGTAATTATAACTTTCAGACCAATTCTGACTGCGAAATTATACTTGCACTTTATAAAGAAAAAGGAGCAAAATTTTTAGATGAACTTAATGGGATTTTTGGTTTCGCCCTTTATGACGTAGAAACCGACGAATACTTGATTGCGCGTGACCATATGGGAATAATCCCACTTTATATTGGTTGGGATGAAAACGGAACCTTTTATGTAGCTTCAGAATTAAAAGCGTTGGAAGGTAAATGTATGAAGATCGAATTATTTCCTCCGGGGCATTATTTATCAAGTAAAGAAGAAGGTTTTCAGCGTTGGTACGAACGTGATTGGATGGAATACGATAATGTAAAAGATAATGAAACCAGTATTGAAGATCTACGTGAAGCTTTAGAAAAAGCAGTTCACCGTCAATTAATGAGTGACGTTCCTTACGGGGTTTTACTATCGGGAGGTTTAGATTCATCTATTACTTCAGCATTAGCAAAAAAATATGCACAAAAGCGTATTGAAAGTCAAGATACCGATGAAGCTTGGTGGCCACGTTTACACTCGTTTGCGATTGGTTTAGAAGGTTCACCAGATTTAGCGGCAGCTCAAAAAGTAGCCGGTCATTTAGATACGGTACATCACGAAATTAAATTTACCATTCAAGAAGGTTTAGATGCTATTAAAGATGTTATATATCATCTGGAGACTTACGATGTGACAACCGTAAGAGCTTCTACGCCCATGTATTTAATGGCTCGACACATTAAGTCGATGGGAATTAAAATGGTACTTTCCGGAGAAGGTTCAGATGAAATTTTTGGTGGTTACCTTTATTTTCATAAAGCACCAAACGATAAAGAATTTCACGAAGAAACCGTTCGTAAGCTAGATAAACTCCATATGTATGACTGTTTAAGAGCCAATAAATCGCTTTGTGCTTGGGGTATTGAAGGTCGTGTGCCATTTCTAGATAAAGAATTTATGGATGTAGCGATGCGTTTAAACCCAAAAGATAAAATGATTAACGGAGAACGTATTGAAAAATGGGTGCTTCGTAAAGCTTTTGAAGATTATTTACCAGAGAGTGTAGCTTGGCGCCAAAAAGAACAATTTTCTGATGGAGTAGGTTACAGTTGGATCGATACTTTAAAAGAAATGGTGAACGAAAAAGTGAGCGACGAGCAATTAGCCAACGCACATTTTAAATTCCCAATACATCCGCCAAGTAGTAAAGAAGAATATTACTATCGTTCAATTTTTACAGAACACTTCCCGAGTGATGCTGCTGCTTTGTCGGTGCCTTCGGTGCCTTCAATTGCTTGTAGTACGCCAACTGCTTTAGAGTGGGACGAATCGTTTAAAAATATGAACGATCCATCGGGTAGAGCTGTAGCAAACATTCATAGCGATGCTTACAAAAAAGACCAACCGGTCGAGTAAATATTCACTGTATAAATAAAAGAAAGGCAATCTATATTTGGATTGCCTTTTTTATTTGGGCGCTACCACAAGGGTCGGGCTTTCGGCAGTCGCTTTTTTCAATTCATGCTCTAGCAGGAATCTCTAAAGAGCTCCAACAAAGCCTCTATCCCTAGCGCAAAAAAATTATAAGATTTTTTCAAAACACTTACTGTTTTCTATACCTAAGTATTGTCCATAATTTTCAATAGGCTGGTAGTTATTTTTTGTGTAGAGCCGAATTGCATCGGGTTGGCGAACACCCGTTTCTAATCTACATCTTGTAAAACTTAAATTGTTTGCCCAGTCTTCTAACGCGGCTAAAACTTTTGAAGCTAAACCCGATCCGCGGTAGTTTTTAAGAGTATACATTCGTTTGATTTCAACAGTTTGTTTATCAAGAACTTTAAAAGCACCACAGCTTACCGGTTTTTGATCTTGATAAGCTATGATTACGTATTTTAATTGATCTATACCGTTGAATTGATGATAAAATGTATGATCATCTCCATCTATTGTGGCTAATTCACGGTCGAGAAGTTCTACTAATTTTTGAAAATCTTTATTTGTAGCATCAGTTTTTAATAGCTGAATTGTCATAAATGTTTTATTATAAGGATACCTAAATATCTATAATTTTTGCATAAGGGATGGCAACGGCATCCTTTTTTTGCTTTTATAAATGGCAAAAAAAGATATAGTGAACAGCCCGACCCCTATAATTCGGGGGTTATGCCCATAAAAAAGCCTAAAATCTATTATAGATTTTAGGCTTCTGAATATATAACTAATGTGATAATTAATTTTTTAAAGACTTCATATCGATCACGAAACGATATTTCACATCAGATTTGGTGACACGCTCAAAAGCTTCATTAATGTTCTGCATATCTATCATTTCGATATCTGAAACAATATTGTGTTCTCCACAGAAATCTAACATTTCTTGAGTTTCCGGAATTCCACCAATCACAGAACCAGCAACATTTCTTCGTTTAGTAATTAATAAACCTCCGTGCATTTCTTCTAAAGGTTCAATAGCACCAACTAATACCATTGTAGCATCTCTTTTTAAAAGATTGATGTATGGATTTAAATCGTGCTTTACCGGAACGGTATTCAACAGAAAATCGAAAGATGCGGCATGTTTCTTCATCTGGTCTTTATCTTTCGAGATCAACACCTCATCGGCTCCTAATTTCTTAGCATCTTCACTTTTACCTGGTGAAGTAGTGATCATCACCACTTTTGCGCCTAAAGCAGCGGCAAATTTAACGCCCATGTGACCTAAACCACCTAAACCAATCACTCCTACTTTATCTCCTTCTTTTACATTCCAATGACGTAGTGGAGAATATGTTGTGATCCCGGCACAAAGTAATGGCGCAGCACCTTTTACGTCGATATTTTCAGGAACTTTCAAAACAAATTTTTCTCTAACCACAACAGTTTCAGAATAACCGCCGAAAGTGTGACCACCCAAATGTTCGTCTTTACCATTGTAAGTTCCTACCATTCCGTTTTCACAGTATTGCTCTAAGCCTTCTTTACAAGATTCACATTCTTGGCAAGAATCGACCATACAGCCAACACCAACTAAATCTCCTTCTTTAAATTTTGAAACTTCGTTACCGGTTTCGATAACGCGACCAATAATTTCGTGTCCTGGAACTACCGGATATTTGGAGTTGCCCCAATCGTTACGTACTTGATGAATATCACTATGGCAAACCCCACAATACAAAATATCAATTTTTATATCGTTCGGTAATACTTCTCTACGTTTAATATCTAATTGTTCTAAATTGGCGTCGCTAGCTTTTGCGCCGTATGCTTTCACTTCTACTTGACTCATTTTAAAATTTTCTTTTCAATTTAATAGATTTATGACTTCTTGAAAAATTTAGCGATAGGCTTTAACCTTTTTTAACGCTGTATATTGATGTAGGTTAGTATTTTTAGTAAAACTTCACGATGAAAAAAATTGCAATAATAACCGGAGCAAATACCGGATTAGGATTAGAAACTACAAAAGCTTTTGCAAAAAGAAATATTGAAGTAGTAATGGCTTGCCGAAATAAAAGCAAAGCAGAAAAAGCTAAAGCTGAAATTTTAAGGGAAGTGCCTAATGCTCAGCTTAAAATCCTGTCCTTAGATCTTTCGAGTTTAGATGCTGTAAGAAGTTTTACTGAAAAATTTAAGTCTGAATATAACAGTTTAGATATTCTGGTGAATAATGCCGGATTGATGATTCCGCCCTACGGAACAACCGAAGATGGTTTCGAATTACAATTCGGGATTAATTATTTAGGTCATTTTCTGCTAACCGGTTTACTTCTAGAACCGTTAAAGAATGCTGCTGAAGCAAGAGTGGTAAGTCTAAGCAGTTTGGCTCATAAATGGGGCGATATTTATTTTGAAGATCTTCAATTTGAAAATAATTACGACAAGCAGAAAGCTTACGGACAAAGTAAACTTGCCTGTTTAATGTTTGCTTACGAATTAGACCGAAGATTAAAAGCACAACAGCTTTCAATTAAATCTTTAGCAGCGCATCCCGGGCTTTCGAGAACCAATTTGTTTAGACATTTAACAGGCGTAATGAAGTTGCTCACGCCGTTTGTATATCCTTTCACACAATCTGCTAAAAGTGGAGCGCAACCTCAAATTAAAGCAGCTTTAGATGAAAAATTAGTAAGCGGAGAATATTTGGGGCCTTCGGGTTTTCAAGAATATTCGGGCAAACCGAAAGTGGTCGACTCGAATGCTATTTCAAAAGATAAGGAAAAAGCAAAGCGACTTTGGGAGATTTCAGAAGAATTATGTGATTTTAGTTATTTATAAAAAAATGAAAAGTCGGCAATTAGCCGACTTTTCTCGTTCAAATTAAAAAACCTCCTTACTCACACAAACTTAAAAAAGGTTCACAGCAACTTGAATTGCACCATATTCCTGTAACGGATTCCACGAGGCGGTTGCCGAAACAGGCAATGTATATTCTAAAATTTTTAAATCTCTATTATAAATTACACCTACATTATTGATCGTAGAGTGATCGCCATAAAAGTTAGCGTCGCTCAAAAATGAAAATGCTCCACCAACAAAACCTGCTAAAGACCAATCTTCTTTATCTAAGATAATATAGCTCGCTTCAACATAGTTAGAAAATGCATTTTTAAGTTCACCGTTATCATCTACATAAGTATCCCGACCTTGTACAATAGTTGCCCAAGAAACTTTTAATGGTGTTTTCTTAAAACTGTAAGATAGACTTACATCGATAAAGTGTGATGTTTCTGCACGATCGTAATTAAAAAAGCCAACATCGGGATAATCGCTATTATTATTAATATCCCAAACAGCAAGTGTAAAACCTTTATGCATAAAACTTACGTAATAATCATATTCGGTATATTCACCGGTAAATGATCTGCCTCCCCAAAGTCCTGCTTTAAAGAAGCCGTTTTTTGAAGTATAATTTACATCTGCCGCAGTTACCGGAGAGTTAGTTACGTGGTAACCCCTCCATAAGTGCATATTTTTAAGCTGAAGATTAAAGTGAAACAGCTTGTCTTCGTCTTCCTTTTCTTCTAATTTCTCTTCGTTTCTCTCTTCTATAATATTGTCTTGATCTTGCGAGAATACTGATTGACTTAGGAATATTCCGAAGAAAAAAAATAGATATTTTAATGATTTCATTTTTCAATTTATTTACCTAATATTAAAAATACTAATGCGGCTAAACCAGCCCCTATAATTGGTCCGACGATAGGAATCCAAGCATATTTCCACCCACTATCAATTTTACCTTTAATTGGTAAAATTGCGTGCATAATTCTTGGTCCTAGATCACGCGCAGGATTAATAGCATAACCGGTAGTACCTCCTAAAGAGAGACCAATGCCCCAAACTATAAATGATACAGGGATTGCTCCAATAGCACCTAAGCCAACTTTTGTAGTTCCTGCTTCGCTATCAAAAGAAGCATCTGTAAAGTAAAAAACTGAAATTAACAGTACGAACGTACCCAAGATCTCACTTAAGATATTTCTAAAATTATTAGCAATTGCGGGATCTGTACAAAAGACTGCTCGCTTAAGGCCGCCATCTTCTGTGGCATCAAAATGATCTTTATACATTAAATAAACCAATGTAGAACCGATCATTGCTCCAAGAAACTCGCCTGCTAAATACGTAGGTACATCTTCCCAAGGAAATAGATCTGCAATAGCCAAACCTAGAGTAACTGCCGGGTTTAAGTGTGCACCACTGTAGGGTCCGGCAACAACTACTCCTGCAAATACAGCTAAACCCCAAGCGGTTGTGATAGCTATCCAACCACCGTTAAAACCCTTTGTGCCATTTAAAATTGTATTGGCAACTACGCCGCCACCTAACAAGATTAGAATGGCCGTTCCTAAAACTTCTGCAATAAATGGAGTCATAACTTATATATTTTCTTCGTTATTACTCCAATGTTGTAAAGCATCTATAGCTCTATACCAACCTTTAATACCATCTTTTACATCGTTTTGGTCTTTTTTAGGCTGAAATTTGACATCTTCTTGCCAAGTGTCATGAATTTCGTCGGTATCTTTCCAGTAGCCTACTGCCAGTCCTGCTAAATAAGCCGCACCAAGTGCCGTAGTTTCTGTTACTTTAGGTCGAATGGTAGTAGTGTTCAAAACGTCTGACTGAAATTGCATCAACATATTATTTACCGATGCACCACCATCTACTCGAAGTTCTTGGATATCGATCTGTGAATCAGCTTTCATCGATTTTAAAATATCCATAGTTTGGTAGGCAATCGCTTCTAAAGAAGCTCTGGCAATATGTGCATCTGTGGTTCCGCGGGTAATTCCGAAGATAGTTCCTTTAGATTCTTGATTCCAATAAGGAGCGCCAAGACCTGCAAATGCCGGTATAAAATAAACTCCTTCTGTACTTTCTACCGAACTGGCTAAATTCTCGACTTGTGAAGATTTATGAATAATCCCTAAACCATCTCTTAGCCATTGCACCACTGCGCCACCTATAAAAATACTTCCTTCTAAACAGTATTCGGTTTTACCGTTAATACGCCAAGCCACAGAGGTAAGTAGGTTATTTTTGGAAATAATTGGTTTTTCGCCAATATTCATCAGCATAAAACAACCGGTACCGTAGGTGTTTTTAACCATTCCCTTTTTTGTACACATTTGTCCGAAAAGTGCTGCCATTTGGTCTCCTGCGATCCCGGCAATAGGTACTTTAGAAGCAAAGATCGTAGTTTTGGTATGCCCATAAACTTCACTGGAATCTCTAACTTCCGGTAGCATATTTTTTGGGATATCGAAAAGCTCTAATAACTCTTCATCCCAATCCATCGTATTGATATTGAAAAGGAGTGTTCTAGATGCGTTAGTTACATCGGTTACGTGTAATTCACCTTTAGTGAAATTCCAGATTAACCAAGTATCGATGGTTCCCATTAACAGATCTCCTGCTTCTGCTTTTTCACGAGCACCTTCAACATTGTCTAAGATCCATTTAACCTTGGTTCCCGAAAAATAAGAGTCGATCACTAATCCTGTTTTTTCCTGAATCATCTTAGCTTTTCCGCTAGCTTTTAACTCAGAACAGTATTTCGCAGTTCTTTTATCTTGCCAAACAATTGCGTTATAAACAGCATTACCGGTGTTTTTATCCCATACTACAACGGTTTCGCGTTGATTCGTAATACCGATAGCTTCAATATTTTTACCATTAAGGCCTTTTTTGGTGGTAGCTTCTGCAGCTACTCCGGCTTGTGTTGCCCAAATTTCTGCAGGGTCGTGTTCTACCCAACCCGGTTTAGGAAAGTATTGCGTAAATTCTTTTTGGGCTACCGAATGAATTTCGCCCTTTTTGTTGAAAAGAATAGCTCTAGAGCTAGTTGTTCCTTGATCTATTGCTAAAATATATTTATCCATAAAAATTAAGATTTAGATGAAACATCTCTCTGAATGCTCGAGCGAAGAGATCAGTTTCGGGTTTTATTTATTTAGATTTTTGGTTGGTTGTCTAAATTGTGTAATGTTTAGCCATTTTGGTAAACGTTTCGATCTGCTGCGTTTTCCAATCTTCGGTTTTATTTAGTTCTTTAGCTAAAATGTCTGCGACAGTTGGTGCGCTTTCGATCGCTGCTTTTGCGTTAAGAAATAAAGCTCTAACTCTTCTTGCTAACACATCGTCGATCGATCTAGCCATTTCATATCTTGCTGCCCACACTACTTCAGCTTTTGTAAACGGTAGTGCAGAATGTAATTTTTCAGCAAGTGCCGGCTCGTGTTGCATTAAAGTTTCAATTTTTTCTTTATCGCTTCCGTAGATATATAAATGGTTTTCTAAACTAGTCATTGGTTGTGCTCCGTGCAATGCAAAATGTTCGGTCTTGCAATCCATTTTAGGAAGTTTACCTAAGCTAATTATTTTGTTTACGGTATCTTGAGCCATTCTTCTAAAAGTGGTCCATTTTCCTCCTGTTATTGTAACTAAACCAGTGTTAGAAACAATAATTTTATGACTTCTGGAAATCTCTTTACTTTTCTCTGAATTATCTTTTGGTGCTGCTAATGGTCTTAATCCTGCAAAAATACTAAGCACATCGTCTCTTGAAACTTGCTTAGAAATGTATTTATTAAATGTTTTTAGAATAAATTCTATTTCTTGTTCTTGAGCTTGTGGTTCTAAACTATGCTCGTCTAACATCGTATCTGTAGTCCCAACAATTACTTTATCGTGCCAAGGCACTGCAAAAAGAACACGACCATCATCGGTTTTCGGAATCATGATCGCATCGTTCCCGGGAAGAAAAGATTTATCGAAAACTAAATGAACTCCTTGGCTTGGTCTTACCATTTTGCGAGCTTCAGGATTATCCATTTGAATAATTTCATCGGTGAAAATTCCGGTAGCGTTAACTACTGTTTTTCCTTTAAAATTGTATTCTATGTTTGTTTCTGAATCTGTTGCTTTTACTCCGGAGATATTTCCGTTACCATCTTTAGTAAGTCCCGTAACCTTAAAATAATTTAAAAGAGTTGCTCCTTCTTCAACACAAGATTGAGCTACATTAATCGCTAAACGAGAATCGTCAAATTGACCATCTTGATAAACAACACCGCCTTTTATTTTATCTTTCTTAAGAGTTTCTATTCTATTTACGGTTTCTTTCGTTTTTATGTGTTTTGATTTTCCTAAGCTCAATTTACCGGCAAGAAAATCATACACTTTTAAACCGATAGTGTAATACATACCTTCCCACCAACGATAGTTTGGTATAATAAAACTCTGGTTTTTAACCAAGTGAGGGGCGTTTTTGGCTAATAAGCCTCTTTCGTGTAGTGCTTCTTTCACTAGATCTATATTTCCTTGAGCTAAATATCGAACACCACCGTGTACCAATTTTGTACTTCTGCTAGAGGTTCCTTTTGCATAATCTGCCATTTCTAACAGTAATGTTTTGTAACCGCGAGTTACGCTGTCTAAAGCAGTACCTAATCCTGTTGCGCCGCCACCAATAATGATCACATCCCAATTTTCATTTGGATCAATATTGTTTAAAATAGCTTCTCTAGAATATATATTTTGATTACTCATCGTTTTATTAAATTACGAATACAGAACAAAAATAATAAAAATATTATAAAACGAAAGAAAAAGAAAGTAAAAAAATAACATATTGATAAAATTTAGCAGTTTTACTTGCTGTAAATTTCATTTAGTTTCATTTTTGTGAGGGATTGGTTTTGTTGTGATATTCATATTTAATAGATGTTTTGAGATTGTTATTTATATATTTGTTATTGAAAATTGAATAAATATGAAAAGACATCAAGAAATTTTAGAAATACTTCAACAAGACAAATATGTAGAGGTTTCTGATTTGTGCGATAAACTTGATGTTTCTGCAGTTACCATTAGAAAGGATTTAAAATTACTAGAAGATAAAGGCTTGCTTTTTAGAACTCACGGAGGCGCATCTCTAGATAATCCTTATATGAAAGATCGCCCGGTAAATGAAAAAGAAAAAATTTCTATTGAAGAGAAAAATGGGATCGCACAAGCTGCCGCAAATTTAATTTCTGAAAATGATTCTTTTATGATCGCTTCCGGTACAACGGTGCAAGCATTAGCTAAAGCGATTAATATTCAAGGAAAATTAAATGTGATTACTTCATCTTTAAATGTAGCGGTAGAGCTTCTTAAAAATAAGGATTATGAGGTTATACAATTAGGAGGTAATGTAAGGCATAGCTCTTCATCTGTTATTGGTCATTATGCTAATTTCATTTTAAAAGATATTTCTTGTAATCAATTGTTTATAGGAGTAGATGGGATAGATCTAGATTATGGTTGTACCACTACGAGTTTAGAAGAAGCCGCATTAAATCAACAAATGATCGCATCTGCTCAAAAAACCATTGTATTGGCAGATTCTTCTAAATTCGGAAAAAAAAGCTTTGGTAAAATATGTGGTTTAGATAGTGTGCATCATATTATTACCGATAGCGGGATATCTCAAAAAGTAATAGATCGCATAAAATTAATGGGTATAAAAATTACGGTTGTTTAGTGGTTTTTATATTTTCTGAAGAGAGCTTTTTGTAAACTCCATTCGTCCAGCCAAACCCATCTTGATTTGGGTATTCACCACCACCACCTTCACGATTTATATTAATCACGTGATATTTTTCTAAAATTTTATATTCTCGATCGTAAACCTTTTTATTTAAATGAAGCCATCTTTCTTTAACAATTGTTGCTAAAGAATCTTGTTGATAGTTTCTTAAACCTTCAATAGCAATATATTGAAGCGGTGCCCAACCATTAGGAGCATCCCACTGCTGTTTGGTGAAATTTGTGCTCGCTAGCAAACCACCCGGTACCAGAAATTTCTCTTCTAATTTTTCTTTTACAAAATTAGCTTGTTCTTTATTACTTAGTTCAAAAAACAATGGGAATACAGCAGCTAAAGACCAGATGTTGGTATGTTCATTTTCTATAAAATTGTAATCGAAATAAAAACCAAACTCTTCATTCCAAAAATACTTTTTTATAGCCGCTTTTCTTTTTTCTGCAAGCAAATTGAATTTCTCTTCTTGAGTAGTATCATTTTTAAGTCTGTAAGCTTTTGCAATAGTTTTTTCAAGATTATGCAACAAGCAATTTAAATCTACCGGAATTATATTGGTGGTATGTATATTTGGTAATCCTGCTTCTTCGTTATGGTCATTATAAAACCAACGGCTCGAAAAGTCCCAACCCGACTCTGCGGCTGCTCGAATATCACGATAAACTTCTTCTTTCGTTTTTTCGGGATAAAGTTGAATTGCTTTTTTAGCCGTTTCAATGTCCTCCATATAACTTTCGGGTCTTGGGGTGTTTTCATTATCCCAATAACGATTTAAGATCTCTCCGTCAGGCATTTTAACGGTTCTTAGTCTTGTATCTCCGCTTTGCTGAAGCTGATCTTTACCGGTCATCCAAAAATTATATTCTTTTTCTAAGTGCGGTAAATATTTTAGGAAGATTTCATTTCCTTTTTCTTCTGCTAACACCGCTAGCATTAAAGCATAGAATGGTGGTTGAGATCGGCTTAAATAATAAGTACGATTTCCGTTTGGTATAAAACCATATTCTTCAATTAAATAAGAAAAATTATCTACAATATTCTGTATGATTTCAATTTTACCATCTCCTTGCAATCCTAAAATGGTAAAATAACTATCCCAATAGTAAACTTCTCGAAATCTACCTCCGGGAACGATATATGAATGAGGCAACGGAATTAAGGTTCCTGAGTGTTTCTCGTCTGCAGGACGTTCTAAAACTTTCCAAAGCTTAGAAATATGCTGGTTAATATCTGAAGAATCTGCCTTGTAAGATTTTTTTTCTTCGGGGAGAAGAAAATTATTAATTACAAATTCCTTCAATTCTTCGTCTGAAGGATTCCTGAGTTTAGAAAAATCTTCTTTGATCAAGCTTACTTGTCGCTTTGGGATTGCATCAACAAAAGTTTTGCTGTCTTTAAATAAGTGATGATTTGCTTGAATTTTGTAAAAAAGATCGCCATACAGAATTTCCGGAGGTAGAATTTCTGTTTTTAAGCTTTTATTAACAGTCGTGGGGTGGTTGCAGTTTGTCATACTTAATGTTACATATATAAGCATTAAAAACAAAAAAATCTTTCGTAAAGTATCTAATTTATTGACTTTCATAGTTCTAAAACTCCTCAAAATAAATTTCTAAAGATATATTCAAATCTGTCATTCGTCGAAATTTATTTGCATTTAATCGTAATTTAACGTAAAATTTGCATTTAATCTTTATTTTTGCACTTTAAACGAATGAGGTTGTTTGCCTCTAATTATGAGAAAGATAGATATATGAAGAAATTATTACCCTATTTAATTTTATTACTTACTACCTTAAGTTACTCTCAAACGGTAACTTTACCTCAAACCAATAATACACCAGAAGATCTGGTTAATATACTTTTGAATAATGCTTGTGTTGAAGTTTCAAATGTGGCGCTTTCATCGCAAGAGTCTGTCGCTTACTTTACCAATAATGGTGGAGATTTTCCTATAGAAGAAGGAGTTGTTATTAGAACAGGAAATGCTCAATTTGTTGAAGGTTCTTATACCGGAGAAAATTTGAGCAGTCAACTCAATAGCAATTCAGATAATGATTTGGAGTCAATAAATGAGGCGTCTGGGCAATCTTCAGAATTAACAGATACTGCATTTTTAGAATTTGAATTCGTGCCGCTGTCAAGTAATTTTAATTTCAATTTTTTATTTGCTTCTAATGAGTATGGCGAGTGGCAATGTATTTCAAGCGATGTTTTTGCTTTTCTGTTAACCAACTTAGATACTGGTGAAACCCAAAACTTAGCTATTATTCCGGGAACAGATACGCCTGTTTCTGTAAAAAATATAAAAGATAGTCAATACAATAACTCCTGTGAATCTGATCACGCTAATTTATTCGATGTTTATAATGTAAATAATTCATCAAACAGTTCTGTAAACATGCGGGGCTATACTAAGACTTTGCAAGCTTCTGCAAATATTTCTCCGGGAACTACCTATAAAATTAGATTAGTTATCGCAGATTCAAACGATGCAAATTTTGATTCGGCTATTTTCTTAGATGCCGGTAGTTTTTCTGCAGACGTAAATTTAGGTGAAGATCAAACAATCTGTGAAGGAGATTCTAATACAATAACCACAGGTTTAGATGAAAATGAATATTCACATAGTTGGACATATAATGGTCAAGTAGTGCCGGGATTAACTACTAATTCAATACAAGCTACACAAACCGGTGTTTACGGAGTTTTAATCACTAAAGAGGGGACAAACTGTTTAATTAGCGATCAGATTGAATTTACAGAATTAACTTTTCAATCTCCGGAAGATATTATTGAATGTTATGCCGGCAGCGACTCGTATACTTACGATTTGACTTATAATAATGCTGAAAACTTAGGGATTGAGAATGGTAATTACGTTTTGCATTATTTTGAAAGTGAAGCAGATTTAGCAGTATTAAATCCGATTCCTTCATCAGAAATTGAATCCTTTTTAAGTGAAGGTAATCAAACTATATATGTAAAGCTTTTTAATAACGTTACAGGAAATTACTGTTCTTCTTTAGGAAGTTTTGATTTATTGGTTAATGATCCTATGCAAGTTGATACTCCGGAGCCTATTCAAATTTGTACAATGCCTGATTCAAATACTATATTATCATTGCCAATGGCTAATTCGTTGTTAATCGCAGACGAGGCTTCTAATTATAATTTCTCTTACTATACTTCAGAAGAAAATGCGAATAGCGCTACAGATGCCATCGAAAACTTTTCAAATTACGAAGTCTCTATAGATGTAGATTCTGTAGTGATATGGGTTAGAGTTGAAGAGTTAGGAAATAATAACTGTTTTCAAGTTGTTCCGGTAGCCTTCGAGATGAACGAGCCACCACAAGTTTCAGAATTAGAAGATGTGGTTGAATGTGAAGTTTTTGTCTTGCCAGAAATAGAACACGGTCAATATTATTCTTCACCTAATGGTCAAGGAGAGCAATTACCTGTTGGTTATGAGGTTGTAGAATCTGGTACCGTTTACATTTTTAATGGTCCCGATGAGAACGGATGTTTTAATCAATCTAGCTTTAAGGTTGCTATTATTATGGATTATTCAATTCAATTAGAACATTGTGGTTATTATAAAATACCTTATCCGCCGGCGGGAGAATTCTACACAGCTCAAGGAGGTCCTGAAGGTCAAGGAGATTTATTAGTATCAGGATCATATATTTATGAAAGTCAAACAATTTGGTTTTATGCAGAGGTAGATGGTGTGTTTTGCCGAGAAGAAGCTTTTGATGTAACAATACTTCCTTTGCCTCCTGTAGATGAGCCTGAAAATGTGATAACCTGTGAAAGTTATACCTTACCAACATTAGAAAATGGTAACTATTTTACGGAAGCCGGAGGTAATGGGTTAATGTTGAGTGGTGGTGAAGAAATTACTCAATCTAATACTTATTACGTTTTTAACGACGATGGTGTATGTGATAATCAACACGAATTTACAATTACAATTTTACCGGAATTTGAAGATTTAGTAGTGTGTGGCGGTTATGAGTTACCGCAAGTGAATGTAGGAGGTTTTTATACAGAACCTCAAGGACAGGGGGACTCTATTGAAGGCGGAACGTATATAGAAGAAAGTCAAACAATTTATTATTACGCAGAAACTACTAGTCTTCCTAACTGTACAGATAATACTTCTTTTTACATTGAAGTTAAACCAATCCCTCCAGTAGACTCTTTGCAGGATATCACCTTATGTGAAGATGAAACCTACACTTTGCCTTCTGTTATAAATGGAGAATTTTTTACGGGTAGTGGAAGAACCGGTACAATGTTATCGGCAGGAGATATGATTACTTCAACTCAAACAATTTATATTAATAACGAAGAGAATGGCTGTGATAACGAAACCTCTTTCGAGGTCGAAATTAGATCATTTCCTTTAGTTTCTAACTTTACAGATGTTTATGATTGTGATGCTTACGAGCTTCCCGAAATAGAGCATGGTGTTTATTATACAGATTCTTTAGCTCAAGGTGATCAGTTATTTCCTGGCGATATAATTACTTCAACACAAACTATATTCATATATAATGAATACGAAGATTTGCAAGGTTGCTATAATGAAGATTCTTTTACAGTTTATATTGAAGGTGTAAATATCGCTTTAGTAGAAGATGTGTATGTGTGTGAATCTTATACGTTGCCATCTTTAGAGGTTGGTGATTATTATACCGAAAGTGGTGGAGAGGGAAATCACCTCAATCCCGGTTATGTGGTTAGTGAAGATAGGGAGATCTTTATTTATGCCAAAAACGGAACTCGTTTTGTATGCGAAACAGAAGTAAGTTTTAATATTCAAGTGGAGCAACCTGATTTAAGTGAATTTGAAGATGTTGAAAGTTGTGGTAGTTTTACTTTGCCAAATATTTCAAACAGCAATTTTAATGTAAATTATTACTGGCAGTCTGGCGGGCAAGGTCAAATTCAAGAAAGTGATTATGTTTTTGATAATCCGGGAGTTTATAGTGTGTACGTCTATGCGTATTCAAATAATGATGAAAACTGCTTTAAAGAAAAAGAAATTGAAATCACCGTTTATGAAAGACCCCAACTGTATATTGAAGGCGGAGCAATTTGTAGAGATGTCGAAACTGGAGAGGTAGAATCTTCTTATTACTTGATATCCGGTTTAGATGCATCAGAATTTAAGGTCTATTGGTACTTAAATAATGAGAATGTGCATATAGGACCTGAGTACGAAGCAGTGGAAGCTGGAGAGTATTATGTAGAAGTGGAGAAAATTAATCCTGAAATCGGTGCAGACTGTAATTATTTGCCAACTACGGTAACCGTATTAGAGTCTGGTAGACCGGAAATCAAGGTGAATGTTACTGAGCCATTTGAAGATATAGCTAATATAAATGTAGAGGTTGTAAACGGATATGGTGAATATCTTTATAGTTTAGATGGTTCGCCGTTTCAAGAAAGTAATATATTTCAAAATGTGGCCTCCGGTCCGCACGAAGTTAGTGTAAAAGGAGAATACGGTGATTGCGGAAGTACAGTGCTAGAAGTAGATGTAATTAAATATCCGCGCTTCTTTACGCCTAATCAAGATGGTATTAATGATACCTGGAATATTTTTGACTTAAGGTTTGATAGTAATGCCCAAGTCACTATTTACGATCGATTTGGTAAACTGCTAACAACTATATCTCCCGCAGGTAAAGGTTGGGAAGGTATTTATCATAATAAGAATATGCCTTCAAATGATTATTGGTTTTTAGTAGACTATGTCTATGAAGGTGAAAAAAGACAATTTAAATCTCATTTTACATTAAAGAGATAATTTTGTTGCCCCAAATTAAAACCTCGCTTAGAAATAAGCGAGGTTTTTTTATGATATAAAAACAAAAAACCCCGATCAAAGATCGAGGTTTCTGCGGTGGTGCCTCCAGGAATCGAACCAGGGACACAAGGATTTTCAGTCCTTTGCTCTACCAACTGAGCTAAGGCACCAGTGCGTTAAGCGGTGGCAAATATATGTTCATTTTTAGAATTGCACAACAAAAAAGTGAAAAAATCTCTTTTTTGTATGTTTGTAAAATAAAATTTAGAAATGAATCTAATCGTAGATATTGGTAACACTTTAGTGAAAATTGCTGTTTTTCAAAATGATAGCTTGCTGGAGGTTGAAGCTTTTGAAAAAAGGATTATTCTCAAAAAAAATAAAAATTTTTTTTGAGAAATTCCCTTTAATTGAATTTTCAATTCTTTCGAGTGTGCAAAACCATCCTCAAGAATGGGAAAAAATTCTTCAGCAAAAAACAAAATTTTTGCAACTTTCTTCTTCCACGCCGGTCTCTTTTAAAAATAATTATGCTTCACCTAAAACATTAGGCATAGATCGTATTGCGTTAATGGCAGCAGCTTCTGCAAAATATAATTCTCAAAATGTATTGGTGATCGATGCAGGAACATGTATAACCTATGATTTTTTAAATGAAAAAAATGAATATTTGGGTGGGGTGATCTCTCCGGGTTTACAAATGCGAGCAAAAGCAATGAAAGAATTTACAGCAAAATTACCTTTAGTGGAGCTAAGTGATTTTGAATCTTCGATTTTAGGTAGAGATACACAACAATGCTTAAAAATTGGAGTTGTAAAAGCAGCAGCCCTAGAAATTGATGGGTTTATTAATGAGTACAGTGAAAATTTTCAAGATTTAACAGTTATTTTATCAGGTGGTGATAGTCAAATTTTGTCTAAGAACGTAAAAAATAGCATATTTGCCACCTCAAATTTCTTACTTGAAGGTTTGAATCAAATTTTAGAATTTAATAAAAGTTAATGATTAAACAGTTAGTTACAGTAGCAATTTTGTTTTTTACAGTCACTTTAAGTGCGCAAGAAATAACATCGTCTCCATATTCTTTCTTTGGTATTGGAGTACAAAAGTTTAAAGGTACTGCAGAAAATAGATCGATGGGAGGTTTGAGTATAGCATCAGATAGTATTCATGTTAATCTTCAAAATCCTGCCGGTTTTGGAGCTTTAGCTTTAACAACTTATACCATTGGAGTTTCTCATTCAGAAACTAAAATTTCTTCGAGCAGTGCAGAAGATAAGTTGTCGAACACCAATATAGACTATTTAGCGATCGGGATTCCTGCCGGTAAATTAGGTTTTGGGTTAGGGATCGTACCGTTTACCTCTGTAGGTTATGAGTTAAGAAATGAAACCGATACAGAATTTAGTGAGTTTACCGGACGCGGTGGTTTAAACAAACTTTTTTTAGCAGTTGGTTATAAGTTAAATGACAATTTTAGATTAGGAGTTGAAGGGAGTTATAACTTCGGAAACATTCAAAATAAAAATTTAAACTTTCAAACAGGAATTCAATTCGGGACTAGAGAAATTAATCGTTCAGATTTAAGCGGATTTAAAGTGAAATTTGGTCTTCAATATGAAAAAATGATTTCTGAAGATCTGCAATTAACCGGATCTGCATCTTACATGCCAACAACAAACCTAAGGTCTGAAAACTTTAGAGAGCTTGCAACTTTGGTAAGATATAACGATACAGAAGTAGTGTCTGATGCTCAAGAGATAGAATTGGGAGACGATGAGCTAGATCTGCCTTCAGAAGTAAGATTTGGTGCTGGTATCGGAAAACCTCGAAAATGGTTTGCTGGGGTAGAATACCAGCGTTTAAGCTCAAGTGAATATACCAATAGATCTTTCGACCTAAATAATGTAGAATATACAGATGCCACCACTTACCGTTTAGGTGGGTATTTTATCCCGGACTACAACGACATCACAAGTTACTTTAAGCGTATTGTTTACAGGGCTGGAGCGAAGTTTGGAGAGTCAGGATTAAATATCAACGGTGAAGATATTAATGAGTTTGGCATATCTTTTGGAGTAGGTTTACCGGCCGGGAGATTGCTTACCAATGCAAACCTAGGTTTCGAACTCGGAAAAAGAGGAACAACTAGCGCAGGCTTGGTAGAAGAAAATTTCTTTAACGTTTTTGTTAGTCTATCTTTAAATGATAGATGGTTCCAGAAAAGAAAGTTTAATTAATTTTATATAATCAACTATGAAAATCAAATTGTTAGCTTTATTATCCGCAGTATTTTTTAGCTTCGGTATAGCAAATGCCCAAGAGGTAGATTGTAATACGACTTTAAGTCTTTTCTCGCAAAGCGCGAAAATTAAAGATTATAAGTCAGCACTTCCTCATTATAAAACTTTAGCAGATAATTGCCCTAAAGTAAACTTAGCACTTTATCAATATGGAGAGCGTATGTTCAAGCAATTGATCACCGATGCAAAAAATGATGCTGCAAAGCAAAAAGAATACGCGCAGGCTTTAATTAGAAACTATGAGTTAAGATTAGAGAACTTTCCGCAGAATACCAAAAAAGGAGAAGTTTATGCAGATATCGCTCAGGTAAAATTTGATAACAAATTAGGTTCTAAAGAAGAGCAGTACGAAGCTTTCGATAAAGCTTGGACAGTAGATAGAGAATCTTTTAATAGTCCTAAGGCGCTTTATGCTTATTTCAACGTATTGGTAGATTTACAAGAAGAAGGTAAAAAAGATCTTCAAGATGTATTTACTAAGTATGATGAATTAATTCAGAAAATAGAACGTCAAGAAATTATTCGTGCTGAAGAAGCAGAGCCATTAATTGCTAAGCAAGAAGCTGGTGAAGAGTTAAACTCTAAAGAACAAAGAGTACTAAGTAATTCTGAAATTTACTTAACTAACTTTATGAAAATTAAAGGTGCGATTAATGGTATGTTAGGGGAGAAAGCAGATTGTACTAACTTAATACCTCTTTATAAGAAAGATTTCGAAGCTAAGAAAACAGATACTGAGTGGTTAAAAAGAGCTGCGAGAAGACTTTCAGCTAAAGAGTGTGACGATCCGTTATTCTTTCAGTTAGTTGAAGCTTTACATGAAGCAGAACCTTCAGCTAAAACAGCGTACTACTTAGGTCAGTTAGCAGATAAAGATGGTAAGAGTGCTAAAGCTTTAGAATATTACAATCAGTCTGCAGAGTTAGAAGAAGAGCCATTAGCAAAAGCTAAAGTATATTATACGATTGCTAATAAGTATAAAACAAAAGGTAGTTTTTCTCAAGCAAGAAGTTTTTATAGAAAAGCCCTTAAGTTTCAGCCTTCTTTAGGAGTGGCTTATTTAAAGATCGCTCAAATGTATGCAAGTAGTGCAAATAGTTGTGGTGACGATGCATTCACTAAAAGAGCGGTATATTGGTTAGCTGCAGATTATGCAGATAGAGCCGGTAAAGTAGACCCTTCTTTAAAGTCTAATGCAAGCCAAACTGCTGCATCTTATAGAGGTACAGCTCCGCAGAAACAAGATATCTTTACTTCAGATTACAAAACCGGATCTACTATTAGTTTTGGTTGTTGGATCGGAGAAAGTGTTAGAGTTCCTGCACTATAGTAAATAATTTATGTGGTTAACATATAAGTATATATTAAGAGGCATTGTCGCGAGTTTATTTGCGACAATGCTTTTTTCATGTCAAAACGGTTTAAATGAAGCTCGAAAATTTAACGGTGATCGGGTAGAGCCACTAACTGTTGGCGAAGGTGTAAATCTTTTTTACACTGATAGTGGTCACGTAAAAGCTAATTTACGAAGTCCGAAAATGTTAGATTTTACCAATCAACAATTTGCTTATCGAGAATTTCCTAATGGCGTAGAGGTTGACTTTTTTAATGAAGAGCAAGAAAAAACCACCATTATTGCAGATTATGGGATCGTTTACAATCAAACCGATTTAATTGATTTGCGTGGAAATGTAAAAATCGTAACCGCAGATACCACTATTTTAAATGCAGAACAATTATATTGGGATCAAGCAAGAAGCTGGCTTTTTTCTGATGAAAATTATGATATCCAGATGAATAATGGAGCATTAAACGATGGAGAAGGTTTTGATGCTAACGAAAATTTTGATAAATTCATTTCGCGTTCGAATGTGGGCGTGCAATACATCGATGAATCTGAAAAATAATGAAGTATTTTAAAAATTTTGAATACGCATACTTAGTTTTTGCAGTGCTTTTTTTCTTTGAATCTTACCGAGTTTGGAGTGAATCTACAGATCGCGCTTACTTATGTATGTTTTTGGGTGGTGTAGCTATATTTATGTTTTTCTTTAAACGAAGGTTTAGAAGAAAAATGGAAGAACGTAATCAGCGCTAATGCATACCGATATTATTATAATTGTAACCTCTCTCATTTTATCTGCCTTTTTTTCGGGTATGGAGATTGCCTACGTTTCTTCCAATAAAATTCATATTGAAATAGAAAAAAAGCAAGGCGATTTTTTAGCCAAGATTTTAGATAAGCTCACGAGAAAACCCTCGAAATTTATTGCCACGATGTTAGTGGGTAATAATATAGCCTTGGTGATCTATGGTTTTTTTATGGGAGATTTGCTGGTTAATTGGCTTACTCAATTGGGGCCTTTTGATAATACATTCTTAAATTACTGGATTGCCGATGGTCAAATTTTTAGTCAGACCCTTATTTCGACTATAGTTATACTTTTTACGGCAGAATTTCTTCCGAAGGTGTTTTTTCAGATCTATGCCAACTCATTATTGAAATTTTTCGCTTTACCGGCTTATATTTTCTACATCTTATTCACATTTATTTCGTCGTTCATTATTTGGATTTCAGATTTAGTACTGAAGTTATTTTTTAAAACAGACGGAGATGAAGTGCAATTGGCCTTTAGTAAAGTTGAGTTAGGTAATTATATTACCGAGCAAATGGAAACCGTAGAAGAAGATGATGAAATTGATTCTGAAATTCAAATTTTTAAAAATGCCTTAGAGTTTTCAGAAGTAAAGTCACGAGAAGTAATGATTCCGCGTAACGAAATCATTTCCGTAGATATTTCAGAATCACCAAAAAACCTTATCCAAATCTTCACCGAGACCGGATTATCAAAAGTATTGGTTTACAAAGAATCTAACGACGATATGGTAGGGTATATTCATAGTTTCGAACTCTTTAAAAACCCTAAAGATTTACAATCTATTTTAATGCCGGTCGTCTATGTGCCAGAAACAATGCTGGTAAAAGATGTACTTAATATATTAATAAAAAAGCGTAAAAGTATCGCAGTGGTGATCGATGAATATGGCGGTACCAGCGGGATGATGACGGTAGAAGATATTGTAGAAGAATTATTTGGCGAAATTGAAGATGAGCACGATCCTGTAGTTTTAATTGAAGAAGATTTAGGCGCGGGTAAATACAAGTTTTCAGCACGTTTAGAAGTCGATTATGTAAACGAGAACTTTAAATTAAACTTACCTGAAGGAGAAAATTACGAGACTTTAGGAGGTTGGATCGTAAACCATACAGAAGAAATACCCGAGCAAGGCGGTACGGTTCATATCGAAAATTATAAAATCACAATTGTAGAGGTTTCTAACACAAAAATTGATCTTATAGAACTTGAAGTTTTAGCTGAAGATTAAATCCTAAACTTTTTAAGAAATATATATTTTATAATTTCTTTAAATATCTTATTTTCGCCCACTATTTAGTTAAAAATCATATAAAATGGCAGTATTAAACAAAATCAGACAACGTTCTGTTTTCTTAATCATAATCATCGCCCTTGCATTATTTTCATTTGTATTGGCAGATTTATTTAAAAGCGGTGGTTTTTCCGGACAAAAAGACCAAAATACTATTGCTACCATTAACGGTGAAGATGTAAGTAGAGAAGAGTTCGCTAGAAAAGTAGAAGGTTTTCAGCGTAACCGAAGAAATACTACAAGCACACAAGCTGTTAATCAGGTTTGGGAGATGACTTTGCAAGAAGCCCTTCTTAAAGAGCAAATAGAAAAAACAGGTATTCTTGTAGGAGACGATCAGTTTAATAATATGCTTAAGCAAGTATACGCAGGTAATCCTAATTTCACTAACGAAGCAGGATTATTTGATGCAGCGGTATTAGAAGAATATGTAGCTAACCTTAAAGCTACTTCTCCACAAGCTTATGAGCAGTGGAAGAGTATGGAAAGTCAAATAGAACTTCAGGCAAAAAATCAGATTTATTATAATATGATTAGAGCCGGAGTTGGCGCTACTTTAGTTGAAGGAGAACAGGCCTATTTATTAGAGAACGAAACAGTAGATCTTAAATATGTTTTAGTGCCTTATACATCTGTAGATAAAGTTGAAGTTTCTAAAGAAGAGATTAAAGAATACATCAATAAGCATAAATCACGTTTCGAAAAAGAAGCAAATACTGCGATCAATTATGTTTATTTTGAAGAGAAGCCTTCATCAAAAGACGATGAGAGTGTAAAAGCAGAATTAACAGATATTACTTCAGATTTTGACGCTGCAGAAGATACAGAAGCTTTTGTGGGAGCAAATTCAGATATGCCTTACAATGGTGAGTATGTTTTTAAATCTGCTTTACCAAAAGAAAATGCAGATCAGATTTTTAATTTAAATGAAGGGCAAAGTTTTGGGCCTTATAAAGAAAATGATTTCTGGAAGTACACTAAAGTAACCGGCGTTAAACAAATCGCAGATTCTGTTAAGGTAAGAAGAATTTTAGTGTCTTATCAAGGTTCTGTGATCGATCAAGGTGATTTCACAAAAACTAAAGAAGAAGCAAAATCTTTAGCAGATAGTTTAGCGGGTGTTGTAAAAGCAGATCCTACTCAATTTGATGCGTTAGCTCCAGAATATTCAGACGATCCAAGATCTAAAGGAAATGGAGGAGATTTAGGGTGGAATCGTTATACCAATGCCAGATTAACTCCGGAAGTAAAAGAATTTGCTTATAATAACCCGAAAGGTAGTGTTGAAGTTGTAGAAAACCAATTAGGTTATCACGTGCTAATGGTTGAAGAAGCTAATAATATGCAAAAGGCTATTCAGGTAGCTACTGTTGCTAAGCAAATAGAGCCTTCAGAAGAAACATCTAGTGATCTTTATACAGAGGCTACAAAATTTGAAATGGAAGCTTCAGAAGAAGACTTCAATGCATTAGCTGAAGAAAGTAATTACGAAGTGAAGACTGTTAGCAATATTAAAGAAATGCAAGAAGACCTTAATGCAACTTTAGGGAGCCAAAGAGCTATCGTAAAATGGACATTTAATGAAGATACTAAAGTTGGCGATGTAGAAAGATTTGATCTGCCTTCAGGTTATGTTGTAGCTAAGTTAACTAGTAAAAACAAAAAAGGCTTACAATCACCAGAAGATGCTTCACCGGAAGTTACACCGATTCTTAGAAAAGAAAAGCAAGCTGAAATTATTAAAAAGAAGATTGCCGGTAAGTCTATGCAAGAAATTGCTACCAGTGAAAACAGAACAGTACAAACTGCCAATTCAGTAAGTTTAGATAGCCCAACATTACCGGGAGCAAATTCTTTTACTTCCGGAGTTAATCTGGCATTGGTATAACGATTCCACCCT